>Ga0071330_1086644_pt1 | contig 40152 bp, 32 predicted proteins | sample GBScel77sediment_FD_63802 | JGI IMG/M metagenome (GOLD analysis project Ga0071330, IMG submission 63802) | Hot spring sediment microbial communities from Great Boiling Spring, Nevada - Cellulolytic enrichment Sediment 77C v2 (version 2) | ecosystem: Environmental > Aquatic > Thermal springs >...
GGCTGCTCTCGTCCACGAATTCCGGGGCTACCGGCCGCTCGAGTAGCCCTAGCCGATAAGCCTCCCGGAGCAATTCCCCGACAGCCTCCTTCGCTTCCTCGGGAAACCGTACCGTCCATTCATTGACATACATCGCCACAAACTTCGAAAGCCGGTCGCGATCGAGGCCCCTTCCAAAGGATGCCGCATAATCCAGGGCTTCTTCCCGGTGCTCCAACCCGTACACAATGCTTTGGCGAATCAGATCGGCAACCTCCTTGTGAATCTCCGGCCCTAGGGATCGTCGAATGCCGTTCACTCCTAAAGGAAGCGGTAACCCGCGGGAGGTCTTCCACCACCGACCCAGGTCCACCAGACAACACAATCCCTCCTCCATGAAAGAAAGCTGCCCTTCATGAATCACTAGCCCAGCATCCACTGGCCTACCGTTCCAAACTCCCTCCCTCACCGCGGGGATGATCTGGTCAAAAGGAACCTCCACATATTGCGGAATCTTCCCCAGATACAAAGCAAGCGACAGAAACGCGGTAGTCCGAGTGCCCGGGATGGCAATTACCTTCCCGCCCAGATCTTGGGGATCCCAACACTGCCGAGAGACGACAATGGGACCGTAGTCATCCCCGATGCTTGCCCCGCAGTCGAGCAACACGTAATCCTTCGCGACAAACGCATACCCAAACACACTGAGAGCGGTAATATCGTACTGTCCTTTCTCGGCCGCCCGATTTAAGGATTCGATATCCTTCAAAACATGTTCGAATCGGTACCGCCCCTGCTCGATCTTTCCTGCAACCAACCCGTAAAACATGAACGCATCATCAGCATCGGGGCTATGAGCTAACGTAAGTTTGATTTCAGGAAAATGGACAGAACTCACTTTCTACCAATATCCCAAAACTTTTAGAACTCAAACTCGGTAAGGACCTCAACTTCCTCCCAAACTTTCTCGCTGACTCCCTTAAGACCTTAAGATGATTTCCTATGCCGAGGAAGACCTCGTGCCTCTTGCCAGTAGCCCCAGGAGAGTCCCCCTCCTCCCCATCTCCGGCAGCCAGTGATGCCCTCATTTGCCAATCTTCCATCGCTTTGGGACCACCACCGAAGCCACCCCGGCACCTACAGTCTAACTTGGACCGACAAACGACTTGGAGATTTCAGTGATACAGGTCCCCACTCCCGCATCTGCCGCCGGAGGAGTTCAAACCGAGCGGATGGATAAACCGGCCGGTGTTACCGCCAAACCCTCCTCCCCCAACCATCCCCGGGCTTGGTACTTCAGAATCGCCACGAGCCTCTGGCCTCCCTTGGCCAACTCTTGCCACTCATACACCAAGAAACTTGCCCCGTTTCACTTGCAAGGGATATCTCCTCCTGCCGAAATTTCAAGCCAGTTTTCGACAACGCACTGCCGGGCCTTCGTGGACCAGCCGGCGAACCTGCTTCGTTTTTTACGTTGTCCGCCGACCGGGCAGGAGGATCTCACCTTCCGGCACAATACTGAGGCCGTCGGAAGCCCGCAGCTGAATCCGGTATCGCTTCCCCTCCTCCAATTTCATATAGACCGCCTCCCCGTGAACCGCCCGAAGGCCTTTCCGAGCGGCTTCCTCCGGGTTATTTGCCAAAAACCAAAACCTCTCCCAAATCTCCTTTTCGAACTCCGAAATCTCGCCGTCCCTTCGATAAGCAAGCGGTAGGGATCCTTCTTCATCGAGCACAAAGCCCTCCGACGGTTTTTGGTCCTCGCCGAAAAGCCGTCGGAAAAGGTAAATCGTACTTCCGCGGACGGGGTCGCCTAGTTCGACGAATTCGTCTTGAAACTTCGCTACCCATGCATCTATGTACAAAATATCGCCATCTATTGTGAATTTACGTTCCGGTCCTATTGGCCGGCCCGCCTCGTCCACCTCCCGGAAAACAAAGGTTGTTCTCACCGCACCTGTTTGGGGAGACTGTACCTTCTCAACAACATCCAGAATCGCTACCCTCGTGTCCACCTTCAACAAACGGTTGGCTACACGAAGCCGTTCTATCTCGCGTTTGAGATCCCTATTTTCTCTCTGCAGCTCTTCATTCGTAGTCTCAAGCTCCTTGAGCCTAGCTTGCAAATGAGCTGTGGTGAACACCCCTTGGTAGATATTCCACCCCAACCAACCGATGAAGGCTAAAAGAGCCAAGGTTACTAACCATCCAATCAAACGAGCGAGAGCTTCGATGAGCTTTAACATCACCCTGCCTCCTCACTAAACAAAAATCCTCGCAAGAAGCGATCTCTCCTTTGATCTGCCCGCTTTATCTACCGGCTTTCACGCTGTACGGGTTTTGCAGCTATGACTTGTAAATCCGGTCTTCTTCTCTGCCTCTATGACTTTTAAACCCGGTGACCTTCTCTGCATCTGGGCTGTCAGACACTATGACCGCCGTTGGGATATCCGAGCCAACACGGAGTGGCTTTTGTGTCAAATGCAAACGGAAACTAAATTCTCCCACCCAACGAGGAAGCAGGCCTGGGATCACTTTCGCAGGCCGGGCTCTTCTCCTTGGCTATTCCCCTTTTAAAAAAGCTGCTCTAAGCGACGTCGGAGATCGGCAAGTTCAGTTCCATTTTCCGAAAGGAGGGATGCAAGCCGGGCAAGTTCTGCCCGAATCTCAGCAACCTCCTGCCGAAGTTGTCCAATCTCCTCCAAAAGGCGTTCTGCGGTCCCCCCCGAAATTCCCCTCAGGGTTTTGGTATCTTCTCCCGGCAGATCAGCAACCTCGCCGGAAACCTCATCATGTCCGCGGGAGATTTCCCCGCCTGGAACCATTCTCTCCCGGCGGCCAGCAATTTCCACCGGCTCCGAGGCATACTCCTGCCGCAACTTCTCCATTTCCTTCGGCAAATATAAGGTATGGGAGACCACATGGCCACGAGTTTCTGGCGTGAGGGAGACGACAAGGCCTTTTTCTTTAAGGCTCGCCAGAACGGCTCTTAATTGGGAGAGGTCCGCTATCGGCTCCATCCGGCTTACATGGGCCCGCAATTGGCCCTCGGTTTGCGGACCCCGTAGGAGTAGCTCCGCTAGAACCGCAAGTTCCACTTTGTTCACCCCAAACCACTCGTAGGCATAATGACGGAATTTCAGAGCACGACCACTCCCTTGGACATAGCCCACCGCCCCTAACTCGCGAAGCCGTTCTAGTGCCTCTTCTACATCCTCCGGTTCAAGTTGCATGATCGGCCAGCGACAACTCTTCTGATTACATCCGGAACAAATACCCGCGATGGTCATGGGGTAATAGTCCGGGGTCGTTTTTGCCTTTTCGATAAGCACCCCCAAAACCCGTCGCTCCACCGGCCCAATAGGTTGCCATCTTGGCTTGGAAGTTTCTAGAACCTGTTCTTCCGAGCTGGCCATCACCCTCCCCTCCGCTTTTAGTAACCTCATTCCACCAAGAAACGTCGTTCCATTACCCGGCTCTGGTGGCCCAATTCTAATGTTTCCCGAGTAGCTGGGCAAACTTGCTTTTTCGTTTCTTTCTTTCGCTCTCCGGAATCCGGGTTTCCATACTGGGCATCAGGCTATCTGCTTCCTTCGGCCAAAAGCCTTTTGCCCCTAGGCCGACCGGCCTCTCCCGCCGCCTTTTGGGGACACCCCAGTCCACCCGATGCAACACACAAATTATGCAAGCTCCTCCAAAACCCAAATGGTCAGGCGGTATGTCGATAAGAGGCGAACTCTCCCCCAGCCCGAGCCCAATCTCCCGCAATTCCCTTTCCACGGCGGATCGTTCCCAATTCCCAGGCCTTTCACGGGGCCAAATGCACGGACTCCAGTGATGGCCTACGAGCTACCTCCTCCGGATCTCTTCCCCGCAGGCAGGTGGACAGCCCCCGGTTCTGAGAAAATGGCTCCCACAAGCAATTTTCGGCCAATTGCATAGGATGCGAGGATACCTCCCCAAAGACACCACCCCGCCTTCCAGCCTCAGGCTTTGGAATTTTCATGTGTTCTTCCGAGGCAAAATCCGGATTCGGGGATCAGTCGGCGAAAGCCTCAGGTGTCGGCCCAAGGCAAAAAATTCCACCTCAAGCCACTCCCCTTCGTCCTCTGCCACCTCCACCACCCGTCCCAACCCATGATCCACATGCAGCACCAGTGATCCAGCGGTAACAGGTACTTCGGTGGCTGACTTGTCGGCTTCGTGCGGAAGGAGTTCTTTTGCCAGGTAGAGTCGCCCCTCCGGCTTCCTGGGGTTTTCTTCCTGCTTTAGGAAGCATTCGGGACCCCGGGCTAGATCGAAATTCTGCCCTCTCTCCTCCACCGGCGAAGTCGCCTCCAAAACAAACCCCACCTGCTCTTCGGACCGGTCCTCAATCTCTACCTCTCCCCGGGGAAGTTCGAGCAGAAAAGGGCTCGGAATCGTAAGCCGACGCTGTCCGCGGAATTCCCGATACACAGCCCGGGTCAATGTCAGTTCCTCGCGAGCTCGAGTAATCCCCACAAAAAGAAGCCGGCGTTCCTCTTCGAGCTCTTCCATGTCCCGCCAGCTGTCTTCATATGGCAACAGGCCCTGCTCCAACCCCACAATGTAAACTACAGGAAACTCTAGGCCCTTTGCGGCATGCAAGGTCATCAACGCCACACAATCATCCGTCTCATCCCACCGGTCAGGATCAGAAGCAAGAGCCACTTCCTCCAAGAATTGCTCGAGACTTCCGCCGCCCGGGTGCCGAAGATCGAATTGACGTGTGACCGAAATAAACTCTTCCACGTTAGCTAATCGTTCCTGAGCCTCCGGGGTGCCTTCTGCCTTCAAGTACTGCAGGTAGCCCGACTGATCGAGAATAGTCCGGACAAAGGCCTCCGCTCCCCCATAGGGAATTTCCATTAGCTTTCGCAGCATCTCCGCAAACTCGCAAAGTGGTTTCCGCATTCGGGGGGAAAGTTCCCGAAACAGATCTTCCTCCTGAATTGCTTCCGCTAAGCTTAACCCCCGTTGACGAGCAAATTCCCTAATCCGATCCAAGGTTCGAACCCCGAAGGTTCGGGGCGGAGTTTGGCAGATCCGTGCAAACGCTTCATCGTCGCGGGGATTGACCACAATCCGTAAATAGGCAAGAAGATCCTGAATTTCCTTACGCCGAAAGAACTCGGTCCCGTTAACCACCTGATAAGGTACCCCACTCTGCCGAAAGGCCGTCTCCAACGGACGACTCAATACATTCAGTCGGAAGAAAACCGCAAAATCGCGAAAACGTCGCTGTCTGCTGCTTACAGCCCGAGAGATTTCTTCCGCAATTCCCAAGGCCTCCTCTTGTTCCGATTTAAAGATCAAGACTCGAACTGGCCTTCCTTCGGGGTTTCGGGTGAAAAGGTGTTTCGGCTTTCGCAATCGGTTACGAGCAATCAGGGCATCCGCCACACGGAGGATCCGCCCCGTGCTTCGGTAATTTTCTTCCAGCCGAACCACTGTAACGTGAGGATAGTCCTTCTCGAACTCCAAGATATTCCGCAGGGTAGCCCCACGCCACCGATAGATCGATTGATCCGGGTCGCCCGTCACCGTCAAATTCGGATAGTCGATGGCAAGTGCCCGAGCAATCGCATATTGAGCCAAATTGGTATCCTGATATTCGTCGACCAATATGAAGCGAAAGCGGTCATCAAGTTCCCCGCGGATATCAGGATGCTCGCCAAGAATCCGGGCGACGTGAAGCAGCAAATCATCAAAGTCCACCGCATTCTGCCGCCGAAGTTCTTCCTGATAAGCTGCGTAAACCTGACGCCACAATTCCAGTGGAACAGCCGAATCCTTCGGCATGAAGAATTCAGGAAGCTGAAGTTGGTTCTTTGCCCGGTGAATCGCCGCGGCAACATCCGACAATGAATGAGATACCAACGGAAACTGGGCCCTCTCTACCGCTCGGCGGAGCACACGCAGACTATCCCCCTCATCATAGATGGTGAAGTTTTCCTCCAAACCTACCAGCCGAGCGTAACGCCGTAATAAGCGGGCACAGAATCCGTGGAAAGTCCCAATCCAAATCCCTTTCTGACCGGTGAGGGAAACCACTCGATCGACAATCTCCTGAGCCGCCTTGTTGGTAAATGTGAGTGCGAGGATTTGGTCCGGGCGAATTCCCGCTTCAAGGAGAAATGCAATCCGGCAGGTGATAACTCGGGTCTTACCACTTCCAGGACCAGCCAAAACAAGTAAGGGGCCCTCGCCGAACGTTACGGCATACTTCTGAGCCTCAGTGAGGCCGGCTAGGTAGGAGAAGGACACGTTGCTTTCTCCTTTCTACAGTGAAAGCACCATCCCCTCGTGAGATGGCCAAGTTACAAAGAAGATCTAATTTTCCGGTCCAACCAACACGTTTCTCCAATTTTTCACAAGGTCTCCCTCCACCGAATGTCACTCCACTGCCAGCCTGGTCTCCCTCTATACCTAAGGAACATCCCGGGGTCATCCTGAGTGGACGGGAGGGCCCTAGCACCCTCCGGCAGACATCCCCCTCGATATGACTCGATATAAAGATCCCACCAAGCCCAATCCGGCCAAATTTGCAACCAGCCTTGGAAAAATACTCACGATCTTACTGGGGCCAAACCAGTATGGGGCCGCAAAATGCAGGCCCCAACGGACACGAGTTGGGCTTCATCCCCCGGAAAGCCGCCAAACTCCCATCGAACCTTAAAACCCGAAAGCCCGTTTGCCTGACTCAGCTGTCACCGGTTCTGCCTAAACCTGCCCCCTCAACCCAGAATCTAGACCTAGCCCCTTTAAGCCTTAATACAGACCAGTGTGGGTCTGGCTATGCAGAGCCGGCCTTCCCCAACATCGCCAAACCGGAAAGGCATGAGTTTTTAATGCTCAGGCCGTCTCCCGCCGTGACAGGCTTCCCCCTCCTCCGATCTATTAGAACTCCTGAGTAATTCCGGCCGTCTAAAACCTTGGCCCAATGTTTGGACGTTTTCCCATCTAAGTGGGCCACCTATTGTGGTCTCTCGAGGCGGATCTCCTTCCCCGGGCAATTATCCAGCGGCTCCTATTTTCCCAATCTTTGAAGGGAATCTTCCCGGGGCAAATCCTTCCCCCCGAAGTTTGGGAGAGTCTCTCCGCCAGATAGAGCTATAGGAAGCCTCAACGGGCTTTGCTATAGTATGCCGGCACTTTTGGAGAAGGTTGCCAAAGTTCGGGGACCTTTCTCCCTTCGGTTGCACCACGGAGCTAACCATTTGGCAAATCGGTGCAGGTAGTGGGGATTTCGGGCTGGGCCAACAACCTCCAGCAAGGATTTCCAACGCTATCGAAGAGGTGGTCAGATTTGGGTTCCTACCAGCCAAATGGCAAACGCACACGGAACTAAGTTTTCTCACTTCGCTGTTTTCACTTCCTTTCAGCACCACAAATGGGAGTTCAGCACTAAAAATGGGAGCATAGCCCCCGAAATGGTCGGGTAGACCTCAAACCATAGAGAATTCGTCCCATGTAAGTAAGCGGTGGGCAACCAGCAGAATATGTGGCCAAAGAGAACCAGGAGAATGCCTGGGCAAAAAAAGAATACGAGAGTACGGAACAAATAGGAGCCACGGGTTCTCCAGGCGAATCGTGCAGGAGTTACACCTGGAAGTTTAGGATCGGCAGCTAGCGGTCTTTGGAGAGTTTCTCGGCGGTGGCAAAGGTTATGCGGAATAACAGGCTACCGGCGAAGAGCTCGATGACAGTTGGGGACGGCGGTGGCGGGCAGCCCCTGCTTTTGCGTTAAGATGAGAACCATTCGGCAGCTCGAGTTCGGAAAGAGTTCGCTTTGAAGAGCCGGCGTTTCCTTGAAGATCAAGGAACATCTCGCGTAAGGTCCTCCGCCAAAACAGCGGATTTCCATCTTGCGGGAAGAATTCATCGCGGTCCGCCACCAGGAATAAAATCGATCCAGCCCTTGGCCGAGTTCTGGCGAGGGAAACTGGTGTTCGGTTAAGAAGGAAGGAGGATGGGCCCAGAGGCTAACAAACAAGGAGGATGAGCCGTGAGGAAAACTCGAATCCCTCTCAATCGGGATCACATGCGGCTTCAAGAAATGCGGTCTAAGCTGGAGCTGAATACTGCCGAGATTGGCCTGGCCGTCCGTACCACTAATTGTCTTGAGGACAAGGGAATCTTCACTGTCGAGGATCTCTTGAACTGCACCCCAGAATTCCTCCTGGCAATCCCCAATTTCGGGGAGAAAACCCTGGAGGAAGTTTACCGATGTCTGGAGAAGTTGGGGTTTTACCACAAATCCCGGCAAAATGCGGGAGAGGGCCAAGAAGCAAGGTTTATGGCCTCATTCGAAAAAGAAAGCTCTTCGGTGGCCTGATACCCTGGTCTGGGTCCGAGTGAACACATTACCAGCCATCCAACACCGAAGGGATGTGCCCGGCAACGTAGGTCAGGTCATCCTTGCTTTTCGGCCTGCCGTTATAAGTGTCCATTTTGCCAAACCTTCGTATGTTTTGGGGATAGGTTTGGGAGGGTTTGAAAGCAAGATCGGGGCCGCCTACCGGGTCCTGCCCCGTGGGGACATTTTGGGTAGATATGGTTCTCGAAGGGGACACCGACACCGGGGGAGTTGGCCGGCCAGATTATGGCTTACCACTATGGCACCCTGAAACGGCCACTAATACCCGCCGACAACGGTAGGGGGAACAACTATCCCCAAAAGTAAGAGCGGGTGACTACCTTTCTCGAAAATCTAGTCCCCTAATAGCGGAGTATCTTTGAGTAAGAATGGAGGACTTCCTCTCGGACCAAGAAGATCTCCGACATCAACCCCGTTGAATGGTTCCAATCCCCGACTGCCTCTCTCGAGATATTGTGCCACGCACTCGCTAAGGCCAGTTCCGGAAAGCCCAGCCTTTCCAACTTCACTGGTAGGTGCATAGCCCCAGGTTGATCCAAGCAAAGAGGGAACCTTCGACAAAAGCCTCGGGGGCACCCGCTCTTTATCCAAATACCCTGCTCTTTATCCAAATACTTAGTGCTTCCACTGCAAATCCCAATTGGCGGTTTGTCCTCAGCAATTCCTCCGGGCTTTTCCCGGGGCATGGCTTTACCCGATCGTGTACTCGCGGACCTGCGGTTCCCAGAGCAGGTCCTTTTTGCTACCCCGTCGTCACGCCCCTGAGAAAATGCTCACTCGAAAGTTCACACATACCTTGTGCAACCGTAGAGTTCCTCATCAGCACTTCTAAGGAACGGCCACCTCCCCCGGAGATTTTCATAAGCGGGAACTGAAAACCTTGAAATTCCCTCCCGGCCCTCCGCTCCCCCGTTGTAATTCCCTCGTTCTTCCTTTGGCAGGGGCCGCTTCAAAGAACACGTGACTTCCTAGCCTGCGGCAAAGCCCCGGCCGGCTTGCTCTTGTTTTACCGCGTTAGCCGCATCGGATCTTCATTTCTGGCGGACCTCTCGACTTATCCACTAATCCGGCACAAAATAAGAGTTTTCAGCACGGTTTAATTTTGTGTGACGGAACAAATCGATCTGCATCGATCCGGACGGAGTTCGAGACCCGGGGTAGAACTGCTGGCCTTCGTCTCCCGTTGGCATTTGTTCCCGGCATTGTCGCGGTCCTGCCCGGCACATATTGCACGGGAAGGAGTTGCCTCAGTGCACTCATAGGATCTCCAGGAAAGGATCTGCGGGAGTATAAGGTCGTCCTACACAGCCCCGGAGACGTTGCAACAGTACATGCCTATCAAAGGGGACCACCGTACCGATCATCAGGGAGTAGAACAACGACTGCGGGAATCCTTCCCCAAACCTTGTAGGGAAGTCGGGAGAATGACACCCTGTTTAGCGTTTATAAGCTTCAGTTGTAGCAGGTGACGTAAGTCTGATTTGTGTCCCTTTTTAATTCATGGAAGGTGATCGGTTCAATCGCAGGGGCAGCCGGCGGCTCCCAGTGGATCTAACGTTTATCTTGCAACCTGGCGGAACAGGCACAATTAGCAAGGGAATTCCACGGGGGGCTAGATGGAATTTGTTTTTGGCCGCCGGCCCCCAAGTTCTGCTGACCAAAGATTTCCACGCATTGCACGGCAGGAGAAAAGTGGGTTAAACGGATGGAGAGGCACTGTGGTCTCTCCTCGATTCCTGGTGAATACCTGGTGAATTGTATTAATCTTTTTGGCATGCGTTCATTGAACTTGCCCTCTAACACTAAGGCGTGAATCGGTACCGTGGGCCGTGGTCGTCGTTGGTTTCCTTTCTTTGTAAAGAAGCGAGGCGAACACCGCACCATTTCTGCCCGGCTGGCCCTCTGGCTGGAATGCGGGATTTTCGCCCTTATCTTGGCTGCGGGTCTCATAGGACTAGGGTTTTTGGTGAGCCGGATAATTCGGCTCTACTCGCCCCCGCAAGAAGGCTTTCTCCCGGTCTGGGCAAAAGTTTTGAAAAAGGAGGTTCAGGAACACTACAGTGGGGAAGGACCACTTTACGAACCAAGGATCCTGGCCGAATACCATTTGGGGGATAAACAATTTCAGGCTTGGATCACTCCGAAACATGCTCCGCTTGGAACTGCTCTCCTCTCGGAACGCAAAGCGGCGGACCGAGTGCTCCGAAAATTCCAAATTGGCGAGTATCGACTGGTTTACGTTAATCCCGCGGAGCCTTTGAAAGCCGAACTCCTGGGCGAGATTCCTTGGTGGACTGCTTTGATTGCCTTTATTCCCATCTCCCTGATTGTTCTGGGCGGAAGCGGGTTGATTCTAGCACTTCTTCATGGAAGGAACGATCGTGGCCCCTTCTTGCGAAGCTGGCTTCCCCAAAAACGTCGATCTCCGCCTATGGAGGATGGGACTGCGGGGCATCTTTGGCCTACAATCCCCCGGCCCCTTTCTCCCCAAGAAAGCCCTGGTGTTCGATTGGCAATTCGCCTGCCAGCACGTCCTGTCGGTTTGGCAGGAACACTTATTTCCTTGCTGGCCTGTATGTTGTGGAATGCTCTTTCTCTGACCTTGGCGGCCTGGAGTGGGATGTCGTGGTGGTTGTGGCGAGCCGATTGGAGCTTTTTCGCCTTCTCCTTGTCTCTTGTTCTCATTGGTTTTTTTTTCGCGATCTTGCTACTCCGGCATATTCTTCGGCAGTGGGCCGTGGGTATCACGATAATGGAGATTTCGGACCAACCTCTTCGACCGGGAGAACGTTATCAGCTCTACCTGGCCCAATTTGGGTCGGTCAGAGTGAACCGGCTTTCTATCTCTCTTGTATGCGAAGAGCGGGCCGTCTTCCGGGAGGGGACAGAAACTCGGATTGAGGTTCGCCAGGTACAAAAATTACCTCTCTTTCGCCGGGAAGCATTCCTAATTAGATCGGGTGTGCCTTTCGAGGCATTCTTCGACCTGGAGTTACCTCCGCGGGTAATGCACAGTTTCGTTAGTGCTCACAATCAGATCGCGTGGGCACTAATGCTAGAGGAAGTCATTCCCGGCATGCCCATAGTTCGTCGTTACTTCCCCGTGATCGTTTTTCCACCCTTTAGCGGAAGAGTCTTAACATGACGATAGTAACTCGGGGTTTTGACTCCGGTGTGGTACTCCGATTAGATCGCGAACACGGAGTTTATTTCCCGGGAGATACACTTTCCGGTCAGTTTTATTTGGAAGGAATTTCCCGCACGGAATTAGGAGGGGCAGAGCTTTCCGTGCTGTGGTTTACGGAAGGCAAAGGAACCTCCGACCTAGGGATCCATGCGGTCTGGCGATTCCAGCCGGAGGAATGCCCCCTAGACTGGCGTTGGCCCCAGCGGTTTTCCACGATTATTCCTCGGGCACCCTGGAGTTACGAGGGCTTCCTTATCAAGATCCGCTGGGTAGTCCGCCTTCGAATTTTATTGCGGGGAAAATCCGACCTCATATGCCAAGTTCCATTCAAAGTGGGCAACCTTCCTCCCCTAACCCTAGCTTGAAAGATCCCACGAAATTGGCGGTAGTTTCGGGTAGGTATGTGGGAAACGAGCTTTGTAGGAGTGCAGGAAAGATCGTTCCCCAAGATTGGTTATGCTCCTCAGATCCCAAAAGGGAGGATCCCATTTGGGTAGGCCACTTTTTAATGATTCACTCTGGAAGCCCACCTGCCGGCTAGTTGTCACCGGCTAGAATACTGTCCCGATTAAAGCCCAGCGGATCTCACTATCCTGGACGTCAGTGGCTGAAGATGAACTTAGCCAAGCCTCCCACCCCAGCCGGCGGGTTCGAGGCAAACATTGGCCTGCAAACGGCCAAGTACCCCAAGGAAGAGCATTTTCCACTCCCAAAACCAGAGCAACCGGTGCAAGGGTATCTCTCAGCCTATAGCAACCCCTTCAGTGCGGAGCGAATCCGGCCGGGAGGACTCCCCTTCCTATTCCCGTCCGGGATCACTCCGGAAAAACTGTGGGATCGTTTTTGCCGACTCGGAGGGCAAGCCCAAATTCTTGGGGGACAAGGCTCGGGAAAGACCAGCCTCATCCGGACCTTGCTTGAAGCCTCGCCTTGGCGGGAAGTCGAAAGTCGGGTTCTTGCCATTCGGGATCGGAAACCCGGAGCCTTACCTGCTCTTCGGGAGTTGAGAATAGCTAGCCCCGGTTGCCTTCTGGTGGTGGATGGATTTGAGCAATGGTCTCTTCCTGGCCAAATACTCGTAGCCCTTTATGCCCGGGTGAGAGGGTTAAGGCTCCTGGTGACAGGCCATAAGCGGAGTTTCTTGCCTATCCTCGTGGAACTACGGCCCGAATGGCCGTTGGCTTGCCGACTTGTTCACCTTCTCCTCCAAGATGTCGCGGAAGAACGCCTGCGGCAGGGACTTCCGCCTGTAACCATCCCCGAACCAGTGATTTACGAAGCTTTTTGCCATTCTCGGGGAAATATCCGGGAAATGTTCTTCCGACTGTATGATATCTACGAGGAATTGTTGCGAGGAGCAAGAACTACCTCGAAGTAAATTCTCCGAGCTTGGCGATTCTCTTCCCTCGGTAAACCCTCCGCGGCCTTACGCCGCTGCGTTCTTGCAGTCGGCCTAAAAGGCCAGATTTTTGATACCGCAGGTCAATCGATCGGTTTCCCAAGTTGTCGCTCACCGTTTCTAGTACTTGGCAATTGCGGTGTGGTTATGTTTGGCTACAGGTGGGTTCCAGTAGGGCCTGTCCGAAGTGCCAATCTCGACTCGCAAAACGGCCTCTGAATTACTGTAGCCGGCAAATTCTTTTTGATCGTTAAGGTTTACCTGATCCACCCAATCCTACCTCCAGGACTTTGATCGCCGGTGTACAAATCGGCCTATATTTTCCAACCCATCAGGACCGCAGGGCTTTGCTCGCCCTAAACCCACCAGTTTCTCACCAAAAAGGGAAATCCTCCGACAGGATAACTGGCACAAGCGTTGGAAGTAAGCTACATTGAATTGGATAGGAAACGTTTCGCTCCAGGTTCAAAACTTGGTAGGCTTTGTGCCACTCGGGTTTCTTCCGAAATTTGGTGTTGGATAATCCGGAGTCGGGTGCTGTCCCGCAGTTTATCGGCCCACAGTTCTGGAGGGGGGAGTCGGACACATTTCACAAATCCCAGGAGAAATGAACGCAGTCCGAAAAAGCATCAAAGTGAAGACACCCATGAAGTTCGGGGACTGACCTTCGAGTTCCCTTCCGGGCAATACGGAAAAAGCAGGCATCAGTGCCAGCCATAAGTGATTCCAAGACGTAATTAGCTTAGGGGAAGAGACGTACAAGCCAGGCTGGGAACAGGGTAGGTAGGCAGCAAACTCTGAATGATTAAAAAACCGAAACACTGGGAGTTGAATTTCGGAGTTGTCTTCATATTTGTGCGGCGGGCTTTCGTCCTGGTGGCCAAGGATCATTAAACCTACCCAGAGATACCTTTGCCTTTGCAAAGCAGTTCGGATCTACCCGGTTGCAGGCGTATAACTTGTGTTGGTTTACCAGAGGTAATCCTAGGTTCAAATTGAAAACTCTGGGTCGAAGGGCCAGCAAACCCTGTAGGTTGTCGCAAGCGAAAACGCCTTCTCGGGGATGGAAAGCGAAAACACTATCTGGGATTTAAGGATCTTTCGAATCAAAAGGAGCTATCAGATGAAGGTCTGCAAAATGCGGAAACCGACGGAAGTCTTTGGGGTGCTGTGGGCTGTGGTCCTAGGTTTGGTCCCCTGGGTTGCCCAGGCTGGGCCTTTTGATTGGTTGTCGCCTGAATGGTGGCGTCCGCAACCGGTTGTTGTCTACTCTCCGGTACTCCCGCCAGTGGTAACCACAGTTCAAATGCCGGCAGTGAGCACTGCAACTCCGTTAATATCTGCCACTCCGACAACTACCGTCACGTATGCCCCGGTAACTCAAACCTGCTACTATGCTCCGGAGACACGGTACCGCTGGGTATACGGCCGAATGCCGGTGACCTCCTACCGTCCCGTAAACGTGGTCGATCCTTGCACGGGGGCGGTGACTACAAGCTATCAACCCGTAACCCGATTGACCCTCCTGCCTTGGTTACACCGCGAACCTTACACCACTTATCGGCTGGTTTGCACCCCAGCGATCACAACCGCTGTGACGGAAACGTCTTACGTTGTCACCGATCCGTGTGCTCCAATCCTGGAGAGTGTACCTTCGGCCACTTATGCCCCTAGTACCACCTGTCCGCCAGGATGTGTGCCTGCACCGGGAAGCACGGTAACTCCAGGGCCCACGGAGGCTCCGCCGCAAACGGACAGTGCGTACGGCACCCCTCGAACCTTTAAAGAAAGCACAGGGCCTTCAGCATCGAGTTCCAGTCCATACTCGGTCCAACGGCCTGCAGATAACTCCGGCGTTTTGCAAGCTCCTAACTCTTCGACCAATGGACCGGCTTCAAACCCCAATTCCAGCCCCGGTTCACCAACTTTGAACCAGCCGCACGTGCTCCATCCAAGCAGCACCAAATCTGCAAGCTTTAGTGCCCCTCAGGTCCCCTCAGGGGCAGCTCAGCAAGTAGTGTACACGGCTTTGGCTACTCCGTTGAGTTCCTCAGGGGACTTTACGCCTCCCCGCAACCACAGTGTTTCAGAAATACCACTCGATACCGGGGGATGGCGGCCCGCCCGGCAACCGTGATCATCCCCCAAATGTCGAATTGAACTTTTGTTGAGCACTCGGCCCCCGCAAACCGATCGTTTGGCTACCCTGGCACCCAAACCGATTATCGCGGGTAAATCCGCCCGTATAAACAACGTTGGGAAGGATCATGTAGGGGCTTGCTTGGTAACTTACTGATTGGGCCGGGTACCCTTCCAACGAAGGGCTAAGGTGGCCAGCCGCTGACCAAGACGTCGGGCACTGTCCAGTTCCCCGGAAGAAACTCCCGGGTCTAAAGGCCCAGTCATAGCTCCTGCTCCCGGTTCCCCCCAGATATCCTCTCCAGTTTCATCTTCGAACAAAGGCCCGGCCACAATCATCCGGTTCGACAGCATAAACAGGAGCAAAGACACCATCGTGTGTTCTTTGCCACCCATTTGTCCTCCACCGGTGGCGAAAGCTCCTCCGATCTTGTCGGTGAAATCGACCCGCCACTTCCAATTCCAAAGGTCAAGCTGCTGTTTCATTTCACCAGGGATATTAGCGAAGTACGTAGGACATCCCAAGGCGATGGCATCGGCAGCCGAAAGCTCTTCCGCTGTCACTTCAGTAACCTTCCTGATGAGAACCCGTACACTGCCCACCTGAGAGGCACCCTCGGCGACGGCATGGGCCATCTTTTCCGTGTTGCCACTGCGGGAATAATAGACCACAAGAATCAGTGGCTGGGCCGCCGGAAGAGGTTGCTGCCACTGTTCTTCGGTGCTCAGACTCGATCCAGAGGAAAGCTCGGAAATGGGATTTCCGCTGGAACGAGACAATGCAATCCCTAGCCAGCAAATTCCAGCAATACTTGACACCATTACCAGTATCTTCAATGCCGGGGCAAGTGCCGGAAGCCAGTGGCTGCTCTTACTCGGTTTGCCGGTACGACCAACCCCCTCCCACGAACCAAAGAAAGCTGCAGTATCACAAACAGTCTTAATGGAACAATTAGTACCCCTGGCCATCATCCACAACTCCTTCGTCCGAACCTATCTGAAAAAACCGTCCGCCATGTTACCTGTACGTGCGAACAGAATTCGAAAAATACCGGATTTCTTCGGAGAACTTATCTTTGATCTTCCAACCGTTTCCACTTGTTTTCGAAATGTATTCAATTCGGATTTTTCGGTGCCTGTGCCGGTGGCCTACCTATGACCTAATTTCGGCATTGCCTCGCCTAATTGCAATACGGCTACCGAGACAATCACTTTAACTGAAGTACCATATCCTTCCGACCGCTGAAGACTTCAAGAATTAGGTCAGTTCCTTAGTAGACCATCTCCCAGGGATGGGGTGCAAATTAAAGCAGCAGAAAGCCCCTGACCCGGTGTTTTCGGCAAATCGGCATTAAATGAAGGAAATTTCCATTGCATAGGACCTATCCTTTCCCCGTCCGGATAACACTCTGCTCCACGAGCTCCCCACAACCGTCAACTGCCATATCCCTTCCACGTGCGGATAACCCTCGTTCTTTCCGCAAGAGCACACATTGTTTCGCATAGCGGCTGAAACCTTGCGTTTCACCCGTTGGACATTTTGAATTTGAGTTTTTTGACGCAGATCAAGGAAAATGATCAGATTTTGCCCAATAGTTGTTTGGCAACTCATAATGCGTAAAGATACTATGGTTTTAGCAGAAGCACGATCCCGTAAAGTCGAATTAATTTACCGAAACCCGAAATTTTGTGGACTTGATAAATTAGTGGACGAGTAGGGAGAAACGGTGGGGTTGCCGGTCGAAAGTTCGTCGTGACCGCGGAGAGGGGCTAGCCTTTAGCTTGTTCCTCCTTGGAAAATTGTGCCTCGGATATAACATGATGTGCCGGCAAGCCCTTCGGCCTGATCAAAAGTTGCGAGCTTTAGTGTTCGACACCTCCCAGCATGGTTCCAAACCGATGATTGAAGAAAATAGCAAAGCAAGTGCCGAGAAAGAAGAGTATAAACACATTGACCCGCTAAGTAGCTTTCAAGACAGGGAAGGCCGAGATTGTGCCTCCCCTCCGGAACTGGCGAAGGTAAGGGTAGAACGTTTGTCTGGAAATCGGCCGATGACGATCATGTTAAAGCTCGGCTTGCCGAGCCTTGCAGGTATCTGTTGCGGACTAGCTCTTTGGGTTACGGTGATTTCGGAAGCCGCCTCTTATTTGAGCGACTCGCCACAAACCTGCGTAAATTGCCATGTCATGCGTTCTGCCTATGCTAGCTGGGAACATAGCAGCCATCGGGAGGTGGCCACGTGTAATGATTGTCATGTCCCTCACGGGAACTTCTTCAAAAGCTGGGCTTTTAAAGCCCGGGATGGACTTTGGCATGCCACGGTCTTTACTTTCCGATGGGAACCTCAGGTAATTCAACTTTCGTTGCGGGCTATTCCCGTCGTGCAAGAAAACTGTCGTCGGTGTCATGAGGCTCAGATCTCCGAAACCCACCTAGCATATCGAGACGATTACGGAACTCGCTGTTGGGATTGCCACATCTCGCCCCATGGAGAGGTTCAATCGCTATCAACCATTGTCCATTGGCTCCAGTCAACCGATTGATGATTTTTGGATTTAGGGAGTTGAATAGATAAGGCCCGGTTGGTCGACGCAACTGTCTCAACCGAGCCCCGCGGGTCAGCCCGTGACCCCGTGTAAGCTCACAGGCTGGAAAAATGGCATCCTGACCAAGAATCGGGTAGAGGATACTTCCGTGAGGAGCTTGCTATGACCTCGGTCGGTAACTCGCAAAGGCACAGCTGGATCTTGTGGCTTGGGTGGATTTTGTTTTTCGGTCTCCTCGTGATTTCCTTTGGTCTGGGCCTGCTAGGAACCTCGATCACGATTCGGCGAGTAGAAAGTATTTCCCGCCCACCCTTGCAACCGATCGCCGAAGGTGAATCCGATAGCTCCAAGTGGGCGGTCAATTATCCGCGGCAATACGACCGTTACCGCCGGATGTTGGAAAGCGACACCCGCACCAAATTTGGAGGAAGCTTTCCCAGGGATTACCTTGAGGAAACTCCAACTTTAGTCATCCTTTTTGCCGGGGTGGGGTTTGCAAAAGATTACCTGCAGGCCCGTGGACACACCCGGTCGAGAGAGGACGTACTTCACACGAAACGCTTGACACCTGCCTCCCCCGGCACGTGCTGGACCTGTAAGAGTGCTGATGTACCTCGTTTGCTGTTAACGATTCCCCCCGAGAGGTTTTACTCCACACCTTTTAAGGATTTAGCTGCAGAGATGAACCATCCCGTGGGATGCTTGGATTGTCATGATCCTGCAACCATGCAGCTCACAATAACCCGACCTGCCCTAAAGGAAGCATTGATTGCTCAAGGGAGAGACCTCACAACCATTTCTCACCAGGAGATGCGAAGCCTGGTGTGTGCTCAATGTCACGTGGAATACTACTTTCGGCCTGAAGACAAATACTTGATTTTCCCCTGGGAAAAAGGAACATCGCTTGAGGCTATCGAAACCTATTATGAGGAGAGAAACTTTGCTGATTGGACACATTCCATCAGCAAAACTCCACTGGTGAAGATACAACATCCCGATTACGAGCTATACCTGACGGGGATTCATGCATATCGCAATGTTGCATGTGCAGACTGCCACATGCCTTATCGAACGGAAGGAGGGACAAAGTTCACCGATCACCACGTCCGTAGTCCACTCCTCAATATCCATAACTCTTGCCAGGTGTGCCATCGGTGGTCTGAGGAAGAAATTCGGACTCGCGTGGAGGGTATCCAAAGTAAAATTCGCTCGGTCCGTGATCTAGTAGAGACAAACCTTTGTGAGGCCCACCTTTACACCGCGGCAGCCATGGAATCGGGAGCCACCGAACAGGAACTTGCTCCGATTCGGGCTGCAATTCGCAAAGCTCACATCCGCTGGGACTTTGTAGCGGCTGCAAACGGGATGGGCTTTCACTCTCCGGCAGAATCCCTCCGAATACTGGCGGAGGGTCTTCACTACGCCCACCAAGCAAAGGCAGAGTTAACAAGGCTTTTAACAGCCCGAGGGATCTCCCTGCCTTTGCAGCTTCCAAGTCTCGATAGTAAATCAGCAGCTCAAGCCCTCGAACAGCAGTTTACAGCTGGTCAGCCTCCAAAACTCCTTCCTTAGATGCAAGCGGAAATTAACAACCGGTAGACCGGCCCGAATTTCATTGGGGGTCGGAGTGGGCAAGATCCCGCCACCGTTTGGATGGAGCAATCTCCAACCAAACGCCGACGATGATCGAGGAGACCGGACCGCCTGGGATGGAATCTGGGACCGTGAACGCATTTTTATGGCCCTTTTCAGCGGCAGAACGTCTACAACTTCGAACCATGGGCTAAACCCAAAGGGAAAAGGCTCAGAGAAATTTTCGGAACCCAGCCCCCTAGCAAAGGGCAATGAGCTGCAGAATTGCAAACTCATGGTCAAATGTAAAATGTCCGGTACCCTTATCTAAACTCCCCTTACCCTTGAGACGAAAGAAGTACTCCCCGCCGCCAGCCGGAGGTAGCCGATCAACCTCCCTGGGTTACTGCCCAAATTTTCCTGGAAATTGCCATCGGGAGTTCATTCCATGTGGGATGTTTGACGGGGGCTCAGAGAAAGCCCCTCGGCTTGTGCATCCCCCACCGGAATCTTTTAGAATGTTCTCAAGGAAAACCTTCGGGGTGCCTGCCCCTCATCCGCCTTGGGCAAGAGGATCTCGGAAGGCGGGGGGGCCCAGAGGGGTAGCTCTCGGGCCATCGCAACGGAAAAGAACATGGTTGAAAGGCTTAGCTAGCTGATTCGCACCCCAATCAACCGCTTGGAATGGTAGCTGTGACACAACCCAGTAAAGAACCATTGCAATCCCGAAGTTGCGACGGTTTGCTCCCGGTTCGCTCCTCCCTTGACTCTCAACTACCGGGCTTGAGCAAAGCGGAGGTTGCGATTTTCTTTGCCCGGCCAGAGGAAGCGGGTGGTATTGAAGATTGCATGAAACGGTCAGAGGTTCATCAAGGCCAGCGATTACGAGTGTCCCTTGGCACAGTTTCCGAGGTACCTGTGGCAGTTATGTATCCTTGGAAGTGCCCGCCAGATCTTCTCGAAGCGGCAGAGATCGCTCGCCGGACATGGTCACCCAAGTGGTGGATTTCCGCGGGCTTTGCGGGGGCTTTGAACGAAGATCTCCGCCGAGGTCAAATCCTGCTGGTCACCGAAGTGCTAGACCTTCCCTCTCAGGAAGCCTGGTGCGGGGCGTGGACAGATCTTCCGGCTCCCATCTGGCAATGGCTGGTCGAACAAGGAGTGAAACCCGGAAAGCTTATCGTGGTAGGAGGTCGGCCCACTCGGCTTGAGGATAAAAAGCACCTAAGGGAACATTTCCTCGGTGATTTGTACGAGTGCGGAACCAAGGGACTGACCCAATGGGCAAGGACACAGTATCCTCGCTCCCTTATGATTCGGATTATTACCGAGGAAGCAGAAGAAGTGCCATCTCCTGACATCCGCTGGATCCAGTCGCAAACAAGTTGGGCAGGCAAGGCCGGGGCAATCCTGGGCACAATTTTTCGCCGGAAAACCGGCATCCGAACACTTTGGGAGTCTTTTGAACGGAACTTGGCGGCCACAGACAAGCTTGCCTCACTCCTGGCTCAGTTGGTGGTTCAACTATCCCATTTGAAAACCCCTTAATACTAGGGGCGGGGATACGTCCGCTTGATGTCCGGATCTTTCGGCAGCAATCACCTGATTGCCGGTGATACAAAGGTAGCAAACTTCTGCAAAGTTTAGTTACCGGGGGTGGTGAATCAGGTACCGCCAATCCTTGGGGAGAAAGGTGGTGGAAAAACTGCCAAAGATTGCTGTCACGATGGGGGACCCAGCCGGGATCGGCCCGGAGATTGTTGTGCGGGCTTGTTTATCCCCGCAGGTTACCGAAATGTGTGAACCGGTCGTGTTTGGCGACCCAGAGATAATCCAAGATGCTGCCACCCGGTTTGCTCAGCCGGATGTGAAAGTCATAGCTCTTGAAGGCCCAAACCTGCCCGATCTCGCTTCAAAAGCTCCCGAATCGAAAAATCAACTGTTCGTGGTTAAGTGTACTGATGTACCGAACTCGGAGCTTCGGCCGGGGCTAGTCCAGCCGGCAGCAGGCCGGGCAGCAGCTCAGTCAGTCATCCACGCTACCAAAGAAGTCCTGAAGGGCAATTTTCAAGCAGTGGTCACCGCCCCCCTCAACAAAGAGGCCCTGCAGCTTGCAGGCTTTGCCTACCCAGGCCATACCGAGCTTCTGGCAGAACTGTGCGGGGTAAAGTCCTTTGCGATGCTTTTGTATTTGCCCCCGCCACTTGGATCCCCGCGGAAGACGGGATTAGCCGTGGCTCACGTAACCCTTCATGTGGCTTTGCGAGAAATTTTCGACAAGCTCAATTCTCCCTCTGTGCTGGAAAAGATTACTCTTTTGCATCAGTTTCTCCGTCGGCTAGGGATCATCCAGCCCAAAATCGGCGTTGCTGCCCTTAACCCTCACGGCGGGGAACATGGTATTTTCGGAAATGAGGAAGAACAGATCATTGCTCCCGCAGTCGTCGCAGCTCGTGAGCGGGGGATCGAGGCTGAAGGCCCCCTACCGGCCGACACCCTTTTCCTCCGGGCCGTGCAAGGGGAATTTGACGGCGTTGTCGCTATGTATCACGACCAGGGGCACATCCCCATTAAGCTTTTGGGGATGCACCGGGCGGTGAATGTCACGGTGGGCCTCCCGATTATCCGGACCAGCGTTGCCCACGGGACGGCCTTCGATATCGCTTGGCAAGGACGGGCCAATCCAGAAAGTATGATCGAGGCTATTTGCCTTGCCGCTCGACTGGCTACATCTCCAGCCACCTAGGCCGCCGGATCGCCTCCCCATGAGGCGAAGAGGCATGTTTGCACTTCAAAGGGGCACCATCATTACAAGACCCGAGTTTGGTGATACCCTCGTCTTATCTATCCCAGACCTCCGGCTAACGCGGTAGTGGGTGGGGAACCAGCTTGGGTGGGTTAGTCTCGTGGGCTTTTCCCAGCACGACAAAACCGGGTTGGGCGGTAGCTGTGCACATTAACTCCTCCCTGGTCCTTAGCTCTTTCATGGGTTTCGGGACCAAGCACTCCTCCTGATCATTACGGAGGACTTAATCCAAGACACCTCTCCGGATAACAGCCCAGATAACGGACTAGCGGATCACCCGGGGACAAAGGGCGGAGAAAAGGTCCGGAAAAAGTTCGCGGCCGGGTCCAACCACCGAAGGTTAACCGGAAAACAGGCCCTGTCGGCAAACCGTACCAGCAAACCTCTATCACCAAAATTGCATCGATAATGTAAAGAATCCTTGCAGATCATCCGTTAATGATGGGAGGTGGCACCCGGTTGGGGAGAGCTTTTGTCATTCCGGGAACTCTGCCCCAGAAAAAGTTCCACCATCTTACCCTGTTTAACATTCGATCCGGCAGTCTAGGCAGTAGTGGATAATCCGTAACGGGTTTCGGGGCCCAAAAATTCCTCGGCGGTGGTCGTTGGACCTCCCAGGTTCTGTAAATGCGGTTATTAGGGTCATGCCGATTAAATCCAAGAGACGATAACTCAAGATAGGGTCAATTGCTCAGAGATGGGTGCGATTTGAAAAAAGTTGTCATCTGCCAGGGTTGCTAGAGGCTGAAATCCCATTGGAGGGGACAATAGCTACCCCGTCTGACGTACGGATGCTGAGGACTTGGGGGTCATAGGAATGGCACGACAAAGATTCGGCTGGTGGACATCGCTAAGTCTTTTGGTCTTGCTAACGGCGGTGGGGTGCCAAATCCCGCCTGCCCAGCGAATTCTTGAGCCCGGCCCCGGGGTAGGTGGTCCAGGACCAGGGGTGATTGGGTATCCCGCGGTGGCTCCCATCCCCGCAGTAACCTCCCAAATTGCCTTTGTGGGTCCGGAGGGAATGCATGTTCAATGGGATGTCACCGCACCCGGTGCGTTCGATTCCGAACCTCTGGTTTGCCCGGGACGATTTGACTTTCCGCAGGGTGCAATTTACCGACTAAAACTGAGCAACATCCCAGGTCGGCCGGGGGTTGAGCTTTATCCAACGCTTGAAGTTGCTCCGGCTATGCCTCGCACTGAGGCATTTCTGGCCCACAACGCGATCCCCATCGTCTTCACTCCTGAAGATTTCGACCAGGTTACTGCGGGGAACTTTGTCACGAAAGTGATTTACCTTCCTGACCCCGAGTTCCAGGAGCTGGCGTTGGCCGGCGTGGAAACCCTCGTGAGCACTCGGTTGGATCCCGGGGTCGATCCCATCCAGGAGGCCGATCGGCGAGGTTCCATCCTAGCCATCGTGCGGATGGGGAACAAAGATCTCCAGGTCCCCGGCTTCGTAAATAGCGAAATTGCACCGGCCCAATATATGCCGGGACTTCCGACAGGCGGTCCACTCCCCATGGCAGGGGGCACCGTGCCAAGCAATTACATCTCCGGGGTAACCGGTCCGGAGTACGGAATGCCCTTCTGCGGCACTCCGATCGGCCTACCTGGGCCTCCCCATGTGCCCCACGGGGCTCCGGCCTCCTTGCAGCGGCATGTGATGCGAAACCATACCGCCATGTTTATTCCGCGTCAGCCCCGAGCTGTGCGGATCCACGTGCGTCAGGATCCGGGCTTCTGGTATCCGCGGCCAGCTAATACAGCTTGCATAGTGGAGAAAACAGGACCGCTCGTCGGGGGCGGTTTCCAGCCCCTCGGCAACACCACTGAACTAATCTACCCCTATTAGTCCATGACCGCTTGGGGGAGTCCTGGAACGTCCTCCGATAAGAATTCGGCTGCGTTTTTCCGGCTTTCTCCGGCTGTCATGGCAAATTTGACCCGGAGGATTTGCTCGGGAATTGGGCCGATGGGGCTTTAGCCACACCTATTTTCCCCATCTCCCAATGGGTGAACACGGAGGAATAGCGATCGGCACTTTGCGATAGCACAACCGCTCCCGTAGGAACCAAGGATGTTGATGCCCGATTAACTACACGGGAAATGCTTGAATGATCCCCGGAGGGTGGAAATTGGACCCCCACAACCACCGAGTCCCAAACTGGTGTTGGATCGTTTTTATCACCCTGGCAGGGGTGATACATGGGTTACCAGTTTGGGCCCAGGGGGGTGGCGTCCATTATTATCACCAGGGCAACCTGCAGCCCGGCCTCATCGGAGCCATGCGGCTTCAGCAAGGGGGGCCGGTCGTCGGATATTTCCAGCCCGTGCAGGTGCGGGCTCCTCGCGGAGTTCGAATTGCCTTAGCAGAAGGAGGCACGTTCACCCAGCCGGAAGCGACACCGCTAACCGTCGGGTTCCTTGTGGGCCAAGTATACAGACTGCGTGTAACCGACATACCTTTCTTCCCAGGGAGAGAAGTCTACCCGACGTTGGAAATTATCGATCGAATTTACCCGCCTCAGGGCTTGGAATGGCAATATCCCATTATTGTGGAGCTAACGTTGGAAGACATCCGTATAGCCCTTGAGGGCCGTTTTGTCACGAAGGTGATTTATCTTGAAGATCCGCAGCGGGCTCTGCCCGTGGCAGACACAGGGACCGAACAGAATTGGTTCGAGGCTCCACCTGGCACCGATCCGCTAACCATCGCCGACCAGTTAGGCCGACCCGTGGCAATCCTCCGCTTGGGAGGTAGGGTACCACAAACCTACCCTGTGCCAGAGGCAACATTTCTGTTTGGTTGTCCACCCTTCATAAAGCCGGCCTTACCGGCGGCTCCTAAGACAACCAATTTTTCCGCCGCAGTGCCCGCAGATTCACTACCCTGGCCGGTGCCCGGCAGCAGTACATGGAGTCCTCGACCAAACATTTAATCCAGAGAGAAAAGCTTCATACCAACGGAAAAAAAACCACAATTGGGCAAAGAGGTCCACTTCGAACCAAGGCATAAGAACCACGCTTAATTGCGGCAGGTTTGGCTACAGCCAGATCACAAGGCAGAAACCGCCCGCCTTGGTGCCAGAAATCTTAGGACGTTGCCAGAAAGGCGGAAGGAGACCAAATCCAAGCGGCCGCTATACACAAGCCGCGATGCAAAAAGGTCAAATTAGCTTACCGGGGCAAGGAGGCAGTGCTTCTCCAGAACCGGCAACACAGATCGAAAAACCCGTCCACAGAGGAATTCTTGCGGGAGGATCGCTCACTAAGAACTAATCCATGGACTAAACGCCTGGTCGCAGGAGTTCAGGAGACGATCGCCACTTATGAACGGTGTGCTTAGGAAGCCAGATAACCAACGGCAGAAGTTGCCACGTTGGTGGATCCGACTGATGGCAGTTTGTTGTGCGATCGTCCTCTGTTCGTGTCAGACCGGGCTTCGGCCTGTGGCGGAGACTCCTCCCTCGCTTCACTCGTTCCTTAAAGCAACACAGCTTGGTGAAAAGCCCCACGCAACAAGCAGTTTTCCCCCAGCTCAACCAGGCACAGAAACTCCCGATCAACCGGGAAGTGTCCCGGCGATTGTTGATTCCCAAAATTCCGGGGTCCACAACCGAGGGATCATCCTTGTCTCCAACCCCCAGGACCAAGTTCACTCGAACATGCCAACTACCTGGCTGAAGGCGGAGGGTGGCACATTCGCCCGGACTCCTGAGATCGCCCAGCCCCCAGCCCCACAGTCCACGTCCAACAATTCGGGGGTTTTTCCTACTGCTTCTAGCGGGACCAATTCAACGAACCTTGGTTTAGCCCCGGGTGCGGGAACCCTGACCTTTCTTGGACACCAAAAGCCCGCGGATTCCCATCAAGCCAACTACCAAGCTTCGGGATCCACAGGGGTGGCTGAAGGCTTTTCCGCTACTCATGGAAAGGCTCCAAGTAGTTTCATTTCGGCTACGGCTTCCCATGCCGAAAATGTTCTCCGCTTGGAGCGAGCCCCTTTCATCCCCCGAGAGGGGCCAGTTTATCTGTACCAACCACCGGGAGCACGACAACCCTGGCCTGCTGATGAGTATTTAGCTGCCGGTGGTGACCACCCACCTGGAAGCACGGTGGACCAGGAATGGATGATTCGCGGACTCCAGCCAGGTGAGACCATTGCCCATTACGATACTGTAGCAGGCCGGCGAGTGGTGGAACCTACCAATCCTGTTTACTTGTACAGTCCGCGGTTTGGAGCAGTGCGTCAAGTGGTGGGATTCCGCAGCGAAGAGCAATGGGAACAATTGGCTGCCGCTGTCAATACCCTCGGCTTGGCCAGGCAAGAGGACCGGAATCTCGCTCTTTCAAGCAAACAGCATTATCAGCCTTTGGGGCAGGCCGGCGAACGTCGACTCGTGCAAGTCCAGTCTCGATCGGGTGAAGGTGCCCTATCGGCAGCGGTGGGCCCCAGGGGCTTTCATGACGGACTTTTGCCCTATGAAAATCTGGAGGTCGTCCGGACCGGCAAGTTCGATTCGGCGGAATTTGCTCTTGTTGCTGCGGGAGCGGCCGCTGCCCAAGCATGGTTTCACACTGCGGTGGTCCAGGTTTTCATCGATCGTAAAGCCGCAGTGGCAACTGAGGGGATAACCTCCGTCGATGTGATCTACGGCGTGGATGAACCGCCCTCGCATCCTCGGCTCCGGGTGATTAAACTGGCTTCCCGGCATCATGCCGCCCCGGGTGAACTGGTGCATTTTACGATCCGCTTCGACAACGTGGGGAACGAGCTAATCGGCAATGTCACTATTGTGGATAGTCTACCCGCCCGACTGGAATATATCCCTGGATCTGCCCAGTGCTCTGTACCGGCTCAGTTTTCCACCGAAGAAAACGAGGCAGGTTCGCTTATCCTGAGATGGGAAATCACCCACCCGTTAGAGCCTGGGCAAGGGGGCGTTATCCGCTTCCAATGCCGCGTCCGCTAACGGCGGGAAAAGCAGCAGCAAGAGTAACACCTACCCAAATTTTCGTCCACCACTTCCGCTTTTGTTCGGTAACGAACCAAAAAGCAAAAATTCCGGGAACACTTCTCTTTGCCACTCTTCCATTAAGAAGACGTGGACCTCTGAACCAAACCGAACTTAGCTCCACAACGTTGCAGGCTGCCAAAGTTTAGAGGCGATGAGCATGCGACCACAACGTCGCTGATTTTCCGAACAACGCACAACGAACCTTCGCCCAACCGAAGCCCCCTTGCTCTCATCAAGTCAGTTCCTCTCCGTAACTGCCACATTTGGGGCAAAAAACCCGGATGTTCAGAAATGTCTCCACCCAGGGTTAACCAGACAATGACCTACACCCGAAAGACTGCAGTTGCACCCCACAGGGCAAAAACGCAGAGTTTCGGGGCCAACATTGGTCTCCGAAAGCCGGATCGCTTACAACCCCCACAAAACGAACTGTTCCTCACACAGCACAACAAGACTATAACTCGATCAAGTTGGGACCCGTAGTGAGGACGTAAAAAGAGTGGATTCGGAGAAGCGAGTGTCTTCCTATTGCAAACGGTTAGCCCCTTCCTCTCTTGCTTGGCACCACTCTATATAAACGTAACACTCAGCAAGCCACCATCAGACTTTGCGAAAACTAACTCTGCCAGCCACAAGTGGAGGCTACTTGAACATTCGTTTCATTTTTCCCGCTAACCCCAGAGGGAGCATGAACAAAAAGACAGTTTCCTAGTTCTGTAGCGAGAGGGCTCCCGCCGCTATAAGCTTCTCCGGTATTTGAGCTCCGAGTCTAAAACATAGCGAGGCTCCGGACAGCCTTGGGGCAGCAGATTACTTTTCTCTGGAGACACTCCTTAAACAAATAGAACCTACGGAGAGCATTCAATCCGATAAGCGGAGACAATGGGTGGCACAGACAGACGCAATGTGCGGCTCGTTGGACCTGCGGCCAGCACAGTTTGGGGCTGGGGCTTCACCCGTGTCACCCGAATGCTAGAAAGTGGCCAAGAAGCCGGGAAGACCATCTCCATGGTAAGCGGCTGATCATAAAACTCGGGATTGGTGCCGCAGAAAAGATGGAGGTGTACCCGTTGGGGGGATTCCGGAGACAACCAGAGCTTGGTCGCTTGACGCTCCGTTTGATATTTATAAATGTCCGCCATTCCCGCAATCCACAAGTCGTTTTCATGAGCCTTCGCAATCGCAAGCACATCGCGTAAGGTTGCCTCACTCGATGCACCGCCCTCGCCGATACTATGAAAATGGATCCGGCACCACAAACCCCGCTCAATGTGCCGCCGTAAGTGTTCGCGGAAAGCTGCTACGCGGTTTCCGTATACATCGTCCATTCCCAAAGACCCGGCAGAGGCATCGAAAAGGTGGTATTTATCCAAGTAATAACGCAGAGGTCTAGTGGTCTCCCATGTAGTACCACCTCCCAGATTTAAAGCCAGCAGCCGACTTTTCCCCGAAAAAAGGTCCCAGATAGCTTTGGCTGCCTGACCGATCTCCGCCTCCATCTCCTCATCGCCGGATGCCCCGCGGTGGTGAAGCGTATGATTAGCGAACTCTTGGTCTCCGCGGCTAGCGACAGCTTTCCACTCGACCAAATGCTCCACGAAGTCCGGCAATCCCGGACACACCATAAACGTACCCCGAAAGCCAAATTCGCGAAGAATAGGAATTGCCCTCGAGAGGTGACTGGGGTGGGAATCATCGAAACGGATACTTAAGGCTGCCTTCCGGCCATCGTACCATTTGAGAATAGCAACTCTGAGACCCGTTAGTGGATCCTCCGCTTCGCGATCGCTATCAGAAAAAACTGGAGGGGCCTCCGGTGGCTCCACTGCTCGGATGAAATAAATGGCTTTCTTCGGGGGGATGCGAACATGTAGCTTGTGCCACTCGGTACCACTGCGACGAACAAGGAGGGGGCGACCTGCGGCATCAACTACCACCACGTCCGCTGCCCACCGGCCCTCCGCACTGGCCGGCAAAACTACACTCAAATCCAACCACCTCTCCTCGCCATGGGGATCCACCTCTACTGCCAATTCTCGATTGCCCAACACCGAAACCGATAAAGTCGCGGGCCCCTGGTAATTGAGGAGAGCCACCTTCGCTCCGGCTATTTCGGCCGCGAAAACTCCGGCCAATTGGAATGACCATATAGCACTCAGCAAAAAGAGCGGATTCCGAAAATATCGCCGAAGCAACAGAGAGACCATGTCCTTGCCCTCGTTGTCGTGCAAGGGCCGGTGAAACCTTAACACGAATTGTCTACGGCCAGGTATCGGTCGGGAACTTGACCTTGCCGCCGAGTTTTGGGAAGTGCAAAAACCACACCGGACTTGCCTGAGTGCCAAGAGCAAAGTTCAACCGTTGCGGCCATGAATGTGTCGAACAGGCCCTCCCGGCGGTTGCTCCGACGAAAGTAGTCCCCGGGAAAAAGGCCATCTTCGGCCGGTTCCCACGACCTGGCCCACGGGCCAAATCACAAGGGGTGCCTGCGAATTCCCTGCGGAGTGGCCCAGGGGATGGTCTAATGCAATCGTCGAGCTTATGAGCCTAAATTCCAACGGGGCCCACCCCTAAGAAGCTTTTCCTCCGTGGGCGAGGTGGGCATGCGTTATCGTGACCCGGGTTGCGTCAGCACAGCGGCATTGAGTCCCAACTATGTTCCCGCAAGGCTGGGGCTGCGAGCACAGGTTTAGTACTCACCGGCTTCTTTCTCGAACGGGATGACCCACAGGTAGATAGTGTGCTCGCGGTGACTCTCATCGGAACGGACCCGAAGCACTTTTTTCGGCCGAACCCCGTCGATGTCGAAGTCATGCGAAACAATCCGGGTACCTGGCTTAAGTTTTTCCAGCCTCGGCCGAAGAGCATTGTTCACCGACGGCAAAAGATACATCGTGATGACCGTAGCAGGGTTCAGGTCCACATTGAAAAGGTCATCCTGCACAATGGTAACCAGGTGTTCCACACCATTTTTCTTTACGTTCTCGAGGCTCTCAGCCACCCGACGTGGATCTTTGTCCACACCGACGGCTTTAGCCCCAAAGTGTTTAGCAGCAGCTACCACGATTCTCCCATCGCCACAACCAAGATCGTAGACAACATCCTTTGGCCCGACCTCTGCCAACTTAAGCATTTCCATCACAATGTCATGGGGCGTGGGAACGAACGGCACATCGGGAACGGGCCGGCTCGGCGGCGGGGAATAGGCCGGAGGAGCCGACAGAACACACCATGTACCCAAACCCACCGCAACTAGTCCCACCGCACCCACCGACAGCAATAGCCACCCTCTCCACCAACGTTTTGACTTAACGGAAGCGGTTCTACTCATCTGTCTACCTCCAAGCTACAAACCCACGAACACCAAGTTCCTAAAGGAACTCACTACCGGACCATCGTAATTGAGCTACTTGTTGCTGTCCCGAGCCTGGTTGCCCGCCCCCTACCAAAATCCGATCACCGTTTTGGCCATACCAACCCCGGGGATAACGGCCCGCTTGCAAACAAACAGCTTTTCCAAGAAAACACCCAGCAGACTAACCACGGCCATTGCCACCTGAAAAAGGTTAGGCTTGTGCCGGGAAGATTGCAAGCGGTTTGGAACTAATTTACCGCCGGAAGCCCAAAGGATGCCCAAAACGCAGGCCCCTCCGTCAATCACTCATCCGCTATGCACATTTAGCACTCCCCGGAGAAACACGTGTTCCCACCCCAACGGCAAACTGTAACGGCGAGCTGTCCACCCCCGCAATCCACCGCGAAAGAAACCTCCTGACACCGAACTCAGAAAGGGATCAAATCTTCGTGGGAGTCCAGTGCAACAAGCGGACCCGGCTTCCTCCACTAAAAAACCTTCGGTAATTAAGCTAGTAGGAAGGCATCAAGCAACCGGGGGTGATGTGTCAAACGTAACGAGCAGAAAAACACTCACCATGTGCAGATCGCTATAACACGTCGGGAGGAAAAGCGGAAAGGCTAATCACTTTGCCCCTTTAAACCCCGCGATAAACCTCTCATCCTCTACTACACCGCCGAGGTCTCCGCCGTCTGCCGGGCCTCTTCCAACTGCTTGGCTTTGAGAAGATCCATCTGGGCAGCCCGGAAATCGTTCATCTTGAGGTAGATGTACGCCCGGGAACGGTAAAACTCCGGTTCATCCGGGTCAAGCTCGATTGCCTTCGCACAGTGCAATAACGCTTGGGGGCACTTACCCTTGAGAGCGGCGACGACGGCCAAGCCGTTGTAGGCCTCTGCTAACTTCGGATCGATCCGAAGAGCCAACGAAAAAGCCATCTCGGCTTTTTCAAGGTCCTTCTTTTCCAAAAACTTACAACCGAACTCGAATGCTTCTTGAGCTTGCATACAGGTCCAAAAACACCCCTAACCAACCAGCGACTTGGATTCCGGGGCCGCTACCCCGGACACACAGACATACCTCCTTGATCCAAACTACCCAGAGTGTTTCCAAATTAAGTTACCAAAAGTTCGAAGATTCGTCTAGGGGGCAGAAAGCCGGAAGCCGCCCGGTTGCCAGGTAGCAATTTCACCCCAGCGGGGATTTCTCGGAACACCGTGCCCTTTCGCCCGGCCGTCGCTGACCCGCTCCAAGATTCACCCGGCAGCACCGTCGGGCTGGGAGCCCACCCCCCATGGGCCTTCCCCAAGAAGCCCCCGAAAACCGGTGTCATGTTTCCATGGAACGGAGCCATCCGAGGCCAGTGGGTGTTTTTTCGTGGAACCGGCTCCCGCCGGCGGAGGTTTTCCCTTCCTCGTTGAATTTTAAGAAGTAATGCTCTGGCCCTCTGCCGGGCCAAATGCCTCAAAGTCCAAAAACTCCGGACCTTGCTCCCGGGGATAAACCATCCCAGCCCGGCCACAAGCCGAGTGAAACCCGCCCGGCTCCAACGGGGGCAATATCATGCCCTAACCCCTGAAACAAAATAAAGTTCCGCCTAATTATCCCCCTTTATTGGTGAAGCCATTCCCCATAAAAGGTTATCGGCGGAACCATCCCCCGCAAAAATCCCGAGTTATCACCGATCCATCGTATTAGTCACAAACAATCGCAGGATTCCATCGCCAGCCCGGATGCCAACCCTTTTCGAAAATTCCAAAGTGTTTCCCGACCCCGACATCTATATCGACCACAACATATAGAAAATCATTCCTATCACTGCCCTATTGGTGCCATAGCTATGCCATAATGCCGTGCCATCCTTTCAAGTCCAGGCCGGGCACCCTTCCCCGGCGATTACCCCCGGCGATGTCCAAGTACACAAGGGAAAGGTACCGTTGACATTTGGGGCACCGCCCTCGTTAAAGGACTGCCGTGACATTATCGGCGAAACATTCGAGAAAAACCCCGCTTCAAGCCCGCCTTCTTCCGTAGCCCTCAATTGGGTGGATCAAACGCCCCAGTAATCGGGATAGGGGGAGTTTCAAGCCCTAACACGTGTTTTCAGAATGGGGTGCGGTCCGGCTTTGAAAGACCTCGTTAAATTTGTCGCGAAATGTGCCGCACCCAGGCTATCATCTTTCCGCACCGCTCTAATGCTTCCCCCTATTTGGATAATCGATGCAGCCTGGAACGGCACGGGCACTTGGCTAGCAAACTGTACCAATCTTTAAACCTTCACTTTGCTGTACACTCGAACAGTTGTCCCCGATGACCTAAGGTTAGGAAACGCGTAGGTTCGGATAATTCGCACGGCCCCGCGATCGATATCCCGAAGAAAAAGGCGGGCCTTTTTCCTCGAGCCCAAATTACTCCAAGGAAAACATGCAAGTTGTCCGACATAGCTCCTTAGCTCTCTTTATGCAACCCGGCACCTCCCTCACTGCCCGGCCGAATTCCCATCACTCAACTCCTTCCACATTTGGCAAAGCATTTCGGCCAACAATTCGAGGGGCAATCCCACCACGTTAGATTCCGAACCTTCAACAATATGAACCCACCCGAGACGGTCCTGATACCCAAATGCACCGGCTTTCCCCTGCCACTCGTTGCTGTCGAGATACTCCTCGAGTTGTGCATCGCTCAAATGGTCCATGCGGAGCAGTGTAGAGGCATACCGAACTGTAGCCCTACCCGTGGCCACATCCCAAAGACATACCCCTGTGATCACCCTATGCAATTTGCCTCGCAGAGCTGTGAGAATTCGGCGGGCATCATCGCGATCCACCGGGGTTCCAAAGATGGCTCCCTCCGACTCGACTACCGTATCGCAACCTACTACTAAGCCTTGCGAGACCCTTCCTGCTACTGCAGCTGCCTTCAAGTAGGCCAAACGCATGGCATAGGCTGCCGGGGATTCGTTTGGCCTGGGAGGTGGTTCCTTTATCCCGGAGGCCAGCACCTCAAACGAATAACCGGCCTCGGCCAGCAGTTGCTTACGTCGAGGCGACTGACTAGCTAAGATGATCTTGGGCCACGCAGGCTGAGTTGAGGCAGACGCAGACATCATGCCGGCTTACTGAACCTCGAAGTCTCTCAACGGGAAGATATTTCCACTGGACGGCACTATCACCCCTCGGGTTAGGAAACCCGGTGTTCCCTTCGTTTGGGAACAAAGGTTTGCCTTCGAGGGGTCACAAGCAATGTTGGAGTTCGAAGGCTTGTGAAGGACCTTTCCCCAGGTGAAACCCTCCGTGCCGACGTTCGGAAGTGCCACGGCCCGTCGAACACGGTCACCGGATGGGTGTCCGTCCTACCAGGCCGCGGATCTTCTTACCCGGAAGTCAATTTTTTAAGGAAACCCAAATGGTCAAAGGGTTGACCGAAACGTCATAAAAAATCCAAGGAAACCTGCCAGGAGCTAAGTTCCCTGGGGCTTGATGAAATCATCGGTTTTTTGTCGGCTTTTATCAGCCTTCCCTCGGCCCACTCGGAACGGACTCGGCAATTTTCCTAAATGCCCGACCTAGGAACCGGTATGGAATACCCTCCATTTGAAATACTTTACGAAGATGCCCAACTGCTTGCCGTCAACAAGCCGGCAGGAATTGCCACCATGGGGGTGAGTGCCGATAAACGCAGCGTGATCTCCCTTCTGCGACATTACCTCGGCCGGCGAGATTCCGGAAGTTCCCCCTGTTTTCTTGGGGTAGTCAGCCGGTTAGATACACCCGTCACGGGAGTACTCTTGTTGGCCAAGGACCCCAGAACGGCCGAGGCCCTGAATCGGCAATTTCGGGAACGTTTAGCCTTTAAACGTTATTGGGCCCTAGTGGAGCGAGCTCCGCAGCCTCCCGCGGGACAGTGGGCGGATTGGCTTCGGCCTAGCAGACGCCACCATCGCGTGGAGGCATGCATGCCGGAAGATCCAGAGGCTCGCGAAGCCATCACAAACTATCAGCTTCGGGGACAGGTGGGGAAGTGGTTTCTGGTTGAACTTCGTCCCCTTACCGGCCGGAAGCATCAGCTCCGATGGCAACTTGCCCTCCATCGCTGTCCCGTAGTTGGGGATCGAAAGTATGGGGCCCGGACACCCTTTCCCGTGGGTATAGCTCTTCATGCCCTAGAGCTTGAAATTCTACACCCTAAGGAGAACGTTCCGCTTCGAATTCGGGCCCCCTTGCCGCCAGTGTGGCGACGACTCGGGGTTCCAGAGGATCCTGATCAACTTACAAATCCCAGGCAACACCCTTAACGCCCTTCTGCAGGCAAGTTATGCCACGGCAGTGACCTCCCGTCAAATCACCCTGCGGCCCTCCCACCCCAGCCGGAGCCAAATTGCGGCTCCAACGAATAACTGCCGAAAACTGCAGTAGTTAACCGAGAAGGCCCTAAACCAGCCCGGCATCAACTCGCAAAGTTCTTTACCTTTTTGCCCGTCAATCGCCCCGGGGGTAAACAGAGTCCCAGAGTCGCCGACAGGAACCTCGCCCGGGTGATGTAAACCAAAAGCCCAGCTAACCGTTTCCACCGGAGCACATGTCCTAGGTGTGGGCCTGAGGATGGCCGTCCAATCCTCCTATAGTTCTGGAATGCCATCGACTTTTCTGAATATTTGCACGATCACTGAGAGTTCTTTACGAGAGCACAAGGGACACAAGCGGGTTCCGTGCTTTTTAGCCCGGAGATGCCAACTTACTCCGGTTGCAGAAGTTCTCTTGGGTCTTATCTTCCTGTCGATTGACACTCGTGATTTTCGGTGAAGACATCGGCTGACGGGGCCCGTGTTCCTCCATGAGGGTGGGGTTTCTTAGAAGGGAAAAATCCGGCAAAAGACTTTGCAAAGAGGCTGGTTCGGAAAGCTCTTCCAAGTTCCTGAGATCCCCACGCGGAAATCTCGAAACAGGAACATTCACCATTCGCTATCCTTAAAAAAGCCAACCGTGAAGAGAACCCAATCTCCGGCAGTTTAGATCGGTGTCGGCAGATGGCCGAGAAGTTAACTTTTTGGTAAGCTGGCACTTTCATTCCCTTTTCTCTCCCATTCGGTCGGTCCCGAGGATCCCTCGTGAAAAGCACACGTCAAGCAGCTCGGAAAACTATGACCCAAGGAGGTGCCCAAAGCCGGAGGCATCCTTTGCGGTGGCTTGTGGACTATGAGGAAGCAAAAATAAATGGCCACTGTATGAATCAATTCCACGGGCAAAGCGATGAGAATTTCTAACCCTGAAACAGCGTGAATAGCCATGGAAAGTACCGCTTTCCCAAAGCCTCTTGTAGAAATGCGGGGCATTTCGAAGTGGTTTGGCCCCAATCAAGTCCTCTTCGATGTGGATGTGGACTTCTATCCAGGAGAAGTACACATTCTGGCCGGGGAAAATGGAGCAGGCAAAAGCACTCTAGTTCGAATTTTGGCCGGGAATTACTCGGATTACCTGGGGAATATCCGTTTACGAGGTCTACCAGTCCGTCCCGGCAGCCCGCAAGAGGCCGCCGCTTTGGGGATTGCCATCATCTACCAGGAGCTATCCCTTGTACCGCCCCTCAGCGTTCGCGATAACCTTTTCCTCGGGCATTTCCCCTGTCGGTGGGGAGGCTTCGTCGATAACGAACGGATGGAGAAACGTGCCCAGGAAATACTGACGGAATTCGGTCTTGAGTTAGATCTTCGCCGGCCAGTGGAGGAACTCCCGATCGCTGTGCAGCAGATGGTGGAAATTGCCAAGGCCCTTTCCCGTCAGGCTCAGGTTCTCATCATGGACGAACCGACCAGTGCTCTTTCTGCCTCGGACTCGGAACGTTTGTTTGATCTCATTTATCGGTTGAAAGACCGAGGTCATGCCATTGTGTACATCACTCATCGGCTCGAGGAAATGGAGCGGCTAGCAGATCGGATCACCGTTCTTCGGGATGGCCATGTCGTCGGCCGGGCAGTTCGCGGGCAGTTTGATCTGGATACCGTGGTGAGGTGGATGGTCGGGCGGCAACTCGCCCAACAATTCCCTTCGCGAAAAGCTCCGGGCAGTTTCGAGCGACTGCGAGTGGAGGGTCTGACAGTTCAGCTTGGGGGCAGTGGGAAACGGCCGGCCGTTCGCAACGTCAACCTTTCCGTCAATGCAGGCGAAGTCGTCGGCCTGGCGGGCCTTCAAGGGTCGGGAGTCAGTTGGGTCCTCAAGGGGATCTTCGACCCCAAAAACTCCCAGGCAACCGGAAAGATTTACTTAGACGGAAAGCCAGTGCGAATCACGGGGCCTGCCCAAGCATTGAAGCAGGGCATTGCTTACGTTCCAAGCGACCGCAAGGCCGCGGGACTTGTCCTCCCCATGTCAGTCACAGCCAATATGTCCATGGCGAGCTGGCCCCGGCTCACCCGATGCGGCTTCCGTCAACCAGGCAAAGAAATGAAAATGGTCACCCAGCTGGCCCAAGCTTTACGACTTCGGACCCCTTCCCTTCGTGGAGAGGTATCCCGCCTTTCAGGAGGAAACCAGCAGAAGGTGGTTTTGGGCAAAGCTTTGGGTGTTGTTCCCCGGGTTTTGCTCCTGGATGAACCCACAAGGGGCGTAGATGTAGGAGCTAAACACGAGATCTACGAACTGATTGGCCAATGGACGGAGGCAGGAATGGCCATCCTGCTTACCACTTCGGAACTTCCCGAGCTTTTGGCTCTTAGCCACCGAATTTTGGTCTTCCACCGAGGGGAAATGGTCGCAGAGTTTTCGGCAGAGGAGGCGAATTCGGAGCGAGTACTCGCAGCCGCCATGGGCCGATCGATCTAATGGGGGACAAAAGGGCAATCTCCTACTGAGCCTCCGGCTCCTCCTCTTTAGCCCCAGGATGGATGTGTTGGGCACCACATGCCGGGAATCGTATCCCAATGCCGCAACTCCAAAGGCCCGGGCATAGGAGTGTCGGCTTTAACGAGGGACTCAGGAGTTGGGACTTGGAGATTCTGAACCTTCCCAACGAGAGAAGCAGGTGATGAAAGTGCTGCAAATTCGGTTTGACTTTAAAACGGCTTGTGGATTGATCGGACTGGCAGGACTCCTTTTGGCTCTGGCAACCCGGTTTGTAGGAGCACCTTTCCCGCTCATTCTGGCAATCGCAAACGTGGGCCGACTGCTTGGCATCAACATTTCTCCTCAGGCCGCCTACTACTCCATCCTGCTTTGTTGGTACATCATTGGGTTTTTTGGGTTGTATGCCTGGCTAGTGAGAACGGGGGAACAACCTCAAAGAACATCCTTGGAAGAGTTCCTCACCTCACCAGTTTCCCGGGCCCTTGCCGCTTTGGTTTTGGTGATGTTTCTCGGCGTTTTGTTCGATGCGGACGGAGCCTTTTACAAGCTGGCTACCCACCGGGATGGACTCCGGCAGGCATCAGAATTTGGCATCCTGGCGTGCGGCTTAACCCTTGTAATAATCACGGGTGGAATTGATTTGTCCGTGGGAAGTGTCCTTGCTCTTTCCGCAGTACTTTTTGCTCTTTTTACCATACATTGGGGGTGGTCTCCGCCTTTGGCTTTGGCTGTGTGTCTTGGAGTTGGTGCAAGTTGCGGAATAGCCTCGGGAATACTGGTAGCGAATTTTCGAATCCAGCCCTTTATCGCCACCCTGGCCATGATGGTATTTGCCCGCGGGTTGGCAAAGACTATAAGCGGGGGGATGAAGATATCGACAGCGGTCCGCAATCCCGACGGCACCTATCGATATGTTCCTATCCCCGAGATTTTAGAGGCCATTGATTCCCGGATCTTTTGGGGCAACATCAGTATGGTCACGGTAATCTTCCTGGTATGTGCTGCCGTGACCGGAATCCTTTTAGCCTGGCACCGATGGGGCCGAGAACTTTATGCCATCGGTGGCAATGAAGAAGCTGCTCGACTTTCCGGCATCGCGGTAGGCCGGGCCAAGGTCCTGGCCTACATGGCATCTGGGTTTTTGGCCGCTGTAGCGGGCATCTGCCATGCTGCTCAGGAAAAGCAAGGAGACCCGGAGGCCGGCGTGGGCTACGAACTCACCGCAATCGCTATGGTAGTGATCGGAGGCACAGCCCTGACCGGAGGCCGGGGGAGTATTGGCCTGACTCTTTTGGGAACATTGACCATCGGTTATCTTGAAAAGATCCTCAGCATCAACGCCGTCCCGGAGGCACAACGGCTTATGCTCACCGGAGTGATTATTGTCACCGCGGTGTTGATGCAACAACGACGTCAAGGATAACAGCTGACCTCGCGGCCACAAGTTGGCAACGAGTTCTTCCAAAGTTCTCGGGCAGCAAGCAAGAATATTTCACGAATCTCCGCTATGCATTCGGAATCAACAACTGCTGCTGCTTATGGGAACTTACAAATTTTAGGCAAATCTGTGCAGACGTGGGACCTTTCGAATTGCCAGGATTTAACCCGGGTAAACCATCACCCGGCCATTATTCGAGCCGAGAAAATCACATTGGCAATGGTTCCCCATTTGCCAGAATAAAAGCGGATTACGTGGAAGCGAGCGTTGCCCGGGAACGTTTAATGAAAACCGTACTTTACGATCGAACGTTCACCACAAAACAGGGAGAAATAGTTCCATGATGTGTTCAGCCACCCCTAAAGCTTGCACGAACAGGTACTGGCTCTTAGGTACCGCCTTACTACTCGGCATGATAAGTGGATGTTACCGTCCCGAGGATCTTGGGAAGGAAAAGGCCACTTCTTCGGCTGGGGAAACTTCCCAGGCTGCTTCCACTGCCCAGGTTCCTAGTATACAGCAGCCTGAGGCAGGTCTAGAACGGGTGTATACCATTGGCATGAGTCAATGCAACTTGGGGGAACCTTGGCGAGTACAAATGAATGCAGATATTGAAGCCGCCGCAAAGAAGTATCCCAATCTTCAGGTCATCTTTAAGGATGCTCAGAATGACACTTTGCGGCAACGGGCCCACATCGAAGAGTTCATCAATGCAAAGGTAGACCTTATCATCGTCAGCCCGAAAGAGGCCCAGCCTCTTACAGAACCAGTGGCCAAAGCCTACCGGGCCGGTATCCCGGTGATCGTGCTCGACCGAGCGGTGCTTGGAGAAGAATACACCTGTTTCATCGGGGCAGACAACAAAAAGATTGGTTATGCTGCCGGAAAATGGCTGGTGGAAAAGCTGGGCGGAAGGGGCAACGTCGTCGAACTAATGGGCCTGATGACATCTACCCCCGGGCAAGATCGACATTCCGGATTCCGGGAGGCCATTGCCGGTACCGATATCAAAGTAATTTTCGAAGCGGACATGAAATGGCTTGAGCCAAATGCCAGACGCGAAATGGAATCTGCCCTTGCTCGCTTCGATAAGATCGACGCCGTCTATGCCCACAATGACCCAGGAGCCCATGGTGCTTATCTTGCGGCAAAGGCGGCCGGTCGGGAAAAAGAAATGCTCTTTGTTGGGATCGATGCCTTGCCCCACGAAGGAATTGCCTATGTGCGACAAGGAATTCTCAGTGCGACTTTCCTTTATCCGACCGGGGGAGCGGAGGCCATCGAGGTGGCCATGAAAATCCTTCGCGGCGAGCCGGTCCCCAAAAAGATTGTTCTAGGATCACGACTCTTTACCCCGGAAAACGTGGACCGGGGCGGGGATCCTATCGAATAAATGCCTTTTCACCAGGAAATGCGGGTGGCAAGAGGCGGTTTGCGGCAACACGGACCGCGAGGCGGGAACGGCTATG
>Ga0071330_1064432_pt1 | contig 40124 bp, 41 predicted proteins | sample GBScel77sediment_FD_63802 | JGI IMG/M metagenome (GOLD analysis project Ga0071330, IMG submission 63802) | Hot spring sediment microbial communities from Great Boiling Spring, Nevada - Cellulolytic enrichment Sediment 77C v2 (version 2) | ecosystem: Environmental > Aquatic > Thermal springs >...
GTACCTATCTATCTTTTCAAAAGATGGATGGGTACCATCCTAGCAAAGGAGGGGCGTATGAAACTAGAGTATTTGGTTAATCGAGTTTATCTTCCCAACGGTAAGACACTCCTCCGTTACATAACGGAGGAGATCGAAAGGCTAGGAGGGGAAGTTCAAGTTCTTCCTCCTCCTGATGTCCGAATCAGAGGGCATCAAGCTAAACCTCTTAGGTTACAAATCTCTCTCAACGGTAAAGAAAAAGTTTTTGATAATATTCTGTTAAGATACCACTTTATGCAAGGTACTGCATGGACAAGCAACAGGTTGCTTGTCCAGAGAATTATAGATTTTCTAAACGAAACCAAGTAATTCAATTATGGTACCTATCTATCTTTTCAAAAGATGGATAGGTACCATCTTAGTCAAAGGAGGTGTTTATGAAGAGAAAAAATTTTCTAGTTACATTTACTGTTACGAGAAGGGGGGATTCCTATAGCGTTCCTCCCTTTTTCTCAAAGCTTGTTAAATTCGTTGAAAATAGGAGCGATGGGTTTGTTCACGGTGTTGATGATGAGATCCTTTTATATATATTCGAGCCATCTGTTTATGGTGTTGGTATTAAGAACCTAAAAGTCAAGGTAGGTGGTAGAACTGTGTTTCGTATCGTCATGGAGTATGAAACTGACATATTGAGGTTTAAGAACGAAAACGAGTTACTCATATGTAGAAAGGATGAGTATACGATCAGGGTTTTTATACATCCTAATACCAGTAAAGCCAGTTACTTAATACAACAGTTTCTAGAGCAGTACGGTGGGAATGTAGGGAATGTACAGGAAATTGATAATTGTATTTGGTTCAGGAAAAGGAGGGGGGTATGAGGATAAAAGAATTGAGGGTTGAGATAGTAGTTCCGGTTTCGGATCTTTCCAAATTCGAAACCGAGGTTCAAAAGGTTTTCAAGGGATGGGTTATCCATCCCAAGGAGAAAATTTGTGAGGGGCTATGGGAGCAGTGGATAGAGCTGTCTCCCAGGTGCTGTGTTGTTTTGCAGATCATCCAGGAATCCTCTAACTTCATATGTACAGTTAGAGGATTCACAAAAAAAGCTGAGAGGAAGGTTATGCGGCTAATTGCTCATTTTAGACAATGGGTTGTCAAAGAACAAATATGCTTTCTATCCTAATGGGGTGGTACATTTGTACCATCCCAGTAAAAGAAAAAGAAAAAGGAGGGGCGTATGAAAGTTAAAGTATTTTTTAAAGAAGGCGGTTCAGATGAGTTTTACAGGTGTCTCCTGAAGTACTTTAGAAAGTACTTCAGGATGTTTAAAAACCTTAACATTGATTACTCTGAAGTTTACGGTAATGTTTCATACTTAGATGTTCTAAGTAGTAACGAAAGTTTGCTTAAGTTCATACATATCGAAAATGAAAACTCTGTTGAAATCATTCCTGTTAATGAAACTGTTGCACGTTTATTAAATCGTTTCATTAACTACTATTACTCAAAAAATTTGCTAATCTATCTATCTCTAGATGGTACATACATTGTACCATCTATGATGAGGCCGGAGGCCGGCGGTTTGAATGAAGCTGCCGGCAGGCCGTAAAGGAGGGAGGTATGGTCAGAGACATCACTGTTTATTTGTCCGGTTCCGATAGTGAAGCTTTCGATTTTGTTAACACTTTGGTCTCGGCTTTGGGGGCCGAGTATGACGGGGAGTGGATTCGTTCACCACTCCCACTCGGAGATATTATGGTTATGGGGCCAACTTACGGCTACCAACGAGTTTTCAGCTTTGAACCGAATGAGGCTAGTTTGAATTTCATTCTAAACTTTTTACATAGTCGTAATTTCACCGTTTATGAATACGATGGTGATTACAATATTTTTGTTAACTTGTAATTGTTAATTACGGGAGTACCTACTCAGGTACTCCCGTAACCTACCTTTTCACTTCATCACTTTCATCATTCATCATCCTTTTGCTTCATTCATCATTCTTCATCTTGCTTCATTCTTCATCGTTTTGCTTCATTCATCATCATCGTAATCATTCATAATCATCATTCTTCATCATCGTAATCATCATCTTGCTTCATCTTCATAATCATCTTCATAATCATTTTGCTTTTTGCTTTTGCTTTTGCTTTTGCTTGTTGCTTGCTTAACATTTTTTTGCTTGTTGTTTTGTTTGTTTAGCAATTTTTAATTTCGTTAGCAAATTTTTTGAAGGGGGGGGAGGAAATTTTTTAGGGTTATTGAGGTAATGTATGCCTACACACGGTGGGTTTAGGTTTTGGTGTGGCTGTGGTATGGGTTATGTTTAGGTGTTGGTGTTGTTTGGGTTTTTGGTGTTTAGTTGGGACTGTAGGGAGTTGATGGCTGCGATGGTGGTTTTTTCGAGGTTGTGGAGGATGTTCCAGATGGAGGTTTTGATGTTTTCGTTGGAGAGTTGTGATGATGTGGCGTAGGACTCGAAGATTTTGTTTAGGACTTGTTGGAGTGTGTTGATGTCGTGTTGGATGTTAGTCATAGGGTTTGTCGTTGGTTTTGTTGTTGTTTTTCTCGTTTTCGGATTGGCTTTGGGATTTGTGCTCGTAGTAGCTGTCTTCGGTGTCTTGTGGTTCGAGGAGTTCGGGGTTTTGGAAGATGTTGCCGAGCAGTTCGAGTTTGATTGAGCCTGGGCTGTGCCTGGCGGCTTTTTTGGCGGCTTCCATGAAGAGTTTAGTTTTGCGGATGCTGGTGGAGATGGGTATGAACCTTAGGAGCAGGATGGGGGTTGGGACGAGGATGGGCAGTTCTGGGGTGAAGTATGCGGGTTTTGTGGTGACGATGAAGTTGAGGTGTTGGTCTGGTGGTAGTGAGATTCTGATGATGTCGAGCTCGTAGGCGTATTTTTGGCCGATGGGGAAGAGTTTGAGCATTTTGATTGCGTTGGCTGGAGAGATGGAGAGAGATATTTCGTAGGTTCTGGACTTTTCGGAGATGAGGATGGGTTCTGACCTTGTGGTGAGCGTGAAGATTGAGCCGTGGGTGTCGATCAGGTAGTTGTGGGTTTCTGGCTCTGTGATATCGATGATGTCTGGGAAGTAGAACATTTGCTTTTTCTCGTAGTCCCATATGCGGAACTTGGGGGCGAACACGTCGATGGTCATGGTTTGATGGTAAATGAAGTTTGCTGTTCATGTCAAGTTGACAAGAGGGTTGGGTATTGTTTAAAAGAATGTTGGAGGTTTGGTATGAGCAGGGCGGTATTAGCTTGTGGTAAGGTGTATGTTAGGGATGATGAGGTGTTTGGGCTGAAGGTTGAGCCGGCTCGTGTGACGGCTGAGCTTTTCAAGGATGAGGAGTTTGTCAAGCTGGTTACTGAGTTTGTCAAGAGGAGGTATGGGTACGACAAGGTGGTTATTGAGAGGGGCATGGTTTACGTTGATAGCGAGGGAGAGGTTAGTGATGTTTTCAGGGTTGAGGTTTACTTGGAGCGGTGCAGGGCGGTCATGAGGAGGGCGATGGACGCTGCTGACCGAGCCATGGGCTTTTGATTTTGGTGTTTGGGGGGGGTATGTGGAGTGTGAAGAAGATATCGGAGTTTTTGGGTCTGTCTGAGAAGACTGTGAAAAGAGCGATAAGGCAGGTGTTTCCTGAGAAGCATGGTGGCAAGGGTGGTAGGGGTAAGAGCTTGGAGCTTAGCGACGAGGAATTTGCGAATCTGCTGGTACATCTTAGGCATAAGGGGATTCTGAAACTAGGACAAAATGACCAGGTTTCTGGTGAGAAACTGGGACAAAATGTCCAGGTTTGTGAGGAGAAACTGGGACAAAATGACCAGGTTTTCTACCTTACGCCGAGGAAAGACAACAGCATAGTGGAGTTCAGGAAATCGTTGGCGATCACGCAGAGGATAACGGAGAACTTGGCCAGGATAGTGGAGAAGCAATACGAGACGATGGAGCTTGTGAACACGATGGTGCTTAAGCTTGAGGATGCGCTTGAGCGTGTTGCGATGGGCAGGAAGTTTTATCCGCCGACGTACCAGAGCCAGGCGGCGATGAGGCTAAGGCAGGAGATATGGAGGCTGGTGGAGGACTACATCAAGGCTAATAATCTCTATGAGAAGAAGAGGGATGTTTTTGTGGATTTGGTTAGGCGGTATGAGAAGGAGACGAACAGGAACATAAGGCAAGGTAGTAACGATTACGAGACGGTGATGAAGAGGCTTTTCATAGAGCATCAGGCTGAGGCGTTTATTGAGTGGCTGAGGAAGAGGATATGAGGTACATTCCAATCGAGGCGGTGCTGAATACGATACAGGACGTTTATGGCTTTAGTTGGGAGCGGGAGTATTATTTTGCTTATCCGAAGTTCAAGTATAGGTTTGACTACGCCATACCGTCGCTGAAGGTGGCGATAGAGGTTGAGGGAGGGGTATATGTCTATGGTAGACATAACAAGCCGACGGGCTATGAAGAGGATTGTATAAAGTACTCGTTGGCGAGTGCGATGGGCTGGGTGGTGCTGAGGTTCACGACGAGGCAAATCAGGAGGAACCTGTTTCTGTTTCCGACGAAGGACAAGCCGGGCAGGGAGTACATGGAGCTTGGCAGGTTCATAAGTGAGGTTGTCAAGAGCAGGATAGATGGGCGTGTATGCGACTTGTCATGCTTCTAACGTTAATAGTCTTGGTTGCGTTGCTTGCTGGCCTGGTGGTTTTTCTGGGTTGGCAGCTGTTGCAAAAAAGCAACGCTGAGGGTGGTGGCATGCAGGGAATAAAAACGAACATTGTCACTGTCACGAATGTAAGGACGTTCCACAGGACGAACTACGTTACGAACGCAGTTGGTGGGACGAATGAGGTCATGAGGGAGGTGACGGTGAGCGAGGTTAGAGAGGTATCCAACACGGTGGTTGTGCCGATCAGGAGGGATAACGTTGTTGGCGTTGGTGTTGGTGGGCTTGACGGCGTTCTGTACTACCAGCGGAGGATACACGATGATTGGTTTTTGGGGCTGGGGGTGGAGAGCAGAGCGTTCACAAACCTGTACTTTTACTTTTTCGTTTCGCGCGAATTCTGACGGAGGCGGTATGAGGCAGGTCAAGGGCAACATGCAGCTAATGCCGTATCCAGGGGGTAAGTACTACATGAAGGGTGCGATAATAAGGATGATACCTGAGCACAAGGTGTACGTTGAGCCGTTTGCGGGCGCGCTCTCTGTGCTTTTGCACAAGGAGCCGTCGCCTGGCGAGGTGGTGAACGACATAGACGACGACATATATAACCTGTGGGTACAGGTGCAGAAGAACCCTGAGAGGCTGGTTGAGGAGGCGGAGCGTCTGTGGTACAGCCGCAAGGTGTACCTGCAGGTGCTCAGTGAGTGGAAGAGCGGGTATAAGGGCGAGAATGATGTTGAGAGGGCGGCACGGATATTGTTTCTATACAACGCTGGTGGCAAGATGGACACGTTCTTCCGCACGGTGCACTATAAGAAGAGAGGGGGCGGTAGAACTGAGTTTAGGAACGGTGCTGTCAACTACAGGCGGAAGATAGAGCTCATTTCTGTTGTATCCGAGAGGCTTAGGAATGTTGTCATAGAGTGCGAGGACTTCAGGAATCTCATGACTAGGTTGGACAGCGAGGATACGTTTTTCTTCTGTGACCCGCCGTACTTTGAGTCGTCGTACCAGCACAAGTTCAAGATGCGCGACCATGAGGAGCTGGCCGAGATTCTGGGCGAGGTGAAGGGCAAGTTTCTGCTTACGTACAAGTACGACGACAGGCTGCTTGAGCTGTACCCGAGGAGCAAGTTCAACTGGCTTGAGTTCGAGATAAGCAACCACTTCCACAAGATTTCAGGTCGTGGTGTTGAGTCTAGGCGCAAGGAGGTGGTGATAACGAACTACGATGTTGGTGCGGCGGGCGCTAAGGTTGAGGTTAAGGGGTGGGAAGATGGTGAGGAGGAAATTAGTCTATTTGGCGCATAAGTTTGGGCGCGAGTGGTGGAGGGTGGAGGAAATAAAGAATTTCATCTATGGGTATTACCAGGAGCACAATGACGTTATTTTCGTTAGTTCTGTGTTGCTGTTCGGGTATTGTGACTTTATGGATGAGAGGGAGGCGAGGAAGAAAAGCGTGGAGCTTCTGCTGGCGTGTGACGAGGTGTGGGTGTACGTGTTCAGCAAGGAGGACTTCTTCACGAGCAAGGGTCTGAGGCTGGAGCTGAGGGTTGCGCGGCTAGCTGGGAAGCCAGTCAGAGTGGTTAGTACCCACCAGGCGGGTGCCTGGCAGGTTTAGTTCAATGGTAGCGACTGGGGATGAGCTTAGAGCCGAGTATGGTAGGCACGGTCCTACCGTGCCTCTTCTGGGATAATTATAATACTTGTGTGGCGCGCCCGTCAAGTTTGATTACACTTGACAATCTGTAAACAGAATGTTTATACTTAATATCCTTAGGAGGTGTGTATGTTGTACGTGGCGAATGCATTTTCGTTGCAGATGCTGGATAGTTTTCCGGCGACTGTTGAGGTTGAGGAGGTGTCGTTGGACGAGGCGCGTGCGCTTCTCACCTCAAACGAGTTTGTTTCTGCGGTTGGGCACGGGGGCACGGCAGAGGTGCTTAGTGCGCTGCTGGGCGTTGATGTGCCTGAGAACAGGGTTAGCATCAGGGTTGGCGATGAGGACGCTGTTTTGGTGTTTCAGCTTCTCACGAGGCTTGAGGAGGGTAGGGTGCTGAGCGGTGAGGAGCTACGAGCGCTCCCGTACAGGTTTTTTGTTGTCAGGAGGGTCTAGGCTGCCCTCCTTGCTCTGAGGCTTGTTCATTTCTATTCTCAGTTCGTCTCTTGAGAGCTTGATTCTTCTTATGTCTATTAGTCCTTCCATGAGGATGTAGAGGATGGTGGAGGCGAGGAGGATGATTGTGAAGAACTCGTCCTTGAGCTTGTCTGCGAGCTTGAGCGAGATTGCTATCGTGGTGTTTGCTATGGTTATCCAGAGCTTGCGTGAGCTGAGCTTGCGCATACTATCTTCTCACGATGAGCGATATTATTGAGACGACGACGGACGTTATGGCTGAGAGGAGCGCGAAGAAGACCTTGACGCTGATGTTCCTGAACTCTTTTTCGAAGTCCTCGAGTTTCTCGATCCGCACGTTGTGGGTTGCGATCTCTTTCTCTATTCTTGAGACGCTTTCTCGTATTTCGTCGATTCTGTTTCCCAGGGCGGATATCATCTCCATGATTTTTATTGCGTACTCGCGGTCACTCAGCCTCTCCTTGCTTTTGGTCATTTTGCTCCTCTGTCTGCTCCTCTGACAGCCTATTAATCTTATATGATAGCGCGACCATCTTTACAACGAAGATTTCGTCGACGTCGTCGATGCTGCTGGTGTCCGAGACTATTTCGGTGTCTGGCGAGTTCTGGAGCTCCTGGTAGTAGGACTGGGCGTCCTCAACGAAGGTTATTGAGGCGCTGTATCCTGGCGGTATGATTGGCTCTGTGTTGGTGACCAGCACTTTTCTTTTCATGAGGCCTCCTCGATTCCTCTATATTTTGCTCTTGTGTGAATCCAGTTTTTCTCGAACACTTTGTCCTTTGGGCGATTTCTGATTAGCTCGCGGTAGAAGTTTTCCTGGATCTGGCAGATTTTGTCGATGAGCTGCTCGATTCTGTTTTGGTCCTTGATTTCCTTGACGGCGAGCAGAATGTCGTCGTTCACCTTCCCAGTGTACGGCACGCTGTAGCCGAGCTCTGCGAGAGCCTTGCAGAGGAACAGAATGCCCCGGCCCGTGTGGACCTGCGCGTCCAGGACCTTGGATGCCAGCTTTGGGGAGATGAGCGTCAGCCTGTTGATGTTCGTTGGCAGGTAGTAGTCGTAGTAGTATATGGTTTTTGCCTGCTCGAGTGTCAGGGACTTTATGTCGAGGTGCTTGTACTTTTTCTTGGATATTCCGAACTTTGTTTCGCCGCCGCTGTCTGCTGGGTGGTTGGAGTAGCCGCCCTCGTGCCTTATGATGTCCTTAATCATTCTGGCGAAGTACTTGTCGTCCTGCATCCTCATCTGCGCTATCCTCGTTCGCCCTCTGTATGATATTACATGTCTGCGGAGCTTTCAAATTCTAGTACCATGCTCGCACGATGACAGTGTCGACGGCATAGCTGCCGAACGGGGATGTCAGCGCGCCGCAGTTGGGGAAGTATACCCACACCTCCCACTTGCCAGACTGTGTGTTGTACTTGAGGATTTTCTTCCACCAGAAGCCCCAGTATTCTGGGGGCTCGGAGTTCAGGGTTGAGATGCTGTTGATGTTGTTGTATGCTGAGATGCACTCGGGAGCGTAGATTCTTGCGGAGCTGTTGCCAATCATGATATCGACGAACTCGGGCAATGTTTCGCCCAGCTCGGTTATGAAGACGGTCGAGTTTTTCTGGTACGTTATGCTCTTCTCGACCTTTATTGTTGGTGCTGGCAGTCGGTAGTGCAGCAGGGTGTAGTGCATTGTTGAGTAGACCCAGCTGGCCTTGACGACGATCCTTGCCTTGTAGCTGCCTGAGGATGGGTCGTGCCTGATGGTGTACAGTGTGCCTGACATGGTGTCGGCCTTTGCGTTCTCGTAGAATGCGCATCCTGAGTGCAGGTACTCCTTTGTGCCCCAGTTGTAGTAGATTGCGAAGACGCTCGTGTTCATGTTGAACGGTATGCCGACCTCCTGTGGTGGGGTGGCCGAGGTTTTGTAGCCGCAGGGGCCGCTTGTTTGGTTTGTTATTGAGAACGAGCCTGTGATGATGTTATATAATCTCGGTTTTGGTGCCTGCATGACTATGAGCTTGTTGTTTTCTGCCATTAGGCTGCCGAACGCGAATCTGTACGGCAGGTACCAGTTTCCGACGTCGATTCTGACCATTTCGAGGACGACCTTTTTGTCGAGAGCGCTTGATATTGTGTAGTCGTTTTCGGCGACCCAGAGGCTGAACACGGGTGATGATATTGGCAGGAAGCTCATGCTTGCCCAGTAGTTGTTGCTTGGAATAAGGAATAATTGGTTGATTAGTCGTATGCTTGACCACAGGAGCTTGCGGCTTGAGAGTTCCCTGTCGAGTGCTGAGAGCTTGGAGTTCAGGGCTGAGAGTTCGCTGTCCACGGCCGAGATTTTCGAGTTCAGTGGCGACAGTTGGGACTGCAGGTACCTGATGTTGACGAGCGAGTCGAACCTGGAGGTTGGCAGGGGCGACTCTCGCTCGGCCTGCAGCTGCTCTATTGCTTCGTCGACCTTTCGTTTCCATTCTCCCTTGCTCATGCTACTCCTCCAACACACGTTTGAACTTTCTGATGAGCTTTGCATCTATTTTTGCTTGTCTTGTTTTCTCCGCGAGTTCCGAGATTTCGGTGATGAGCTTTTTCCTGATGGTTGACTTGACCACCTGCTCTGCCTTGGCCTTTCTGACGCTGGCTGGCTCGTCCTTTATTCTGCTTAGCAGCGAGGTTAGCATTCGTTTGGTCTCCTGGGATATGCTGCTTTTCATCTGGGCTATGTCCTGCTGTGACGGGATGTCTGCCCTCTCCCTTCTTATTGATACTGGGAACAGGAATGTCTCGAGGCTTGCTCCGCCGAAGAACACGTTTCTTCGGACGACTGAGGAGAAGAGCGACGCGGTGAGCTCGTCGACTGGGAGCCATGTGCCGAAGAAGTAGAACAGCTCGCTTCTGTCCCTTGTCTGCCTGATTTGTCCGAAGTTGAGCGAGTATCCGCCGAGCAGGAGCGTGAGTTTGATTAGAGGGTTCGACATGCTGACGATCTGCTCGAAGATTGGCTGCGATATGCTGACGGCGGAGTCTATTGCCAGCTCGGTGTAGTCTATGATGTGCTCGGTGGGCGAGGTCTGGATTCTGTGCTGTATCTGTCTTTCGACTGCTGGCTTGATCACCAGGGTTTTGCGCAGCTTTCTCTCGAGGTTATCGAGCGAGGAGGTCATGAGTGCGACTGGGAACAGGATTGAGAACGTTCTGCTGAGGTCTATTCCCTCGAGCTTGGGTATGCCTGAGGATGTGTCGTAGCCGATGGGTATGGTGTACGAGTTCTGGAACTCCATTGCTTCGCCGTGCATGTCGTACCGTGACTTGACGAGGTGTCCGACGAAGATGAGCTTTGTTGATGTCAGTCTTAGCACGAGCTCGAACGTTTTCCTGAAGAACGTCCAGAAGAAGAAGATGTTGTTGAGGTACTTTTTCTCGAGCTTGGATATTGTTGAGTAGTCGAAGTGCCACTTGTCCACCCTTCTTATTGTTTCTGGGAGGCTCAGGCCCTTTTCCGCGATGCTGTCGATGAACATTGCGAACCTGACGATCTGCTCTATTGTTCCGTTCAGCCTGAGCAGTATTCTTCTCTGCAGGTCCATTTTCCTGATGGTGTCGGCGAAGATGGACTTTGCGCTGTCCAGCTTTTCCTGGACGCTTCCTTCTGCGCCGACCCTTGACATTCTGTTCTGGAATGTTCTGAGCAGCAGGTAGATGTCGTCCCTGAGGGTGTCCTGCGAGACTGAGAGCGTTATTCCGACGTTGAACAGTCTTGATGACAGGGCCAGCTCGTAGAGGTCGCTCAGCGAGTAGCCGTTGTAGATTGTGTCGAACGAGTTGAGGACCTTCGACACGGTTCTGCCGTTTTCGGTGTACGAGAGCTCTATTTCCTTAACGACTCGTGGCCCGATGATGTCGATTATTGCTCTGTTGAGCTCTGCGGCTGCGGCGCCGTAGTCGGTCGACTTGAGCTGGGCCACGAGCTCGTCAACTGCGATTTTCTTCTCGTCGCCCTCGACGAACCGTATCACGACGTTCTTGTTGGTCAGCTTTGGCGCGTTGTGGACGTCGAGTATCGCCTTTGCTGTCTTCTCGGTGAGCTTCTCGTTGCTCTTGTCGACGAACTTGTTGAGCAGGAACCTTGCGGCCACCATGACTGATGAGAGTGACCCGCCGGAGATGAAGTGCTTGACGAGCGAGTCTATGAGGTTCTGCAGGTAGAACGATGGGAACCAGGTGATGAGGCTTCTTCGCAGCACGCCGAGGAAGCTGGACACCTTCTCCATGACCTCGCTGTACGACTCGAGGTCGAGGAACGGGAGTATCAGGTTTTTGACCTCTCTGATGAGCTTCTCGTACGTGTATATTCCCACGCTCTTGTACGGGTTCATGAGCTGTATTGCGTCGTAGAGTGTCTCCCTGCTGATTGCTGGGGTTGCGAGCCCGAGGGGCGGCTCCTTGCCCTGCTCGACCATTTCCCTTGACACTCTGTTGAGCGTGTCGACGTACTCCTCGAAGTGCTTCAGCACCTCGAGTTTCGGCAGGTCGTCCCTGATTTCGTTCATTATGGGCGACAGGTCGTTGACTATCGACTCGAGCTCGGGCAGCGACTTTGGCAGCTTGCTTTTCTCGAGTCCTCCCCGCTTGAGAGCCATGATGAACGTGACGACTGTCTTCAGTGCGGCTGCGGGGTCCTTGACCTCGCCCACGACCTGCTGCAGTATGTCCTTCTCGTCCAGTCCTTTGAACTTGGTTGGCTGTCCAAGCAGCTGCGCGTATCTGAAGTCCTGGTACTCCTTGAGCGTTATGGTTCGCCTCTCCTTGAGTGTTAGCAGGAAGAGCTCGACGTCGCGGTCAACGTCCTCGCCGTTCGGCTTGAGCAGGCTGAGCAGCACCCTGTCTGCCGAGCTGCTGTCGATTTTGCCTGGCGCGATCCTGGATATGTAGTCTTCGGCGAGTGCCCGCATGTTCGCGAGGAACGCGGCCCTGTACGCCTTGGGTCCGAGCTTGGACGACACTGTGTCGTGGTAGAAGACCTTGAGCGCCTCTACGACCGCGTCCATGCCAATGAGGTGCTTGTCTCTGGTTTTGATCCCCTCTCTGTAGACTTTCTTCATGTAGTCCTTGAACACGGACTCGGCCGCTCTTATCAGTCCTGTCGGGTCGGCCGAGTACTTGTACGCGATGGCGATTGTTCTTGAGTACAGCGGGTTGTTGATGATTGTTGTGGTGATTGGCGTTTCTGAGCCTATTAGCTGGTGCTCGAGCACTCTCATGTTCTCGGGCGTTGACACGACCTTGGAGAACGGGATGTACGCGTTTTTGGAGATTTCGGTTAGGCCGCCGACCTGGAACTGCGTTGCGCTCTTGCCGAACACGAGCAGTGTCTTGGATATTGACGGGTTCAGCAGGAACTTTTTCGTTTCACGCACGATGTGCCTCAGCGCGATCTTGTGCGCTATTGAGAGCAGCGAGTTCTGGACGAAGATTTTCTCCAGCCTGATTGGGCTCTTCAGGCTCTTCCTGATCCTCTCGACCACGTTCTTCTCGAACATGTTGAGCTCGCCGTCGGTTATTATCGTCTTGCCGCCCTTCTCGACCTCTCTGAGCTTGACGCCGAGCTCGCCTGTTGTGCCGACCAGGGACTCTATGAACTGCGTGAAGTGCAACTCGTTTTTGAAGCCCAGGGCCTTTGCCAGGAAGTTGGACGGCAGCGACTGTCTCGCGGCCGAGAGCAGCATGTGGTAGATGCTGGCCTCTTCGGGCGAGACGCTGAGCGCGAACTCTTTCTCGACGTTGCTCACGACGTCGAGGATTTCGCTTATTTCCAGCTCGCGCCTGACGCCTATTTCCATCTCCTTGACGGTCTGCAGCTGCTTCCTTGCTGACCTTGACGCGATGATTCTCGGCACTGACGGGGCCAGCACTGCCTGCTCGGCCTTGACCGCCTCGATTGGCGCGACTGCCTGCTCGGACATGAGCTTGTGGAACAGCCGCATTGCCAGCTCGGTGTCCGACATGACGAGCGAGTACTCTGCGGACCTGACGAATCCTGGCTTGGCCAGGTTCTCAGGTATCGATATGTACTTGAAGTACTTGATGTCCCCGTCGATCCCAGTGGTTGCCCTCCTGTGCAGTGGCGTGCCCTGGACAACCTCGGATATCGCCTTGTTCACCCAGGTTTCTATTGACTCGAAGTATGCTGGGGCTGCAGGGTCCTGCATCACGCTCTCGATTGCCCTGAGGATGGTTCTCTCGAACGGCACGGCGTACACTGACATCCCGTTGAGCCTGGTGAAGATGGAGTCTGCGGACTTGACGAAGTACGAGATGAACTTATCGAACTCGTCGAATGCCTGTGCTCTGACTGCCAGCTCCGCGGTGATCGACAGTGCTCTGAGCGACTCCACGATGTCGTCCCCTTCCTTGCTTCCCAGCGACATGTAGAACGCGATGTAGTCCAGCGGCCTTACGTTCGGCGGCATGATGTAGCTTTTCGGCGCGCTCTCGACGATGTGCGACTTGAGTCGGTTTCTCAGCGCTTCGCCCATGGTTGCCAGTGTTCTGCCGCCGTCGTGCTCGGCTATGAGCCTTATGAGCTCGTCCCTGCTCGTGGCGTTCCTGAGGAAGTCTGTGACGAAGAGGTTGGCGAACTGCTTCTGGCCCTGCATGAACGAGTTGGCGAGGATGTCGGTGTGCTCGACCAGTGCCGTGATGATGTGCATTGCCTTGAGGTCGCCGAAGTCGGTCCTGGAAACCTTCTTTGCGAGCTCGAGGAGTGCGCTGTCGCCCTCTCTCTCCGCAACCTCGATTGCGCGCTGCACTATGTTGTTTCTTGCCGAGTTGATTGCGACGAGAGGGGTGAGCGACTCTTTGAGCATCTTCTCGACCTCTGCGACCGTGTGGCCCACCTGGACGTTGAGCTCGGTCGTTCTGTTCCTGAAGATGTTGCTCAGCTCCATGTACGCCCTGTTGAACGCGATTCTGAGGAAGTTCGTTTCCGCCTTGACCTTCTCGTTAAGCGTCTTCGGGATAGCGTTGTCTCTCAGTGCCTCGACCCCCCTTATGAACCTTATTATCTCGTTGCGGCCGATCCCGATGACCGATAGGAGCCTGTCGACCCTGCCGATTGCCCTGATCTCGAGGACCGAGTCAATCATCTTCTCCACGTCGCTCTCGGTTATCTCGGCTGGCACCAGGTACTTCGTCACGTTCTTGTTTGGCGGTATGGACAGCCCGCGCATCGCCATGCTTATTGACGGGACCCTGAACAGCGATTTTGGCGCTGTGGCGAGTCTATTGGCCACGGGCCTGAGCTCGCTGTCTCTGAGCAGGCTCATTCCGTCGCTCCCAGCAACCACCTCTCTAATCTTCCTTTTCGCGTCTGCGAGCACTTGCCTGAACTCCTTGTTTTTCTCGAGCCAGAGCACTATGTTGAACAGCCTGGTCTCAACTGACGACGCGCGCGTCTTCTCGACGGCGAGCTCGTCCAGCTTGGCCAGCACCTCGTCCTTGCTCCTGCCGCTCAGCACCTCGTCGACCAGCTGCTTGACCCTCTTGTAGTGCTTTCTTGGTATTCTCAGGGCCAGCGAGTCGCTCATTAGCTCGTCCAGCTCGGAATACAGTCTTCGCACAACCTCTTTCGACGGTATGAGCAGGATGTCAGCGTTCTGCACCAGAATCTCCTTTATTCTCTCGACCTCCTCGTCCAGCAGCACTCTGAGCTTGTCCGAGTAGAGCCTGGATATCCCGCGGACTATTGCTGCTCTCCTGTCGCCTCCCGACGAGTAGCTGCTGATTATCTGCTCCGCGAGCTTGCTCATCTCCGAGAGGTCGTTGTTCTTTAGGAGCCTGGAGAGCGTCTTGGCCATGCCGTTGATGTCCAGGCTCCTGGCGTACTCTTCGACCTCCTGCTCAATTCTGTCGATGAGCTTGGATATCTGCGGGTCGCGCGTGACCGCCTCCCTGCCGACGAAGTTCAGGATGACCTCGGCCTCTGGCGAGGTCTTGAACGCTGTGAGCAGCTCGGACGCCTTGGAGATGACGCTGTTCCTGGCCGACTCGATGCCGTCATACACCGACTCAATCTTCTCGAGAACGACCTTTATTTCGTCCGAGCTGAGGCCCGTTCCCTCCAGTCCCTTTCCGAGCCTTGCGAGTATGTCGTCCTTGCTGAAGCTCTGCACGAGGTCGACCGCCAGGAATCTTCGCATGACCCCCTTCGACATCTCAATTATTGTTCCCGTGTCGGGCAATGCCGCGTCCTCGGACCTCGAGAACACGTACCTGCTCATTATGTCCTCGCTTATGTCGTCGTAGTAGTCGAGGTCCTGTAGCGACGTCTCGATGCTGTCTGGCCTCGGCGTCTTCAGCAGTCTCTCGACCTCGACCTGGTAGAACTTCCTTTTCCGACCAGCGTGCTCCCTCTGTGTGACCTTCAGCTCCTTGGCGAGCAGCTCGGGCGCGAATATTGCCTTGAGCGCTCTCTGGAGCTTAACCTTCTCCTCGGCTGACAGCACGTTGTCGGGTATCCCGTAGATTGCGTCGACAAGCTTTGTTATTATCGCGCTGTCCGACACCTTGTTGGCCAGCAGGTCGGTGAGCTGGCTGCTGGCCGACTCTGGAGCCTTGGCGACGTCGGCAACGTCCTCAACGCTAATCTTCCGTATGTCGGCGTACGTTGCCAGCCTGCTCATGAGGTTGTACACGGTGTACTTGCTGTTCGCAACGTACACGATATTTGCCAGGTCGGGGCTGTTGAGAATCCTGGTGGCGTCCTGCAGTTCCTGCTTGCCGAGCTCGCTCACCAGCGTCTGCCACTCCTCGAACAGCCTCCTGGACACGTTCGCCATGTCGCCCTGTGCGCCGAGCACCTTCACGGCGTTCTCGGGATTCTCGATCACCTCTTCCGTCAGGCCCAGCGACTCAATCACCGCTTTTCGGAGCATCGAATCTGGAGAGTCTTTTGTCATCCTGTCGACCTTGATGAGTGTGCCCTTGACGCGCTTCAGGGTCTTGATGAGGTCCTTGAGTGGCACGAGGTCGGACCCGTCGGGGGAGTACCTGTAGAAGTACTCTGTTGGGATCGACTTGTACCTGGCGCTTCTTAGCAGCATGTCGACTATTCCGACCTGCTGGAGCTTGTCCACCACGCCCGACAGCTTGTCGACGCTCAGCCTGTAGTTTCTGGATATGTACTCGACCTCGTCGTCTATGATTTTGTTCAGTATGCCGATGATGTTGTACTTCTCGGAGGCGAGAGTGTCGTCAATCTCCTTGACGAGCGACTGGATTTTCTGGTAGTCCATGAAGTCGTCGGGGCCGAGGCTCTCCAGCTTGAGCGCTATGCTGCCAATGGCGCTTTTTGTGCTCTGTAGACCCAGCGTCTGGCTGTCTGCGGGGATGGCGTCAATCTTTTCCTTGACCCTGGCCACGCTGTCCCTCAGCTCGGTGAGCAGCTCCTCGCTGGAGTTCATTCCGAGGTATGCGAGGTCGCTGTTGTTGATGTATGTCTTGATGAAGTCTGCCGAGCTTATTGTCTCGAGTCTGCTCCGCACGTCTGGCCTGCCGAGCAACTTGAACACCTCGTACTCGTCGCGAGTCATCTTCTGCGACAGCACGGCCACCTCGGCGGCTCTCTTGAGCTTGTCGAACACGCCCGACCCGTCGAGAATGTAGTCTTTCGACCGCACGAGCACTCTTGTGCCTCTCACTGGCGCAATGAACACGAGCGGGTCGGTGAGTATGTCGCCTATGAGTGAGACTGGGATTGACACTGCGGGCGAGTACTTCTGGTAGCCGTAGACTCTGTCAACGAACTCGAACGAGTCGAATATGCTGTGTCCCCAGATCCCCTTGTCGTACAGCTCGCTGATCTCGTCAATCCTGGATATTGGCGCCTTGGCGTACTCTGACATTGCGCTCGCGTACCTTGACTCGTCCTCACGCACATCTCTGAACACTTCGCTGAACTCGAGCTCAACGACTGGCCGCGCTTCCCTCCGCATCCTCTCTTTCCAGAGGCCTATTGCCCTGCTGCTGTCGACGAACCCGTAGTTCCCGAGAGTCGACATCATGCTTGTGAAGTCGAACTGGCCGATGCGTATTGACTTGCTGGCGTCGTCAACGTTGAACTCGTACGGGCTCGGGGTAACAATGAACCTGTAGTCGCTGTTTATGCGTCTGACCACGGCTTCGAGCTTGCGCGCGTCGTTCTCAACGGCCGATATCACCAGCGGCTTGACGAGCGTATGTGTCACGGTTGACCCGAAGATTGACAACGTGTTTGCGACTGTCTGGGCGACGTTGAGTGCGCCTGACGCGACCTTGCGGAACGCGTCGTCGACCAGGCTCTCCTCAGGCTGCGCCGTTACGTTCACCTGCGAGGTCTGCGCTGGCTGCGTCGGCTGGTCCTGGAGCGACGAGAGGAGTATCTTGTTTGTTCCGCCGAGCACGTACTCCAGCTTGTTGCTCGTTGCCTGTCCTGGCTCAGGCTGGGGTGGCGGCACGAACGGGGACGAGTGCTCGGTGGCGCCTATGCCGTACGGGACACTCACGTTTGTCATGCTCCTCGCGCTCAGGCTGTACAGCCAGTGTGTCGACTTGAGTTCCTGCGGGGCAGCGTTCGTTCTCGAGTCCATTATTCCGATCAGCACGTCCTCGTTGTCTATTCTGCTGTAGCCGAGAGTGTTCTTTATTGTGCCGAGCTCCTGTTTGCTAGCCTTGGGGGCAGCATGCTGCTGCTCCTGGCTCGGGGCGCTGGCAACGGCCTTCCTTGGCCTAGACCTGAACACTGCCCTGTATATCTCGTCCTCAACGGACTCGTCAAGCTTTATTGACCTGGACGACTTTATCGTGTTGATGATGTCCTGGGTCTCGTCATCGAACACGGGCTCATCTTCCCCACTTTCCTCCGCAGGTGCCGATACCGACTTTGCGCTGCTGAACGATGCGGGCGACCAGATGCTTGCGAGCTCCAGCGACTTTTCTTTTGGGAGCGGCGAGGTGAACTTGAGGATTGTCTGCTTCATTTCCTCGTCCACCTGCCTCTTTATTTCGTCAATTGGCGCTGTCAAGAACTCCTTTGTGTCCATCTTCATCTCAGCTTCCCGCCCTGTTTAATTCGCTAGTGCTCTCGGATGCTCTTGACTCGAGCGAGCTTATTGCGAGCTCGAGCAGTGACCTGAGGTAGCTCTTCGCGTTCTCCCTGACCTTGTCGCTCATCTTGACCATGTCCAGCCACGAGTCGAGATTGTCGAGGTTCGCTCTCATTCTTGATGCCAGCTCTCTCGCCTTGTGCGGCGGTATGGTGTCGAACCCTGCGAGCTCCAGTATCCCGTTGTTCTCGACCATCTTGAGGCCTGCGGACATGTACTGGCTCTGTATCTGCTTCACGTACTGGTTGACAACGTTCCTGTACTTCTTGAACTCGTCGTCGCTGAGCGACTTCTTCGTGTTGCTTGCCTGCTCCTGCATCTTCCTCCTGAGGAGCTCGATTGAGGCGAGGTCCTTGAGAGTCTTTGCGTACATTGCCCTTATTTTCGCCTGCTCGAGCTCGGACATCTGCTGCGACGTTGCGGACTTCGCGAAAGCTGTGAGCTCTGGGCTCTCCTTTATCCTGTTGTACAGTGCCAGAGCCTCGTTGAGCTTGAGGAGCGGGTTGGTCTGAACAGCGTTGGACACCTCGGCGCCCGCGTTGTGGGCGACCTTGGGGAGCTCGCCTGCGACCATCCCGTAGAGGTTGGTCATGTACGCCTCGTACCCGAACCTGCCTTTTTGGAATCCTGGCAGGTTCCAGCTCACCCTCTCCTTCTGTGTGGCACTGGGCTTGACAAGAGAGAGAGCGAGCTTGGCTATGGCATTGCCATCGTCATCCTTTTTGCCTGGCTGCGCGTCGCTCTGCTGCTCGGACTCAACCACGACTGCCCACCCTCTGCCAGCCGACATGTTATCGCTGCTCTTCATTGGGAGGACGCTGTACGAGGTACTTATGTCCTCCAGCATCTTAGCAAGCTCGGTCCTGGCCTTGACCTTCTGGCCGTAGTCGACCACTCCAGCCTCAGACAGCACGTCCCCGAGCGTTATCACTCTTGTCTGGCCGTTCTCGCCAACAATCTCGACTCGTCCAGTCCTGACAAGGTCGTCAAGCATGGACTTCAGGCCCTCAGCACGGCCCAGCGCGAGAATGCTGTTGAACTTCTTCCTGAGTTCTGGGTCACTGATGCTCTTCATCTCGGGAGAAGCGAGCCCAAACAGCTTGATTCTCGATGCTGGCACTCCCCGCTCCTTGGCACTCATGAGCTCCTTAACCTGCATTGCCAGTATGGACCTTATGCTGTTGTACGAGCTGTCGTCGACCGCGATGGTTTTGGCGTTGTTGACGAGCTGGCTCATTGCATCCGCCCCCTTCTCACTCTCAATCTTGAGTACGTTGCGGAGTATCCTGTCGTTAACTGCTACGTCCCGCTTGCCATCGTTCAGGATATCCAACCTCTTGAAGACGTACTTCCCGTCGCCAGCCTTAGCAACAACAACCCCAGGATTGAGCCCAGTCGCGACAACAACGTTCCTGCTCTTCGAGTTCTTCTCGCCCGTGCTGCTGGTGCCTATCCCTGCAGCAACCAGCGACGACGACCTGCCATAACTCACATTGCTGAAAATCGTGCTCTTGGCCATACATGCCTCCAACTACAGTATCCTGCCTGACACTGACGGGAACGCTCTTGTCAGTCCGCTCGTCGCGCTCACGCCTGCGCTGTACCCAGTGTAGCCGCCGGAGAACAGTGACATGAGCCCGCCTCCTATTGCTGCACCGAGCTGCGGCATGCCGAACAATGCGCCTGCTGCGCCGCCGAGTATCGTCCCGACTGTCCCGAGTATTGCGCCTCTTGACGCCTCCTCCGCCTGCCTCTTGGCCTCCTCAAGCTGCCTCTGCGCAGCCTCTCGCTCAGCCTGCAGCTGCGACAGCTGCATGCCTATGTTGAACATGTCTCTTATCCCCTGTATCTTGCTCAGGTCTATGTTCAGGTTGGTGCCGATAATCTGCGCCTTCGTCTGGAACTGCTGCTGGAGGTTGGACAGCGCCGCCTGCTTGGCAGCTGCGAACTCTTTCTGTAGCACCGCGTTCCGCGCAATGTCGTACAGTGACTGCAGCCTGGCCTTCTCACGCTCTATGCTTGACCCGAGTATGAACCTGCCAGCCTCGGACAACCTTGCGCCCTGCTGCTTCTGCCGCTCAAGTGCCCCAAGAGTCCTGAACAGTCCCAGCGCGTTCGCCCTCTCCTGGAGCTCTATGCTCCTGCCCTGTAGCTCAAGTGCCGACTGGTCAACGAAGTCTCTGTACCCGCCCTGGTATATCTCCTTGGCTCTTGCGAGGAAGTTCTCGAGCTCGCCCGTCATCTCGCCAGTGTAGATTGACTGTGACGCTGCCTTCCACGTGTTCTGGAGCGAGGCGAGCGCAGCGTTTATGCTATCCGAGAGCGAGTCGCCCTTCTTGGCTCTTTCCAGCACCCAGCCGACAAACTTGTCTGGCGAGTCGAGCTCGCCGCCGACCTCGCCAACCTTGCCCCGCTCAGCCGTTCGACCAACGGTCGACTCGTAAATGTTCGCCCCTATGCTGAAGTACAGGTCGTCCTCACTGAGGCTGTCTGCGCCGCCTATGCCCATGTTCTTAGCGAGCGCTCTCAGGTACCTCACCCTCTTCTCGTCGTTGTCTGCTGGTATGCCGAGATGCGTGAGTGCAAGCCACCTGCCCAGGGCAATGAGGTTGCTCCTCTTCCTAGCTTCCGAGAAGCTGGTGCTGGACGCGTTGTTCGACTGCGGCCGCAACAGATTTATTGACGGTATCCCAGTATTCCCATAGTTTGACGAGTAGCCAGTGTTGTACGATGAGCCCAGGCCCCAGGACGAATATGATGAGCCCAGGCCCCAGGAAGAGTATGACGAGTACGGCATATCACACCTCCCACGACAAATTATATGACCTCCAGGTGCTAAATTTACAGCTAGTACTAGTACCAGAAGGTTCTGGGCACAATGAACGCCCTGAGCCCGTAAATCTTCACGTCGCTTGTGTCCTTCCTGTTAGGGTTGATTATCACGAGCAGCTTCTGGAACTGTCCCTGCGGCCGCATCACGAAGCTCTCAACGTCGTCGTCACTTGTCCTGTACGCCGTGTTCGACCTGCGCATGTTGGTGTTGAAGTTGCCATTGTTGTCCCAGAGGTTGAAGAAGTCGTGTATGCTCGGGTCATAGGTGTTGTCGACGAACGCGACGATGTCCTGCTCCTCGTACGGGGGCGGGACCGCATTGTAGCTGTCCATCATGAGGATGAGTTTCTCTGGCACTTTGACCAACCGCAGGTCACCAACAATCCTGTACGCCAGGACATTCACCTCCTTCACACGATGCTCAACGCCAACATCGGGTATATCGTCCTCAACATACTGGTTCTGCGTCCCAACAACTGCGCTTGGCATGACACCCTCAATGGCCTCGAACACTTCTTTTCCGTACGCGTCAGTCACGACCTCCTTGACCCTGCCAATGCCGATAAGCCCAATCCCGAAGAACCAGTCCTCGTATGTCCCCTCGCCCGTTACATCCCTCCTCACTTTCGAGTACACCCCCAGGTTGAACATTGTGCCAGCCGTCATGTCTATTGCGAACGTCGAGTATTCCGGGGACGACAACAACCTAATCGTGTCAAGACTGCCTCGGCCAATGTACCCGCCGACAATGTACCCGCCGTCGTTGGGATAAAGGCTCGGTGTAACGAGTAGCAGGTTCTTCGTCTCAACTTTCGACAGGTTCAGAGTGCTGGCGTATTTCGTGAGCGCGTAGTTTATGCCGTTCACGTTGAGTTCCTTGATGGCCGTGCCTCGCGCGAAGTATAGCCTCTTCTCGGCACTCACGAACGCTGCGCCATCGAGAATGCTGATTGCGGACGAGAGGTCCCTGCTGCCACCACCTGTGTATAGCCGCAGGTCGGAAATCTTCTCGAACACCAGGGTATCGTTGGTCTCAAACAGTATGTACACCCCGTCCTTAGCGAAGATGTACGCGTAGTTACCAGCAGGCACGAAGTCAATAACCTCGGAGTTGAGCCTTATGAGGTCACTGAAGATATATGAGTTTGGGACAGTGAACATGAGTTCATTCGGCGCGTCAGCGTTGATCGCGAATATCCTGCCGCTGAAGTTATACACGTCCAGCACCTTCAGGCTTACCTCCTTCTTCGGATTCTGCGTCTTCGGCTTAATTATCACGTGGTACGGGTACATGCTCGTCTCGTACGTCGTGTTGATGTCGCCAATCCTCACGGAAATCGCATTGAGGTTGTGCACATCGTTGTCAAGGTCCAGGTAGACCAGCACTCTGCTGGACTCGCTCATAGCGTCAACTTGAAGTGACTTCTCGCCGACCCTAACGAACTCACTGCCGTGCAGGCTGGCATAGTGGCTTATAACCGCGTTCCCTGCTATTCCCTGCGACGGGACGAGCGCTCTCACGTCGCTCGACTCAATCGGCTTCTCATCGTCATACTCTGAACCACTGGACGATAGCATCTCCCCAACAAGCGGGATGTGGAAGTCCTGTATGAACACATACCCGCTGCTCGGGTCAGCGTTCGTGTCGTTTATCGTGACGTTTGCTGCCCCTATCGCGGATATGTCCTCAAGCAGGTCAGCCTTGAACTCCACATCATCGATGTAGTCGTTACTGGACGTCACTCTGAACGACACGTCAAGCATGTAGTAGCTCATGACGCTACTTGTCTCGGACTGCGCCGTCTTGACGAAGTACACGAAGTGGTACCGCCCATCAGTGTCGTCCTTGTACGAGAACATGAGTGTTGGGCGCATCATCTCCATGTTGCTTCCAAATAGCAGGCTACCGTCTATTCTCCTAGGCGATATGCAGGTAAACAGGTTTCTCCTAGGAATTCCAGACATGGTGTAATAAAAGATGCTCCAGTTGTTCTGTGATGTGTCGTATTTCCAGTATAGCAGAAGCTCAAGCCATCCTGCATAATACCTAACTGCTATTGGTATGACGAGGTTTCTGGCGTACGACGATGTGTTGACAAAGTTCTCGTCTGGACTCAAATCCATGTTGCTGGAAGATGGCGATAGCTCACCAAAGACCACACCGCCACCTACAGCCTGGACTTTCTTTACAGATACCTTGGTTCTCGTTGTGTTGTGGCTGTACCAGACTGTGTGCCCGTAGTGAACCGAGTAGCTAGAGCCAAGTTTCTCGAGGTACACGACTGGGGTTAGCATCCTTGCCGTGTTGTCCGTTATCGAAGGTATGACACCCGTAGATGTCGAAGCCCCGCTTATGAACCTTGCGAGCTTGCCTTGTGATGGGCCGTAGTCAATCATGAACATTCCGAGAGTCTCGTCACACGCTGGCTGCAGGCTACTGCCATCCCACACTGCACAGTACGAGTACCACCTGCCATCCACGTAGAAATAGTTCTGTGAGTTCCCATCGTAAATCACGTCAATGTTGGCGTCAAGGGAATCTCCGTTACTGAGCACGTATCTTACGAAATCCCCATAAGAAAGCACTTTATCCAGGATTGCTCTCACATACCCGCTCTCGCTCCCGTCTCTGGTATAGAAGACTCTGTTTCCCGTTGGGCAGATTGGCCCGTTGAAACCTATGCACTCCACGCCGTTATACAGTCTCTGAGAGAGGATATCGAACTCGGTGCTGTAGTTGTGGCACTCGGAGTATGTGGTGGTGTTGGTCCTGTTCTTCCACGTGTAGTAGACTTTGAGGTACGCTGGGACTAGAAACTTTTTGAACCTTTTGATGTGCAGGCTGTTTGCGTCCTTTTCCACAGCAACAACCTCGTTATTGTGTCCGAGCGTGCCGCGGTACTGGGTGCCAAGCACAACGAGGTCGCCTCTGTTGTTCCAGACGACCTGCTTGTTGGACACAATCCTGCGCGTGACGGCATTTGCTGAGTCGTACCACGTCAGGTTGCTGCCCTGGAGCACCACATCGGCAGTCTTGAACTTTTTCTTGTACAGTATGCCGTCACTTGACGGCACGAAGCCGTAGCAGCACTCCAGGCCGTCAATATTCTCCTGGAGGTTGACCGTATTTTGCGGCGGGACGAGCTCTCTGGGCTCAGGCATACCTACACCCTATGTGAGTATCTCACGGACAGGTCCAGCATCTCATCTCTTTCTCTTATCGCTGGTCTGCTTCTGTCGCCGTAGACGTAGTTCATCAGTCTTTTCAGCTCCTCGTCGTACTTCCTCCTGTAGTACACGCTCTCGTTCTCCATTCTCATGCGGTCGTACACGTACTCGCATATCTTGAACGCTATTGCGTCCTTGAAGTCCTCGGGCATGTCAACGACATCGTCCAGCGACGAGAATAGTTGCGAGTCGATGTAATCGAACGCGAGGTTTGGCAGGAAGTACCTGTAATTGCTGATTTCGGAGCTGTCGGGTGCTAACGGGTTCCTGTACAGTATCTCGGGGTCACTGAGCGTTGCTTCGCTGCCGCTGCTTGTAGCCGTGTAGTACAGCACGAGCGAGTGGAAGTACACATCTGGCCCGTCGGTGACGAATATGATGATTGGCTGTGGTAGCGACATCTTCGACAGGTCGCTGCTGCTCACCGTCAGCACGAAGCCGTCCATCCCAGACACGTCTATATCGCTTGACGTCGGGTCTGATTGTCTTGGTCTGGGTGTTGGCGATACTGACAGGTACGACGCTCCGCCTGACCAGAGTGCTGGCGTCTCCGACGCGATGTCTGGCAGCGGCTCGTTCATGTACCTCATTCTGGAGAGCGTGTTTTTGCCGAAGATGAAGACATCGGTTATTGCCAGCATGGAGGTTGGGAGCTGGCACGCGTACGGGAGGTTGTTGATTGAGGTGCTTGTGAACTTGTTGATGAAGTAGTAGTTTTTGGAGAAGGGGAATACCCTGAGGTACCCCCTTTTCTTGTTAATTTGCAGCGTCTTGAGGATGGTGTTGACCACGTCCTGCACGACGTAGAGCGCGACACTAGTGTTTCCGAGCTGGAGCGAGTACAGGTTCTCGTCGTTGACTATGAACTTGACCTTGGTGAGCACGTCGTTTACCGTCATTTGACGAACACCTTAAACGGGCTGGTTGAGACCACTACTCCGAGCACCTCGTTTGCGTCCTCTGATGTTCTCTCCGCTGCTCTGCCCGTTGCGTCTGACACCACCTCGTCGCCGACTGCTGGGCTGGTGTAGGATGCGCTTTTGAGGACTTCGTCGACCCCGTGGATTAGTATCCAGACGTACGCGGTCACGCCGTTTGGGATATCCGCGGTGAGCACGCCCTTGGGCGAAGCGGTTGAGCCTGCGGTGGGCGCGACGTCGGTCGGCGACACCCATGCGACGATGGTGCCCTTGCTTATTGTGCTGCCGCTGGAGTTCGCTATCCTTGCGAGCTTGTAGACGTTCCCGCTGTCGGACACTCTGAGAGAGCCCAACTTCTCAAGCTCGCTGGTTGCATACTTGCCAATGTCTATTGCAAATGTTTTCCACATGCTCTCCTCCTTAGTTATTGGAGGCTACGCAGCCTCTTATGAGCCAACGTTTATGACCTTTGCCTGGTTCCTTCTTCTTGTGCAGGCGAGCGTCCACTCTATTTCGACGACGGATACCAGGGTTCTGGCCTTTCCCGTTGGGTCCTCCTCCTTGAACTCGGGCGGCTCCATGTCGAGCTGCTTGTACACGAGGACTATGTCGTTGGTCGACAGGAAGTACATTGTTCTTGGAGGGATGAACGGGTCCTCAGTGATGGTTATCCCGTTGTACTTGACGTTGTCGAACCCGATGTCGACGAGCGCCTTGTCCTGGATTATCACCTGCGGGTAGATTGCCGCCTTGATGAGCGAGTATATGTGTCCCGTGGTGAGTATGAGGTTGGGCCTCAGGTCAGGCTGGCCCTGTGAGACCGTGTTGACCACGTCGTTGATGAACAGGTCGATGGTTCTGACGTCGGTTGTGCCGTAGGTGCCGAGCAGGTTGGCATCGGTGCTTACGTCGTAGGTGTGGCCTGCTGCGTCGATGTTGACCGGGTTCCACGACGGGTAGGTCGCCTCGCTTATGCCCGCGTAGTTGTTGTTCTGGGTGAGTATTACCTCGAGGCCAGTTGGCGCGTTCGGGTCAGTTGCAGGGTCGCCGTAGATAAGGTCGAGCAGGAACTGCTTCTTGATGCTCTCCTCGAACTCTCTCATTCTGTCGACGACGATGTCGATGACCTTTGCCTCGCCGCGCACCGCCTCGATCTCGTCCTTGGAGATGGAGATCGCCTTCTGCATTATTCCGAGCGAGATCCTGCCGATCACAGGGTTGCCGACCCTGGACGTCTCGATGACGTCGTAGAACCTCTTTCTCTGCGTTGGTATGTCGGTCTCCTCCAGCCTCACTCTGAACTCGTACTCTAGCCCGCCGACAACCTTCCTCTTGTTTTTGCCGAGGATTGTCGCGAGCGCTGAAGATTTCCACATCCTGTCCACGACCTCGTTGAAGAGGTCGTAGTCGCGGATGATGGCATTAATCTCGTTCCTTATGTCGCTTAGTGTTGCCATCGTTGCCCCCCTTATATAAAGACTACTTTATTCCTCTGCGCATTTTTATTATCTCCGCAATCTCGTACCAAGACTTGCCCCTGATCGTCTCAAAATTATCAACCTTTCTGGCGCTCTCTTTCACAGTGACGTTATCCTCGGTGACTCTCTTCTTCTCGGCGTCAATTGACGCGATTGTTCGCCTGAGGTCCGTTATCAGGTCAGGGCTGTCGATGCCGAGCGCTGTGAGCATTGAGACGAGCTCGGTCTGGTCCATGCCTATTTCCTTTGCCACCGTGGGGATGGTCTCCCTCCAGTACTGGGCCTTTATTCTCTGGAACTCGTGTGGCGGTATCTGCTCGTACCAGTACCCTGCGGCTGCCTGCGCTGGCTCGTCCTGCTGGCTCTGTGTCTCGGCGTCCGACTGCACGCGCGTGTCCTGGCTGCTGGCAGCGGCGTAATTATCTTCCTCCCGAGCAGCACTTGTGGTGGTGGGCTCGGGCTCGGGCTGACTGGCGGGAGCTGGCGATTCGTCTGGCTCGATGGCGGCGCCACTGGGCTGCTGCTCGGGAGAGCTGCTAAGTATTTGCTCCTGGACCTTGTCTTCTAGCTCCATGCTGTCCTCCTGGCAGTGTGCCTAGCCTGTTGGCGGAGGCTGCGGTGCGGACGGCTCGGCCGGCGACGCTGATGACTCGGCCTTCCTGTCGAGTATGGCCTTCACGAGCAGCGCGAAGACGAACTTCTGTGCGTCGCCCTCCGTGTAGCCTCTCTGGACGAGCGTCTGTATCATGTCCTGGATCTCCTTTTGTCTTGCTGGGTCCTGCATTATCATCAGTGCCTCCTGGATGACGTCGGGTGTGACCGAGTCGGGGTCAATTCCGACGCTTGCCAGGAACTGCCTGCCCTCAGGCGATAGTGGTGGTACCTGGGGCTGCTGCGCCTGCTGCACTGCTTGTCCGATTGGCATGTCTCCCTCCTTAAGATAATTGCTTACCGAGAGTAATATTTTATCAGTCACCAACTTGGTTGCAATATCCTCCAGCTCGTTTTCGAAGAAGTACGGGTAGTTCTTCTTGAGGAACGAGAAGATGGTCTGTGGCGGCAGGACACCAGCCTGCGCGAGCCTTATCATCGAGTTCAGGATGTCGTCGGGGTTTCTCGTGTCCGTCACGGTCGGGCTAACATTCACCTCGAACTGCTCGTTCTCCACGAGCTCTCTAAGGAGCTTGATGTCCTCGTCCGTGAACTGGAACTTGTCCTGGAACTCCTCGAACGTGAGTACTGACCTGGCAACGAGTATCGCGATTCTCCTGAGCATTAGCGAGATCACGGGGATCTTGAGCTGCAGTCTCGAGAGCGCGATGTCGTAGAGCTGCTTGACTGCGACGCCGCTGGTCACCGACTGCGGTCGCACGCCGCGCAGTATCTCGTTTATTCCGAAGATGTCGTCTGCGAGTGCTGAGGAGAGGTTGTACGCCTCGAAGTTGAAGTTGAGGCCTATGCCCCTGTCAATTGCGATGTCGCTTCCCTCGGGTAGCGGTATCTTTGCGCCTGGGTAGAGGTCAACCTCTGTTGCTGGCATGTTCCTTATCTTTGCTATTCCGAGAGCCGTTATGCCCATCACGAGGTCTGAGTACGAGACGAGCTTGTTGATGAATATCTGGATGTCCTTCGCCGCGTACGTTTCCGAGAGCTTGTAGTCGAAGATGTTGGTTATTTCTGGCGAGGACTGGATGAACACGAACGGGAAGTCGTCGACTGGCGGGATGCCGTCGATGACCTCCAGCCCGTCAGGGTTCACCAGCGCCGAGGTGTCCCACTCGTACGAGATCTGGCGCCTGCTGGTCCTTACTATCTTCACGCCGTGGGCGTCCGCGTTCCTGTAGTAGATTGCGTAGTAGACGGAGTAGCCTTCTGGGAGGTTGAGCTGCAGGAGCTTGGGCAGCGAGATCGGCTTGAACGGCTCGCTGTCGGACGCGACGTACCGCTCAACGACGTACGACAGCTTGCGCATGTTTATCTCGCCCATCTGCGAGTAGATGTTGTAGAGCGGGATCTCGGAAATTTCGATTTTCTGGGACTTTGGGAGCGGGCTCAGCTTGAGCACTGACACGCCGGTGATGAGCGAGCTTGAGAAAGCGGACGCGATCATGCCGAAGTTGAACGGGTCGGAGATGATGGCGTTCGTCGCCTTCTCGAGCTTTTCCGCGACCGTTCTGAACCTTTCGCTCTGCACCGAGAGTGCGAGCTTCGGGTAGGACTGGATGAAGTACGCTGTGAGCGTTCTCTTGTAGCCCGCGATCTTGTTGTGGACTCTTGTTGGTATGTTGTCGAGAGCTATGCGCTCCCAGAACTCGTTCCTCCACTGGTCGCCAGCGGCGAACCTTGTGAGGAAGTAGATGTCCTTGTACGCGCTCTGGAACAGTCTTATCTCCTTGCCTATTTTCTCAAGCAGCTCGTTCTCGTTCATATGACCTCTTCCCCATACCTGTTCTTTATGTACTCCATTGCCCGCCTGGGAGTCATCTTCATGCCGTCAATCCGTATCTTCGGGTACTTCTTCTCGTCCAGCGGGACGGCATGAGCACCACAGATTGGGCACCTTGAGCGCTCATAGTGATTATCAAGGGTTATGTGGTTTCTCTTGCAAATGTAGAACTTCATAGTCTCAGCAGCTCGTCCGTCTCGCTTGTCTTGTTCTCGTCCGTGTCCGCGTCGGCCCTCTGCTGCTCCTTATCTGCTGGCGCGCACAGGAGCCTCTCGAGTTTGCTCGTTGCTGACACCAGGAGGAGGACAGCCACGAGCGACAGCACCAGGGACAGGATATTTATCAGCATTGACCATTCCTGCACGGCTCTACCCCTTCTTCCTCAGCTTCATGAGCGTCTTGGCGAGCACTGCCCTCCTGAGCAGCTTGCTCTCGCTCTTGCTCAGGTCGTCCCTCTTGGCCTTCTTCCTAAGCCTCGAGATGACCTGGTTGAGCTTTTTCGCTGTCACCTTCTTCACGCCGAGCTGCCTTTTGAGCGCTCCTGGCCTCTTTATTGCCTTCTGTATCCACTTCTTCTCAGCCATACAAGCCCCTCTAGAGTAAACTATATTTCCTCATGCTCTCGCTTTCAAGTTTGGCTCTCAGTGTTTCTTGTGAAACTTCGCCGCTTGCGCCTGCTGCTGGCCCATCTGTTTTGAAGAGGCTGGGCGGCGAGAGCACGTCGGTGAGCAGCAGAGTTGCCGAGATGAAGTCCTCGGGCTTCTGGTTCTTCCTTATCCTGAAGTCTGCGAGCTCCTTGGCCATCCTGTAGTGTATGTCGATTTTGGACTTTGTTATCATGTCCCTGAGCACGTGCACTCTCGCCGTCTTGTCGTCGTTGCTTATGTACACGCCTGGCAGCCTCTTTGACTGCGGCGGGCGGTAGAAGTTGGAGAAGCCGAGAGACAGCATGATCTCGTACAGTGCGAGCCCGAGCCCGTTGCGCTCGAACACCAGGAGCGGGTATATGCCGTAGTACTTGCGGATGACGTGGATGAGGTGTCGCGAGAAGGCGGAGACGCTCTCGTTGTTCGAGAACAGAGCTCCGTGCAGGAACCCGACTCTGGAGTAGAACAGGGCGACCGAGAAGTCCTTGCCGACGCCTCCCGCAACGTCCACGCCGATGACTATCTGGTTGTTGTAGTCGCTCACGTTCGCGTACTTGTAGTCCCTGAAGACTTCGAAGACGGAGAAGCTGCCCTCCCTCTTCCTGAACAGCTCGAACGGGTCCTCGTTGCTCGGTATCTCGATCTCCTCGACCCTGCCCGTCGACGCGTCGGTCACGAGCATCATCCTGCTCGACGGGTACCTGATAATCTGCTTCAGCTCGTTCTCGCCGATTCGCACCATGTCGAGCTCTATCCTGTAGTAGCCGAGTATTCTCGCCTGGTACTCGTCCTCATCTGCCGAGATTGCTCTTATCTTGTCCTCGAGGTCGACGAACTTGTTTTCTGTTGTTGCCATCTCAATAATGGCGAACCTCTCGTCGTCAAACCTTTTGTTCTGCGCGATGAAGTAGTCGTACACGAAGTCAATCTCCTTGAGCGGCGTGTATGCCATGATGACCTGACCGCGCGTGTCTATTGTTCGCGCGTAGCATTCGTCAAAGACTGTGCTACGCAGTGGTCGCTCATCAAACGCCACGAGGTCAACACTTGCTGACTGGAACGCGTCGTCCTCAGACTGGCTACTTTTGAGCTCTATTGTTCTGCCAAACAGTTTGAGAGTGTTATTTCTGACGACAAGCCTAGCCTTTTTCTTATCGCCGATGAGCTCCTCAACCTTCCTTGCGATTATGTTCCTGTTCATGTCGTAGTTGATTGTGACCACCCATATGACGCTCCTCGGGCTCTGCAGAGCCTTGCATATGACAGCGTACACCACCGCAGTTGTCTTACCGCTCTTGTTGCCACCCTTGGCGATGACTATCTCGCGCCTGTTCACGAATAGCTCCCACATGAACAGCCACTGCTTCCTGTGTAGCCTCATTCTGAGGAATGGGTACCTCTTCCTGAAGTATGCGATCGTTCTCACGAACGGCATTACTTTGCCGCCATACTTGCGCTTGGCAACCTCGTACACCTTCCTGAACTCCTCGGTCTTGTAGAGGAAGTTGTCGTAGAGGATTTTCTTGATTTCTTTTCTTGCCTGCCTCACAATCTCAGGAGGCACCTCGTAGCCAATGCCGTAAATCATATTTCGTCCTCCAGACTGCTCTGACTAGACGAAGACTTCTCCTTCTTTTCCAGAGCCTTGACCATTATCTCCAGGATTTTGACGCGCTCCTTGTCGTCAAGCTCGGCAGACTTGACCTGCGAGTAGCAGTACGCGAGTATCCAGTCCCAGTTCACGTTCTTCGCCTCGTTCAGCATCACATTCTCAGCTCTTACCCCCTGGATAATGTTGTCAATGTACTGGCGCCACCTCCTCCTGAACCTGTTGTACGCCGCGTCACCACCGCCATACACCCGCCTGTACGCCTCGCGGAGCGAGACGCCCTCACGCCGCATGACATATATCACCTCCCGCACCTTGGGCGGGAGGACAGAGAGAGCAAGGAGCATCTTAGAGTAGTCGTCAGCTTGGCTCTCCAACTCCCTCTTCTCGTCCTCAGCCATCGGACACCCCCCTCTCCTCCTCCTCAATTATTTTAGCAAGGTCGCCCTTCGTAAGCGCAACAACAGCCCTGGCAAGACTGCCAAACCTGCCACTACGGTAGCGCACATACACCACGTCGGGAAACGGCAGGTTCCTCACCGTGCAGAACTTGTACAGCCTGGCAAGAGTCGTGGGGTTGAGACTCTGCTTCTCCTTCTTGACGAAAAGAAGCTTCTGGGCAGTGACACCCAGCGCCTCAGCAAGCTCGCGCAGCCCAACGCCAAACGACAGAACCCTCCTGATGAGCTCACCATGCAGGACAGGAATATCATAAAACGAAGGCTTCACCACACTCATGATAAAATGATAAACACTGTGTTGACTAAGAGTCAAGCGTTGCGCCGAAACCCAAAAACTCCGCACACTTTCGTTAATAAAAGCGTAAGCTTTTATTAACGGAGAGAGATATTATAGCTCTGGAGTCACATATAAGCTATATTCGCTCACAGAGGTATATATGAGAGAGATATATTATATTACTCTCGTTTATTATTTTACTTACGTAAAATAATAAACGCAAAATTTCGAAATTTTGCGAATTTGACATCTCTCTCAGCCTAGAAGCAAAATTTGAGCATGATTTACATAAGAAGGCGAAGGAGAAGAAGAAGAAGACATAGCGGCGGTGGCGGCGGCGGCGAAGCGCACTAGGCTGGCCCGAGGCCAAGGGGGGAGATGGTGTGCAACAAAATGTTGACAAATAGCATTTGGTTTTGTTATAATTATATCAGGTGGTGGGTAGCCACTGGGGGAGGTATGTATGGGAGACATTAAGCGTGTTGAGCAGCTAGTCAATGTGGATGGTGACATCCACAGTGTTGACCCTGACAGGGTCAAGGCCAAGCTTGCCGAGATTAACGATATCCAGGCGATCCTGAGGAGCATTCTCAAGCCTGGCGAGGACTACGGGAGCATAAAGTACACCAAGAATGGCAAGCAGGTGGAGACCAAGCCGTTTCTCTACAAGAGCGGCGCCGAGAAGATAGCGTACGCTCTCAATCTCAGAGTCACCGTCGACATAATTGACAAGGTCGTGACCGACGACGAGGTCACGTACACCGTCAAGTGCAGGTTCCTCAGAAAGGACGGGTCGCCCATGTCTGAAGGACTCGGGCACGCGTCGTCAAGTGAGTACAAGTTCTGGAAACAGGTCAAGGACCAGGAGAAGAGCGGCGTGCCAACAAGAGTGGCCGTCAGGTCCGTCGCGAACACCATCCTCAAGATGGCTGAGAAGAGAGCCATCGTCGATGCAGCGCTCCACGTCTTCGCCCTCTCGAACATCTTCAGTCAGGACGAGGACTACGTCGAGACCGAAATCAAGAGGGAGCAGAGGGAGGAGCAGCACTCTGCTAACGGCCAGCACCAGCAAAAGCAAAAGAGCCAGCCAGAGGCGGCGCCAGTAGCCGAGGATGAGCCAGAGATAAGTGACATAGGCGAGGACCTGGGTGACGACGACTTCGACTTTTTCAACGACGAGGTCGTCAACAACACCATCAAGGACTACCTCAACGAGTTCGTGCGACTCAAGCTCGTCGACGAGAAGTTCGTAAACTACATCATGCAAAAGGAGGATGTCGACAGCAAGCTTAAGCTCATGCTCTGGAAAATAAAGGAGATAAAGGAGGAGAGGAAAAAGACAGGAATGAGCGCCGAGCAGCTCACTACGCTAGAGGATGCGCATGACGAGTTCATGTTCATCCTCAACAACAGGTAGGAGGTTCGTATGGACGTCTTGAAGCAAATTTCCAAGGATGTTGCCCTGAGGGAGCTGGGCTCCCTCAGAGCCCTCGTCAAGACCGTTGGGAAAAGGTACGAGAGCAAGGTCATCCACCTCTTCTCGTACCTCTGGAAAAGAGGCGAGATACTGACGCAGGCCGACCTCAACAACGTCGTTGACCTCGTGCACCTCGCGTTCATCTACACCAGGACCAAGAGCAAGGACAGCGCGCTCAGAATAGCCCACGACGTCATAAACTCGCGCTCAATCACCGACCAGCAGAGAAAAACCCTCTACAAGGTCTTCGAAAACGCGTCGCTGCTCTTCATCAGCGACACCAGCGACGACGCTGACAGCAACAGCAGCAGCGACAGCAGCAACTCAACCAACAGCAGCCCAGAAGAACAAAAGAGCGACGAGCCAGCAGAGGATATCCGCAAGGTCATAAACGCCATGGTCAGGAAAGATGAGGAGGAGAAGCTGAGGAAAAAGCAGGAGAACGCTGACATGCGCCAGGTCTTCGCCATAGCCCAGAAGGTCTTCAACAGGTGCGGGTTCGAAGGAACCGCGCCCAGAGCGTTCGCTATGGCGCTGAGACCCAAGCTGAAGGAGTTCGGCGAGGAGCTCGTGCTCGCCTGCGCCGAGCTATTCAGCGACAGAAACACCAGAAGCCAGTTCACCTGGAAACTCTTCATATCGCAGGTCAACGCGCTCGCACCAATAGCAAGAATATCGTCCTCGCCGTTCATCATCGCAAAGAAAGCACTCGTCGAGAAGCTATATAACTCCCTGACCTCAAGAAACGACCGAATCACAGCAGACTCATACATCCTCCTCTACAAAACGCCATACGTCGCAATCAAAAGGAAAATCGACGAGCTCAGAACACTGCAGGACGCCAGGCTCCTGCCAAGACTCCAGACCATCGTCGAGAGAGCATACAGGGAGTTCAGGTCACTGCCAAGAGAGGAACAGGAAAAACAGGTCGCTCTCTCAAAACAACTTATCCTCGAGGACTTCCAAAAGCACAAAATCCCCGTCCCACCACCACAGCCCAAAACCAAAAATGAGCCTAAGAAAGAAAAAAAGGAGGATAAACCTATGCAAAAACAAAATATTAGCGAAAATCAACAAAAAATTGCTAGCACTGAACATAATGTTGCGCCCACCAGGAGCGACAAGAGCACCAAGCCTGCCAACAAGAACTTCTCAAAGTTCGCAGAGTGGGCAAGAAACATAGTAACCTTCATCATCAACGAGAAAACCAATCCCAAAACCACGCCAATCGACAGGGAGAACGCTCTGCTCCAGCTCCGAACGCTCGCCATCCTCTTCGGCCTCGGACCACACGAGGAGAAACGCATCAAAAAGGTCCTGATCGCGCTGCTGTCCGAGGTCCACACGCCAAGAATCAGAGAGTACATGACCGACATCAAGGATAGGATCTCCGTGAGACTCGCAACATCAAAGAACTTCAAGGAGCTCGCAACAGACCTGCTCGACGCAACAGACGTCATCGAGAAGAGAACAGACCTCACCGACGAGGACTTCGCAAAGGTCATAATGGCCGTCCTGCTAAGCTCGTTCGCAAGGTACCTCATGCTCACAAAGTTCCCACCAGACGAAAACGACACCAAAAAGCCAATCAACCAGAGCTGGGAGCAGAGGAAAAAGAAAATCGAGGAGTACAAGCAAATCCTGCACTCGCTGCCAACATTCGAGGAAAAGTTCAACTTCGTCATGCAGATCCTAACGTCAGATGAAAGCAAACTCAAAAGCGCAGAAGAGGTGCTGAGAAAGTAGTGTTGTTGCCCCCCAGGGGGCTTGCCCCCCTTAAACTAACTAGGAGGAGGTATGAACCAACAAGTCAAAACCCTCGTTAACTCAATGATTAAGCACGTGAACCAAACTAAAGACCATAGCCAGCTCAACAAAATAATCACGCTGGCAAAAGACCATAACCTCACACAAACCTTGTTCCTCTCAAAAGAATTACCACCACAGAAACTAAACACCCTCTTGTTTTCATTATCAAAAGCAAAAAACGAAATAGAGTTCATAGTCAATAGCTCCAACACCAAAACACACGTCATCGCAAAAGCCCCAGCACTGCCCTCAGACTTCATCGTCCAGTCGGTCGCAACACTCATAAGCTCAGGCTTCACACTGCACGAACTCGAATAACCTATCTATCTATTGCACGTAATGGTCCAAGCGACCATATTAGCCAGGAGGTGGTTTATGTTGATGAACGGAAAACTTCTAGTGGGAAAGGAAAGCAGGAGGGGCGGTTATCTTACCGCCCCCGATGAGCCCTTCGCACTCCCAGCGAGGGGCTATACTGTCTCAGAGGGAGTCAAGTATTTTTGCACTCCCTCTGGGAGTTTTGTTGATAAGAGAGGAGTAAAAATCAACGTTTACACTCCTCTCTTTTCGGAAGCCTCCCTGGTCTTATCAAATGGGAGGTTTATCCTTAGGTTCTATTTGTATGGCAAGCCCGTCCGTGAAATCGAAATCCCTGTTGTAGCGGCAGCGGAGGAGGATGTTTATGGCGTGAAAAAGATAGAGATGAGGCCTGATTACAACCATCAGGCCATAAATTTCGTTAGGGAAATTGGCATCCCGTTCAGGGATGATACTTTGAGAACGAGAAAGATTGATTACATCCCAACAGTGACAATTGATAAATTTTTCGAAAATGTTGTCAACAGTTTGTTTAATGGAACTGAACAGTACTTATCTTTTTTGGAAAGAAAGGAAAAACTAGAAAAGATAACGAGGCGGCTTTCTGCGAAAGCCGCTTATTTGGAGTGGTTGATAAAAAGGAAAAAGCTCGATAGGTTCATTACTTATGATGGTAAGCTTTGTATAAAGCTCAAGACAAAAACAAACTACTTTCAAAGAAAATACGGGGACCCGACTGAAAGAATGGAGTACATAGTTACTCCTGAGGGTGTGTATGGAAAAGCCCTCAGGTGTGAAGCATATGAAACCGTGTATGAAAACCAATGGGTAACGAGAGTAGATGAAGTTATTTATTATACCCCTGTCAACACTGTTAGGGCTAAGAGAACCCAGAAAATGCTACAGCATGTTCTTGGTAATCTCGACGAGTATTACAGGAAAGTTACGGAAACCAAAACAAGAATACAGAAAGCGATTGATGCAATTGAGTCTACAGAGAGAAAATTACTAAGCGAACTTCAAGAGCTTAGGAGAAAGATGGAAAAGCTTTATTCAATAGTGGCGATATGCTCTGATGCATTCAAAGGAGATCAGCTCGTGCAACTTGCATGGGATGATGTTCAAGAGGAATATGAACACGATCCATACATTTTTGAGTTTGTTGAGAGAGAGAGAGTATTTGCTGAAAAACTAGTAAAAAGACTAACAATGTTGATTTCTGAAGGGGTGGCCTAGCCATCCCTAAAAAATTAAGGGGGTAGCGTATGAAGGAAAAGGAATTTGTTGAAAGGTTCGGCTGGGTAGTTAACAATGTTAACTACCTGGTCAAAAAGTACGGCTTCCCAGAGGTGGTCGATGAGCTAATCGACATACTCTGGGAGCAGTACTACATGCCAAACCCCGCCTATAGCCGTGGTGACATCATCTCGGCTATAGGTGAGCTTGAGGCTTTCAAAAATAGTCTAAGGGGTGCCTAGCATCCCTAAAAAATTAAGGAGGAGGTTTATGACAAGGGAGAGGTTTTATAAGGAATTTGGAAAGCCACAGGATTACGGTGTTCCTGTGGTCAACGAGGCCAGCAGAGTTATCGAGGTTGTTAGGTTGGATACAACCTACAACCTCATGCTTAACAGTTACAGGAGTTTACCCGAGGATAATTACAAAACGAAAATGATGGCGATATGGAGCCAGGCAGTCAAGGATAATTTGGAGGCTCTTAAAGATATATCCCCAGAGGAGGTGCTAGAACAAAGTAAGATAGCCAAAGAACTGCTTAAACAGGGATACGATGTAAAGCTGGAACTAAGGCTAGTACCTCACTACCTGCCAAACGGTGAGGTACACCACTGGACACTCTACGGGGTCTTCAGTGCCTCGGTAGAGGCACTAAGGTGCTACTGGGACACTCATTCTAAGCAAAAGGTGTTTATTTTCACGAAGGACGGCGTTATGGAGATAAGACATGCTCCGTTTACTTTGCCAGATGCAACGAACCCTGTTGGGTTTGTTGGTGTTGATGCTCAGGATGATGCCATCATCCTGAGCGAGATCTAGGAGGAATCATGAAGTTAGAGTTCTCACTTGATTCCCAGAGCATCAAAGATGCTCTGGGAATCCTGACCTCGCTTGCAGACGGCGAGGATGACAAACGATTCGATAATATACTCTTCCACATCAAGCACGATAAACTCAACCTCGTCGCAACCAACAACGCCGCAATCCTCATCTATTCCATCCCCGTTACTCCCACGCAGACCGATATCAAATTCACGGTTCCCAAAAGCATCGTCAGAAACCTCAAAAAAAGCCTGACTGACAACCCTCGCACCACCATAGCAATCAACAAAAACATCTACATCAACAACATCTCAGTTCCGCTTAAAAACGAGTTCCCCGACTACGAAAACACCATGTCAAAGTACATTAGTCACAAGCACAGGCCTGTCACCGTTGCAACAAATGCCTTCCTGAGTTCGCTCAGAAAGGCTTGCTATGCCATGAGTGGAAAAGATTTGCCACCCTACGCGCAAATCCACATCACCAACGACACCCTAACCGTTACTCCAGGCTACTACATCCTTTTCAGAGAGTTCTCGGTGTCTATGCCATGCGCCTCAGACATCAACATCACCCTGTACTTCAACTTGCAGCTACTACTGTTCTACTTCCGACACCTCCTCTCGGGAGATAAAACAACCATGTGGATTTATAAAAAGGCTTACCCCGTTGTATTCAGCAACAGCGAGTCTGGCTTCACTAACCCCACCTACGCAGTAATGCCTCTCAGAGACCCACTACTTTACATCATGCCGTCTAATCTAGCTTAAGGGATGCCATGCATCCCTAATTTAAGGAGGTATGTATGGTGTTTGAAAAATACTATAAGCAGTGCGAAAGCCTCAAGATGATAAGAGTCCTCCAGGAGTGGGGCGTCCAGATCATACCGCCAGCCCTCAAGTGCTCAAGCCCTGAATGGTTCTCCACCACCCAAGTGGCCTACAGCTACCCCATCCTCGAAAACGCAGAGCCAACGGTCAAAAGGTCACTTAAGTTCCTCGTCATAGCGCTGCCGCTGGACTGGAAGTCCAAGTTCGTCTCAGACTACGTCATCCAGAACATTTCCTCAAGCGAGGAACTGGAGCTCTTCCTCGCAGCACTCGCAGCAAACCTAAAGAAAAATGCTACTAGGTGAGACCCTGCTCCCAGGGGACGGTAGGACATCCCCTTACCGCCCCCTATCGCCTATCTAACAGCCACGCCAAGGCCAGACCCCAAGCCACACCTACACCACAGCCCACCCCAAAACATCATCAACTATCTATCTAACTATCTATCTTTCCTTATCATGGACTCTCGTACCATGTTTAGCGGAGCCGGAGGCTGCCAGCCAGAGGCTTCAGGCTGGCAGCAGGCTCCTATAGGAGGGTTGTATGTTTGAGTCCATAAAGAAGCTAGTCGATTCTCGTGTTACTACTGACATGTTGAATAAGTGTATCGTAAAGGAAGTCCAGGCTGTAGGTGGCAGTGTGGTCTATAGTAGTTTACCTTTTTCTTATGAGGTGGATTACAGGGATAACGGCTATAGGATTCCTAAGGTTGCTCTCAGGATTCCGTTGTCGATATATATAAGGATGGGTGGAAAAGAGGCTGTCATTTCGAATGTTGTCTCTTTTCCTACTTGTAACTATCTAGTTACCAATAGGAAACTAATAGGTGAGTTTCTCAAGGTCTTCGATCAGGAGAAAGGGATAATACTAAGTGTTGACAGGAAAATGCTAAGGGATGCTCTCACGTTTGCTGCTAACATTGTTCCGAGAGATCCTAAAGAGGATTTCATTAGTGATGATTATAGAGAGATGTTTTCTAGAATATACTTTCACTATACTAACGGTGTTCTGAGAGTTATTGCTTCAGATTCTCGTTCTCTTTTTGTTTATTCACTCCCAGTCAATTCAGTCAGTTCAGATACTGAAGTTAAGTTCTCTGTGCCAGGAGATGCTGTGAGAACATACCTTTTGTGTTCAAAAAAGAATAGAAATAAAACGGTAACACTAAATATCAAGGATCACTACGTTCTGTTTGATGATATTGCTGCAGGTACGGGTAAGGATCATAAATTCCTTCCTTACCAAAAGGTCTATGAAGGTATGAATGATATGCTTAAGAATCAAAGAAATCGAATAACACTGCGTTTTTCAAAAGAATTCATTTGCGATTTATATCAACAGTTATATCAACATCGGTTCTCTTATTTGAAGGTTTGTATCAACTATGACAAGGTTGAAATCATACCATTTTACGATAATGGAATGTTCGTTTTCGTTTCTGAGTACGTTGTGCTTCAAGGCTATACTATACCGATACGGAATTCCAGTAATGTTAGTGCTACCTTATATTTGAGATTTAAGACAATACTTCCGTACCTTAAAAGAAACAAAGATGTTGAGGTTGATGTTTACATAGGCAAGGATGATATCATCCTTCCTATGTCAAATTCAGTCTTCTCAGTCTTCTCATTGGATTTAAATGTTTAATCTAAAAGGGATGGTACACTTGTACCATCCTTCTATTGTACCTATCTATCTTTTCAAAAGATGGATGGGTACCATCCTAGCAAAGGAGGGGCGTATGAAACTAGAGTATTTGGTTAATCGAGTTTATCTTCCCAACGGTAAGACACTCCTCCGTTACA
>Ga0071330_1042582_pt1 | contig 40002 bp, 36 predicted proteins | sample GBScel77sediment_FD_63802 | JGI IMG/M metagenome (GOLD analysis project Ga0071330, IMG submission 63802) | Hot spring sediment microbial communities from Great Boiling Spring, Nevada - Cellulolytic enrichment Sediment 77C v2 (version 2) | ecosystem: Environmental > Aquatic > Thermal springs >...
TCAAGTGCTTGATGTCGTAGGCGTAGGCTCTTGCAACAAAAGTGTAGCCCGCTGCAATAGCGATAGTCAGCGGGTTTACAGCTTCATTAATGTTTGGCCTTGGGATTGCCTTAACTTTTAAGCCCAACTTGAGGGTTGGTGAGGCCTGTCCCTTAGTAAGTCCATAAACCCCGTTATCATGTATGAGATAGGCGATATCCATGTTTCTCCTTCCTGCATTGACTAGGTGGCCTATGCCTATTCCAAGTCCGTCGCCATCTCCGCCTACGGCTATAACTTCTAAATCTGGATTTGCAATCTTTATTCCCTGCGCAAAAGGAAGAGTTCTGCCATGAAGCACGTGAACTCCGTTAGCTTTTACGAAATGGGGCACTTTACCAGAACAACCTATTCCGGAAACCAGCACAACCCTGTGGGGTTCAAGGCCTAGTTCCGCCAGAGCCATCTGTAAAGCCGCAAGTATACCGTAGTTTCCGCATCCTGGACACCAGTCAACGAAAACATCGGTTTTAAAGTCTTGCCATTTAAGCGCCATAAGTCAACACCTGCCTTTTAGGCGCCCTACCATCCAAAACAAGTTTTAAAGCATTATAAACCTCCGTGGTAGTCATTGGTCTACCGTTATATTTGACTATTTGAAAGTCCATTGACACTCCAGTTTTCTCCTTTATGATTCCGCCAAGCTGCCCCGAATAGTTCATTTCAACATCGATGATTCTCTCAGCTTTTTGAAGAATTTCCTTTATATGCTCTCCTGGAAGGGGATGCACCATTCGAACCTGCAGAAAACCTAAACTGTAGCCTTCTCTGGACAACCCATTTAAGGCTTCAACTATTGCGCCTTTTGGAGAACCCCAGCTTACAATCATGTTTTTGGCGTTCGGCTCTCCGAAAAAGTTAATTTTCTCCGTTATCGGCACCTCCCTTTCAATGGTTTCAAGCTTTTTCATGCGCTTTTCCATCATTCTAATCCTGTTATGCGGCTCCTCGCTTATGTGCCCATACTCGTTATGCTCGTCACCAGAGTGCCAGTGCACGCCATTCCTTGTGCCGAGCAAAACGCGAGGTGAAATCCCAGATTCGGTGAAGGTAAAACGCTTGTATTCTACGCCCTCAAGCATTTTTTCATCTAAAATTTCGCCCCGATGGATTCTGACCTTACTAATGTCAAAGACTGGAAAAGTTTGGGAACTATTAGCAAGCGCCTTATCTATAAGGTGAATTACGGGCAGCTGGAATCTTTCAGCATAGTTGAAGGCATTCACCGCGTCGTAAAAGCATTCCCTAATGTCGCCTGAAGCCAGAACTATGCGGGGAAACTCGCCATGTCCGGCGTGAATGGCAAATCGCAAGTCATCCTGCCCGTGCCTTGTAGGAAGCCCGGTAGAGGGAGCGCCTCGCTGATAATAGGTTATGACAACCGGCACCTCGTTATGACCAGCCCAAGATAATCCCTCAACCATTAGTGAAAATCCAGGTCCAGAAGTTGATGTTGACGCTCTAGCACCCGTTAGAGCTGCCCCTGAAGCCATATTTATAGCTGCGATTTCATCCTCCGTCTGGAGCACAACCACGCCGGCTTCCATTCCTGAAACTTTTGTGGAGAGAATTTCATGGGCTTCTATGTATTCGCTCTCATCTGCCGCTGGGGTTATTGGGTAATAGGTTTGAACCCTACATCCGCCAAGAACTTTGCCAATTGCAACCGCTTGGTTTCCTGAAATAAAAATTCTCTCCTCGTTCACGGATATTTTTGGGAGGCGGCAACCAAAGTCCTTGGAAAAATTATTTTTTGCGTAATCGTATGCGATTTCCAATGCAAGGAGGTTCATTTCAATGATTTTCGGCTTTTCTCCAAAAAAATCCTTTATGGCCTTCTCAACTAGGGAAATGTCATATTCTAATAGTCCAAAGGATACGCCGATAGTAAGCACGTTTATCATTCGCGTAATTTTACTTAATTTTTCTATTCCAAGCTTATCTGCAACATCTTTAAGCAGCTCCAGGTATGGAACTGTAAAAACGTGGATGCCCTTCTTCCCGGCGTATTCAAGCAGATCTGCTAAACGGTCGCCTATGCTATTTTCTTTCAAAAATTCCTTAAAAATGGACTTAAATTCCATGGGTAATGTGGGAATCTCTAGAATCTTGGTTTCCAATTGGTTTTGATCAACTATTATTCCGCCATTAGGAACAATTTCAGTTATATGCCTAACAACAGTTTCAGCGTCAAAGGCCGCCAACATGTCCACATCGTTCACATTAGCTGAAACCTCACTGCTTGAGATTCTCAAGTGGAAGTAGCTATGCAATCCCTTTATGTTTGAGTGATACTCACGGCGTCCATAAACGTAAAAGCCGCCATAACCGCATGCCCGCCCAAAAATGTTCGCAGCTGTATCCACCCCGCTTCCCTGCGGTCCGCCAGCCATCCAATTAAAACCCTTATCCATACAGATAACCTCGCAAAATTTTATTGCTATATTTGAAGCCTTTACCCGCCAGTGGCCTTATCTGGGCCTATGCAACAATCGCAACAGCAGGATTCGCCGCAATAGGGGCACACGCATTTGCAATCATCAATTGGGTTGCCACATCTATCGCAGACAGGTTCAGATTCCTCAGAATTCAATACCTTTTCACCACTATTTTTCTTGACGCTTATAAAATTAAATTTTCCGCAAGATTGAATATTAGTTTAGGAATCCACGTTGCAAATGCTTTTATATTCCGTTTAAGGTAAATTGTAAGATAACGGTTTGCTGTTCTGGAGGTGAAATATCTTGGCGAAAAAGGGTGAGAAATATAAGTGCGAAAAATGTGGGCTTGTAGTCGTTGTGGATGAAGATTGCGGGTGCACTGAATGTGACCTAATTTGCTGTGAGGTTCCAATGAAGCCAGTAAAGGCTAAAGCCAAGAAATAGCATCGTCATAATTTCTGTAACCGACACGCCTTTTATTTAGTAATGGGGAAGTGTGATTGCATCAAATTATTGCTTTATTAAGTTTGGTTTTACAATTCGTTATAATTGGATTAATCATAGCGAGCTTAGTTATGAAAGGAAGAAAGATGATTCGGGCGCATGGAATAACCATGCTTCTAGCTGTTGCCGTCCACTCGGTAACCATATTGGCGGTCATGATACCTTCCTTTTATTCGGGTTTAACACCACATATATTGGAAAAATTTGCAAAGCCTACATCTTTAATATCAATTTTCCATGGAATCACAGGACTTTTGGCTTGGCTCCTAGGCATATGGATTGTTGCTGTTTGGCATTTAAGTCCATCAACACAAGCTTGTTATAGAAAAAAGGTTGCAATGCGGTTTACTCTTGTTCTTTGGTTGATAGCGCTTATTCTCGGATTTATAATGTACCTAAACTTTTACACAGAATTTCTGCCGCTTTAACTTTCAGTTAAATACTACCCCGCAAAGATATAAACAGAGCTTAAGCAAAATAAATCTTACGTGACATGCTTGTTATATGGCTGGTAAACAGTATGATTGACTTGGATAGGTTTGCTGATGAGTGGGGACCTGAAAAAATTTTGCAAGTTTATGATCCATCAACAGGAATGAAGGGAATACTCGTTATAGACAACACTGCTCTGGGACCAGGCAAAGGTGGCATAAGGATGACCCCTACCGTTAGTGTTGAGGAAGTTTTCAGACTTGCAAGGGTCATGACTTGGAAATGCGCCCTAGCAGAGTTGCCCTTTGGAGGGGCAAAATCAGGAATAATAGCGGATCCAAAAAGGATGTCGAAAGAAGAAAAACTAGCATTAGTCAAGGCTTTTGCCATAGCTTTGAAACCCCTGTCGCCTAGCCAGTATGTTGCGGCTCCAGACATAAACACGGGAGAAGAGGATATGGCAGTCTACGCGTTGACGAACGGTTCATTGAACTCTTGCACTGGAAAGCCGGCAAGCATGTGCGTTAGACCGGGTGAAAAATGCGGAATTCCCCATGAGTACGGCTCAACGGCCTACGGAGTTTTAAACGTAATAAACGTCGCCTCAGAGCATGTCGGTCTAGATCTTAAGAAAGTAAAAGTAGCCATCGACGGCTTCGGCAACGTGGGTTCAACATTAGTAAAATACTTAACAGAGTTTGGGGTTAAAGTTGTGGCTGTAAGCGACAGCAAAGGCTGCGTTTATAACCCTGATGGGTTGGACTTCGATAGGTTGAGAAAAGTCAAAGCTGATAAAGGCTCTGTAATCAATTACGAGCCTAGACAAGTTTTAAGACACAGTGAAATCTTCGAGTTGCCCGTAGACATCCTTGTCCCAGCCTCCATACCCGATGTGATAAATGAGAAGAATGTTGACAAAATTCAGGCCAAAATCATCGTCGAAGCAGCAAACATACCTATGAAATATGAGGCGGAGAAAGTATTGCATGAAAGAGGCGTCCTTGTTGTGCCAGACATTTTAGCGAATGCAGGAGGCGTCATATCCTCCTATGCTGAGTACAGAGGTGAGAACCCGGAGAAAATGTTTGAAATGATTAAGGAGAGAATCACAAAAAATACACGGCTCATTCTAGCCGAATCCAGTAGAAAGAAGGTTCCCCCAAGGGATACAGCACTAGAAATAGCCCAAAAAAGAGTCAAAGAAGCCATGGAGAAGAAGAATATTTCTAAAATTTTGCACATGCTTAAAGGAGAACTTTGACAACACGAAATGAGCCATGGATGGGCCGTAAGTTAAATGAGGTTATCCCACCTTGGAGCCTTTGCTTTGAACTGCTAGATCTCTTTTCAGTTTGGAGGGGTTGCTTTCTCAACCTCTCCTTTTCACTTTTCCTTGCTTTGACTTGAAGTTTTCATGAGAGCTGCTATTTCTTTAGGCAGAATTTCATTTAGATTTGGGCTCCCCCAGTCTTTAAGGGGTTTCATCCATTCTGCTTGTTCAACGAAGAAGTCATGGCTCAGGGGGAATGGGGGATGGCAGACGAAGTTAGGGTCGAATTCCTTTTTAATTTTTAGGAGCCACTTATGGTAATTCGGCCCATAAGCTGGTCCAGTAAGATATAGCGGCTGATGCGAGCCTAAAAGGGCGGTATAGAAGCGTTTTCTGATGTTTTCCTTTGCCGTCTCCAGATAGAAGTGATCCACCCGTGTTGTGTCCTCATCTGGATCCCAGTAGATTAAGAATTCGGAATAACCTTGATGGCCCAGTTCGAAGCACTGGAACCAGCCAGGGTCAGCGTAGTCAGGCATGAGCGGCGGAGTGTAACTCCTCTTCAGCTCGGCAAAGTTCTTACACTGGGCTGTGGCATGTTCTATTGTTTCGATAACGTAGTCAACGGAAACATAACCGCCACACATCAGCCACATGCCCGCTGAGTCGGCATTTTTAAACCATGATTCATCGGTGGGGCGAGTACGGCGGGGCTCGCCTCCAAGCTCTTTCACGATGTCCATGAGCACCCTTTCTTCATATTCAAGCTGCTTCTCTGAAGTGAAGCCTATAAGAAGTACACGCAGGACAAAGAAAGCGTTAACAGTTTCTTCGTTTTCCTTTGACCAAAGCTCCCAAAACTCCTCCTTGGAGCCTGCTCTGGCTATTATTCGCCAAAACAGCGGAACTCTAGTAACTGCCGCACCGATTTCTGCTTTGGCGATTTCATACATGGCCTTCTTTATGGATTCAAAGCTTGGCATTGTAAAGTTAATCCATTTCACGCGTTTTTCTGGTAACATCAATGCAGTATTAGGGGATACTCCTGTCGGCTCTAATTTTTCCGGCTGGAATGGAAGAAGTTTTATGGCCATTTTTGTTACGATGCCAAGGAAGCCCCTATGTCCAGTGTACCCGCGCAGTAGCCCCCTGAGATCTGGCCCTATTCCTTCACCCCAGAAGGGATCATCCTGCAAAGCCAGAGAACCAAGCCTTAATAGCTCTCCATCCGGGAGTACAAGTTCAGCTCCAAGTATTCGACGGTGGGGAAGGCCAATGCGGTGGCTTAAAGGCGACCAGCCGTCCCCGATCATGTTGGCGATAGCTGAGCACTGGGAGCCGCCTCCTCCAATGACGGTATACATGCCTCTTTTCATGGCTTCTTCTTGAAGCTGAGAGTATATTACTCCCGGTCCAACTACAGCATAGAGGTGTTTCTCGTCGATCTCAAGATCGTTCATCCGCTTTAGATCAATTAGCAATGCGTTTTCTACATGGGGGTGAGAGCGGGCGCCGTAAAAGCCTGTGCTATAAGGTACATAAGGGATCTTGTAACGATTACAGACCTTGACTATTTTCTGAACTTCCTCTGTAGTCCGGGGCATAACAACACAGCCGGGCACGCGGGTCATTACCCTTTCATAGCCAAGGCCGCACTCGTAGCCAGCAGGTCCGGCGCGATATCCCTCGCAGATCACAGGATCTGCAGAGATGTACTCGTGGCCAACTATGTCCTCAAGTATGCTATAAACTTCCTTGGGAAAAGCCATTATTTCCCTCCCCTAACCTCCGTCGCAATTGAATCTGCGATAATTTCTGAAATATCAAGCACTTTAATTTTCTCTCCCTTAGCCTTTATTACTTCGCTAAAATTGTTTTTACACCAGGGACAAGCCACAACCAGCACCTCAGCACCAACCTCCTTAAATTCCTTTAGCCTCTCCTCCGCTGCCCAAGCAGCAAAGTCTGGGAAGGCCTCCTTAACCCCACGACCAGCCCCACAGCAGAAGGCGTTTTCTCGCTTCCGGATCATTTCCACGAACTCTATGCCTGGGATGGACTGTAGTATACGCCGGGGTTCCTCGTAAACACCATTGGTACCACGCCTCCGTGGAATTGGCGGACTAGTCACTCCCCACAGCCCCCGTTCTCCTTGCCACGGTATCCACGGCTCGCTTAGCCGGCTAAGCGAGCATGCGTCATGATATGTTACTCGCAGACTCAGAGGCTTTGTAAGCTTCAGCAGCCCTTTGTTGATTAATTCATATACATATTCGGTGAGGTGTAAAACTTTGAAGCCTAAATCAGCCGTAGCTATGTTTAGCATTTTTGGGTAATCAACCTTCCACATGCGGTAACATTCAGCGCAGCTTGTAAGTAAAATTCCAGCGCCCTTTCTCCTCACTTCCTCGATGTTGCGTCGGGCAATTTTCCGAGCTTCATCAATCATACCGATTGAATAAATAATGTTGCCGCAACACCACTCTTCCTCAAGGAGCGTGAAAGGAACTCCTGCCACATCAAGTATTTTAACGGTTGCTTGTGCAATCTCGGAATTACGGTAAGAGGCGGAACAACCGGTGAAATAAAGCACTTCTGCCTTTTGGGAAGGCTCTATTTCTTGAGGAAGCCAGTTTCTCCGTTTTTCTGGGCTGGCTCCCAAGGAGTTATGCTGAGTCATAATGTTTTGTACAACTTTGCGGTGCTGGGGCAGCGGAGCCATTCCATCTTTTACCGCTTTAACCCTTAAGGCCTCTAGAGTAAGCTCAATCTCAAGGTCAAGGTTTCGTTTGCAGCCAACATCACATGCGCCGCAAAGAGTGCATGCATAAAGAATATGTAAAAGCTTATCGTTGTATTGGATTCTTCCCTCAGCTAGGGCCAAGCCTATTCTCATTTTGCCATAAGCTCCATAGGAGTCAAAAAGGTATCTCGTAGCGCTTGGACAACGTGTGCTAAACTTAATCCCAGGCATATAAATGTGGTCAACCCACGTGCAGCCTTTACATTTTATGCATCGGCTCATATCATATACGAAGTTCTCAAGATTTGAGACATCCAAGCTTACAGTCCTTTTAGGCATTTTCACAATCCCTCACCGGATTTATTACTTTAGAAGCATAAATTCCCCGGATTCATAATATTGTTAGGATCAAAAATATTTTTTAATCTCCTTAAAACCGACGCGTAGCTTCCAGCCCTCTCGTAGACCAATTTGGCTAGTTCTCCATATGGACGCGTGAAGAAAGCTCCCTCATTTAATAGAATGGGATATAGCGCCCGGCGGAGTCCTCGTACCTTTTCAACATTATCCAAATCGTTGGGATCATAGAAAAAGTTGAATTCTAAATGGCAGGCGCGGTTGTGCTCTATGGGCTGTATGTACATGCCAATCTCCTCGGGCAAGTAGCCGTGCTTCGCCGCTACTTCTTGAGTTTTACTAATAAACTTAGGTGCCAAAACCGGCTTAGTTATGAAAAAAACGCTTGCACAACCACCTTTGTATAAGTGCTTCCAATAGGTTTCTTTAGGCCAAGGCTCGCGCAATAGTTTCAGTAGTTTCTTACCTGCGCCTAAAACGCCTGGAAGGTTTTCGCTGAGCTGCACTTCGTGAAACTCGTTCTTTACAATGTTACGCAATGCTTCTTCTTCGTATTGGATTTTTTCTTCTGGTCGTCGCTGAAGCCCGCTGAGGACTAACACCAGCGTCCAAGGTGGAAGCGAGCTTCGAAGCTTCTCGAAATCCAGGTTCATGCTTCCACTGAGAATTATGGCCAAGTTAATGTTGTTTAAAAGCAAGCATTCCTGTCCAATTCTTAACCTTAGAATACGGTAAAGGAACTCGATTATATAGCTAAGATCTGTTACGGGAGCAAATAAAACTTTATCAATTTTAGGCAAATATTCAATCTTAAGATTCGCCCAAGTCACTATGCCCATGGTTCCCTGCGCCCCTTGAAGAAAACGGTAAAAGTCGATGCCTGGTCCCGTCGGATTGGCCCCTCTCGACGGTGAGTCAGGATAACCGGGAACGCTGGCTGAACCGGTTCTGAAAATCTCCCCCGTGGGCCATACTACCTCCATGCCTTGAAGCGGCTCGCCATAGTCATACACAGTGTTTGTGGGAACTTCTCTCTCAAGAAAATCTGTGACCACTGAACGTTCAGGATGAGGAAGCAAAGGCATTATAACCCGGAACCCTCTTTTCCTCAACTCTTCCACAAGCTGTTTCCATGTTACTCCAGCCTCAATTCTAACCCTACGATTAAGCTCGTCAACCTCAAGAATTCGGTTCATGTGGCGGCTTAAATCGATAATTATTCCGCCCTGTTTGGGGATGGTGGCTCCATAAAAATGCGCCCGCGAACTCACCGGAATAACAGGAATTTGATATTTATTTGCCAGCTCTAATATCCTACTTATTTCCTCAGCGTTTCTCGGCCAAACTACGTAATTCGGTCTCCCTGATGGGCTCAGGCTATAGTCCCTTGAGTATTTTTCAAGCAAAGAGTTATCCGCGGAAAAATTCTCAGGACCCACAATTTTGGTAAGCTCTTCGCCTATAAGATTCATTTTAATCTCCATTGTTTTTATTTTTGATCCCATGTTGGCTATAAGTTTTTTCACTAGATGCAATAAATATTTAAATAAAAGCAAACGTAGCAAAATTTATTCTAACGGTGCGAAATTATGGCTGGCGTTAAGGACAAAGTTGCGATAATAGGGGTGGGATGCACCAAGTTTGATGAACACTGGGATAAAAGCCTCAGCGACCTAATTGTGGAGGCCTGCTATGAAGCCTTTGATGATGCTGGCGTGGAGCCTAAAGATATACAGGCTGCCTGGTGGTCCACCGCATGGAGCGGGGAACTTGGCATTAAGTTGGCTTATCCTTTAAAGCTTAACTTTATCCCCATCACGAGAATTGAGAACAGATGCGCTAGCGGTCATAACGCTTTTATTGATGCTTGCTATGCCGTTGCATGCGGCGCCTATGATCTTGTATTAGTTTGCGGTGCAGAGAAGCTAAAGGATACGGGCTTGCCAATACCCGGAGTCAGCGACCCAGTGGAGCTTTACACCAGCCGTGTAAACCCGCGTTTTTTGGCAGTGTCAGCTTATGCTCAGCTTGCTCTAAGATATTTTCACCATTATGGAATCCAAATTGAAGAGGGTAGAAGAATTTTAGCGAAGATAGCGGTTAAGAACCATTATAATGGCTCTATGAACCCTAAAGCCCAATTTCAACGTAAAATAACCCTCGAAGAGGCGTTAAATGCGCCTATAATTGCTTGGCCGCTTGGACTTTACGATTGCTGCGGAATTACTGATGGAGCTGCAGCGGCCATAATCACACGCGCGGATCTAGCTAAAAACTATAGGGATGATTATGTGCTGGTGAAGGGTGTTGGGTTAAGCTGTGGAATGTATCATCCCCAAGTTCAAGATGACTGGAGCGTAACTTACGTAAGAGAGAATGTTGCAGCATCCCAGATGGCTTACAAGGAGGCGGGGATAAAGGATCCGCGCAAGGCCTTCGACTTGGCTATAGTGCACGATTGCTTCACCATACATGAACTTGTGATATACGAAGACTTTGGTTTTAGCCCAAGAGGCAGGGCAAAGGAGGATGTTGAGGCTGGCACTTTCGAGTTGAAGGGCGAGTTACCTGTAAACACGGATGGAGGCCTCAAGTGTTGTGGGCATCCAGTAGGAGCCAGCGGAATCAGGACAATGTATGAGGTTTACAAGCAACTTCAAGGTAAGGCAGGACAACGCCAGGTGGAAATAAAAAACCAGAGGGGTTTAACGCATACTTGCGGCGGCAATCCTTTAGAGTCTCACGCAGCTGGAGTGGTTATACTTGGCTTAAGGGGGGCCTAGAATGGTTGGAGTAACATCATATGGCGCTTATATCCCCATCTGGAGAATTAGTCGGGGGTTAATGGGCAAGGGTTTGCAGGGTGAAAGGTCGGTTGCTGGTAAGGATGAGGATAGTTTAACAATGGCTGTTGCCGCTGCAATGAACTGCGTCAGCGAGATAGATCGCGGCACTATTGACGGAGTTTTCTTCGCTTCGACGACATCCCCCTTCCAAGAGAAAAGTGCCGCAGCCACCATAGCCGCTGTCCTTGATCTTCGCAGCGACGTATTCGTGGCAGACTTTGCAGGCTCCCTTAAAGCTGGTACAAGCGCCCTAAAAGCCGCTTTGAACATCGTTAAAGCAGGATCAGCAAGGCAGATACTTGTAGCAGCTGCGGATTGCCGTTTAGGGGAACCCGGATCGGTTAATGAGCAAGCTTTTGGTGATGGCGCCGCTGCCCTTCTTGTTGGAACGGAGGCGGCTGCAGAATTAGAGGGCGACTGCTCCCTTTTTGATGAAATATATGATACATGGCGTAGGGACATCGACCTTTACGTGAACACATGGGAGGATCGTTACGTCTATTCAAGCGGGTACCTCAAAGTGACTAAGGAGACCGTATTAAGGTTAATGAATAAAATGGAAGTGAAAGCGGAGGACGTGGCTAAAGCGATTTTGTCGGTCCCTGATCCAAGAAGGGGTGTGGAATTGGCCAGAAGCTTAAATTTTGACCCTAAAACTCAGCTCCAAAATTCCTTCATGGATGTTATAGGCAATACTGGCACTGCCCAGCCTCTAATGTTATTTACAGCGGCGCTTGAGGGGGCTAACCCAGGCGATAGGCTTATTTTGGCAAGTTATGGGAGCGGCAGCGACGCTTTCCTGTTCAGAGTCACCGATGGTATAAAAAAGCTTAAGGGGCGAAGGCGCGGGGTAGAAGCCTATATCGCTAGGAAGAAAATGTTAAAGGATTATACGACGTATCTTAAATGGCGCAAGCTCATAAAATTGCCTCAACCAAGAATAGACATGGCTGTTTCTTACCCAAGCGCTGTGGCCACATGGAGGGAACGCAACCGCATATATCCACTGCACGGGGTTAAATGCAGAACATGTGGCACTATCCAGTATCCACCCCAACGGGTCTGCATCAAATGCCAATCCAAAGACAACTTTGAAGAAGTAAGGCTATGCGACAAAAAAGGTAAACTATTTTCATACTCATTCGACCCATTAAGGGAAAATACACCAATAGGCCTAGTAAACCTAGAAGGCGGAGGAAGAATCCTCTTAGAACTGACAGACGTTGATGCAGAGGAGCTAAAAATAGACTTACCCGTCGAGCTGACCTTTAGAAGAGTTGACCTGAGACGCGAGGACGGAATGTACGTTTACTTCTGGAAAGCCACGCCAGTAAGGGATTAAGACTCATTACCGCGTTTTAATACACCTTTTTTAAATTTTGAGGTGAAGGCTCACCTCAAAATGATGGGCTGTCCATGCTGCATAAGTTTTTAGCTAGAGCATAACGGCCGATTACTGGGCTTATCATACATTTATAATGCAAAGCGCAGGTTATATTTACAATAAAATGGGGATTAATTTAGAAAGCGCTAAGAGAATAAACACCATTTTTAAATCAAGGCAAAGTTATTTTATCTAGAATTTGTTAAATGATAGACATGCCGAACAGATGGATTTACCCGGTAATAGGTTCGGTTATAAATTTGATATTGGGAGGGATTTATTGCTTCAGCCTTTATTATGAAGCGCTCCAAACGGCCTACAACCTAAAGCTTGTCTTCCCACTAGAATGGGCGTATTCCATCGCCATGCTTTTCGATGTAATGGCAGTTTTTATTGGAGGAATTATTTATGATAAGAAAGGACCGAAACTGAACATTTTCTTAGGCGCAACTTTGCTTTTCATTGGACATATTATTGGATGGAGCCTGCACGCTATACCCGATTGGAACATTGCCAGATGGTTATATTACATTGGACTTGGCGTGATGCAAGGTTTAGGTGTAGGGTTAACCTACTCCGTTACAGCATCCACCGTCATAAAATGGTTTCCAGACAAACCTGGCCTTGCATCGGGAATTGTGGTCTTTGGGTTTGGCATAAGTGCAACTATTTTGGCTCCGCTTATCCAATATTTTTTGAATACGGTGGGTTGCTTTCAGACATTTATACAAATCGGTTCAATCTATTTTTTAGTTTTAGTTGTTGCAGGTTTATTTTTTAAAGATCCTCCAGCGGACTACAAACCATACATTTATGTTGCTAATTCAGAAGCGAATTCCCCCGTTCAGTCTCACCAGTCTATACCATCAGTTGATTTTACCCTCAAAGAGGCAGTCAAAACCAGAAAATTTTACATACTCTGGCTTACCCACGTTTTTTCAGCCTTTACTGGGTTAATGATAATAGGCAATATTGTTCCAATAATACGCGAGGTGGGAGTTGCCTCCAGCTCTGATCCAGCTTATATGAATAATACGGTAATTCCCCTATCTTTGATTGTCACTTCAATCTTCAATGCATGTGGTAGACCATTTTGGGGAGAAGTCTCGGATAAAGTTAGCGTGTGGAAGAGTATGCAGCTTAACTTCTTAATTACAGCAGCCCTCTTAACCAGTTTATCGTTTACCTACATAAATCCGTGGATCTTCCTATTTGTTGTCATTTGGGTTTACTTCTGTTACGGGGGAAGCTTGGCTCTTTTCTCCCCAGCCACTGCCCTCTATTTCGGAAGAAAAAACTTTGGCAGAATTTATGGGCTTGTTTGCACAGCTTGGGGGATAGCTGGCTTCACAGGCGGAGCAACAGGGGCTCTAATAAGGGATTTAACAGGAACCTATCGCTATTCATTCTACTTGGCAGCCTTTTTGTCGTTGATTGCAATTTTAACAGCAGCCCTAGGAGCGAAGCAAAAATTTTATGGGTTAGCTCATCCAAACAGCCCTTAAGGCTATTATCTTCAGAAAAAGGCGGCAATCATTCTGAATAAACAGAAATCACGGGTTTTATGGCTAAAAGATGTACGATGGCAGTCAATACGGAATGTCAGCTCTTTTTAATGAGCCTGCTTAATGGTTTTATAATGCCCTCAGGCATCAACATTATGAATGCGACGAATACTATGCCATATATTAGAAGGTGAGCGCTAACAATTACGCTGCGAAGCAGCTCTGACAATATTGTGATTATGTAGGCCCCTATTACTGGTCCTATAATCGTCCCCATTCCCCCAACTACACCCATAGCGAACGCCATGAATGAGGTGTCGGCAGATAACAAGGCTGGGGAAACCATTAACATGTAGTAGCAGTAAAAACCGCCAGCAATTCCCGAGAAGAAAGCGCTCACGGCAAATGATAAAACCTTATATTTAGTAGTATTCAAACCAGAGGCTTGAGCTGCAATTTCGCTTTCTCGTATTGCAGTTAAGGGGATTCTAAGTCTAGTGTTCGCAATAAAGCGCATAACTACAACAGAGAAAGCCATGAGGAAAATTGAGATATAATAATTAGGAATCATCCCACTTACCAAAGCCTTAACAGGAAAACCCTCTTCACCTCTTGTTATATTCGGAAAAGCTATAATAATTGCCTTAACCGTTTCAGCGAACGCCAGTGTGGTTATGGTTAAATAAGGTCCCGTGACCCTTAAAGATGGCACTCCAATGGCGATGCTGAAAAGCGCCATAACGACACCTGCTATTGGAATGCATAAAGGTGGCGGGACATCAAACAACCTTGTTAGGAAGGCAGCCACATAAGCTCCGCCTCCGAAAAAGACGGCATGGCCTAAGCTTATTTGGCCCGTGTAGCCAGAAAGCAGGTCCCAGCTTGCGCTGAATATTGCATAAACACTAGCAACCGTCAATATGTGAATTATATAGGGGTCTGGTAGGAAAATGGGAATTAACGCTAAAATTATCAAGGGGACGAGGATAAAAAGCAGATCTTGAACATTCATCCTCAAAGTTTTAGTTTTGAGCATCATGTTTCCTTCCCCCTCCTAAATATCCCTGAGGGTCTAAACATCAACGTAATTATGATGCTAACAAAGAAACATACGGCCCGCCACGAGGGTGCTATAAAATAGCTAACAAAGGATTCAGCTAAACCCAGCACTATCCCAGCAGTTATACATCCTCTAACATCGCCTAATCCTCCAACTATGACTATGGCTAGAGCTATTAGAAGATATTCCCATGCTACAGATGCATGAAACATGTAAATCGAATTAAGGAGAATTCCTGCAATTACTGCTAGGGCGCTACTTAGAGCAAAGGTTATGGAGCGTACTTGCTCAACGGCGATTCCAAAAATCATTGCAACTTCTTCGTCTTGAGCAAGCGTACGTATGGCTTTTCCAAGCTTTGACCTTGTGAGAAACAGCCATAATCCACCAATTAAAAAGCCGCTAATCGCTAGAAGAACTAAACGCTGTACAGAAAGCTTTATTCCGAATAAGTCGATGGATTCGAAGATGTAAGACTGAGACATTATATACATCGGCCATAGCCCTAAAGCCCCCAATAATAGACAAATCTGTTCAATGATTATGCCTAACCCGAAGGTTATCATTAAAACTCTCATTTCAGAAGCCCTGAATGGATAGATAGCTAACCTCTCAATAAACAGCCCTAATGCAAAAACAGTTAGCGCGGCCAATAGGGTGCTTATGAAAATGTTCTGAGTAATATTAATGTATAAATAGTAGGATATGAAGGCGCCAAGGACTAGAAGAGAACCGTGCGCAAGATTCACCACACGCATTATCCCAAAAATTAATGACAAACCAACGCTTGCGAGTGCGTATATCGCTCCTAAAACTAATCCGCTAAAGATAAGCTCTGTAATCGTCCCAATCAAAGGCCAATTCACCCCAAAAATGGAATTTTTAATTTTGGTATTTCTTGCTTTTAAATTTTTTGCATATTTAGGTTATCGTTTAATTCTGGTTTAAGTTTTCGTTTTTAATTTTTGATTTTGAAGTTAGATTACCAACATAAGCGTAGGGATGGATTTACGAGTATATGACTTTCCATGTATGAAGGAGTTAACGAATCAGACGCAGAATTTCCATAATTACATTAAGTATAACATAAAACTTTTAAATGTTTTAATTTTAAAAATGAATAGGCGAAATTTGAATGGCTATTCTGGAGGTTAAAGGTTTAACAAAGAGGTTTAAGGGATTAGTTGCCGTTAAGAATGTGAGTTTTGCTGTAGATAAAGGGGAATGTGTGGGGATAATTGGACCTAATGGAGCTGGAAAAACTACAATATTCAATTTAATAACAGGTTTTCTTAGACCTGAAAGTGGAGCTATTTTTCTAAAAGACGAAGAGATAACAAACCTTAAGCCTCATGAAATCGTTAACAAAGGTGTAGCCAGGACTTTTCAATTAACTTGTCCTCTGCCCAACATGAGCGTTCTAGAAAATGTCTTAGTACCATTGTATACTAAGAGAGAAAAGCTGGGTGGGAACCTTGAGGAGAAGGGTTTGGAGGTATTGAAGCTTGTAGGCTTGTTTCATCAGAAAGATAAATTGGCAAAAAGTTTGCCGCATGGAGACTTAAAGAAGCTTGAAATAGCAAGGGCATTAGCAACAGAACCTGAAGTTTTATTGTTGGATGAACCGTTTGCGGGGTTAAGCTTCGATGAAATGGCTGCCTTGATGGGAGTTATTAAAAATTTGCATGAGAGTGGCCTCACAATTATCATAGTGGAACATGTTATGAGAATTATTATGAACCTCTCGGAGCGGGTGATTGTGATTTCTGAAGGTGAAAAAATAGCTGAAGGACCTCCAAGAGAGGTTGTTCATGACATGAAAGTTATCGAAGCTTACTTGGGGGTGGGTACAATTGCTTAGGTTGGACGAAATTACCGTCTACTATGGAGGCGCATTAGCTCTAGAAAACGCAAGTTTAACCGCCGAAGAAAATATGCTTACAGCAATTATAGGCCCTAATGGAGCTGGAAAAACAACTCTTCTCCGCTCAATTATTGGGCTGAAGAAAATTCAAAAGGGTTCTATATGGTTTGCAGGCAAACGCATTGACGGATTATCCCCGTGTGAAATAGTGAAGATGGGAATCTCCATGTGCCCTGAACGAAGAAGAATTCTTCCAGAAATGACGGTGTTAGAAAATCTCGAAGTAGGGGCTTATCTCCGGAAGAAGGAGGAAATAAGAGAAGACCTAAAGAGGGTATTCGATTTGTTTCCAGTGCTTGAAGAGAGAAAAGGACAGCTCGCTGGAACTTTAAGCGGTGGCGAACAGCAAATGCTTGCAATAGGCAGGGCCTTAATGTCTAGACCTAGGCTTTTAATGTTAGATGAACCTTCTTTGGGTTTGTCGCCACTAATGAAAAATAATGTTTTCAAGAAAATTGATGAGATCCGCAAGGAGGGTGTTACTATTCTATTGGTGGAACAGGATGCCTACTCGGCTTTGAAAATTGCTGATAAAGGGTTAGTCTTAGAAAATGGGAGAGTAGTTCTAGAAGGTGAGGGGAAAAGCCTTCTTCAAAATGAGAATGTTAGAAGGGCTTACCTAGGTATTTAGTTATTGTTGGTTGATTGATGGGGACAACGCCTCAACTAAACGTAACCAAAAAGATTTCTGAGTATGTTGCAAATGCTGAATTTGAAGATTTGCCCACAGCCGTAGTTGAGAAAGTTAAGGAGTTGATTCTAGATAACGTTGGCTGCGCTTTTGGCGGTTATGCGACAGGCGCTGACAAGGCTTTGATAGATTTTGTTAAGTTATTACGCGGGAGACGTGACTCCACAATAATAGGTGATGGATCTAAGGTACCCTGCTGTTTAGCCGCAGGCGTCAACGCCCAGATGGCAAATATCCTTGACTTTGACGAAACTTATAGGAATCGAGCTCACCCAGCATCGTCCATAGTCCAGTCAGCCATCTCCGTTGCCGAATTTCTTGAGGCAGGCGGGAAGGACTTAATTAATGCTATAGTTGTTGGTTATGAGGTTGCAACAAGGATAGGGGATGCGACACATCCTTCTCCTGAGTTGATGAAGAAAGTTTGGCTTCAAAACTGGCCCATTTTCGGGGTAGTTGCGGCGGTGGCTAAACTATTACATCTTGATGAGGATAGGATTAAACAGAGCTTTGGAATTGCTGGAGGAGTGGCACCGACAATAAACGTGCATAGGATTTTAGATGTACCAGGAGCCATGATAAAACTGCCAAATTTCTGGCTATGCGAGTTGGGAATAAACGCGGTTTTTCTCGCCAAAGAAGGTGTCACGGGTTTTCATGACTATTTTGACGGAAACAAAGGTTACTGGGTCACAGTTTCTGACAGATGCGACTGGGAAGCTATGACACTTAAGCTCGGAGAGGAGTACAATATCGAGAAATTTCTTTCATTAAAACCTTGGCCTACCTGTAGATGGATACATCCTGGTATTGAACTTGTTTTAGAACTTTTACAGGAGGAGAAAATAGGAATAAAGGACATTGATGAAATAGTTTTTAAAGCTCACTGGAAAGTTTGCACTAGTCCATATGATAATCCTGAGCCTAAAACAATGTGGGATGCCATCTGGAGTGTTCCATGGGGCATTACCATGGCAGTCCTAGGATATGAGCCGGGCCCCGAATGGTATGCGAAGGAAAGGTTCACCGATCCAAATGTGCTAAGTTTTGCTAAAAAGGTGAAAGTTGCGCCTGACCCTGAAGCCAGCGAAATATTTGAAAAGACGCCGGAAAAAACTTTTGCTAAAATAGAGCTTAGGGCGAAAGGCAAAGTTTACTCAAGAAAAATAGAATATTGCAAGGGAGATCCAAAAAAGCCGATGACGAAACAGGATTTAAAGTGGAAGTTTAGAAAGCTGGTGGGCACAATTTTAAGCAGGAAACGCACAGAAAGGTTGATTAGAACTATTGACAACTTAGAGTGCACAGATAACGTAAGAGAGCTTACAAAACTATTAAAGCCTTAGAAAAAGAGGAAAAAGAGGGTTTAATTTCTACCCTAACGGCTTAAGGTGCCCATGGAGGTTTCGTATAGCTTTTCTCCGCCAACTCAGGCGGCCAAATCACATATGGTTTCCCGCCAAGCCACTGCGCAAACACGCCGTTTATGTATCCTGGAGCCCAGAAAATGGCTCCATGATCTGACGGATCAATTTTAACCTTACCCCTCACCCCGACGACTTCAACTGTTTCAAGGGCTTTTATGATGGCTTCCCTATCAAGGCTTCCTGCTTTTTCGATGGCCTCTGCTATAAAGTAAACAAGGTCGTATCCTGCGGGGCCCTCAAGTCCACATGCACGATAGCCATATTTTTTGTAGAAGTTGTTAAAGAATGGCACTGTCTTCTCGGTAAGGGATACGTTCCAACTCCATGTGCCAAAGCATAAGTAGTCAGAAGCTTCTCCAACTAATTCGGGAAGTTCCCACATGCTACATACGGACATCTGACCCAAGTAGGGCATTTTTAACTTCCTTTCATAGGCTTGTCTTGTAAGTGTTACTTCGGCTCCACTATACACGAACCAGACAAGCGCGTCTGGTTTGGCCTCTTCCACCTTCATAAGCGCGTCTGTAAAGTCCTTGCAACCTATGGGCACAAAAATGTTACCTAAGCATGTAACTCCTGCCGCCTTAGCCATTGGTTCAAGGTATTCGGCAATGTAGTGGCATGTCACGTACTCCTCTCCAATATACATATAGCTTTTGCCTTTTGCAACTTCCCTTATGAACGTAAGCAGCGCCCTAGCTATTTGGTCGTAGTCTGGATGAAGCGTAAACACATTTCGGAATTTAGCAGGATCTTTTTCATATAGAAGTCTTGGAGCCGAAGAGATTGGCGATACGTATGGTATTCCCGACTCCGCCAAATACTCGCTGACCGCGATGACATTACCCGATATTAGGATTCCGGCCAGCACATCTACTTTATCCACTTCAACCAATTTCTTAGCCGCTGCTAAGGTCTTATCCGATTTTCCCTCATCATCTTCAAGGATAAACTGTAATTCTCTGCCCAATACGCCACCCTTGCTATTTATCTCCTCTAACGCCAACTTCATTCCATCCCAAACCTCTTTACAAAGCCTTGTAGGACCGCCGGTCATATGCAAAATTACTCCTATTTTGATCGGCGTCTTTTGTGGCGCTGGAGCGGTGGAGTAGTAGTAAGCAACTCCCGCTATGATGACGATTAACAGGACAATGACGATGACAGCCGCCTGAAGTTTAGTAATAGCCTTCTTTCCCATACGGTGGAAACTCTTCATTTAAAAACCCCTCTATTTGTTCTTTGGGAACTATATTTAAGCTTTTTTGTATGCTGCACAGAATGGTCAGCGGTTCACAAACAATTAAATACACAGTTGAAATATGAAATAGACGGACAAAGAAGATCAAAGGTGAAACCCATGTACTTAAGTAATGAAGAGGAGAGAATGCTTAAAGGGGATTATGGTCTCGGCGTGCAAAAAGCCATGGAAATATTGGTGGCTATAGGCGATATTTATGATGCCAAGAGAATGATACCAGTTAGTAGTGCTCATATGGCTGGAAATTATGGGCCCTTAAGGGATGAGGGAGTTGAATGGCTGGAAGAATTTGCTGAAACAGGCGCTTTAACCAAGGTTTTCACCACAGTGAATCCACAAAGCTTTGATTTTGAACTGTACAAAGAGATGGATGTTCCGGAAACTTTTAGAAAAATTCAGTTAAGAATAGATGGGGCTTTAAGAAAGCTTGGAGTTAAACTGTTTTATACTTGTCAACAATTTCTGGTTGGCAACCTGCCAAGAAAAGGCGAGCATATTGCCTGGGCTGCATCGGAGAGTGAAATATTTGCAAATTCAGTTCTTGGAGCTATGACTAATAGGGAAGGAGACCACTCAGCCCTGGCAGCGGCTGTTACGGGAAGAACTCCGGAATATGGAATGCATTTGCCTGAAAATAGAATCGGCAACATACTAGTCGATGTTACTGAGCTCGATTTGAAAGAGCTAACTCAAACGGACTATGCTGCAATGGGATATTATGTAGGCAAAATTGTTGGTGATAAAATTCCAGTTTTTGTTGGTTTGCCAAAAGATGTCTCGCTTGTAAACCTTCAGGCTTTAGCATACCCTCTCCCTGTCTCCGGAGCGGTGCCAATGTTTCATCTAGTCGGGATAACTCCCGAAGCGCCAACACTTGAGGAAGCTTTCGGCGGAGATAAACCTGAAGACAAAATAAAGGTTACTGCATCGGATATAAAAGAGGTTTACGAGGAGTCACGCAGAACAGGGGAGAGAAAAGTTGATTTGGTTATTTTCGGCTGTCCCCACTGCACTTTACAGGAAATAGAGGAAATTGCAACAATGCTTATGGGAAGAAAGGTTCATAATGGAGTAAAGTTATGGGTATGCACCTCTAAGGCTACTAAGGCTATTGCTGAACGAATGGGTTATGGTGATGCCATAAGAAGAGCTGGAGGAATGCTGGTAGCTGACACTTGTCCTTCTGGAGGCCCCTACGCCTATCTAAAAAAGAAGGGAATCCATGTTGTTGTTACAAACTCTTTAAAAGCAGCATACTATGCGTATGGGCTTTTTGGAATGGGCACCGTATTCGCATCAAATAAAGATTGCATAGAGGCTGCTGTTAAAGGGAGATGGGAAAAATGATTCAAAAGATAGTGTTAAAGGGAAAAACCGTCTCTAAGGGCAAAGCTGAAGGAGAAGCAATAGTTACTAAAATGCCAATATCCATCACTGGGGGCCTAAACCCTTACAATGGGAAGATTGTGGAGAAAGGACATGAGCTTGAAGGACAAAGTGTTGCTGGGAAAATATTAGTATTCCCCCACGGTAAAGGCTCAACCACTGGTCCTTGGCAATTTTATGTGGCATATAAGCGTGGAAACGCGCCCAAGGCTATAATTAATGTCAAAGCTGAAGCTGTAGTGGCTGTTAGCGCCATAATTACAGGCACGCCCATGGTTCATATGCTAGATAAAAATCCGCTGGAGGTTATAGAAACAGGAGACTATGTTGCAGTCGACGCGTATAATGGAATTGTAGAAGTAACCAAGAAAGGTTATCGTTGATCGGGATTTATCTTTTCACAAATCCAATAATTTGATTGGCCAGTCCATAGCGTAACACGGCATTTGCAATGCTAAAAATGTCAAAAGCAATTTGGATGTTTCTATTCCATTTTTAAGCTTCATCTGAATTACTCCTCAAAGGTTAAACTAGAAATGCATCATTTCAATTTACACATCAATTTTAAATATGGGTGCCCCTGCAACTAATTCATGTGGTTGGCATGGTCAGCGGCGAAAAGCCTTGGTTTAAGCTTTGGCCTAAAAATGTTCCAACCACACTCAAATATCCGGAAGTAACTCTTCCACAAGTTTTGGAAAAGTCAGCTAACGATTACCCTGATAGGCCTGCCATAATTTTTGAAGACATCGCGCTTACATATGAAAAGCTTAACGAAAATGTGAATAGGTTTGCTTCAGCCCTTCAAGATCTCGGTGTAAAGAAAGGGGACCGGGTAGCCGTTTACTTGCTTAACTGTCCCCAATTTATTATAGCGACTTATGGCGCTCAGAAAGCCGGCGCGGTTGTTGTTCCGTGCAGCGCAGCTTATAAGGAGATGGAATTGGAACATCAGCTTAACGATTCAGGGGCTAGAGTGTTAGTTGCTCACGAGAATCTTCTCCCCATTGCTAGTAAGGCTGTTAAGAAGACGGCTGTAGAACATTTAATTGTGACATCAAGGCAGGACTATCAATACTTGGAGCATGTGGATAAAGCCCCTAAAACCGAAGCGGGCGACTACATCCCGCTGCTAAAACTTCTTCAAAACTATGAACCAGCTCCAACTAACGTGCCTATCGAACCCAAGGAGGACTTGGCGTTTCTTTGCTATACCGGAGGTACAACAGGCATACCTAAAGGGTGCATGCTTACACACTTTAACTGTGTAGTTGATCAGCTCCACGAAATATTCTTTTACCAGCTTAGGAGAGGAGAGGAGGTTCTTCTGCTGTTCCTTCCATTGTTTCATATTTATGGCTTAAACCGATGTATGGGCACTTATCTGGCTGCAGCCTCAACTATAGTCCTCTTCGAGCGCTTTAACCTGGTCAAAATCCTTGAGGCTATTCAGAAGTACCAGGTGACGGTTTTTACAGGAGTGCCGACTGCTTACACTGCAATAATCAACTATCCCGATCTCAAAAATTACAATCTTCAATCAGTTCGCATATGGAAATCAGCTGCAGCTCCCCTTACAACTGATATATGGTTCAAGTTTAAGGAGCTTACAGGAGCCAGTATAACAATTGGGTGGGGGTTAACAGAGGCAAGTCCAGGTTTAACGCTTACCCCCCTAGAGATAAAGGAATATAAGCCTGGCATGATTGGGATACCGGAAATAGATACGGAAATTGCAGTTTTCGATCCTGATGAGGATGTTGAAGTGCCTGTTGGCGTTGTAGGGGAGCTCAGGGCAAAGGGGCCTCAGATAATGAAGGGTTACTGGAATAAACCTGAGGAAACAGCCAAGGCGTTCTCCAAAGGGTGGCTGTGCACGGGAGATTTAGGATACATGGATGAGAATGGTATGGTATATTTTGTGGATCGCCTCAAGGATGTGATAAAGGTTAGCGGTTTCCAGGTGTGGCCCATGGAGGTTGAGGATGTGCTTTGCTCGCATCCAGCTGTTTTGGAAGCGGCGGTTGTAGGCATACCTGATGAGTATCATGGCGAAGTACCCAAAGCCTATGTCGTGCTAAAGAGTAACTATAAGGGCAAAGTAACGGAGGATGAGCTAATAAAATACTGCGAAGAAAAACTGGCCAAATATAAGGTGCCCAAAAAGATAGAGTTCTTAAATGAACTGCCGAAAACGCCATCAGGCAAAATCCTCAGAAGGGAGCTTCGACTCAAAAAATAAAAGAGAAAAGTCCGGGGTGCAGCCGCCGGAATTTGAAACCGCGGGAGCCGTCAGCCAAAGCCTTAACGGCTCCTGCTCCTCTTCAGCCCGCCATTTTCTTGTCAAAAACCCCATCCTCCCACACGGCTTCCCACGCGGCTTTTGTGTTGTTGCGGCGCAGAATTTGCAACAACAACATAGGGGGTTCGAGAACTTGTAGAAAGTTTTTTAAGGCCTATTTTCCAGTAGTCCAGGATGTTTCCAGAGACTGAAAATCTAAACAGCCATTTTAAGGCTGATTTTTTCCAGAGCAGGCTGTTTTTGGTGCGGCCGCCGGGATTTGAACCCGGGTCGTCAGCGTGGCAGGCTGATGTCCTAGTCCAGGCTAGACTACGGCCGCATTGTTCTGGTATCCTTTTGTCCTCATTTTCCTAAAAAATGTTATGTTCTCAGTGCTGCCGTTGAAGTATGCGATTTTTGCTGGTTTTATTGTTGTTGGATGATTCTTATCGTCAAGCTTTTATTGGTTTGTTTGTTTTTTGTTTTTGGATGTTTGGGAAGGAGTTTTTTGTTAACCGTTACAGGCTTTTGGGCTGGGAGTTTAGAGATGTTGCTCCGAGGCAGGCTATTAGGGTTAATAGAATGAACGTTAACGGTTTTGATGTTGTTGGACGGCTTGGGAATTTGGGGGTTGAGCTTGAGAAGGTTCCGTTCCTAGAAAATGGCTATTGGGTTATCCGTTCAGATTTTTCCGTCGGCGCCACGGTTGAATATCTTTTAGGCTACTATTCTATCCAGGAAGCGGCAGCCCAGATCCCGGCAACCCTTTTCACAGACTTGAAGGGGAAAATTGTTTTAGATGCTTGCGCCGCTCCAGGCGGGAAAACTGTTCAGCTGGCGGATTTGATGGACAATACCGGCGTCATTGTAGCCTTAGACGTGAATAAGCAGCGGCTAGAAGCCCTAATGAACCAGCTAGAGCGTTGTCGCGTGAAAAACGCTGTTGTCTATCGGTTAGACGCGAGGCAAGCGTCAAAGCTTGGGCTAAGGTTTGATAGGATATTGCTGGATGTGCCTTGTTCCGGAAATTTCGCCACGGATAAGGACTGGTTTAGGCATCGGACACTCCATGACGTTAGGCGAAACGCGAAACTCCAGAGGCAGATTTTGGCGGAAGCTGCTAAAGTTTTAAGAAGTGACGGTGAAATTGTTTATGCCACTTGTTCCCTTGAACCTGAGGAAAACGAGTTAAACATCGACTGGGCTGTGAAAAACCTCGGCTTGGAAACTGTGGATATTGAATGTTATGGCGATGAGGCACCAACAGAAGTTTTCGGATTAAAATTGGATGAATCTGTTAGACGTTGCAGAAGGATTTGGCCGGGTGAAACTCAAGGGTTTTTTGTATGCAAGCTTAGAAAGCGGAGGTGAAATGCTTGACCGAAAAGGATGTTGTTGAAGGTTTTGCAAGGCTTTTTGGCGCAGAACTATTTTTAAATAAAGGTTTTGTTGTTAGGAATGGCGACAGCTATTTTCTGCTTAGTCAGAAATTGAAGAACTTAACTGAGAAACGGGGAAGTTGGCTTTACGCGGGAACATATTTGGGAAAGATTGAACGCAAAGGAGTTTTCCATCCAAGTTCATCATTGCTCTTCATCATTGCGGATAAAGCAAAAAACCGTATAACCGTCGATGACAAGGCAGCTTGGCTCTTCATATGCGGCAGAGACATTTTCAAGGAGGGAATCCTAAAAATAGAGGGTTCCCGGAGAAAGGGCACCTACACTCTGGTTTTTAACAGAAATGGCGAATGCTTGGGGTATGGCCGAATAGCGAGAAACCTAGAAAAGCTAAAGGGCGGCTTAGCCGTTAAAAACCTATTCGACATTGGAGACTTTTTGAGAAGAGAACGCCCCGCAGTTAAAGAAATTTGAAATTTAATGCTTAAGCCCATTTTGTTTCATCCCCCTAAAGAGCATAAATTTATCCCGAATCGTTGCTTCGGCGATTGGCGCGGTTTGGAAAAGGTTAAATTTTGGTTTCCTAAGGTTTGTAGAAGCACCTGCGGTGTTCAGGATGTTAAGCATTGCCAATTCGCTGGTTCTTGTTTTCCCATTAGCCCTAGGCATTCTTATTGGCTATTTTCTGAGGGATAGGCGACGCTTAAACATTGATTCGCTTATTTCAGGCGTCATTATTGTTTTGATTTTCTGTTTAGGTTTTTCCATGGGGTCAAATGGTGAACTTTTAGCTGTTCTGCCAAGTGTCGGTTTAACAACCATAGTCCTTTTGGCCATGACCCTACTTTTCAGCATAATCTTCGTAAAAGCTGCAAGGAGAATTGCAAAAGCATGATAACATGGTATATTATTGCAGCCCTTTTCTTGGGCGTTTTGGCTGGCTATGCAAGCAACATGATGGGCGCTGTATGGCTGAACCCAATTTTTTCAGACACTATATTTAATCTGTCACTGTTCGCGCTTCTATTTCTTATGGGCATAATCTTCGGAATGGACAGGCAGGCAGTTTCTAAGCTTAAAGAAACAGGCTTCAAGATTTTGATATTCCCATTCACCATAATCCTAGGCAGCATAACCGGCGGCTTCATAGGCGCCCTAATACTCGGAACAGACATTTTCGCCGCCATGGGCGTCTGCGCCGGATGCGGATGGTACACGCTCACGGGACCCTTAGCAGGGCAGCTTTTTGGGCTAAAGTGGGGCGCCATAGGCTTCACGGTTAACTTCCTACGGGAGCTTATCACCATAGTCGCAGCGTCTCCGGCAAGCAAAATCGACAGGTACGCGCCTGTAGCCATGGGGGGAGCCACAGCCATGGATACAACACTGCCAGTAATAGTGCGTGCAACCAGTCAGGACATGCTCATAACCGCTTTCACAAGCGGGTTCATCATAACCCTATTAGCGCCCTTCATGATAACAGCCATAGCCACGCTAGCAGGTTAGAAAGTTTAAAATTGGAATAAAGCCAAATTGAATATGAAAAGGATAAATGGCCATACCGCTTCTGGCGAGGAAACAGGGTGGGCACTGAAAACCTAGACAAGATTTTCAATCCTAAAAGGATAGCAGTCATAGGGGCCAGCGACAGGGAAGACTCGATAGGCGCAAAACTCATGCGAAACCTAATAGGCGTGGGATTCCAAGGAACCATTTACCCCGTAAACCCCTTCAGATCCACAGTTCAAGGGGTAACAGCATATCCGAGTATTACAAGGATTCCGTGGAAAGTTGATCTCGCGATAATCGCAACACCAGCCCACATAGTCCCCCAGATCGTCGAAGAATGCGGGAAAGCCGGAGTTTCAGGAATAATCATCATATCAGCTGGTTTCCGGGAGATCGGCAAAGAGGGGGAAGCCCTTGAAAAACAGATTTATGAACATAAGGAGCATTATAATCTTCGCATTATAGGCCCAAACAGCCTTGGAATTATAAGGCCAAGCATAAAGCTGAACGCCACATTTGTAAATAAAACGCCGCATCCCGGAAGAATAGCATTCATCTCGCAGAGCGCAGCCCTCTGCGCCTCAGTGCTCGATTGGGCATCAGAAGCCGGCATTGGATTCAGCGCCGTGGTTTCAACAGGCAACATGCTCGACGTGGATTTCGGCGACCTTATAGACTATTTCGGATCAGACCCCCAGACGCGAAGCATAATCCTATACATGGAAAGCGTTAAGAACACAAGGAAATTCATAAGCGCGGCAAGGGGCTTCGCAAAAGCAAAACCCATAATAGTGCTAAAAGCAGGACGCTTCCCAGAAAGCGCAGAAGCCGCATTATCGCATGTTGGAGTCCTATGCAGCGAAGACTCCGTCTATGATGCTGCCTTTAGACGTGCCGGAATAATTCGCGTTGAAGCCGTAAGAGACCTATTCAACTGTGCAGAAGCCCTATCAATGCAGCAGCGCCCAAAAGGTCCAAACCTTACAATAATAACCAATGCAGGTGGACCAGCTATAATAGCGGCGGACGCCCTATTAGCACGGGGAGGACGCCTTACTGGACTAACGGGCGAAACAGTTCAGATGCTGAAAAACGCGCTTCCACCATACTGCCGCGCTACAAATCCTATAGATATACTTGAGGAAGCTCCTGTTGAAAGGTTTAGGAAGGTTATGGAAATATGCTTCAAAGACCCGAACAGTGACGGTTTTCTGATAATATACACGCCTCAAGGAGCAGCTGACCCCATTTCAACGGCAAAAGCCATAATAGAATGTGCTAGAGAGATGAGAAAGCCTGTCCTAGCAGCTTTTATCGGAGAGGGCCTATGCAGGAAAGCTAGAAAGATTCTGCGGAGAAACGGCATTCCCGCTTTCAACGCTCCTGACGAGGCTGCCACAACATTCATGTATATGCTCAGCTACACCCAAAACCTTGAGCTTCTATATCAAACCCCAGAAGAAATTCCAATGGAACTCTCCATACCTATATTTTTAAGGGAAACCTTAAGGAAAGCATTCAGCGACGGGAGGCATGTTTTAGATCAGCATGAAGCAATGCTATTCCTTGAGGCATATGCTATACCGGTTGTTAAAACTGTTGTGGCAAGAAGCCCCAGCGAGGCTAAAAGTTTAGCCTCTAAGCTTGGATACCCAATAGTCATGAAGGCACTGTCGCCGCAGATAATTCATAAATCCGGAGTTGGCGGCGTTATCCTTGATGTTCGATCGCCTGAGGAGGTTGAAGCCTCTTTCAATGAGCTGGCTGAAAGGCTTAAAAAATTCGATGAAAGAGCGGAATTTCAAGGGGTCATTCTTCAACCCATGATTTTGAAGAAAAACTATGAACTTCTGCTGGGCTCCAAGAAGGATCCCCAATTTGGCGCAGTGATAGCTTTTGGAGCTGGAGGAACCAGCGCGGAGCTGACGCAAGACTTGAGTGTGGGCCTTCCTCCATTAAATCAGGTGCTTGCAAGGCGGCTTATAGAGAGGACTAGAATCTATAAAATTGCCCAAGAAAGCCCATTCCGTTCAAGTTTTCAGCTTCTTGAGGAAATACTTGTTAAGTTTTCCCAGATTGTCATAGACTTTCCAGAAATTAGGGAAATGGAAATAAACCCCTTAATAGTGAATGAAAATGGAGTTGTCGCCGTAGACGCCAGAATAGTGATAGACCCCAATGCAGTTTTAGGGGAAACTAAACCTTATGAGCACCTCGTCATATCGCCATACCCGAAAAAGTACATTATAAGGTTCACTCTAAAAAATGGGGTTGAAGTCACCCTGCGGCCGATAAAGCCTGAAGATGAGAATCTGCTCCGCAAGTTTTATTGTTCCCTTTCAGAGGAAACCATGAGGCTTCGATTCTTCCAAGTTTTCAGAGAGGTTCCCCGTGAAACCCTGATAAGGCATTGCCACCTAGACTATGATAGGGAAATGGCCATAATCGCCGAGACAGAAAGAGAAGGTGAAAGAAGAATCATTGGCATAAGTATGCTGACGGCGGATCCTGGGCGGAAAAGCGGCGAATTCGCTGTTGTTGTTGGAGATCAATGGCAAGGTTTAGGTTTAGGATCAAGGCTGACTGATTGCATTATAGAGGTCGGCAGGGAAATGGGATTGGAGCGAATCTACGCCTTTATAGGTTCAGACAACTTAAAAATGATCGATTTATGCGCAAAGAAGGGCTTTAAATTCGAAAAGATAAACGGGGAACTCGTAAAGGCCATTCTAAACATAATTTAAGGAACAAAAGACCCTTTCCTATTTTAAACGCAAGCACATTTAAATCTAGAGAAACAATTAAAAGCAGGACTATGCATCTGTTTTAAAATTCACCATCACGGATGTCAGTAATTTGGGATTAATTAACCCCATCGTAGCCGTCATCGTAGCCTTTTCCATACTAGGGGTCATGTTATATAGGCATGTAAAAATTGGAATAGCCTTAAACTCGACGGCCATTCTCTTGGCTTTACTTGCCGTAGACTGGGTTAAAATTCCCGAAATTTTATGGACAAGCGTTAATCCTTTAACCCTAGAGGGACAGCTAACCCTCTCCATAGTTTTTTCAACCTTTGGGGTTATGTGGATGAGTCAACTCTACAAGGATACTGGAGCCTTACAAGAGCTGAGCGAAAGCCTAGGCAAAATGATCAGGAATCCAAAAATTATTTTAAGCGTTCTCCCAGCAGTGGTTGGGCTTCTCCCTGTTCCAGGAGGGGCCCTAATGTCCGCTCCCATAGTGGATTCTGAGGCTGAGAGGCTTAAATTAAGCGCTGAGAAGAAGGTTTATGCTAATCTATGGTTTAGGCATATAACCTTGCCGATCTATCCCCTAAGCCCAGTTTTCATAATAACCATTGCACTAACCGGGATAACTGCCGCTTCGCTGGTTGGGCTGCAAATACCAATAGTTGCGGTCATGATGCTAGTGGGATATATAACAAGTTTCTGGGGCGTTCCGCCTCCGGAACCCCTTTATAATGGTTCAAAAAGGCTGGCGAATTCCAACTTGAAGGATTTCCTCAAATCCTTTACGCCTATCTTGGCCACAATTGTAGGGGCTATAAGCATAGGACTAGCATGGCGCGACCTGTCCAGGAGGGGCATAGATGTCCTAGTAGCCACGGTCATGGGAATAACAATTCTGGCGGCAATATCAAAGGCTCGCCCTAGAACTGTTGTAAACTCCCTCAGGAGCAGAATGATTTATGACATAACCTTAGCAACTTACGGAGCATTCCTCCTCAGAGGCGTTGTAAACGCTTCAGGTTTTTCAGAGGTTTTTAAAAACCTGGTAGTAAATGGAAACATTGACATTTTATGGCTTATGGTTGCTATTCCAACGGTCTTCAGCTTCCTTACCGGCTCCCCCTCAAGCGGTGTGATTATATGTGCATCCATCCTTGGGGGAATTTTAAGCTTCACACCAAAAGCCGTGGTGCTAATTTATATGGGCGCATACCTCGGATACATGATAGCGCCAACCCATCTATGCTTTACATTCACTGCAGAATATTTCAAGACACCCCTTGGAAGAGCCTATAGACAGCTCATTCCATCCTTCATAGCGTCCTTTGCAGCAGTCCTGCTTCTTTATTCCCTTCCATTCTAAACAAAATGGAAACCTTTAAAAGCCCTGAAATTCCCAAGCCTTTAACGGGGTTTCCTTTGACCCTCAGCGCAGATACAATCTACGGATTGGGTTTAACTCTAATTTTTTTAGGCATACTCATAACAGTGGTGGCTGTTCTAATGCTTTTTATTGCAGGCCTTAAAGGAGAGGCTAAAGCTCGGGGAGGAGGAGCCATAATAATCGGTCCATTCCCAATAATCTTTGGAACAGATAAAGAATCCATCAAGGATGTTCTGATTCTTTCTATAGTGCTTATAGCCATTCTTGTGGCGCTTACTGTCTTGCTACACTTCCTATACGCTAGGTGAGTGGGACATGAGCTCAAAAGACAGTGGCCAAGATGGAGACGCGACATTTAAAGGCCTCTCCATATTATTCCTTTTAGGATTCCTTGTAATTTTGATTGGCATGATACTGATGATCGCCGCCACAGTATTTTCCGGAGTCCAAAATGGTTCTTGGGGCGCTGGTGGAGTAATATTTATTGGGCCGTTTCCGATAGTTTTTGGAGTTGGCCCTGAAGCCCACTGGCTTGTTCTAATTTCGATTATTCTGGCCATCCTAAGCATTGTGATGCTTATTCTAATGCGGAAGCAAGCCTTAAGAAATTTCTAAACAGCCTTTGTCTCCTTTTCTTCTTTTCCATAAATTATGTAGAGGAATATCAAAACCAGAACGATGAAGGTTACGGTCATGAGTATGTATTTCAGAGTTTCGAAGTATGCGCCTATTTCCAAGCTTGATGTCTCTCCTTTAATTTAGCTAATTTAAAACTCATAATATTTAAACAGTTGGTTTCTTCCATTCCCTCATCAACGCATCGTATAGCTCATCGTCGCTTTCCACGGTTTCATACCAGCCTAAGGCCTTGGCTATTTTCTGGGCTATAAGATGGTAGCACATGTGCACCTTTCTGTCTAGGACTCTGAAGTAGAAGTCGTCGCATGTGCAGAATTCAGCGTCGGGCATTATTAGATAGTCCCTCTCCTTTCCTACAACAATCCACACTGTTCTGCCGCTCGGCTTAAATGTGTACTTTTTCACCCTGCTCTCTTTAAGGGCTTCGAAGGCCCTTGCAAAACGCTGCCCAAAAAACTCATATAACTTGTTCAGGTTTTCGCCTGTCAGCCTTCCAGCTGCCTTAGCTTCTTTGCAGACAGCCTCTATTACATCATCTTCGAAGCTGGATTCCATTAAAATATGGTGTTCCTTTTCAGCGGATGAAAGCCTTTCCGCTCATTCTATTTTTATGGGTTCACCCTTCGGTTTAGTCTCTTTTATCTTCGGCAGCCTAATTTCCAAAACACCGTTCTTGTATTGGGTTTTTGCCTCTTTAACGTTGACCTTTGCCGGTAGATTTACCTCCTTATAGTATTTCCTCTGTGGATTGTCAACGCTTATAACCAAGGAATCCTCTGTACCGTGGAGCTTTATATCTTCCTTCTCAACGCCTGGAAGCTCAGCCACCACTTGTACCTCATTGTCTGTTTCAACTATATCCACTAGGGGTTCACGTTCTTCCTTAACCCTCGGCCCAAACTTGCTTGGTTTAACGTTTCCGAACTCGCGGATTTCAGGCTTTCCATCAGGCCCTATTTTTATGCTATATCCATATACAAAGGGTCCCCACTCCCTAACAACGGAGCCGTCTGGAAGCTTTCGTTCTTTAACGTAATCCTTTGGAACCCTTGAAGTAAACATCTTAAATTCCTCCTCCATCATCTTCTCCATTTCACGGAATATTCTATCGAAGTCTTCGAAGAGCCAGCTTCCGAAGAAGGGTAAGCGCCTACGTCTAAACCATTCAGGGAACCATTCTTCATCCTCAGAAGGCATACCTTTCACCTTAGGTATAAAGAATTGCAAGCAGTCTATAAGCTTTATGTTAAATGCTAAATGTGGTTTTAAGTTGTTTTAGGTTTCCGAGGAATGTGCCGTCTAGAAGGTATATTTCCGCATTTTCCATATCAACGGCTCCCGTGCGAAGGATTGGCCCCAGAACCTCTTCGCTTTCCCTGCTATACGCCACCTCATCGTTTAGGGGTTTGCCCCCAAGAAAGTCGTTGAAAGAGGGCATTATAAAAATTTGAGAGATTCTAAGCTTAATTCCACGCTTGGTCAAAAACCCTCTGATGGACCCCTCAAATTTTATGCCTTGCTTCTGCAGCAGGGCTTCCGCCAGCTTAGCCGCGTCGCATTTAGCCTTCACCCACACCTGCCTAGTTATCCTGAAACCTGCTGGATCGCGGAGGGCTATTACGGGGTGAATATGGCCCATAACAAGAAACCTGCAATTCAGCAGCTCTGGGGGAGGCCACCGGTGACCATGGAAGAGTCCAACCTCACCTATAATCGTGCCCGCGGACGGTATGAGTTTTATGTCCTCAGGGAGAAGGGGCTCAAGGTTTCCATCGTGATTTCCAAGGATTATCTCTATTTCTTTCAAGCTTTCCTTCAATTCGTTAAAGAACTCTGGAATGTCCTGCCATTCGCTTAGCTCAGCCATTGCTATCGTATGCTTCACATCGCCTATAATCAGGAGTCTTGCAGGGTTGTATTCGCTTATGATTGCCTTTAGTCTTTGTAAAAGCTTTGGGGTTTGGGTTGGAACATGAATGCCCCTTTCTGAGAGAGCCACCTCCCAGCCTATATGAAGATCCGAGATGACCAGTGCTCTGGTTTTCCCAGCCTTTATGAGGGCGGCGGGGTATGGTACCAGCGGGACTATCATGCGCCTTCAGCTTTCAAGCTTTAATATGGTCCAGTATAATTTTGTGAAGCCTTGAATTTCCAGTGGCCACGAAGGTTACTTTCTCCCTTGGATCAAGCCTAGCATTTAGAGGCTCGCCTGTAGGTGTTGTTATCTTCGCCCCAGCCTCGTTTATTATTAACCATGCGGCTGCAGTGTCCGTTACCCGAAGTTTTCCACGGATATCTATGAAAGCATCTGTGGTTCCATCTGCTACATAACACAATTCTAGGGAGTTTGCGCCTAGATGACGTATATGCTTGGCTTTCTCCAGAAGCCCAGTAATTCTCGGCGCGATTTCTCGAACTTTGTATGTGTTTAAATCTATGCCTATAACAGCCTCATCTAGAGAATCCTCGGTTGAGGGAGATATTTTCCGTCCGTTCCGCTGGGCGCCGCCGCCCTTTTCCGCAGTATATGTTACGTTATGAGATAGGTCCGAAACCAAAGCTGCATGGACGAATTGCAGCTCCGGTTTTGTAGAGACCGCTATGGACGTAGCGTAGAAGGGTATACCCCTCGTCAGGTTAGTGGTTCCATCTATCGGATCCGCAATAACATAGTTTTCTTCTGGTTTATCGCCATACCTTATAATTCCGGATTCCTCGCTTATCAAGGTGAAAGGGATTTCATGCGCCAGCAAAGTATCCACTATGGCCTTTTCCGCAGCCAGATCCACCTGTCTTATAGGGTCCCCACCTGCGCCTACGCCGAGGCTTGGGCCTGGCTTATTTGCGGTTTTTGTAAGCGGAGCTATATTCCTGCCAACGTTCTGTGCGCATTCGAGGAGAATTGGCATCCATTCCATTGCCATTCTTTCCCACTCTCCATTAACTTCTCGCTTGATAAAGACTTTGCTAAGTCACCTATCACCAAGCACGGATCATCCTGTATTTTTAGCCCTCATGCGAAGTTTTCTGAAAATTAGCCTCGATGACAAGATGATGAAGACAAGCAGTGTTGCAAGGGAGGCCAATAAATAATTTCCAACACCCACGGTTAGGCCTATGGCCGCCGTCACCCATAGACTTGCCGCGGTGGTTATTCCAACAACCCTTTCCCTTTCAGCGATTATTGCGCCTGCGCCTATAAAGCCTATCCCCGTAACTATGCCTGCAGCTAACCTGGCAGGGTCAACATTAAATTCATGCACCGAAATAATTGTGAATAAGCATGAACCCATGCAGACAAGCATGTGGGTTCTTAGCCCTGCAGGCTTATGGGTTATTTCACGCTCTATCCCAATAATGCCGCCAAGTAAAACAGCCAAAATGAGACTCAAAAACTTTTCAGACATGTTTGACACAGCCTTATGTTATGATATTATGTTCACCAATAAAAAAGCAATTCGCAAAATCAGTTTACATGCCCAAATTTGTTAGTGCTTATATAGGGGAACAACAAGCAAATATGGAGACTTCAAAGGTTAAGCAACAAACGCTTTAGAATGTAAACGTGACCGGATATGATATTGGTATTATTGGCCCTTGCTGTAGGGCTTTTTGCCATGCTTATGGTTGGCTACTTAGCCCATATTGTTAATAGGGAACCTCCTGGAACAGATGAGATGATAAGGGTTGCGAATTATATCATAGAGAGCGCCGATGCCTTCATAAGGAGAATGTATAAGAGCATAGCAATTTTCGTGGTTCTTATGATGATCTTATTAGCACTTATCTTCAGAAGTTTTGTGATTTTGGGCGTATTTTTCTTGGGCGTGTTTCTGTCTTTAACCGCAGCCTTCATAGGTCTGCATGTTGCCGTGAAGGCTGGATTAAAAACGGTTAGCGCCGCCAGAACCTCAACTGAAAGGGCCTTTATAATAGCCTTCTATGGCGGGGCTGTTATGGGATTGTCGGTTATCGGCCTAAGCCTTATAGGTGCAGGCATCCTCTTCCTGTTGCTTAGGAACCCGCAGATGTTTGTAGGTTTTGGCTTCGGAGTAAGCCTAGCCGCTTTATTCGCCCAGCTTGGCGGGGGAATATTCACTAAAGCCGCCGACATAGGCGCTGACCTTGTTGGAAAAATTGAGCAGCGTATTCCAGAGGATGACCCCCGCAACCCAGCAGCCATCGCGGATCTAGTTGGCGATAATGTTGGTGACTGTGCAGGCAGGGGTGCGGACATCTTCGAATCCATAAGCGATGACTACATAACCGCCATGATCCTAGGCTCCATGCTTATAGGCTCTTTGGGAGAAAACGTTCTCGTGTATCCGCTAGTTGTTGGAGCCGCAGGAGTACTGGCTACAATTTTGGGATTATACGCCGTAAAATTGCTTAGAAAAAGGAAGCCAAACATAGCCTTCAACATAACCCTAATCACAACCGCAGCGTTGTGCATTGTTGGCGCCTACCTCTGTGCGGTGGCTCTACTTAACAATATAACGGTTTTTTACGCCATGCTCAGCGGTTTGCTGGTAACCCTCGCCGTCGGCCTGGTTGTGCAGTATTATACTGGGATAGGCAGGGGACCTGTGAAGGTTATGGCTGAAACCTCTAAACGCGGAGCAGCCCTCAACATTATAACAGGCCTGGCATATGCGCTTCAAACACCATTCTTCCCAATAGTTTTGGTTTTGGCCTCAGCCCTCTTTTCCTATTTCATATGCAACGTGCCGCTTTATGGAATAGTTGCCGCAAACATTGGAACCGACCTCCTAGCCGGCATAATAATGTCAAGCGACACCTTCGGCCCCATATGCGATAACGCCGCCGGAATAGCTGAAATGGCTAAGGTTAGAACTAAAAATGGGCTTGCCCTAGCTGAGCTTGACGCCCTTGGTAATACAACTAAGGCCTACACGAAGGCTTATGCTTCCACATCCTGCACAATATCAACCATCGTGCTCTTCCTAACATATGGCGAGCTTGCGGGACTGAGACAAGCTGTTGCAAGCTTGCTGGATCCGAAGATCATCGCCGGCCTAATTTTGGGAGCCACAGTTCCGTTTATTTTCTCCTCTATGGCTATAGGAGCCGTGAGCAAAACAGCCTACAAAATTGTCGACGAGGCGCGTAGACAGTTCAGGGAAAAACCAGCCATCCTTGAGGGTAAGGCAAAACCCAATTACGCACGCTGTGTGGACATAGGCACGAAAAACGCATTGAAGAACATGATCACGCCAACGGTGCTGACGCTGATTTCACCCATAATAATAGGCTTCATCCTAGGCAAGTATGCCCTGGGCGCCATGCTTCTAGGAAGCCTCGCCACTTCCGCACTTCTGGCACCCATGTTCACCATGGGAGGGGGACTATGGGACAACGCCAAAAAATATGTTGAGAGAAGATTCTGGATGAAGGGAACACCCCTCCATGAGGCAGTAGTTACAGGCGACACCGTTGGAGACCCGCTGAAAGACACGGCGGGACCATCCCTGAACATTTTCATGAAACTAATGAACATGACAGCATTGCTGATTCTACCATTCTTAGTCATGGCCTGAGCTAAGCAATACAAGCTTATAAGCAAGTCTTAGAAATAAAAATTTTAGATGGTATAGCTTAAAGAGGTCTACTGGCGGCAACTCTAACTTACGCTCATTGAGCTCTCCACGGCCGAAGCCGGTAATTCTTGCTTTGTGCTTATTGGTTTGTTGTTGACCTTTTAGCCTGTTCCATGTTAGAGCAAGAAGTGCCCGTCGGCCCGTCATACCTGTGTGCCCGCGAGATTAGAATTATACTTCCATCGTTTCGAGCGTATTCAGGGCTCCTGCGCTAGTAGCTACAACCAATTTGGCTTATTTCTTTAAAATACGCTTTTATAAGGCTTCATTTCAAGTGCGGGGGGTGGGATTTCATCATTAATTTACTGGCATATTATATTAAATTTTGAAGAGTTTTTTAAAGTTTTTGAGGGGGGCTTCGCATAGTTTTAGGATGTAAGGGTATTCTGTCGAGATGTTTTGTAGCATGTTTTCCGCTTCGTAGCACATATCTGCAATGTGTTCAAGGTATGGTCTAGTTTCATTTCTAAGTGTTTCCAGCGCTTCTGGCCTAATTACAATGTCTGTTTTAAGTAGTGGTTTAGGCACCGTTAACTCTTTGAGTAGTGGCGGTGGTCTAATTTTTTCCCAGTCAGACCAGTTTTTAGCAAGAATCCTTTTTAGAGCCTCCTTAACGTTTTCGAGCTCGCCTAAAAGTTTGAACACGTCAATGGTGGAATCTATGACTCCTGCATCGCATAATGCTATATAAGGTAGCACTTCATCTTTCCAAACCTTCATTATTCTCAATAATTTTAGATCGATAAAGGGTTGAGGAAACAATGAGCTTAGGAGACTGTGCATGGCATCGAATTGATAATAAAGGAATGTTAGCTGGTGCTTTAAGACTTCTTCCTGTAGAGTAAAATGGAGCTTTACTTTCTGGATGTTTTTTAGTAAGAAAGTAAGGGTGTGTATGTCCACGTCTGGCAAGTTCTGGGCAAGTATGTGAGCAAAGCTGACTATGGTTAGGTTATTCTTTTTGGCGAATTCTTCCAACCGCTTGGCGTCCTCTTGCCTTACATTCAGCGAAACATAACCTGGTTTTGGCACATTTACCACGCAATACTAAATACTGGGAAAAGGAATAAAAACGTAACGGGTACCTAAAAGTTTATATACAGTGACGTATCATGGACGTACTAGAAAAACATGCACCTTCAAAACGTGCAGTCCAAAGTGCTACAAATGTGGGAAGAAGTAGTTGGGGTTCTATTGCAGATAGCTGCCCGAGACGGAGGAAACGTCGTGGTCAACGTTTCAGGCGCTGAGTACGTGCTTAAGAATTTTCCAAAAGAGTTGCTTGAGAAGCTTAAAGCACATAGGAACTGTCTAATTGGTATACTACGCACAGATGCGGGATATGCAATACGGGTAATACATAGTAAAATGCGTGTGCAAGCATGCCCGCGGAGGATTGAGCATGGATAACCTTGAAATGACCATTTTAATTTCAGGGTTCACACTTTCGCTAAGCTGCTTTGTGGACGCAAACTGGAAGTGTTTTAAAGGACTGGTTAACTGGATCTCGCCAGCGAAACTCCTAGGAATTTTAAGACTTACTCAGGGGGCGTCAACTCTCACTTTTTTGTACTCTATTGCAACAACTATGGTATGTAAAATTTTATGGATAGATCCTGCAATGGCCTTAGTTTCTTCAATCATTGTAACAGTGGCCGCTACAGCGTTAATTGGCCAGCTTCTTTCAAAGAAAGGTGCAAAATTAACCGCAGAAGAAACTGTTGATGAAAAGGCTCTGCGAACAAGAATAATAGAAGACGTACAAACAATAGTAGGCAAGGCAGCATTAACAATATCAGAGAACGTGGAAAAACGGATGACAAAAGCAGAAGCCAATATTCAAGGATACGTTGAAAGCTATTATAAAAGGGTTAACACCCTCTTGGAGAGAAACGAGGAGACTCTCCGATATTTTGGAGACAAAATGAACACAATAAATAGGGTAATCGAAGGATACAACGAAATAGCTCGGGCATACCGTGAGGAAGCCGTGAAGAGGGAGGCGCTAACGCTACAGATTGAACAGGTTGCCCGACTGGAAGAGGAATATCTGAGGAGACTTGAAGCCTTGGACCACAAGGAAGAAGTAAGAGGAGAGAAAGTTACTTTAACCAGCGCAGACGGCATTGCTAGCAGAACAAAGGGAAACATGGCGCAAAAAGAAACTGCTGATTTTTTACGAAACTGCGGCTTTCAAGTTGAGGAGTATTATGGCGTAGGTTTGCCAGACTATATCATACGTTGGCAAGGAAAGCGGGTCGCCATCGGCGCACATAAAGCCTTCACCTTAAGCAGGCAAGGGACAACTCAAAGAACCATAAAAAATGAATTAGAAGCTGAAATTGCCGCCGCCTTAAAGTATAAGCTACCGCTGGTACTTCTAGTAACCAACTTAAAAAATAAGAGAAGATGGGCTGAACTGATATCATACGAAAAGCTGAAGGAATTTGAACGCTTCACTACACCGGTAATTCTGGCAGACGATGTCCCTGAGACAGAAAGAATCTGCATGGAATCAATCTTGAGGTTGAAGGAAATATTATCACACCACGCAACAAACTAAGCTGCACAATATCATAAAAATGCACAAAAACGCATGGAAAATACACCCTTTTATTAGATCGCTATCCTTAACTTAGCTCCCACCTATTAATTGTGTAGCGAATGTGCAAAAATGCCAATGAGACATACTTCGGTTTTTAACTTATTCTACAAAGTTCCAGAGAACAATACACATAGAAACAAATTCCATTCCAATAGTTTTAAAACAGAATGCCCAAACAGGAAACATTAAAGTGTCAAAGGCAAAATTATTCAACAATATGCTAAAATACTTGCCAAAAACAATTAAACACGACCGAAAAAGCTCAGTAACTAAAATTATATTTTAAAAGTCAGCACGTTATAACTGCAAAAGTGTAACGTGCCTATGCTCCTAGAGCGCCGTGGATCCGTGTGGGGCGAAAACATTAGGTGCAGGTTCTGCCTTCAAAACAAAACGCATCCCATGCGACAGCAAACTCCCAGTTATACCCCAAAAGTGGAAGCTTTTGTGCGGCTTCGCATCAATTTATGGCTGGAACTGGCTCAAAATATGTTTATTTAATGTGGCATAAAATAAAAGTGGAAGCTTTTTAGCTTGCGCTGC
>Ga0071330_1056660_pt1 | contig 39959 bp, 52 predicted proteins | sample GBScel77sediment_FD_63802 | JGI IMG/M metagenome (GOLD analysis project Ga0071330, IMG submission 63802) | Hot spring sediment microbial communities from Great Boiling Spring, Nevada - Cellulolytic enrichment Sediment 77C v2 (version 2) | ecosystem: Environmental > Aquatic > Thermal springs >...
TCCTGTTTACCCTGCCAAACGGTGAGGGGGGGGGCAAGGGTCTGTAACAAAAATCGGGGACGTATATATATGCATTTTTTGTTGTTACAATTGTTACTTTGTTACTAAAACACCGTTTTACTCCCCAAAACACGCAAACATAGTTCCATCAACGCTTTTCTCCGATCTCCCTTTAAACCCCTCTGTAACAATTCTCAAAAATCAAACACCCAGGTCTGTTACAGGAGCCGATTTTTGTTACAAAACCTCTCTTGACAAATTCTTAAAAATATGCTATATAAATACCAGAAAAACAAAAAAGGAGGGCCAAAATGAAGAGAATGAGAATTTCAAAACAAAATACACTTTCTTGGTTATACAAAAACTTTGGCATAGGCGGAATTGAAAACTACGATCCCCGCCAAGTGGACGAAATACTTTCAGCGCTGAGAATTATTCTCCAAAATTGTGGGCTAATAGAGCTCGAATTTTTAGGCAAATTCCTTTTAAAACTCTCAGAAGATCCTACGCTTGTTGATAAGCTTTTAGATGAACTTAGCTTTTAAAGGAGGTGCAAAAATGAAGAACGCAGAAAACAAAAAGAAGGTAGAAAATATACGCTTAATAGAAGTTTATGAAGATTTTACGGTAGAGCCTCGGGGAATATATGATATAGAATGGAGGTTCAAAAGAATTTCGCTAAATTATAACGGTACATTATATTTCATCGAGGTAGGTTATGTATATTATCCCGAAAGTATTTTCGAGCATTCTTTCAAGTTTATAACATCGATATGCCCCAAGCGAATTGCGAAACTTATCTTAAACAACAAGTTCAATAATACCGACATTGAAAAATGCGGATATACTTATCGAGTGCCCTTCATAAGCGTTTTGAAAGAAATTCCACCTTTAGGAGGTTTAAAAATTCTCTTTTACAAAGAAGCCCCTACTTTCGATCAGTTATTTCAAAAAGTCTCTAAACGCTTCTCTTATCTTGCTTCCTTATTTTGCCAGGAGGCTTGACAAAATCACCAAATTATGCTATATAAAAACAAAAAGGAGGTGCAAAATGAAGCAAGCCGCAGAGGTCAAAATAAATAAATCAAAAGTAAAAAAAGTGACTTTACAGGCCCCCAAGGGGGAGAGTCAAGCTTATGTAGTTCAAGACTGTGGTAGCTGGAGACCGCTTGATATTTTCCTAAACGAACACAGTTTAACCTACATTATTGAAACTATGTATCAGGTCAACACTGAGCCAGAAGCATGGAATTATTTCAAGTACACATATAATACACTTGAGGGTTTTAAAAAATACCTTAACCCTCCTCCTCCCAAAATAACCTTAACGATTGAAGACATCCAAGATTAACAAGATTGAAACACTCATAAATATATTCCCCCCTTCCCCTGCCCCCTTTTACGGGAGCAGGGGTTTTTATTTTATCCCCCTTTCCCTTTAACCCTTAAAACCAATTCGCCGACCGCTTGACACCTTTAGGTATGGATCAGGTGAAATTCCTCATCATTTAACCCCTTGACAAAATCATCGAAATATGCTATATAAATGTTAGAAAAATAAAAATAAAAAGGAGGGGCAAGATGAAGACCGACGTTTATGTTAGTAATAAAGATGCTGAACTCATCCAAAAGTTCGTTGAGGAATACTTCCAACAAGAAGAAGAATTATCCTTTTTAACATATCCTCATCCCACCCCGATTTGGGAAGAGTTTTTCAGGCTCCTTCAGGACCTTGGAGCGGGAAGGTTGTATTATAAAGTCTTCTGTTCTTGTTGTGGTCCTGAACTTACATTCGAGGTGACAGATAAGTATTTCCCCGCCTCATGTGATTTTCAATTACTTAATAGTCTACAGGAGCTTCTCCACCAAAAGCGAAAAGAAATTATTCAATATTTCATCAACAAAATTTACTTCGCTGACACGCAGTACGAAAAAGAACGATACATTACGCTTGCCTCTTTACTTTTCCACCCCTTTCTACTTCCAAAATTAATAGCTGTTAATACGTATTTCAGAAAAAGATAAAATAGACGTTTAATCCCCCCTCAAAGAGGGGGGCTTTTTATTCATTTTTTTTTAAACACTTTTAAAACATCACTAAAACTATCGAAAATCTTATTTAAACTCTTAAAAATTCCTTGACAAACTTTTAAAAATATGCTATACAAAAAAACAAAAAAGAGGAGGGAGGGGAATGAAAACAAAACTGATAGAAAAAGAGTTCACTGCATGTCTGGGTGAAGTTTTATATAATAATTTAAGGTATTTCAAAAAAATAAGAAAACTTTATGTTTATCGTGTTGGGGGCCCATACTTCGGCCCCTACGGTGGTCCCAACTTTTGGGGACAGTATTTTATTTTCTCAACTGTCCCCCTCGATGAACATTCAGAAGAAAGTTATTTATGTCAACTAATCACTAAATCTACCCCAAATTATTCTACCGAGTATTTGTTTTTGCAACCCACTTCCCAAGAACCCAAGTTTGTGCTCTGTCTTAACTTCACCGAAAAGTGGAAATGGGTGAAAAAGGCTTCTTTATGGTACTGCCTAACCGAAGAAAATCCCCTCCCCCAAGGAGCGGAGATCATCTTCAAAGGAGGGAGCTCCTCCCTCCAAGCCCGCCGAGGCTCCGAATGGGCTTTATTCTTATACCCTTTAACCCCTTGACAATTCTTTTTAAATATGTTATATAGATGTCGAAAAAACAAAAAATAAGGAGGTTGCGCATGAAGTACACAGTTCGGCTGAAGGAGGCAAAAGTGGTAAAAATATCAATAGGTGATAGGGAAATCGGGGAAACCTACCTTTTTAACGAGAAGTTCCTTGACGACCTCCTTTCTCCCTACAACAGGTGTGTCATCGACAATTTTCTTGCGCTATACGACATCCCCGCAGACATAAAGGAACTTTTAGAAAGAATACTCGAACACGATTTTGAAATTTTTAATACCTTCTTCCAATTTCTTTCACGTAATCCATCTGAAGTCATTACTATTGAAATCCAAGATTACCCCCCAACCCCCTTCTGAAGATCAATAACCTTAAATATGATATATAAAAAAAGGAGGTGTCACATGAAAAACAAAGTGGAAGCAAAACTAAACAAAGAAAGGGTGAAGAAAGTCATTATACAGACACCTTTTGCTAAGGCCATTGGATATGTTGTTTATGACAATGGTAATGATATTTGGTTACCATTAGACAAATTCTTAAAAGACCATACTTTAACTTATGTTCTTTCAATTATGTATGATGTCGAAAAAGAGAAAATATGGGATTACTTTAAACACACATATAAATATGATATGCTCGAAAAATTTAAAAAATACCTTAACCCTCCCCCTTCCAAAATAATTCTAACAGTTGAAGACGTTAAAGATATATAGAAAATCAAAACACTTATATATATAAATATACCCCTGCTCCTTTTTACAGGGGTAAGGGGGTTTTTCGCTTTATCCCTCTCCTTCCTTAATTTTCTATCAGAACCAAAAACCCCTTGACAAATTTTTTAAAATGTGATATATAAAAGAAAAAATTGAAAAGGAGGTGCAAAATGGAGAAAGTATTATGCCGAGTCTGTGGGAAAGAGATTGAGGACTGGGGGGTGTTGGTTGCGAAAGGAGCCACCCCTCCTAAATTATGCGAGCCGTGCCGAAGGCAAATCCGTGAGTACCGAGCAAAAATGATCGTGAAACATGAACCAATAAGGGTAGTTGAGGCGAAATTGGGGCCTCGACTTGTACGTAACCTCAGACCCGAGGGGAAATGCGAAAATTTTGCTCCTCAAATCTACCCTCAATGCTTCAAATACAGCATTGGGGGACGGGGCTTTGGGCCCTGGGGAGGGGCCAGGTTTGAAAAAAAATATATCATTTACACATACATAGAACCCCAGCCTGAGGCACCTGTTTTGGTGCGGTTAATGCGAAAGCAGGAGGCTGAAGGATGCCTACGGTGGTTTTACCTCGTTTTTGAACCACCAGTATCGGAAGAGCCTCCCAACCTCTGGTTAGAATTGTGGTTCACGAGGGTCTGGAAGTGGACCCTCAAGGGATTCGGGAGGCAATTCAAAAGATACTACCCAATTAACGTCCCTCACGAGACCCTCTTGACCGGGGGATCTCGTGCGAACTCGGGGCGATTCGGTAACCACTGGGAGCTTATTCTGTGCGAAGAGCTCCCGGAGGAGGTTGTAATTGAAGAAGAGATTTGACAGGAGGGAGAGGATGAAGGAGAGGAAAAGAACCGGACGGCCCAGGGGCGGGATGTATGTCCGAGTCCTGCCCGATGGGCACGTGATAGTATGGAGGGAAGTACTGGAGGCTTTAAAGGAATCCTATTACGAACGTGAGGGGATAGACAAATATCCACGCTACGTTTCGTACGACGTAGTTGGGGAAAAGGTTCAGATATGGCCTACCAGCGAGGTGGGCCCGTACACAATTACCTTGCAAATTCATCCCCGAGCGACCTTCTTCCGGGCCAGGAAATTGGCCCGGATAGTGGGGGTGGGGGTGAAGGAGGTTGAAGTGTTATAAAAAAGAAGGGGGAAGCGGGGTCATATCCCTTGCTTCCCCTTTTGTTTTATACGAACAAAAGGAGGTGTAAAAATGAAGGTTAAGATTCTTTCGATTAAAGATAAAGGAGGAGCCAATAATTGCTTTGAGGAAATAGCTTTTAACATTGACGGTAAGCGCTATAAACTTCTGATCGGTTTTGTTTACCGTCCTGCAAATGAAGTAGAAGCTAAAATAAATCCCTATATTCTGCAAAATCACGCAAAATACGATATAAACAAACATACAGAGGGTTACGCCATTCCATTTATTGCTTTAATTTCCCGAAATAATTTATTGTTTTATGAAGAATGTGATAATTACCGTTCGTTAATAGCAAAACTCATCAACACTTATCCTCACCTTTCTGAAGTCGTCAAGAGAAGTTTGTATTATACTTATGCGTTGCAAAAAGTTATTGAATAATCAAAAGGAGGTGTACCATGAACAACCCAACACCCAAAATAACCTTTATACAAACAAACAAAACTGAAGACGAATTTTTGTTTGACGAAATTCGATTCTCTTATTTAGGTCAACCCTACATCCTCAGAGTAGGCTTTACCAAAATCCCCAAAGAAGACCTTAATGCTAACATTGTTATAGACCTTCTTTTTATCGAAGAAACCGATGTTGATGAAGACGACTTTTATTACTATATTCCCTTTATTATGCTTCTGCGTTCGCACATTATGATCGAATACTACGACCAGCAAAAAACCTTTAAAAAACTGTTCGAGGTTTTTTTGAATTATTGGCCTGAGTTAGACGAAATCTGCAAACAAACACAATATTTTTATTACTAAAACAAAACAATAAAACTTTAAAAGGAGGTGCCGCATGGAAAAAGTATTGTACGAAGTCACCCTTAGCTTCACCTCTCCCGTTTTAGGACTTAACCCCGCAGATCAATTTTCATTGCCTTTTGTTTTGAGTAAATCAAAAGAGGAACTCGAAAAACTTGAGAAAGCCATTGAAAAAGAAACTGATGAGGAAAAGAAGGCTATTTTAATCGAAAAAGCTGATCGGTTGCGTGCCGAAATAGAGGAACGTGAAACTGAGTTATTGTCCGAGCTCGAGACCAGAAAGACTATCTTTGCGAAAGACGCAGAGGGGCGACTTGGGTTTTATCACTATCAAATTAAGGGCTACATGAAAGAAGTAGCCCATCTTTTCTTCTCCGAAAAACGAGGGAAAGCTTCTCTTAAAACTTTGATCAGCCGCTATGTGGACATATATCCCTCACACACCGATCTGAAAGCCTCGTGGGATAAAACCTTAGTTTGTCCTTTTAAACGAAACGGCGATTACATTTACGTTCCCGACGGCGAAATAAGCAGGCCCCTTCGGTCTTTTTCTCACAGCCAGTACATTGTGACGATCTCTCAATCTGATGTCTTGTATCCTCCCCTTGAGCTTGATTTTAAGGTCTTGGTTCTAAACAGTTATTTAACCGACAACGACATAGTGGATATATTTAAACAAGGCGAGAACTGGGGGATGTCCCAGTGGAGAACTGCAAGGTACGGGCGTTTTGTGCTTAAGAAAGTGAGCAAAATAAAGGTAAAAGAATAAAAGCGAAGGATACGACTTTTACAGAGAAGAAGGGAAGGGTTAAGAGAGGAATAGGAAGAGGGAGAGGAATAGGAGGAGGGAGAGGAATAAAAAAAGAGAAGGGGGGAGGAGCATTAGGTGAAAAGAATAGCAAAATTGGAATGGATTGGATGGGAAGAGAAGTGGAATTGCCGGAAAGAGTAAAATGGTGCGGAATAGATTTGATCAAAGAAGAATTAGATGAGACTTGAATGGATGCGATGCGAAGAGGATAAGATCGAAATGGATCGAAATAAAATCGGATTTGATTGAAGCAGAAAGGAAAAGGATGGGAATCAATCGGAAAAGGAGGCGATAGGAGGCAAACAGAAGAGATGAGATTGGTAAAACTAACTAAAATATGAAATGGAGGCGATACGAGAGGAAGTGGAAAGGCAGCAATCAGATTAGAACGGTAGAAACAGAATAGAAATGAGATGCGGTAGAAATGATAACAAAACAACGGATGACAAACGAAATTGTTTTTAAGGATGGGAAAGGATATGTGGTGAACGGAATAGGAAAAGGAAAGGAAAGGAGTGGAGAGTAGTTGAAGAAAAAGGAGAAAAGAAAAACAGAAGAAAGGAGGAGGAGAAAAGAGTAGAAGTGAGGGGAGTTGGCAGGATAGGGAAGTAATATAAACTGATCGGCTCGACCGGATTGAATATGGAATGGGAGAAGAATAGATTAGACCGGACCAGAACTGAAAAGGGAAGGGAGGGGATGGAAGAAGATAGGATCAGCCTGGATCAGAGCTGAAAAGAAAGAAAGATGAGAAAAGGAAAAGTACTGAGGGGAGTTAACTGGAGAGGAGGTGAGGCGAGGGGAGGGGATTTGAGAGGGACCTGTGTTGAGAAGCTTTGAAATGAATCGAATCTGAATCGAATAATAAAAGGGTTGACTTTTAAACGTTTTTGTGTTATAGAATGCGGAAAGGAAGCAATAAATGAAATATTACAGACAGCCACCCAAGAAGAGAACCATTGATCCCCTTCTTGAGGAATACTTAAAGCTATACCAAAAGTACAATTTTAAAGTCATTCCTTTATCTGTTAATTCAAAAGTTCCAATTAAAGACTTACCTTTACAAGATATCTATAACGGGGAATCCTATGTTTACAACTGGGATTTTCATGAGGGCAATATCGGTATTGTAACTGGCTTTGAAAACTTAGCTGTGATTGACTGTGACAACCAAGAAACAGCCCAATGGCTTGAAGAGCAACCCGAATATCAACCTACTGTTGTAGTCCGAACCCGCAGAGGTTTTCATTATTACTTTTTTATCATTGATGCCACAAAACACGACTATTACACTACAGGGGTAAAAGATAAAGAAGGCAAATTTAAAATCGACTTCTGTTTCGGAAAAAAATATGTAGTAGCCCCACCATCGGAAATACGGGAAAACGGCAATGTTTACCAATATCGTTTTATACAAAACTTTGATCTTGCCAGCCGCAGATTGGATATTGCTATATTAACCCTTTCAGCCTATCACAACCTAATCAAAAAAGCCCGAGAAAAAGCAGGCCGAACCCTGATAGCTGATGAAGTAGCCGAAAAAGTAAAGTTTTATCAAAACTCACATACGGATGTAGGGGCTCTTAATTGTTTCCTTGAGATTATTGAAATTGTCAAAAGATATTACACCGAAGGTAATAGACAATCTTTTTGGCTTGGATTAGCAGGCATAGGTCGTAAATTAGGTTTAAAACAAGAACAGGTACTGGATATTTTAAGGCGTGAGTTATACGAAGGACTTAATGACACCGATCCATGGTCTCAGCGCTTAAGTGCCATTACCGAGACTTTCGAAAAAGACGTTTCCCAAATTGCTGGTATTTCAATCATTACCCAACTGGTTGATCCAAGTACAGCCGAACACATAAATACCCTTCTGAAGGATTATTCCCGTAAGTATCAGATTCTCCAAAAGGGTGAAGACGTTGTTTTAACCGAAGAAGCGCTGGTTCAGGCGGTAAAAATCGTGAAGAAGTGGGGCAAAACTTTTGCTTTGATTGAAGGTGACTGGTACGTTTTGACCAATAAAGGATACTTAAAGCCCGTTTGCGCCGGCTTCTGGGTACTTGAGACCTGCTATGATCCTAACCTTCAAAAAACCGTTTTAATGATTAAGGATGCTAAAAACTACCGAGAAGGACAGGTAGGCCTTGATTATGATGAAATCAAAGAATTTTTGGCCCGTCCTATCTTAGATGTAGCGAATTTTAAATATCTCATCTACGCTTTACTTGATGAAAAAAAAGAAAAACAAATATTCCACCATACTGGCTGGATTATTTTACCCAACAAAACAAGGATATTTTTACATCCGCTGAATAACGAAACATTAGGAAGGTATAACTTAGCTTGCCAGCTACATGCTTCAAAAAAACTTGATCGGATGTTTTGGTATGCTAATTCTGAGGAACAGCATAAATTAGTCAGGAAGCTTTTACACGAAGGCAATTTGCTTGGCGTTAAGATAGTACTTGCGTGTGCTTCGCTGTTCCTTGATGAGATTACAAAAGGCTTTTCGGTATTTGACATAGGTCCACGGGAAGTAGGAAAAACGCTAACCTCACAATTTGTGGTTTCTCTTTTTTACGACGCTACAGCCCCCCTGACCACTAAAGCTACAGCGACGGGTTTAGAACTTGTTATACAACGCTTTAAGAATTTGCCGATTTTACTTGATGAATTGGCGCTTATTTCCGATCGGAGCGTTGAAGAGTTGGTGTTTTTGGTTGCATCAGGGCGTGGCAAAACAAGGGGGACAAAAACCTTAGAAATTGACTTTAGGGAACAACATTCGGTTATATTCTGCACAGGTGAAAAGGAGCTGAAGTTTGACAGGTTTGGGGCTTTTCGAAGGACAGTTTACATCGAACCTACTTTATGGAACGACTATACAATTTACTACCGACCCCGTGAAATAGCCTCAGCGATAAGCAACATGCAAGGGGTCGGCTTTGACTGGATCAAATACTTAGAAACACACGAATTTAACGATAGTATTTCACTTGAAAACTTTGAAGGTTTTCCTTTTATAAAAGCGGTTGAAAAATCATTAGCCTTCCTCAAAAAATACTACAACCTGAATGATGCCGAGATGGAGCGTTTGTATTCCAAGATGTGTGAGGTATTTTCGGTTCAAGCCGAGAAAAAAATGATTGACCTTGAAGACTATATAATCAACAGCTTTACGGAATTTATACTTCAGAATTTGCCTCGTTTTCTCGTCTATTCAAACGACGTTCTTACCCGTGGCCCAGCCTCTGCGGTAGGGAACCTATACGGGGTGTTTTTCGTTGACCAAAACAAATTGTTCCTTGTGTCCAAAGCTCTGAGCGATTTTTGCGAGAACAGCAAAATGAACGAAAAAACGGTCAAGAAAACCTTAGCCGAAAAAGACATCCTGATCCCCCAGATGAGGATCCAAAGGGGCGAAAAATCCTACAGGCAGATAAAACGCATTAAATATGCCAACACTTCGCTCGTCCTTTCAGGCTACCTTTTTGACCTCAACAAACTCGGCGCTGAATTCACCGATCAACTACTTTCCGAATTAACAAGCATGGAAGGCGAAAAATTCAACGTAGGGTTAGATGATTTACCCTTTTAAAAGGGACTTGACAAATTTTAAAAGTTGTGATATATAAAAGAAAAAAGAAAGGAGGTAGGGAAAATGGAGCTTTTTGAAAAACAAAAAAGGCAGGTTAAGGAAGTTAAGGAAGAAGCAGTACAAAATGAAGTTATTGAAGTAGCTGAGTCTGCCGCTCCTTCGATGATAGAGTCTGTGCTTTCTCCTTCTGAACTCCCCATTAAAGACGAATTTATTGAAGCTGTGACGCAAGTGGAAAAGCGGCTTGAGTTTTTAGATCGGCTGAAGTCAGCGGTTTTAAAATTGACACGAGCAACGGACTGGGTGAACTTCGGGGGCTCTGCCTATTTATGCGCTCAAGGAGCCGAACGATTAGCTCAAATGTTTGGAATAAACTTCAGGATTTTAGAGGAGCCGCAAAAAGTTGACCTTGAGGATGGTCATTTTTACGTAATCATCAAAGGTGAATTTGAGTGGAAAGGCAGGAAACTCCAAGATTACGGTATTCGTTCAAGTAAAGACATCAAATACAAAAATCTTCCTCCTGACCAAGTAAAGGTTAGCGATGTGATTAAAGATGCATATGGTAACCTAATTGCAAGGGGTATTTCAAGAATGCTTGGGATAAGGGGATATACTGTAGAAGAAATTGAAGGGGTTGTTGGTCCAATTAAGAAGACAATAGGTTTTAAGAAGAAGGAAGACAAAGACAATTAAATAAGGAGGTGCAACATGAGGAAGCAGTATATTGAAGTTGGAGGAGATTTTATAGCTATACCAAACATCAGCTCAGTGACATTTTTAAAGAATGAGAAAACAAATACTTGGAGTGTGAGATTTGGGTTAGGAAAGTATTATTTGGATTACGAACTGATGCCTGATGAAGCTGAAAAATTACGTAAATTCCTAAGGGATACGGTAATCTTAAGCATAGACAAAATTGAAGAATAGGAGGTGCCAAATGAAAACATATTGTCTGCGTTTAGACAAAGATCTTTATAAAAAGGTAATACAATATATTGCTTCACTGAAAGGAAGCATGAGTGGTTTAACCTACATGGCATTACAACGCTTATTTGAAGCATACAAAGATGAATTTCCAGACATTTACGAGGTTTTTTACAATCGCAAAACTGCAACTAAGGCTGACAAATCTAAACCATTTCGGATCGGGGTTATGCTGGACGATCATGTTTTAGACGCCTTAGAGATGCTGTCTGAAAAGGTTTGCGTTTCCAAAAACGAATTAATCAGGAATGCATTAAAGAGCTATTTTGATGATGTTCCTATCAATTTTTTAAGTCCCACTAATATTGTTGAAGTGCCCGAATTCGCAGTGGACCAAAAGGGCGTTCAAATTGCCAAAAACATGACCAAGGAAAAACACATAAACTTACACTGCAGCGAGGATCTTCATACAAAGTTCAAAGAAATTGCTCAAAAGTATAACTTGACCATTTCAGATCTAATGAGGATTTTAATTATGCAGTTTATAAAACAAGAGGAGGAAAAAGAAGCTTTACAAAAACAATAAAAAAGGAGGGTTAAAATGTTGATTGAAAAAATTAAACAAATCAAAAAAGGAAGTGTAGCGCCTGTTCATTCAAACAGGTGCTCAACAATAGGCCATGACTGTCTCAGGTATTTGGTTTACGAGCGTACTATGTGGCATGTAAAGCCTGAGCCGAGTTTTGATCTTCTGAATCGTTTTGATATAGGAAAGATTTTAGAAAGGCAAACTATAATTGACCTACAGCAAGCAGGTGTTGATGTGATCTTGCAGCAACAGTCATATTACTTGAAGGAGTACGAGTTGAGCGGAAAAATTGATGGTAAAGTAGTTGTAGATGGTAAAACCTACATCATAGAGATAAAATCTGTTGATTCTTATTCGTTCCATGTTTTTCGTTCAGTCGAAGATTTTTTGAACACCGACAAAGTATGGCATCGTGGGTGGTATCATCAGTTGAATATGTATTTGCATATGGCCACTTCTGAAGGTGAGAAAGTAGAAGGCGGGATTATTATTTTGCGTTCGCTTGATGGAAAGTGGAAAGAGATTCCTATGTCTTATAATCCCCAAAAGGCCCAAGAAGTACTTCAGAAGTGTTTGATGATTAACGAATACGTTAAAAAAGAAGAAGTTCCAGAGCCAATATACAAGTCTAATCCCGAAAAAATCAAAATTTGCTTGGAATGTGCATACAAAACCTTCTGTTTGACCGAAATGCCGAGCATGGAGCATGTTATTTTTGAAGAAGCTAACCAAGAAATGATTGAGAAAATCAAGCGCCTGAAGGACTTAGAAGCTTACAAAAAAGAATACGAAGCCTTAGAAGAAGAGATCAAATCTGCTTTCAAACCAGACAAGCAACTTATGAAAGAAATGTTAAATAAAAATCAAGATTTTAAGGCTTTTGTGTTAGGTGATTATGTTGTAAAAATGAAGCTTTATTGGCAAACAAGATATGATATTCCTGAAGAGATCAAGAAAGAATATGCCAAAAAAGAGCCAGCTTGCAGGATAACTATTGAATAGGAGGTAATCATGAGAGTCATTATGCTTAAAACCTTGGTAAAATACGGGCCTTACATGGTAGTAGGCAAAAAGGTAACTTTTCAAAAAGAGATTGATTTTGTTCCACCTAAAGGCATAGTAATTTTATTAAAAAGTCAAGAGTATGTGAAGTACGACACTGTAGAAGAAGTTTATTGGAACACTTTAGAAAACATAATCACTTGTTATCTGCGCCATGAAAATGTGATGTCCGACGAGGAATTTGAGAAAATTAAACGAATTTTTGAAGCATCAGGATGGGTTAAGGTTTAAAAACGATGAAAATAAAGGTAAACGACAAAATAGCGAAACTTCCGTCTGACACGATTAGCCCTTATCATACCGTTTTCACCGACATTGTGCTTGAGATAATCCATTTGTTTGTTTTAAAAGCCATAAAGGAAAATTTGAGCTGGATTGAAGCAATTAAGTTGGTATATCAATTATTTGACTTACCTGAAGTAATTCCGTGGAACAAAGCCAAAGACCTTTTGAAAACAGACATAAAACTTTATTCCAAACTTGCCAAAAAAAGGATGAGAAAGTTTTTGATCCCTTCTGATTTAAAGGATGTTTTGATAGAAACACGGGTTCTTTATCTTTACCTTCTTACTTTATTCCCCAAGCCTTTTGCTCGCCTTTTAGCCTATGACTACGCATTTTTTCATCCCAGCATGCAAAAATATCCTTTTGCTATCACCACTTCGTTAATAGCTGATGCTTTGAGCTTAAAAAGACACTTTTACGAATATACAACAGCAAACCTAAAAAACGCTTTTGAAAGACTGAAAATAACAGGACCTTTAAGGGGTGTAGAAATCGAATTTGAAGACTTGTTTAGGATTGAGGAAGAAGAAGCAAAAGCTATTGAATAGGTATCACTACGCTTCCAAACCGCAGAATTTTTCTTTCCCTACTTTGTTGACTTTTAATGCGATCAATTCTGCCTCTCACAAAACGCATGTAAGTTTCAATTGCTAAAGCCGCTCCAATTACCCTGTCATCTTTAAAACCCGATTGGGCTTCTATAACTGCGCCGTCTTTAATGACCGTTTTCATTTCCTTTAAAAGTTCCCTCGATCTTATGATTACCCTGTTTTCGGCAATAGCTCCACGCATTACATGGAATAAATCGACTTTTGTGTCTGGTGTGGTTTTCCAATGCCTTACATAGCTTTTCCTTAAGGAGTCCGCCCGACAATAAAGGTATTCCTTAATGTATCGGATGTTGTTCTGCAAATATTCTTTCGATTCAGAGTCTAAAACTACATCAGGAACCCATCCCATTTTTCTTAAGTAGTCAATTTCACGCAAAGTTGATTGACCAGGTCCTGTAATTTCAAGGTTAATGTAAGCTCCATTGTAAAGACCAGCAAGAAGCAGGATAAAACGAGCAAAAAGCTGAGGGCTTACTTGGTTGTCAACGAATTCAGCTACCTGAAAAACTTTTTCAGGTTCAGCCCTCCATACCGAAATGACCGCATTATCACTGTCAGGATTAGCCGCCATCGTAGGATCAGCCCCTATCACATAAACGGCATTTGCATCAGGAAACTCCCAGATTAACAGGTTGGGTTTTACGGTAGTTTCTTGAAATACAAAATTGGTCCCATCATAAGCCAAACGATAGCTTTTTTCTTTAATTAACCCCATTTTTGTTTCTTCACGCAGATAATCTTCGAGGTTTTTTATAAGAGCAGCATCAAAGAAACGATTCCCAGACAACTGGAATGCCTGATCTTCAAAGAAAGGAAGCTCTTGAAGGGCATAATTTTTGTTGGCATTGTAGGCTTCGTAAAGCTTCCATCTCCACCACGCCATTTGAGGCATAGTGATTTTGAAGTTATAAAGCTTTTCAACCGCTTCAACCCACTCTTTTTCCTCACGGTTTAGAGGATAACAGAAAAATTGATAAGTTTTGCTGTTAGGGTCAAGCTTATAAGTTTCCTTTGTCCACCAGCCTATAAAGATCGCCTTCATAGCAGGTGACTTTTTGGCTGTTTCATACAAATCATAAAACTCATTGTAGCCATTAGCCGTGCTTTCATAGATGTAAAAACGGGCAGGGTGTAAATCAGACAAGCTTTGCTGTAGTGAATGAAAATCATCCCAAGAGTTAAAATAAGCAACCTCTGTGGCATGCAAAAAATTATAAGCCTTACCTCGTCCAGTTTTCCCTTGCCCAGTGGAACGCTTTGACGTATATAAAAAATGCAAAGACGAATTGTTTGCAAACCTTAACCCTTCACGGGAATTACTGGTTAAAAGGACCTGGTATTTTTCGTCTATCATATCGTAAAAATCATGAACTATAGTGCGCCTTATGATGTCTAAATCCGAATAGTCAGCTACTAAAATAGCTCCTTTGCTGTTTGGAATTACTTGGTGATAAAATAAAGTAAAAGCATTAATAAACGAAGTGATCCCTAACTGACGGGCTTTCAAAACTACAAAAGTCCGCTGTTCGGGATCTGATTGGTAAATTTGTTTCAAAAGATACTTCTGACTCTGCCACCACCTCTTTAGGCTAAATTTGATAAGCCCATAATCTTTCGAGTTTATGTGTAAATACTCCGCCCATTTAACAAATTTTTTACAAAGCTTTTGTAAATCCATTTAGTCCTCAAATTCTAATGTGGTTTTGTAGTATTTGATGAAATAGTAAAGCGCCAAATAACCTATTTGGTCATATTTGTAAACGGTAAAAACTATAGTCTTTTTGGCTCTATTCACAGGATCCAACCCCTCAACGATAATTTGCAAACTTTGCAAAACAGATTCAAACGTATCACACAGTTTTGAACATAGTTTGCGGCGAATAGATGGATGTAAATTGTCTATTTCTTGAATAAGTTGTTGAATCTTTTTAGCTTGTTTTATTGTTAACCTTTCTTCCATATTGGCAAGTAACTTATGAATAAAAATCCCAAAGAACAAAACATTGCCATGACGTTATCTAATTGTATGGCTTGATAAAACAAATATCCACCCAGACAAGTAGCAAAAACATACAAAACGTTTCTGATATTAGCTAAGGCTCCCAATACAATACCTAAAAACAGATCTGGGTGTTTCTTTTTTTCTTTGTTTTCTTTGTTTTCTTTCATCATTCTCCCCTCCTTCTTAGTTTCTTAAGGAGTTCTTCTAAAGTTAAAGAAGCGCCAACACCAGGATAATTATCTTGGTCTGTTAATTGTTCTTTTGCTTCTTCATTTTCATCTTCGGTTTCTTCAACTTCCTCTTCGTCTTCCTCTTCATTTTCTTCTTCGTCTTCATCTTCAAGTTCATCCTCTTCCTCTGGATTTTTTTCTTCTTCTAACCCCAAAAGATCTTCTATATCTTCATCTCCTTCTTCCCATCCGCTTGATCCACCAGCAATAAGATTAAGTTCACCTGCCGTTTTAATAGCCTTCCTGAATTCCCCCATTAACCTAAGTCCTTGTTCAATTTTGCCTTCTTTAAACGAAATTCTGGCCAATTCTAAAATTTCACTTGCTAACTCCTTTAAGGCTTCGGTTAACTCTTTCCACGTTTGGGCCATGGTACACCTCCTATTTAAATTATATCACTGTTCAACGAATTCTTTAAACTTTTTAAATTCAAACCATCTCTTTATTTCTCTCTTATAAGCATTTCTTATGTATTCATAAATTCTGGTTTTGTAATTGGGAGGTATAGCTGAGTAGTTAAGATCTTCTCGGATTTGAGGCAATACCTGAGCTCCGATTTTATAAGCTTGTCTCAAATCATCTGGATCTTCCCGCTGTAAAACGGGCAAAATAAAGTGTTTTATATAGCGGTTGCCCAATTGTTCAATAATTCTTCTTTGTAAATCCCTGTTAGCTATTGGGGCTTTAAAGAAAATTTCTTTTTGTCTTAAAACCTCTCGGTAATCCCTGATCCACTCATTGAAGTATCGGTTTATATACGGCTCATTGTGTCTTTGCTCAAAAATTACGTCAGCAAAAGTTTCATTGGCTCTCATTTTAAAACTCAAAGTGTTTAAAAATCGAGCTACTTTAAAGAAATCTTTGTATTTTTCTGAAGTAGGATAAGGATGCCTTAACCCTAAAAGCTGAACAAAGATTAAAGGAAAGAAAGAAGAAGCCACTCTGTTACCTATTTCGTTAAGATCAATTAATTCCCTTTTTTCCCTTCTGATCAAATCCCTAAAATCAGCAAAAAATCTTAAAATTGAGGATAATTTAGTCAACCAAAACCCTGAAAATTCTAATCCAGTTCCTGCTATTAACTGAGATATTTTTTGTTTAAAATCTAAAGTCGGATGTTCTAAAACATAAAGCAACCTATCAGCTAACTGAGCCAAGCCTATCAATTCAAGTGTTTCATATTCAGGTCCCAAAACATCAATCGTTATTAATCGCTTTTTACCTGTTTTGTCAGTGATAGGAAACCTAATAATGAACATTTCACGCCAATCTTTTAATAAAAACCTCAATAAATGATCTGGATTTGAAAAATCAATATGGTCTACCGGTGAATCACCGTAAATGGCATAATTCAAAGCATTGGCCACAAAAAACCTTAAACGCAATAAAGAAGGGTAAAAATGACTTACTAACGGACTTGTTTGAGTAGCCCACGTTCTAAGGTTGTTGAAAAGACTAACATACCAGTCAGGAGCAAAAAGAAGCAAACGCCACATTTGTTGGGCTTTAGGACTAAAGTATTTCCATCCATGCCATCCACCAAAAACATCATTAATGCTTTTAAAAGTATTGGCCAATTGTTCTTCCGTTATTACTCCTTTTTTGAATAATTTTATGGCTTCAGACGCTGTTCTGATTTTTAACCCACTATAAAAACCTACCCACAACATATTTTCGGGGACAAAAAAGCTGTGGCTTAAAGCCCTTTTCCAAGGCAAAGACTCTAATTTTTGAAGAGCTTCAGGTTTTAAATAAGGCTTTATACCTTCAATAGCGCCTTTTAAATGTAAAAGATATTCGCCAAACCTTTTAAAACCCTCTAAATAACCGCTGATAGGAATATCTACCACATCATAACCTTTATTTTTTAAAGCATTTGTTGTTCGATAAATTTCAATCAATTTTTGATGAAAACTTAAATTATCTACCCCTGTGCTTACCACCCTAATTGCATCCCATAGAGAATTTAGGATTATCCGCATCTTGGTCCACCATGGCAAATTCAAAGCAGCAGTGCTCAAAGCCAATACATTTCCATGGAAAGTAACAGAAAACCACAAGAACAATCTTTTCATTAAACTGTTAATTGGAACCAAAGATAACCCTTCATATATTGTTCGGTGCCTTCCTGTAATTACAGCAAAATAATCGCCTAAAGCCTCAGCAATTTCACGGTTAATTTTTGCGGTTTTCCCTAACCAATTCAGCGTTATCAATTCTTTCTTTGTAGGATCTAAAAACTTAGAAAGATTGGGATCTTTTACAACATCATCAAGTTTATGATAAACATCATTTATAAAGCGGGGAATTATATAACGATTAGCTATAGCGTGCGGTAAGGTTAACCCACCAGTGAAAGTAAATCGATCAAAAATACCCTCGACAATTTCTTCTGCTGTTTTACCTTGAGCTTTTGCTTCTATGATGTATTTGCCTAATCCCTTTTGAAAACTTTCAAATAAGGTTCTAAATTTTCTGGCTTTTAAGGACTGTAAGGGTTCGTACATATAAACCCAATTGGGGGCTCGCTGGAAAACCCTTAAAATTTCGTCTTGCAACTCTTCTAACACAAGTGTTTTTTTGCTGTAAGGAGGTTTAAAAAAGTGTTTAATGCCTACACGAGGAATATAAGCGTCAAAAATTTCACGGAAAATCGGCATCTCTGTTGTTTCTTTGTATTTCCAAAAGTTTCGTCCTCCATACAACAAAAGGTCAACAAGTTTATCTTTGATAGGGGTTAAATCACCACGCTGAATTACTTCACGAGCCAAAAACCTTAATCGATTAAGATGAAATTTGTAGCCTTCAAACTTCTTAACCAAATTCTTTAATTGGCTTTCACCTATTTTTGAAGCTGTAATACCAAAATGAGCAAATAATTCCTCGGTTCTTCCACTAAACTGCGCTATTGCGTCATTAAACAAATATCCCAACACAGAATACTGAAGCGGGGGGCTTCCTTTAAGAACGCTTTCAATAAACCTTCGAGCTTTTTTGGCTTTTAAAGTTTTAAATAAATTGTTCCAAAACCTGAACTCTTTTGATATTTCTTTGGGAAGCCTTACGGTTTTTTCAATTGGAGCAAAATCGCTAAAAAGTTTTTGGAATAAAGAAACAGCAGTAATTGATGTGCTTAAAGTTTTTATCTTCTCCTTTAAAAGCGGCCGAGCAGCTTCTGTTAATTCTGTCAAAACTCTTTCGGGAAAAACGTTCAAATTCTTTACTACAGGATTTTCATCTAAAAATTTGCGCAAATCTCTTATTAAGCTGTTAAGTGCTTCTTGGTAAGGAGCTAACTTCTCTGGGTCTTTAACCTTAAGTCTTTTTAAGGTTGCGCTTATTTTTTGCAAGCTATTCTGGAGGAATGGAACATCAATTTTGGTTAAAGCTTCTTCAAGCTCGGCAAAGTGAGCTATATAAGGCTTTTTAGTAACATACCGCTCAAGATGTTGGGTTAAAATTATATGATTCAATTCCCTTTGCAAACGAAGCTTAGCATTTTCCCAAAAAGCTTTCCAGGTTTCCTCAACCACCTCGGGCATTTGTTGTTCTAATTTTTCCCAAAACAGACGCTTTGTAGCTTGATAAGGTGTTTGCGGCTGTTTAACTAATTCAAGAAAAGTCAATAGAAATGGGTTTTCGGGATAGTGATAAGCGGAAACTTTAAACATAAAATCCTCAGCGGCTTTATCACCTAAGAGTCGTTTAATAGGTTCGGCTAAGTTTTGGACAAACTCTCCCCATTCCCTCTGAACTGCTGCGTTTTCAAAAGCTTCATTTAATGGTCTTACAATTGAACGGGCTAAAATTTGCTCATTATAACTACTTAGCTTTCGTAAAACCGCAACAGCCTCTGGAGCTCTTTGATGAAAGAGCCTTAAAACCCGATCCTTTAAACTAATTACTTCTTCTTTAGGTTTTGCCTTTTGCAAGACCAGCTTATCTATTGCATCAGCAGCAAGAGGAACAGTTTTTAACCCGAACTGGAAGCCTTTTTTGACTACTCCTAAAACACCACGCATTCCAATCCCAAAAATACCAAACTCCTTAATCAATTCAGGAATATCCCGCTCTTCAACGCCAACAATTGGTCCAACAGTTTTTCGGGCTAAACCAAGTACAGTTCCCAATTTAGCAGCCAACCAAGCTTCTTCAGCTACTGCTCCTACGACTGGACCTATGTATCTTGTTTTTGTAACGGCCTGTGCTATGCTATTCGCCAATCTGATGTATCTATATATTCGAAGTGGAAGCGTTGCAGCTCGAACCCAACCTATACCAGGTATACCCATAGCTAAAGCAGTGAAAAACAAATCAAAACCTATTTCTTTTGCTAAATGTTTAAAATCTATTTCATCTTTTGTTTTAAGCTTAATCTGTGAAGGTTCAGGTATTAACTGATCAATTTCAACTTTTTGAGGCCGAAAAAGATAAGGAAAAGCTTCCTTAAATTCACGGGGAACTTCTTCTAAAGTCTCCCTTTCCAATGTAGGCTGAAAAAGCTCAGGAAAACTTTGCTTGAATTGTGTTACCTTTTCCATATCCCGAGTCTTTCCAATAATGGTGTTAAGCTTATTCCTGTTTCTCTCTTTTTGAGTACAGAAGGTATAGTTTCTGATGTAGAGCGCAAACTTTCTTCAAATCTTATAAGCATGTCAATTCCTTCGTTCATGGCATATTGCCCTTTTAAAATACTTATTAAGTAATCCTTAAAAACTTTGCCTAATCCAGGTTTTGATTCGTCTAACTCTCTTGCTTCTGTGGCTATCATCTTTTGGGCTTCTATTACTGCTTTTTCTAAATCTTTTCCTTTGTAATTCGCTAAAAAGTCATTAATTCTTTGGGCAAACTTTTCAGCATGACCCATCATTCTTGTTCGATCAGTAGCAGTTATTTTCTCTTTTTCTTCTTGCTTTTCCTTGGAAAGCTCAAGCCTTTGAAGCATTAAGTAATTTCTGAACTGTCTGTCTGCTTCTCTTCTTTCTTCTGCTAATTGTCTTAATTGCAGCATCATATCACGATATTCGCTTATGTCAATTACTTTGTAAGCATCCATAAGCCTTTTGGGTAAGTTAACTAACTCTTCAAGGTATTTTTTGAATAACTCGTTGTCTAATTTCAAGAAAGACTCATACTCAGACTTTAAAAACTCAAGTTGGGTCCTTAACGGTTCTATTTTCGTTTCTCTTTCAAGATCCAACATCTTTTTTTCAGCTTCTAATAAAGTAGACAAATGTTCAATTTTAAGCTTGCCTAACTGCAAAGCAGCATTAAACCTATTCATTGCCATTTCAAAATTAGCGAGATCTTCATTTCTCCAATACTCAAGAACTTTAGGAATGGCCAAGAAATAATATAAAGAATGCCCTGGATGGAAAAATGAAGCTATTCCCATTAAAGCTAAGGCTAACTGCCGAGCCCACTGCGTTTTTTCGTCAGGTGTCAATTTAGGTGCTTTTTGTAAAAGCTCAGAATAAGCATCTGTTATTTTTGCAAGATACTCAGATATGGTTTTTTTGTAATTTTCAGCCCAATCCTGAGCAACCGATTGAATTTTGTTTAAGGTATCAAGAATTTTTTCAAGGGCTTTTTCTCTTTTGGGAGCAATTTCTAATATTTTTTCTTCAAATATTTTAGGAGATTCAACAGCTGTCTTTACTAAATAAGCTTGAAAAACCTTTGGTTGATCCATCATCTTTAACAAATCTTCAGTTTTTGACTCTAATTCCACGTATTTAGGTGCTAAATCAAAGCTCATTTTTAAAGCTTCAGTAGGAGATGTAAGTTTAAATTCTTTGGCTAATTCACTTAAAGGCATTTTTGCCTCCTTATTTAGTTAGCCTAAAACCTAAATCTTCAAAAGATAATTCGGTTAAAGGTGAAGCAAAGGTTCCAGTTTGGGTAACAGGTGTTTGTTGAAAGATTCCAGATAACCCGCCCAATCCAGTTGTCAAACTTTGTATTCCTGATTGCAAACCTAAAGTTTGTCCTAAGTAAGCAGAGGCGCCTAACTGAGCAGCAAGTGCTTGAGCCTGTGCCGCTTGTGTATAAGCGCTTAATTCAGAAAGGATTGCATTTATGTCTTCTCCAGCTAAACCGCTAAGACTCAAAGCATCTTGGAGCTGTTGATTTAAAAGAGCGTAGTAGTTCTGCTGATACCACTTGTCCAGTTCATTCAAAACTTGTTGTTCAATAGAAGATCCAGTTAACCCCCTTGCGGCTAATATAGCTTGGGCTTGGGCTCGTTTTTGAGCGTAAGCTAAATCCAGCTGGGTTTTATATCTTGGATCTAAAATTCCTTGCCTAAACCGATCTAAAGCTTCTAAAACCGTTTGTCTCGCTGTTTCGCTTATGGGAGTTATACTTTCTATCCTCGTTCTAAGCCTACTAAACACTTCTTGAGGTATTTCAATCTTAGGAATTTTAGGGGTTTGAAAAGCCCTAATGATAGAAGCTACCCCAGATAAAGCCCCTATAATACTGCTAACAATACCTACGATACTACCAATGGCTCCCATACTTTCACCTCCCTTAACTTACCTTTTGGATCAACCCATTTTACCACCCTTATTTTTTCATTAAAAAATCTCTGACGCAACTTTTTAAATACTGACGGTTTGGGTTTCCCCCAACACTTTAAAAAACAAACGGTATCAAATTCGTGTCTGTGTATTTTTTCTAAAAAATCCTCAACGGTCATAATTTCTTCCTCGTTCTCTGGTAAATAAGCCCATATAATCATCACATCCTCATCCGCATAAAACCATCCTAAAGTAATACATCCTCTTATAAGTTCATCTAAAATCCCCATACTGTCTTATATAAATCCTCCGCTGATATTTCGGTTATTCCCAATTCTTGCAAGTATTTGGCCGTTGTTTCTAATAAACTGGCATACTGCTGTTTGGCTTCACTTAAAGCTCGTCTTATATCCCCGCCTGCTTCCCCATAATCTTTACCCCAAAAATAACCATATTTTTGGGCTAACCCTCCAACTATAGCAGTTTCAGGTGAAGTAAAAGCTTGAGCAAACTCAGAAAGGGAACGGACATATTCGGGAGTTAATTGTTCCATAATTTTCTTCGTTTCTCTTTCCACTACTTCCCCTTTTCTTTTTTCAAAAAACCTACTTATATCTGTAGGTAATGTACCAGGAACTGTTTGAGCTAAACTAAGAGCCCTTTGCCCTGCTTCTGTCCATGTTGGGGTTATAGCAGTAGTGATTTGCTCCTTTGTTTCAGCTTCTTTTTTAGGTAAAGCTATTCCTAAAAGCCTACTAATTAATTCCTCTCTTTTAACAGCAGGCGTTTTTTGGGCAAGCGATCGGTAATAGTTAATAAATTCTTGAATGTTTCTTGCTCGTCTTTTAGCTTTTTTCTTTTTCTTGCTTGAAAAAAGCCCCATTATTCACCCCCTAATAAAATAATATACTGCTCAATATCTCTATGCATCAAGTATTCTTTGTAAATCAAATCAAATTCGTCGTGAGCAAATAAAATTTTAGGAACCACTATAATAGGAGGCTCTAAAGATAATCCCAGATCTTGCATAAACTGCATCAAAGTCAAATGGATTCTGTAATTTTTCAACATAACATCACGCCAATCATCTGTTTTGGCAATTTGCGCTAAAGTGGGTATTTGAAATAAAGGATCAATCCCTTTAAAACTACGATATAAATCAGACAAAGTGTCAACAAACATCAAATGATCCCGATCAGTATCATATAACCAATCTAAAAATTCTTTGTAATAATCTTTATTCGGTTTAACTTTAATCATCTCGTTACCCTACATAATAAAACCAATTTATTGGTCCTAAGAGATGTATCCTCATGTAAATTTTGCTTACAAAAGCAAAGTCTAAATAATTGTCTGGTGTATAAATCGAGAAGCCAATTTTATACCCTTTCCGCCCTATATGACTTCTAAATTCCAAATAATCTGGACCTATTTGAGCGTAAAATTCAGACTGCTTCAATCCATAAATGTCGTACAAAAAGTCCACCAACAGATGGCCTTTTCCGTTAAGCTTCAAGTCTTTTATAAACTTAAAACGAGGTTGGTTTAAATCGTGCAAGACAGAAGTATATTTAAAAGGATAATATTCTTCTTTAGAAAAAAGAATTTGAATGTAATCGTCAGGTGGAAAAGAAAAGCTCGTATTGTAGCTATTGTAAACGCCGTTTATGATTTTAAAAGGGAAATAAAAAAAATGATTGTATTCTACGCTATAACCCACACTTATGTTTCCTTCTATGCCTGGTATGGTTATTATTTTTTGTCCTTGATAATTTACAACACCTGCTTTCCTAAAGTCTAAGTATCCTATTTGATCGGCAATTGGCCAATCAAACCTTTCTAACCGCAAGCCTTTAATCCAAAACATTCCTAAATTGCTTAACACTGCTAATTCATCAAAAACTATAATAGGTTTGCTTTTTTTAAAGTTCATTCTTATGCCAGTATCAAGGATGTAAAAAGTAGAAGGGGCATTCGAAGCTAAAGACACAGTTAGCACAAACAGTCCGCCGTCCGTAAAAATGTAAAGCATGTCTTCATAAGGAACTAAGTATAAAATCTCGGAAACTTGGGGATGCTGTAAAACCAAATAACCACCGCCGTTTTCACTCGCAAAAGGATCGTCTTCAAAAGAAGGATCAGTTATAGAAGCTCCTGAAAAACGCAAAATTTTCCCATCACCAATAAAAAGCCGTCCCTTAAAAAATCCCAAAACACTTCCATTTTGGTTATATTGCTTGATTGTGTTAGTTGGCCAAAAGAATATATGCAACGGGTTTTCAGAACCGGTAGTCAAGCAAGCAAAAGCAATATCATTAAGAATAAGCGCTGTTTTAGGTTCAACCTCAGAAAAAATGTAATAATAAATAACTCTTAACTCTTTCAAATCAAACAAATAAACATAAGAACCTTTTATTCCAACAATTACATCAACAGGCACGTTAGAAGTGTAAAAATCAAAAACCAATTGGTTAGTTGTAGTTTCTCGTGGAATGTTTGTCCATCCGTATTTAAGATCAGGTAATCCAAAAATTTCCTGAGCATGGGTAGGTTCTCTTCTGGTATTGTCTAAATTGGTAGCTAAACCCATCAAAGGAGCTTCAATCTGAACTAAGTCGCCTAATCCTTCATATTTTTTATTCACTTGATATTGCGTAACCGTTCCTTTCTTAGGCATCAAAAAGCTCCTTTAGCAGTATAAGACATACACAAAAGTTTATATTCGTTTTCAAAATACGCCTTCAAAGCGTACTGCAGATCGTTCTCGGCTAATCTTACACAAATTTGGAGAGCCACTAATTCTAAAACAGTCTCAGGTAAATAAGTTTCCACATCTTCTAATGTAGTTAGTTCAGGTAAAGAAGGGACATAAACAACCCTTAATTTTTCCTCATCAATAGTATATTGCTGCGGTAATAAATAAACTCTGTTAGGGGATTTTAAAACATAGGCTAAAGGTTTGGAATTGAGTTTAAAAGGTTCAAATAAACTCGGTTTGCGAACCAAAAGATATTGATACACATCACCTATTAAATAAACCCGCCTTACGGCCACAAAATTATTGGAAAGCTGAACATAAGCGGGTTTATTGCTTAAATCAAAATCCTCTTGGATTGTAAGGTCTAAGTCTAAAGCTACTTTGTTTCGGCTGAAGTTAAGCGTCCGATAAATAAAAGGAGCCTCATCCCAAGCAACAGGATACCTATCAAAGGCCCTTTGAAGATAATTGGCCGCAGTTACAGGCACATTTATTCACTCCTTCTCCTACTTTTAATTTTGCCTTCTGCAATAAGACTTTGATGTATTTTTAAGAAATCTTCATAACTTATATTGTTGCCTAAACTTAGTAAACGGTTGTAGCATTCTTTTAACTGCGCTTCGGTTGTTAAAGTAAAACCAAAAAACAGCTCTGCTATCCAGTCTGGTACTGTGTATTCAGAGTCGGGTGGTATTTCTATCCATTCTTTTTCCCACTTCATTTTCACTTTGATATAGGAATTAGTGTGGTTGTAAAGAACTGCCATCTCAACCTCCTTTAGTTATTCAAAAAGGGCCCAGGGAATAACCCCCCAGGCCCCTGCATTAACATTAAGCTATAGAAGGAACTCCCGTAATTATAAAGTGCGCTCTTGGCCTGTCAGTATAAAGCTGACCAGTGATTAGTGCTAACGAACTCCACGCAAGTTTCCCAGCAACCTGTTTGTTCACCCACTCAGTAATGTAGTACTCAATAGGTGAAGCTCCAGTAAAGAAAATGTGATCCAAGTTGATAAAATAAATGTCACCGTAATAGTTTGTATCTACTTGATAATTTGACAAGTAAGGATCAGGGAATATAGCTATTCCGCCTATGTCTATACCACGTACATTGTATTCCCTTACTTCAGCTATACTTCTGATATCACCCACAATGTACCTTTCAATAGATACAAAGCTTTCAGCTATTTTGTTAAAAGTCATAGTATCTGTAAAAGCAATAGTGGGCATTCCATAAATGTTTCCATAGTCATTCCAGTACTTATTGATACCCCTGTTAATGACCGCATAAATCGGTAATCCAGTCTCACCGCCGGTCAATGTGGAATAACTAAACACAGGAGAGTTCCACCACGGATAAGTAGAGCGGCTAAGACCACCAAACACAGATTGATTGGTCCCATTGTCTATTACGTCTTTAATTCCGTAAAACTTCTGGTCATCAGTCCCACGACTACCCATCAAATCGGTCTGCAAACCTAAAAACAGCTGTCGAACTGCTTCTTCTATTTTTAACTGAACGGTGTCGATAATGTTAAGCGGACTTTCCATAACCAAACCTTCAAAGAACTGGACTTCAAAGGTCTGATACAATCCTGAAGGGGTGAATTTAGCATATTGTACGTCAACATAGTAACTTTGTTCAGTAAATTGACCAGTCGTAAAGTCTATGTATCGAGGTTGCATATTTGCTTGGTTAGTAGCATCAGGACCTCCATACACAGGGAAAATAACAAAATCATGCTGGAATGGTTGACTATCTTGTTTCTCCAAAATCAACTTTAAAAGCGCAGATACTTTAGGCAAATTCTGCGCTAAAGCATAAATCAAAATATTTCGCCTCGTAACATTAAGCCACCTGGTTAGGGTGGCTGAATCCCTAAAACCTCCACCAATATCAGTTACATATGGCGTAATGGGCATAGCTTACACCTCCTTTAATAAATTTATTTAGCAATAGCTTTATATAATTCTAAAAGATCTTCCTTCAAGTTTCTTCTTCCTTCAACCCCAGCATACCTTTCCATGAGCGATTTTTCCCGTTCCATTATCGGCTTACCAGCTACGATATTCTTTAGTTCAGCCTGCTTCTGAGCGTAAAAAGCACAAGCCGTTTCCCATTTTGTAATACCAGCTTCTTTTGCTAACTGTTCCACCTCTGCAAGTTTTTCCCTTGGTATGCCGTATCTGTCCATAATTTCATAGGCTTTTTGTAATTTTTTCTCGTTTTCTATAGTCTGCAATTTAACTTCCAGCTCTTTTGCTTTTTCATCAAACTGCTCGATTTTTTTGCTAATTTTTTCTTCTACTCTTTTTTTCTCTTTTGGTTCGGGAATATAGTAATCGATATTGTACTGCTTAAACATCTGGTTTATTTTTTCACGCCATTCATCATCATATTGAATTTCCTCTAAAATCTTCTCAAATACCTTGGCTAATTCTTTAGGTATTTCCATCCTTTCCATTGTTACTTACCCCTCTTTCTGGTAGGTTTATTAAACTTGCCCTCATACTTTGGATCAGTCAATCCAGGGCAAGCCTCTACGCCTTTTCCGGTAATTATTCCTGAATACTTTTCAGGACTATACACTTTAGTTTTCCCTTTAGCCATTGTTTACACCTCCTTATATAAATATCTTAAATAACTTTGCTCTCCTTTTAAATATTTCTTTTATTCCTTCTTTTAAAATTTTACCAATTTTCATGTTAAACCTCAATTCCTTCTAAAACTCCCTCAGGTATTTCTTCTGTACCAGTTGGCGCTGGTGTAGGAGTAGCCACAGGAGCCGCAGTTGGTGAAACAGGCGAAGGAGTTCCAGCTGTTGGTGCTACCATATTCATCACGCTCTGAGCTTTCATTAATGCTTCATTAACATCTATTGCTTTTCCAACACGTTTCATTATATCAAGCGCTACATCGTTATAATCATCATAAGGCGGTGTAGTAGCTACCGCTTGAGCCAATACATAAATAAGTGCCAACGCTCCCTCTTTCATCACTTCCAACCCTTCAGGCGCAGGACCACTTAACTGAGCACGTAATACATCGGGCGACACAGGACCAGCTTCTAAAGTAGGAGGAACTGCTCCTGGCGTACCTCCTAATCCTAAAGCTCCTAAAATCTCAGTTTTTGGATCTGCCATTCTTCACCCTCCTTAAGTAGTGGGGAGGCGTTCTAAAAAGATTAAAAAATATGTTTAAAAATGTTTATTTCCTGGATTTTTTCCTGGTCGCCCTCTTTTTGCGCCTTGCCATGGTGCACCTCCTATTTTAAAGTTTGGTTAAAGTTAATGTTAATAAACGCCTCCCCACCAATATCATTATAACACCCTTACAAAATTTTTCAATAGCAATTTAAAACAAAAGTTTAAAACCTTCAAGATATAGCCCCCTTTCTGCTTCTCTTCTTCTGATTAAACCTTTTAATTTTCTTCCGCCTGCAAAAACCCACTTTAAAAACTCGTCTGCAGCTTCCAGGTATTCTTGAGCATTTAACTTTCTTCTGAGTGTTGAAGCTTTAAAAGCATAAATTCCAACATTAAAACTAAAACTAATTAATGCATCAAGCATAAAAGGATGAATTTTTACTGTTATAAGAGGAGTTATAGCTTTTTCTACTTTTAAAAGATCAATTATCAAAATAATTTCAGCTTCTTCTTTAGATAAAGGTGTTTTAATGTCTTCATCAGAAGTAATTACGTGACCGTAACCTATTGTTTTTACCCCAGCAGGACATAAATAAGGAACAGGTGAAAAACCTTCAAAGTGCTTAACTAATTCGATACATCGTGGAGTCATTTTTATAATCTACCAAAAACCCTTGAAAAGGCCCTGTGACCAAACCAAAAACTGATAATCGCTGCTACAAATTCATTTTCGCTTGAGGTCCAAATAAGAGGGATAGCCTCTAAGGTTCCTCCTGCTGTTTTCCACATGGCTATTTTCATTGCTAACCAAAAAGCAATCACTAAATAAGTTATGGTAGGTCTGACAGTTTGGTTAAAAACATTAGCTAAAACTTGCAAAGCATCAATCCAAGTTTTTCCAGTATGTTTAATTTCCATGGGGGCTGCGAAATCATAAACTTTTTTATCAAGCTCTATAGCAGCTAAAGCCTTTGCCTCTTCTATCCGTAAGGAAGCCATTTCTCTTTGATATTTTAATTGAAGTTCGAGCATTTCTATTTCTTGCTTATGACGCTGTTTTTCTTTGTAAAGTTTAATAACCTCAGGAATCAAAGAACCTATTAAACCTACAATGCTACCTAAAAGCATGTAATGCCTCCTTAAATGTGACCCTTTTTGTTTATTAAATCAATTAAAAAGTTAAACTTTTCGTCTATTCTGTTGCTCAAAATCTCTATTTTGTTTTCCAACCTTTCGTAAATATTTTCTATTTTGTCGTAAAGAGATTGGATTTCCCGCCAATGTAGGTCAAATCTTTCTTTGCAGTCCTTATATATCACGTCATAATGGTGGTTGTTTTTTCGATTACGTAAATAATCGTAAACTATTTTATACATCAAACCTATGGCCCCGCCTACTAATAGGTAGGTCACCCAGAAGTCGTTCATTTTATCTTCTCCTTTTCTTTTGTCGTTTCTGGGCTTGTTGTTTCCTTGTTTGAGAATAAGCTATAGCTACTGCTTGACGAGGTGGATAACCTTCGTCAATATAATGCCTAACCAAACGGTTGCGATATTGGGACCATGTTTCATCTTTCTTTTTACGAGGTCTTGGCATTTTAACCCTCCTATTCGTTTTGTTTAAAAGTAAACTTTATACGTATCCCAAAAATTTGGGATCCATCTTTTTTAGGTCTCCAACCTATATAAAACCTAAACCATTTACATCTAAAGCTGAACAAAGGCAAAATCAAATTCCAGCTTCTTTGGCTGTGGTAAGTATTCCATTCGGAAGGGTAATTCCCCGTGCCTATCCAGTAGTGGTCAAAATTGTGAAGGGGATTCCTTACAAAATACCAATAAATCCAAGCAAACCAACCATATTTATCAAAGTATCTCTGGGGTGGTATAGGATCATCATAGTTACCAAAGGGATTCCATTTTGAATTCCAAATTTTAAGCAATCTTTCCTTCATCTTTACTCTCCTGCAAATCTAAAAAATCCTTTCCCTTCTATATAAATATCTCCGACACTACCCCATTCTGTTGGTTTTAAAATAACTTCTTCTTTTCTTACAACTGTACCATCTTCCTTAGCTAAGACAATATCAGGTACTGATTCCAAACTTTCAACTTCTATTACGTTTATTACTTCACCAGTTTTAGGATCTATACAAGCCACTCGCATTCAATCACCTCCTTTTTAAAGGAGATAAATTATCTTTACAATACCTGAGGCTCCTGCTCCTCCTGTATAAACAGACCACCAGGGATCACCTGCTCCTCCTCCTCCAGCACCTCTACCTTGCCCTGCTTCGCCGTTTCCATCTCTTCCTCCTTTTCCACCCCTTCCCCACATAGAAGGCTGTCCAGGGTAGCCCATGCCCCCATAATAAAAACTCCCTCTACCTCCTATACCACCACTAACAGATATTAATGTTCCTGATATACTACCTGATACACTTGTTGTTCCTCCATTTCCTCCGTTATTATCTCCGTAACCTCCGCTTCCTCCTGCTCCAATTGTTATCGTCAATGTTTCACCTGGAGTAACGTTTACAATTGATATATCAGTAAAACCACAGTAACCTCCCTCTCCTGCTCTCCCTGATTCGTAACCACAAGCACCACCACCGCCACCACCTCCACCAGTAGCAATAATTTGTAATTTCGTTACTCCTTGAGGAACCACCCAATTTGTTGAAGAAGTGAAAGTAACTGATTGAAGTTGTCCACTGGGCAGGCCTATACCAATAACAGGTATCCAACCTGCATCTATTTTCCCGTCATCTTTAGCTACTGGTATGGTATTAGGAGCAGGTGTTTTGCTTGCATGATATCCATCTGTTTTGTCTGAATCTTTTGCTTTCTGCGTTAATGGATCATCATCTACAAAACACTTAGCTAATGCCTCAAAATTATCATTGGCTTCATTTAAATCTTCCAAAACTTGATTTGTTGCCGTTCCATAATACTCAAACGGCCTTTTGGTGTAAGGCATTGTTATCCTCCACTAAAAAGTATACCAATTCGATCCATCGCTAACTACCCTCACAATTCCATATTGCGCTGTGATGTTAACAGAAGACTGCCCATCGATAGTTTGCCCACTTTGAGGTGAAACGGTTACAGTGTTTGAGGAACTGTCAATTTTCTTGATAATATACTGCCTTCCTGCGCAAGTCGTAGCGTCGGGAAGAGTTATTGTTCTGCTACCATCTGAAGCATTAACAAGAACAACATGATGATCTGCCCCAAGTGTTGTATTTGATGTAACTGTATGTACTCGTGTTGCAAAAGAGCCGTAACAGTGCAATTTGCTACTCGGAGCCGTAGTTCCAATACCAACATTGCCGGTATGTGTAATTGACATTCTCGGTACTGGATACTCAGAAATGGTACTAGACGTCGCAAAATCTAACCTTACGTTCTTACCCCATGTATCTGTCGCATATGCTTCTATGTACGCTTGTCTCCCCCTTTGGTTGGCTTCATCTATATTTGAGTCCCATGTTAGCGAAAACCACAAACGAGCTGCATTTCCAACCTCTTCAGTCTGTTGCCCATGAATAACAACTTCTCCTCTCCCAGTAGCATTTTTTATATGTAACATTCTGGTTGGTGCTGTTATCCCAATACCAACCTTGCCATATATTGTTCCTCCGCTACCTCTGTTCAAATAAGCCGGGAAGGGATCAAGTTCATAATTAGTCCAAACCACTTCAAAAATATGCATATATCCAAAACCAGGTTTTGGAGCTTGTAAAATAATTTTGATTTTTTTTGTTCCATATGCTTGTGTACCAGTCAATAAAACATAAACACCTTGCTCAGCAGGCCAATTGGTTTGAGTATCAGATAATGAAAGCTGATCGTTTGCATCATAAAATTCAACCGTAAATTGGGAAGGGGCATAATTAGGATAAAAATAAATTATAAATTGACGCATATACGAGTAAGCAGTTTCTAAATTGAAAGTAATTGTTACTGGGGCATCTGAGGCATTCCAATAAACGGGAGCACCTCTTCCGTCTACTAATTGACTTAAGCTGCCATAAGCTGGTGTTTTATCTGAAGTTATAGAGCCTCCTTTGTATGGTAAAAATAACAATTGGTTAAAAGCCCCTGGAACAATTAAGGGCAATCCACCTCTACCATAACCTGTAAAATCGGTAAAAAAGCCAAAAATTTCGGAAGGTTGTTTGTTTGAAAGATCAGCACCCAAATATTTACCGCCTGCTATTATAACGTTTCCATTAACTTCTAATGATTCAGAAGGGGTTGTTATACCTATGCCAATCTTATTATTCACAATTAAGTTATCCAAAGTCACATCTTCCGGTAACCAACCCTCATCAATTTTCCCATCTGAACCCGCCACAGGAATAGTGTTTGCTGTTGGGGTTTGTGATGCGTGATAGCCATCAAGTTTATCTGCATCTAATCCGCTTCCTGAACCTTGAGGACTAATCGTATCTGGGGCTTGGGTGCCTGTATGATTAGCCCTGTTCAAATAATAACTTCCTTCTTGTCCGTCCAATTTATCAGCATCCAGGCCACTGCCGCTACCCTGTGGACTAATCGTGGATGGTGGTTGAGTGCCAATGTGATGGGTTCTGTCTAAATAATAACTTCCTTCCTGGCCATCTAATTTATCAGCATCTAACCCAGAGTTGTGGCCTTGAGGGTTAATAGTATTTGGTGGTTGGGTTCCTGTATGATTAGCTCGGTTTAAGTAATAATCTCCGTGTTGTCCGTCTAATAAATCAGCATCAAGTGTTGACCCAGATCCTTGGGGATTAATAGAACTGGGAGGTTGTGTCCCGGTGTGATTAGCCCGATCTAAATAATAACTACCATGTTGCCCATCAAGTAAATCAGTATCAAGATTGCTTCCTGAACCTTGAGGGATCCATCCTAAGTTAATTTTACCTGTACTTTCAGCTACAGGAATTGTATCAGCTGAAGGGGTTTGTGAAGCATGATAACCATCTACTTTATCAGAGTCTTTTGCTTTTTGTGTAGCTGGATCATTATCCACAAAACAATCAGCAAGCATTTCAAAGTTGGTGTTTGCTTCGTTTAAGTCCTGCTCAATCTGATTTTCAGCTTCACCCTCGTATTCAAAAGGTCTTCTGGTATAAGGCATACTACTCCTCCTCCTAATTTTTTTATAACACTGTTTCTTTTAAAATCAATAACCTTCTTAACCTATAACCCCTAACTGAACCAATTCTTCTAAAGTAATTCCTTCTAAACGTCCTTTAGAAGCAGCTTTTTGAATAATATATTCGGCCACTGTTCGAGCCGCCGCTTCTGTTGCAAAACCCTGATAACCGCCCACACAAGGTATAAAAGGCTGATCTATTATGGGAATGTTCCCAATCTTAATACGATACCCCCAACCACCATAAGGGCTTGGGTAAACTTCGTAAGTAAAGTTCATGGTAACACCTCCTTAAGGGTATATGTTTGTAAGTTGCCAAAAATCGTTTAAAATATAACTTAAATACTCAAAAATTTCTCCTGTTCCTATATAAGCACTATTATTTATTACAAAAACAGTAGCGTCTTCTATATCGTATTCTAATTTTAATAGTGCATGCCAAATATTGTTATAAGGATCATAAAACCAAATATCACGCAAACCTCCAGCTATATATCCATAATTTCCTATGTTAAATCCTACTGGTCTAAATCTTGCTGAGGCTGGAAACATGTATATTTGAGTCCAAGTATTGTTTGAAGGATCATATTTCCAAAAGTCTCTTAAAAGTTTAGAAGGAGTTTCGCCCATTCCTACATAACTATATTGTTTTATAGAAAAAGCTGCTGCTCCTCTTCTTGCTTCGCCCCCTAAATCACTCACTTGTGTCCAAGTGTTATTTGAAGGGTCGTAACGATAAAACCATTTACGAGTATAGTGATTTAAATCTGCACCAGTTCCTACATAAGCATAATTGTTTATAGTAAAAGCAACAGCTAAATATATTTGAATAGGAAAATCTGTTATTTGAGTCCAAATATTATTTAAAGGATCATAACGCCAAAAATCCTGAGAAGGACCCCATCTATCTTCTTCATCAACCCATCCTGTTCCTACATAAGCATATTCACCTATAACAAAAGCAACAGCCCAATACCTTCTTATAGGATGATCAGCTATCTGAGTCCAAACATTTATAGAAGGGTCGTAGCGATAAAAATCTTTACAAGCTTCTTCGCTCTCTCCTGTTCCAACATAACCATAGTTATTTATAGCAAAAGAAACAGCTCTATACCTTTCAGCGCCTATAAATTTTGAAATCTTTTTTAATCTTGCTCCTGAAACGGAAGGTTTACCCCAAAAGACCCATTTATTACCATCCCATATGACGTAATTTTTAAAATCAGTATCATAAACAATCTCATAATCATTAGGTGATAATTGACGTCTTTCCTGAGTAGAAAGGAATTTAACTGTTTTTGCTTTTATTAAAGACCTTACATAATTAAATTTTTCTTCAAAATTGGTGCTCATTTTGCTCCTTTACTGATAAACAATAGTTATTTTAAGAAGATATAAATGGGTGTCTTCAACTTCTTCGTTATCCCATGCACCTGTATGCACAATACCTCCCCAATAAACATTATACTCATCAATAGGCCACACAACTCCCCCTGCGGCAGTGTAAGGTATTTCAAAAGCTACTTCCCATTGATTGGTGTTAGGATCATAACTTAAGAAATTACGAGGATGTTCATATTTAGCATATTGATAACCTCTTGTGCCTCCACCTATGTAGCCACGATTTTCTAAAGTAAAACCTACCGCAAGAAACCTACCTACATTTTCAGCATTAGGAATTCGAGTCCAAGTGTTTGTAGAAGGATCATATTTATAAAAATCGCTCAAATTATAAAAAGGACTATATTCATTACGAGAAGCTTTGCCAGCTCCAACATATGCATAATCGCCAATCACAAAAGAAGTGGCCCAAAATCTTCCTGCTACTACTACATCAGGTAAATCAGCTACTTGTGTCCAAGTATTAGTATTAGGATCGTAACGATAAAAATCTTTAAAGTAGTGGCTATACGAATCATCTCCCGTTCCGACATATGCATGATTATTAATTACAAAAGCTACTGCTCCTGCTCTTGGATATCCAGGTAAATCTGCTATTTGAGTCCAGGTATTTGTATTAGGATCATAACGCCAAAAATCTTGAGAACAATTATAAGATGAAAACAATCCTGTTCCTGCATATCCATATCCTTGTAAACTAAAGCCAACTAAACCAGCTCTCTCGCCTCCACCAAAGTCTGCTATTTGAGTCCACACTTTTTCAACAAAATTAAACTTATAAAATTCTTTATAAATTGTCCATACTTGGAAATATTGGCTATACAATCCTCCAGCTCCTATATAGCCATTTCCGTTTATAATAAAGCCTACTGGCAATTCCAAAAGTGATGGGGTGAAGGTTACTCTTTCTACTCTCGATCCATACGTTGACATACCAGTTAAAAAATCCCATTTTTCACCATTCCAAATTGCAAAACATTTACAATCAGTATCATAAACTACCAATCCTTCGTTTTTATAAGCCAAAGCACGTCTTTCTTCTGCTGAAGCGACTATAAAGGAGAAAGGTTCCTTTTTTAATATAACCACCCAAAAGCAAGCGTTATCAAAATATACTTGATCGCCTTTTTTAACCGATGTTAAATCAACTTTTATAGTAAACCATAAAGTAGTTCCTGAAAAAATACCAATTTGGTTAAACTCTCCCCAGTCACTTAAAGCACGAGGGAAAGATATAGGCTGTTTGTTGGTAATATAAAAAGCATCTTCATCTTCATACAATTCTAAATGAAAAGAAGGGGTTATCGGTATTCTTCGATAATTGCTTCCAGAAAGTTCTACTCCGTCTTTTAAAAGCCCAATGTCGGTTATCGAGTTAAAAATTAAGTCAACAAATCCTTTTTTAACTATATCCCACAACATTGTGCTCATTTATTAAGCCCTCCTGATATTCCATCTGCCTTTTGTATAAGCTGAGTACTCAAGCCAAGTTTTAAATCTTTTCCAAAAGTTTACCTTTATATAAACCACAAAATTTGGATATCTTTTTAAACAAATGGCCCCTACAATATCTAACAATATCTTTGCAACCGCTTCTGCAAACCGTAACTTCCACCACAAAAATTTATGTTCAGGATCAGACCAACTTTCAAGAAGTTCCAGTTCTGGAACAGGGAACCAGCGGCCGTACATAAAATCCTGCCAGCTTTTATACTTTGTCCAGCGGTTTGGTATCCCAAAACCACCGCTTTTTATGTAAAGATAATCATATGCTTTACCTAACCATTCCTTCATTTTTTACTCTTTATTTCTTTTTCTTTTCTTGGGCTGCCTGTGCTAAAGCTATAAGCTCAGCCATTTCTTTCTTTTTGATGTATTCTCTCTTAATTTTACTTTTCATTGGAATGGGTAAAAGATCTATCAAAACTTCGGGATCTACTAAGCCCGTCTCAATTAAACCAAACAAAAGTTCTTGGTAATTCATCGCCATAATCGGTGAGGAGGTATGAGCATAAACCTCAACCCTAAAGGGTGTCATTAAAGCGGCAAAACGTGGATCAAAAACTACTAAATACCTTCCCCATAAGCTCATTATATCCTCTATAAACTTTTCGAAGCGCAGGGCTTTTTGTTTAAGATGCGCAGATGCAAACATACTGATCAACTGTGCATGCGACGCCGAACGGACACCGCTTATGTTTAAACCTAAAATAGTAGGACTTAAACCAAGGTTCTCCACCATGTTTTGCTCACACTTGTTTAAAAACGCATAAATAGCATCCAAGCTAACTCGTGGGACGTATTCCTCAACCTTAAGGTCGGGACTGTCAATTAAAACAACACCGTTTGGGGTTTTTAACTGCTTTACTACATCGTCTACCGTTAATACGCCGCCTATTGTAGCCATCACTACGGGAGGGTTGATCATTTTATCAGTCGCCTCTTCAAGCTTATCCAGCCATTTTTTAATGGTCCGCTGTGTCCTAATTACCCGATCACCAGTGCCAACGCCTATGTTGTTCACGCCTAAAATTGGCTCAGCAATATACATACTAAACGGGTAATTGTACATGTCATAAGGACTTACACCATGCTGAACTACCTTATTCCCAATTACCACCGCTCGGCTTACATAACCATTCTCCAGCTCTTTATACCAAACCTCGTAAACATTGATTATTTCACCCGTCATGCTGTAGCTTTGACCGAGGATCAGGTACTTTAAAAACTCAAAAAAGTTCTCGTAAAACTGTTCAAAGTTTATAGGTTCAGCTTCCACACCGTAGCTTTGATTTACAAAAGTTTCAAGCCTCTTCAAAACATTCTGATCGATGGTCTCCAATTGAAGAGTCCGAATGGCAAACATCTCGGGTTGAGCTAATTTGACCAATTCCTCGCCAAAAAGTTTGACCGCTTCAGGTATGCCCATCCTGATCACCCTGACTATACGCTGACTTGGATCCTCTAACTCAAGCTGGGGGTAGTAAAAGTAAATCTCCCAGGGATAAATCAATGTAGCCTTAACTCGCCCTTTTTCACGGGGAGCCAAAAAGATGCCACTTGAACCAAAAATTTCGCCAATCATCGCCGCAAGATAAAACTGATAGTCAAGCCCCAAAGTGTAAAAATTATCACTTAAAAACTTACGAGCTTTTTCGGCTAACTTTAACTCAAAATCACTGGAAGGCTCTTCATCAAACTCAACGTCAAAAATTATGTTGTCACTCGAATAAATAAGGGAGGTCACAAGGTTCACATAACGGCTCAAATAATCCAAACCTTCAGGCGCTTTAAACAGCTCATTGATAATATCCACCCACCTCGGCAGCATAAAACGCCACTGCGCCTGCGCCGCCCGAACCGTATCTAATACCTCCTCAACACTTAAATACGAACCCTGGGAAGCTTTACTTACATCTTCCTTGCGCCTCACCCTGCGCTTCATTTATCCCTCCTTAAATTTTCCTTAAATTTTCCTTTTTTTCACTTTTACACCATCTTTTGTGGGCTCCATACCAACCACCGTAAACTTCTCACGCTTGTAGGGCACTTCATCCAAACGCACACGGCCCATCTCGTCCTTTTGAGCACGCTGAACCATACCTTCTAATTCTGTGGCAGACATGTAACCAGCAGAAGGAAGGGTAGTTTTAATAGGTTGTAAATTTTTGGTGGAACTTTCAATAATGTGCTCAACGGTCTTCTCAATCTCCTTCAGCTTCCTCCGATCATAACGGGGAATCCAAATGTAAGGCATCAGAACCTCCTTTAAGTTACATAATTCATAAACTACCACTTAATATTGTAAAACCAAAAACATAAAAGGCAAGTGGTAATTGACAAAATAAAACGGTGTATGGTAATAAAAAAGCAATGAACCTTTCGTTTGGATGTGAGCCCACAACTAAAATCGAAACTATCAAAATCCAGTTTTGCCCCAACAACCTTCATTACCTTAGCATTGATCCTGGAAGCAACAAATCAGGCATACTTAGCACTAATCCACCTTTAGGCATACAGATAATGGGGGATAAAAATGGTAAATGGCTTTTAACAATTGCTGGATTTTTAATCTGGAATTTTAAATACGAAACAGTGATTATCGAAAACTTTAATATTTACAGAAGAGTAAGAAGTACCGAATGGGTGCCAATCGTTATAGGTAAACTAATCCAACTCTGTGAGTTCTTTAATACACCACACGTCTTAATGTACTACTCCCCAAAACAAAGATACCAAATCCCTTTCGAACACATCAATGATGCGGCTAATTTGCTCGGGAAATGGTTGGAGGGAAGGAAAATTAAATTACAGATCAAGGGATGGGAAGAAATTTAAGGGGTAAAATTTGGATTTGGGGGGTGTTGGCTTGCACCACCAAGCAGCCCAAGCGTAAAAGGACCAGCCAGCCCGCCTAACCTGTCAACCGCCGTTTTACTCTCCAAACCGTTTTACCCTTTAAAGCCTCGTTTGTTCACATAAAACATCTCACATCGTCAAACAAACCAATTTGTGTTTGGCCCATTAAAACGCTTTTTGACCTGCCCAAATGTTTCACAGAATAAAACAGATGGGTGATGCGTGTTTGATCTGACCAAACAAAGTTTGGCGTAGTAAAACAAAAATTGGGTTATTTTGGGGCTTGACAAGTTTAAAAGTTTATGCTATAGAAGAAGTAAAGAAAAAGAAAAAGGAGGAGGAAAATGGAAAAGGTGAAAATTGGTGACAAAATATTAAAGTTGGAAGTTTTGGGTGACATTATAGAGCTTTCAGATAAGTACAGAACGTTTTTGCTACCGTTCGAAAGTTTTGCTAAGAAAAGTAAATATGATATAGCGCAAAAATGTTTTATTCTAAGTGGTGTAGAGCTTAACGACTTTATTTGCTACGATAACGATTTTGAGAATTTGATAGCAAAAATTTAAATCATTTAAAAAGGAGGAAAAAATTAAAAAACAAGCGTTTTGTCAATCAGGCATAAAGAAAGTAATAATTTTTTATCACGAAAGCGAACAATACACCTTGTTTTTGTTTTAAAAGAAGAATCTTAAAACAACTGCTAAGCTTGCCTTTTAACACTTTTTGACCCCTCTCTTCCTTCTCTCCCTCCCCTTTTTTTATTTTACTAAACCAAACAGCGTTTTAAAAACCAACTTTTAAAACACCACCCAGAAGGTTGTCTGCCCGAAAAGCCGCATGGTTGCTTGGTTTTTGTGTTTTATAGAGTAAAACGGTGTTTGATTTTTAACGCCTCATAGCATCTTTATCAAAAAATGTCAAATTCGCTTTGTAACACTCGTTCCCTTTTAAATACGCAAATTGTTACAAAATTGTTACAAGCTAGTTGCAATCGAACCATTATGGTATTGAAATCTTCTAAGGCATTAAGTAATTGAAAATCGCACGAGGCGTTGCAATCGAACCATTATGGTATTGAAATTCTTAATTTTTTCTTTCTTCAAGATTAAGTTGATCTCCGTTGCAATCGAACCATTATGGTA
>Ga0071330_1050586_pt1 | contig 39941 bp, 39 predicted proteins | sample GBScel77sediment_FD_63802 | JGI IMG/M metagenome (GOLD analysis project Ga0071330, IMG submission 63802) | Hot spring sediment microbial communities from Great Boiling Spring, Nevada - Cellulolytic enrichment Sediment 77C v2 (version 2) | ecosystem: Environmental > Aquatic > Thermal springs >...
AGTACCGCTTTTATATAGTTCCTGTTTTTTGAGTAAAACTCTCCGACGCAATTTTCAAGCTCCACTTTTCCGAAATCTCTTATTTGGTTCCCGAGAGCGGTTGCGAAGGCATCAGCGATTGCGGCATTTTCTGCGATAACCGTCGCCGAATCTGCCAAACCAAAGCTAACGGAGGGCCCTATTTTTCCGCTTGAGGTGCAGACTGCGATTCTATCTGAAGGGGGTACTAACAAGGCAATTTTCGAGGGATAGATACCGATCCTGAGCTCTCTGTCCGAATGGATCGCAATGTCTCCTCCGTTGTCGATGACTGCAATTTTAGCCCCGGATTCAACCATTTTATCTACGGCAAACTGTGCTATTGCCCCAGCAACGGATGCCATGGGTCCAACGTTAGCCAAACGGGCTGCCTTGCACATTTCCTCTACAATTCCTCCTATTCTGCAATTTCTGCACCCAATCGGCTCGTAACTTATTAGAAAGTATGGATTAAGCTTCACGTAAACTTCAATCTCATTTCTTGCCCTAAGTATTGCTTTTACGGCTGTTTCAAAAAAACTCTCATCCTCTGCGAGGATCGTAACTGCTGTCTCCTTGTATGAAAACCTGAACCTTTTGAAGCTCATAGCATTGCCCTCAAAAAGTCGAGGAGCGATATTTTGGCTATTCTTTTCCTTTCAAAGGCTATTATAGACGGCAAAAGATATTTGGCAGGCTTACCCCTGAGAAAGCTGTCCACAAATCTCTGCTCCCTTTCTAACCATCCGAACTCCCTCAATATCCTTCTTTCATAAATTTCCAGTTTATCCAGGCATTCAGATAGAATTTCAGCGGACTTAAGTGCCGGAACGTTTCCCTCTCCAAATCCGCTGACGCAACCTATTGCCTCGCCTACGCCGACAACTTTCCCGCATATAAAGGGTCTGCATCTGGATGGAGGAAGCATTCTAACTTTAGCATTGCAGCTGCATTCTGGCTCTCTTTCAGGAAAATCGAAGAGAGCTCTAAGCTTCTTTATTAATCCTGGCACTTTTTCTTCGAACGCGCTGCCAGCGCCTATGTGCCATTTCCCGCCAAGGGGAAAAGCCCAAGCATACCCGTGTCTTTCAAAATAGGCGAAAATATCCTCATCTCTTTCATGCCTTTCCAAGAACTGGATGGTAAACATCAGCCTGTCTTCCTCTATTTTTTGGCAGAAATTCCCTTTTTGTCCCAGTTGCATCAACTACTATGTCCGAGTCCGATTCCCTGAACTCGATACCGCTCCAAAGGTCCGAAAGCAGGGAAAGCTTGTCCACAATCACAACAGATCTGTTCTTGAACCTAAATCCATTGGCGAAGATGTTTTTAGGTCTTACAAGAACGTATTCGTCAAGATCTACGTTTATCTTCGAATACAATTCCTTTGCCTCGTCGTAAATGAATCCCCAGGCACACCTACAGTCCGGTGCCCTTCTCCTATCGTAGATGTTGACCTTTAGCCCTTTTTTTGACAAAAGAAAATATAGAAAGGAACCCGCAACCCCTGCCCCATAGATCTGGATCATAAAGAGTGCAGGTTCTCCACAACAGCCTCTGCAAATTCATTGGTTCCCACAAGCTTTCCACCGATCTGCCTGTGAAGGTCGTAGGTCACGATCCCTTGCTGGATCGTCAGCTCCACCGCTCTCTTTATCATCTCGCTCGCCTTGTTCCAGCCAATGTACTCGAACATCAGGGCACCGGATAAGATCTCCGCTGTGGGATTTGCCTTGTTCTGCCTCGCATACTTCGGAGCAGAGCCGTGAATCGGCTCGAATACCGCCATACCGTCACCAATATCGCTTCCCGGGGCTATTCCGAGTCCGCCAACGAGTGCGGCTGCAGCATCACTGAGATAGTCCCCATTTAGGTTTGGAAGCGCGATAACATCGTATTCATCGCTTCTCAGAATAATTTGCTGGAACATGTTGTCAGCGATCCGATCCTTCACAACGATTTTTCCCTCTGGCTGTCTTCCGCCGTATTTGCTGATGAGTTCATCCTCGGTAATGCATTTTTCCCCGAATTCGTCTCTCGCAACCTCGTATCCCCAGTCCCTGAAGGCGCCCTCGGTGAACTTCATGATGTTTCCCTTGTGCACGAGGGTAACGCTTCTCCTTTTGTTTTCGATTGCATACCTGATTGCCATTCTTACAAGCCTCTTCGTTGCAAACTCGCTGATCGGCTTAACCCCTATTCCAGAGTCTCTCCTGACTGTGACGCCAAATTCCTTCTTGAGGATCTCTATGAACTTAAGCGCTTCTTTGCTCCCTTTCGGCCATTCTATGCCAGCATACACGTCTTCGGTGCTCTCCCTGAATATGACGAAATTGACCTTTTCAGGCTCCTTGATCGGGGAAGGGATTCCCTTCAGATAGAAAACAGGGCGAACGTTGGCGTAAAGATCCAAAACTTGCCTGATCGTCACGTTCAGGCTTCTGTATCCTCCTCCCACTGGAGTTGTAAGCGGACCCTTTAACGCGACCCTGAATTCCCTTATCGCATTCAGCGTATCCTCGGGCAAGGGATTCCCGTAGATCTTTGAGGCCTCCTCTCCAGCGTAGACCTCAAACCAAACGACTTTCTTTCCAAAGAGCTCTGCAGCCCTGTCCAAAACTTTTATGGCTGCTGGAACCACGTCGAATCCGATTCCGTCTCCTTTGAAAAACGGTATTATCGGATCATCAGGCACTACCAGTTTTCCATCCCTGTATTCGATTTTATTTCCCTCTTCAGGCGGTTTGAGCCTCTGATACATGAAAGCCACTCGAAGCTAAGAATAAAAGCTTTTCAGAATGAGACGAACTCAGAGATGGATAAAACTATTTAAATCAAGCCAATTCTCAATTATGCTTGAAGTGTTAAAATTGAATGCAGAATGGCTACAAGAGCTGCTCAAACTCGAAGAACTTAAGACTTTCGCCGTGCTTCACGGCTGCCTGAAGCTCGGACTCTTCGAGTTCCTCGAAAAACCAAGATCAGCCGAGGAGATCTCCAAAGAGGTAAAACTGAGCCACAGAGCTGCAAAGGCTGTGTGCAGATTTCTGAGCTCAAAGGGACTTCTAATCGAAGAAGGAGGAAAATACAGGATTTCTGAGATTTCGAAAGTATTCCTGAGCAGGAGGTCTCCATTCTCGATCGCAGAAGTTTTCGAGGAGAAGCGAGAAGAGATCGAGTTCTGGCTCAATCTCGAGAATACAATGAAGGGAGAGAACTTGCGAAGAGAGGCAGACTTTTTCAAAAGAAGAATCAGAGTTCTCGGGAAAATTGCCCTGCTGAAAGACCTAAAGTTCGTTTTCAAAATTGCATCACTCGAGGAATTCAGAAAAGCAAAAAGACTTCTCGATCTCGGAGGTGGACACGGGCTTTATGCCTACGCATTCACATTGCTGAACGAGGAATTGATTGCCGATGTATTCGACCTTCCGGAAGTCGTAAATTCGGCTAAGGATTTTCTAAAACCATTTAATGCTCAGAGAGTCAACTTTGTTGAGGGGGATTTCTTCAGAGATGAGCTGGGGGAGAATTACGACATCGTTTTCTCCTCCTTCAATCCTGGAGGAAAGAGAGCTGAGCTGATTCCGAAGATATCGAGGGCGCTTAAAAAGGGAGGGATTTACGTTAACAGGCAGTATTTCCCAGCGGACGGATTTGGTATCGAAGATCTGGAATGGAATCTCTGGGGTTTTGAGAGACTCAAAAAGGCTTCCAAAGCCTACACTTTCGAAGGGGATCTCGGGCTTGGTGAATACATCTCGAAGCTCGAAGATAACGGCTTTAAGGTCTTTGAAGTCTTCTCCAAAGGGTACACAGCAATCCTCGCAAGAAAACTTTGACAAAAATTATTTGATTTCAGGTAAAGTTAATTTTATATGCAAAATCCGTTTTTCAGTGGCTTCAATCGCAACTCTGTCGTAAGATTTTTCTGGAAGAAGAAAACTAATCTCTGGTGGTTTGATGATTCTTGGAAAAACCGCTGAAACCGTGCTCAGGAAAAGATACCTGCTCAAAAATGAAAAGGGAGAGGTTATCGAGACTCCGGAACAGATGTGCTGGAGAGTAGCCAATGCGATTGCGAGTGCTGAGGAGAACTATGGAGGGGATCCCAAGTTTTGGGCAAAGAAATTTTTCGATTTGATGTGGAATCAGGAATTCATGCCAAATTCTCCCACGCTGATGAACGCAGGTACTCCCTTGGGGCAGTTATCTGCATGCTTTGTCTTACCGATCGAAGACAGCATAGACGGAATCTTTAAAGCTCTCTGGGACATGGCAAAGGTTCAGAAAAGTGGCGGCGGAACTGGATTCAGTTTTTCAAGGCTCAGACCTAAGGGAGATCTCGTAAAGAGCACCATGGGAGTTGCAAGCGGGCCAGTGAGCTTTATGAAGATTTTCGACTCTGCTACTGAGCAGATCAAGCAGGGAGGGCGGAGGAGGGGGGCGAACATGGGGATTCTACGCTGCGATCATCCAGACATAGAGGAGTTCATAAAGGCAAAATGGGAGGAAGGAGTGCTGAGAAACTTTAACATAAGCGTTGCAGTCACTGATAAATTCATGTCCGCTCTTAAGAAAGATGATGACTATGAGCTAATCAATCCGAGGACAGAAGAAGTGGTGCGGAAGGTTTCGGCAAGGAAGATATTTAATCTGATAGTTGAAGGAGCATGGAGAAATGGCGAACCTGGGATTGTTTTCATCGATGAAGTTAACCGCCATAATCCTACACCGCATGTCGGGATGATCGAGGCTACGAATCCATGCGGTGAGCAACCATTGCTTCCCTACGAGTCGTGCAACCTCGGAAGCATAAACCTTGCAAAATTCGTAAAAGGAGATGAATTTGATTGGGAAAGGCTGAAAGAAGCTGTATGGACTTGCACGAGGTTCCTAGACAACGTTATCGACGTAAACGGCTATCCGATCCCTGAGATAGAAAAGATGACCAAGGCCAACAGAAAGGTCGGATTAGGCGTTATGGGATGGGCCGATGCCCTATTCCTTCTCGGAATTCCCTACGACAGTGAGAGGGCTATAGCCCTTGCCGAAAAAGTCATGAAGTTCATACAGGATGAATCTCATAAGGCATCTCAGGCCTTGGCAGAAGAAAGGGGAGTTTTTCCAAACTGGAAGGGGAGCGTTTGGGAGAAAAGAGGTTTAAAGATGAGAAACGCCACAACAACGACGATCGCTCCTACGGGCACGATCAGCATAATAGCCAACTGCAGCAGCGGAATCGAGCCCGTTTTTGCCTTAGCATACAAGAGGGCAAACATTCTTGATGGTGAAGAATTTTTCGAGGTTAACTGGATCTTTGAGAATGCCTTAAAGCAAAGGGGACTTTACAGCGAGAAGCTGATCGAGAAAATTGCAGAAACAGGAAGCATTCAGAAGCTCGATCTGCCTGAAGACATGAAGAGGGTCTTCAAATGTGCACTCGAGATAGCTCCAGAATGGCATGTAAGGATGCAGGCAGCATTCCAGAAGTTCACGGACAATGCTGTGAGCAAAACCATAAATCTGCCAAACTCCGCAACCCGGCTTGACGTTGAGAAGGCTTTCCTTCTTGCCTATGAGCTCAGGTGCAAGGGTATTACTGTCTACAGAGACGGGAGCAGGGAAGAGCAGGTTTTGATGCTCAAGAAAGCCGAGAAGGAGAAGGAGAAAATTAGGAGACCTTCCAAGTTCATCGAACCTCGCCCAAGGCCAAGAGTAACTGAGGGCAGAACCATAGAGACGAGGACAGGATGCGGTTCGCTTTATGTAACAATAAACGAGGACAGCGAGGGCATAGCAGAGGTATTCGTTCAGCTCGGAAAAAGCGGAGGATGTTCTGCGTCGCAAACAGAGGCAATTGGCAGACTTTTAAGCGTAGCTTTACGGAGCTGGATAAATCCAGAGGTTCTCATCAAGCAGCTGAAGGGAATTCGCTGCCCATCCATAGGCTTCGACAACGGCGAGATCATCACGAGCTGCGCAGATGGAGTGGCCAAGGTGCTTGAAAAATGGCTCAAGGGAGAGTACAGGAGAATAAAGTTTGAAGTGGAGGGTATAAAACCTTTGACTGAGTTTGCAGAGGAGATCGTGGAGGAGGAGGGGAAGACAAAGATGATCGGCGGTGTATGCCCTGAATGCGGTAACGTGCTTGAATACGGCGAAGGCTGCGCGACATGCAGGTTCTGCGGTTTCACGAAGTGTGGATGAACGAAATGAATTTAGATAGCACGAGATATTAAATTTAGCTTGAAAATTCATATTTTCTTTTGTTATAAAAAATGCTGATATTAACTTTAAAAAAATTTATATGTGATCAGAGAAAGGACAAGGTGGTGGTAAGATGGTTCTCGAATTTAGAAAGGGAGCAATATTTGTGGATGAGCTCAGGAACGTCAGTATAAAGATCGGAGAGATCACGGAAGAAGAGGAAGAGTGGGCTCCAATGGGTCCAACGCCTTTTCCGCAGATAGAAACGCTGAGGGATTGGGATTTCACCCTGCTCAAGCGCTACAAGCCATTCTATGCTCCTTATTGCGACATGTGCTGCCTCTGCACCATGGGCAAATGTGATCTGACCGAGAACAAGCGCGGAGCCTGCGGAATTAGCCTCGAAGCTCAGACTGGAAGAATTGTCGATATCGCGGTAGCTATCGGCGCAGCATGCCACACGGGGCACGCGAGGCACATGCTCCATGACATAGAGCACATCACAGGCAAAAAGCTTGAAGAGATTCCCGTGGATCTTGGCCCTGAAATTTCGGAAGTTGCACCGCTTACGCAGCTGATAACTGGAATTAAGCCGAAGACCTTAGCTGATCTGGAGAGAGCGCTTACTTATGTTGAGGAACAGATAGTGCAGGTAATGGATGCAATTCACACGGGACAGGAGGGCAGCTACTTGGACTTCGAATCGAAGGCATTCCACCTTGGCATGATGGACTCTCTCGGCAAGGAGATAGCGGACATTGCCCAGATCGTTGCTTTCAACCTGCCGAAGGGGGAGAGCAATCAGCCTCTTATCGAGCTGGGAATGGGAGTTCTGGATAGAAACAAAGCGATCGTGCTCGTGATAGGCCATCATGCTCCTCCTGCCCTTAACATTGCTGACTATATCGAGAACAACAAACTTGGCGATGAGGTTGAACTCGCGGGTATTTGCTGCACAGCTCACGACATGAGCAGATACTGGCCTAAGGCTAAAATAGCAGGTTCTTTGGGCAGACAGCTCAAAGTTGTAAGGGCAGGCTTGGCCGACATAATCGTGATTGACGAGCAGTGCATCAGGGCAGACATTCTGTACCATGCAGGAAAGCTCGGAATACCTGTTCTTTGCACGAATGCGAAGGCAATGCATGCACTGCCAGACATGACGAAGAAGGATCCAAAGGAGGTCATTAAGTACCTGCTCGATGGAAACCCGGGAGCAGTTGTGCTCGATCCTCTTAAGGTCGGCGAAATTGCAGTTGAGGTTGCAAGGGCTAGGAGAAAGAAGAGAGGCGAGATAAAGCCCGTGCTTACTGAAGAGCAGTTCATGAGCTACGCAAAAGCCTGCACGCAGTGCGGAACTTGCACAATCGCGTGCCCGCAGAAGATAAGAATTGGCGAGGCAATGGAGGCTGCAGAGAAAGGGGACAGAAAGGTGCTTGAGGAGAAGTGGGACGTCTGCATAACATGCGGAAGGTGCGAGCAGGTTTGCCCGAAGAATATACCGATAATAGACATGTTCAACTATGCTGCCTGGAACAGAATACTGAACGAGAAAGGAAAGGTTAGAAGGGGCAGAGGTCCAGTCAGGGATTCCGAAATCAGGAACGTTGGTGCTCCGATTGTCCTCGGTACGATTCCTGGAATCATTGCAGTTGTTGGCTGCAGCAATTATCCGAACGGCACGAAGGATGCTTACACGATAGTAAACGAGTTCGCATCGAGGAATTACATCGTGGTAACCACTGGATGCATGGCGATGGACTGCGGGCTCTACAAGGATGAAGAAGGAAAGACTGTTTACGAGAAGTACAAGGACGATTTTGATGGCGGTGGCGTCGTCAACATTGGTAGCTGCGTCTCGAATGCACACATCCACGGAGCAGCGATAAAGGTTGCGAGGATATTTGCAATGAGAAATATTAGGGCCAACTATGAGGAGATAGCTGATTACATTCTGAACAGAGTCGGAGCTTGCGGAGTGGCCTGGGGAGCATACAGCCAGAAGGCTGCCAGCATAGCAACAGGAGTTAACAGGCTCGGAATTCCAGTTGTCGTTGGACCGCACGGGAGCAAGTACCGCAGGGCATTCTTGGGGAGGCCGTACAACGATGAAGACTGGATGGTATACGATGTTAGAAGCGGGCAGAAGGTTCGCATTGAACCGGCACCGCAGGACTTGCTTGTTGCGGCTGAAACCATCGAAGAGGCTATTCCGCTCATAGCAAAGCTGTGCTTCAGGCCGAATGACACGGACAAGGGCAGAGCCATAAAGCTGACCCACTACATCGATCTGAGCCTGAAATACTTGGGCAGAATGCCGGACGACTGGCATCTGTACGTTAGAACTGAAACAGATTTGCCGCTCGCGAAGAGAGAGGAACTGCTAAAGGAGCTTGAAGAAAAGCACGGCTGGAAGATAGACTGGAGCAGGAAGAAGATCCTCGAGGGACCAATAAGGCCGTATCATGCAGGCTTCAATCCGACATGCGTCGAGAGACTCTTCAAGGAAGGATTCTCAAGTTTGGCCAAGAAATGAGGTGGTTTAAATGCCCAAGACGATTGAGCAGCCATTTGATGCTGCAAACATTCCTGGGCCAAAGATGGCGATGCTACTTGAAAAGGGGAAGCCAGTGGCAATGGCCGTAAAGAAGGCAAAGCACCCACTTCTGATAGTAGGTCCAGACATAACACCAGCAATGATTGAAAGAGTTAGGAAATTCGCAGAGAAGGGTGTAACAGTGGTGGCGACGGGTAATGCCATCGGTAAGCTTGCCCAGGCAGGGATCAATGCGAAGTATGCGGTGCTTCACGAACTCGCTCAGTTCTTGCTCGACCCCAACTGGAAGGGCTTCGACGGGAAAGGAAACTACGACGTTGTGCTGATGATGGGTACAATTTACTACCACGGTTCCCAGATGCTCGCGGCGATCAAGAATTTCGCACCACACATAAGGGCGATATCCATTGACCGCTACTATCATCCGAATGCTGCTATGAGCTTTGGCAACCTCTGGAGGAAAGAGGAAGATTATTTGGCCCTTTTAGACGAGATAGTCTCCGAACTCTAATCCCTTTTTTTATAAAGCATTGCAATTAAATTTTGCAAAGGTATACGAAGTTTCTGTAGATCTCCTTTCCCTTCTCCGTGTGAGCCACTTCTGGATGGAACTGCACGCCATAAATCGGCAGCTCTCTGTGCCTAATAGCCTCAATTTCGCAGAATTCGCTTCTCGCAAGAAGTTCAAAATCTCTTGGCATCTTTTTTACTTCATCCATGTGGCTCGCCCAAACCCTCAAAATGCCCGGTAGCCCCCTGAATATGTCGTCTTCCTCCAATATTTCGACCTCGATCAGGCTGTACTCAGCCCTTTTCCCCCTTCCCACTTCTCCGCCAAAGAATTTCGCGATTAGCTGATGTCCAAGGCAAATTCCGAGCAACGGAACTCCGAATTCCCCATATCTCTCAAGGATCTCCCAGCAGTTTCCCGCCCTTTCAAGGCTTGGACCACCGCTGAATATGATCCCCGCGGGTTTTCGATTTTTGATCTCACTAACTGGAGTTGTATTTTCGATGATCTCCGCCTTTACTCCAATCTCCCTTAACGTTCTCCAGATCCTGTGGGTATACTGCCCGTGGTTCTCGATTATTGCAATCATATCACTCAAACTCGATGGTTGCTGGCGGTTTATTCGTCACGTCATAAAGCACCCTGCAGACCTCGGGGATTTCGCTTACGATCCTGAATGCTATTCTCTGCAGAACCTCAAAGGGAACGTTCATCGCGTTTGCCGTCATTCCGTCGGTACTTTCAACTATCCTTACAGCGATTGTCTCCTTGTAAGCTCTTATGTCTCCCTGAACGCCAACCGTCTTCAGCCCGAGAAGCACAGCAAAAGCCTGCCACGGCCTGAGCTTTGCCCTCTCTATCTCCTCTTCAACAATTGCATTCGCTTCCCTTACAATTCTAACCCTCTCAGGTGTTACCTCGCCAATTATTCTTGCAGCAAGCCCTGGGCCGGGAAAGGGCATTCTCTCATAGATCTCCTTGGGTATTCCAAGTTCTCTTGCGAGCTGTCTGACCTCGTCCTTGTAAAGATCGCGTAATGGCTCGATTATTCGCAATTTTAACCTCTCCGGAAGGCCGCCAACGTTATGGTGGCTCTTTATTCCTCCTCTGCTCTCGATCCAGTCCGGTGCAATCGTTCCCTGAATGAGAAAATCTGCCCCGATTTTCTTAGCTTCTTCCTCAAAAATCTCAACAAAAACCTTTCCTATGACTTTCCTCTTCTCCTCCGGGTCTATTACACCTTTAAGAGCTCTGAAAAATCTTTCTTCTGCGTTAACGGCTACCAGATTTAGCCCAAAATCTCTGAACGTTTTTATAACAAACTCCGGCTCTCCCTTTCTCAAAAGCCCCGTGTTCACAAATACAGCATAAAGTCTCTCTCCAATGGCCTTGTAAGCGAGCATCGCAGCTGTGGAGCTGTCAACCCCGCCTGAAAGAGCTATTATTGCCTTTCCATCTCCCACTATCTCCCTTATCTCCCTGACCTTTTCCTCGATGAGAGAATTCACAAATAAAGATAGCGTGGTAATTTAAATACTTTCGAAACGATTTTCTGCTTCGAAATCTGCCCGGACTATGGAACTCGAAGATGTCATCAAATCGCTTAGAGATTTTAGAGATCGAAGAAACTGGCTGAGATATCACACCCCAAAAAATCTCGCCCTATCGATAATCATAGAGAGCACGGAGCTCCTTGAGCTTTTTCAATGGACCACAAACGCTGAGGAAGAGATAAGAGTTCTTGATGAGAAGAGGGGGGAGATTGCAGAAGAGATTGCGGACATCTTGATCTACTTGCTTTACTTTTGCGATGTTGCAGGAATAGATTTGGAAAAAGCACTGAGGGAAAAAATTGCGAGGAATGAGATGAGATTTCCGTTGGAGGGAAAATAAAAAATCAGGGATTCATCTCGTAGGCATCTTTAAGCGAATAGACCTCTTTAAGAACCTTTTCGAACCTATCCTGATTTGGAACTGGCCTCTTTACCATTTTTCTGCAGTATTCTATCTGCTCTTCAGTCACAGTGGGCTTAGCCATGAGCTCTACCGCAAATTTCGAGAAGTCCCTTATGAAGACTTCGAATATCTGGTCGAGAAGCTCATCGCTCACGTCATACATTCCCCTGTAGACCTTAACGGCCTCAATTATGAGGTGTCCGTAAACGAGAAGTGTGAAGAGTTCTCCAACAGTTGCGAGGAAATCGAAATCCCTCATCTGCTCAGCGCTCGGCGGTGCATTGGCAATCATTTCCCTGAAGGTCTCAATCTGCTCCTTGAAAACGTTCACGTTCGGCAGATCAACGCTGTTGTATGCGTTATGATAATCATGGAACCTGACCTTCTCAAGTCCTCCTGCTGGTCCCTGGTTGAACAGGAATTCGTCGTGCTTCGCAGCATCCATCCTTGGCACTTCTGGAAATTCAGCTGGGTTGAAGAGGTAGTTGTAGAGGAACTTCAGGATCAGGGCCATGTTCACGTGCACAGTTCCCTCAAGCTTTGGAAGTGCCCTAATATACTTTGCCGCCATCTCGAAGTATGTGTCCTTTTCAAAGCCCTTCGCTGCTATGATGTCCCAGAGGAGGTTTATCACTTCTTCTCCTTCCCTCGTTACCTTTGACTTCACAATTGCGTTGTAGAGCAGATAGCGCCTGTCATCGAGCGATGCGACACGCATGTAGTCGCAGGCTCTTCTAGCGAAGAGCTTCATAGCAACGAGCCTGCAGTAAGCGTCGACGAACAGCCTTTTCACATGCGGAAAATCGGTGACATGCATTCCGTAGAGTATGCGCTTCGAAGCATGGTTTATCGCTTCATAGAACGCGTGAGTGCAGATTCCGATGGATGCCCAGCCGAGATTGAACTTGCCCACGTTCACGGTATTCAAAGCTGCATCCCAGGCTTCTTCCCCTTTCTCCAGAAGGTCATCTTCGCTTACAGGATACTCGTGGATCAGGAAGTCGCCGACGAACATCTGCGATGCGACGATGTTCTTTATAAGTTGATAGTACCTCTCATCTCTGCGAAGGGCGAAGAAAGCAAACCTTCTTTTATCCATATCATAGGGCAAGCTCCCGTCAGGCTCGGCGAATCTCGCAAAGGTAGAGATTATGCTCGCAACGTTCGCGTTGCCTATGTAGTATTTCCTTCCGTAAGCCTTCCAAGTGCCGTCTGGCTGCGGTATAAGCTTTGTCTCAGTTGCGTAAATATCTGCTCCATGTTCTCTTTCCGAAAGGCCAAATGCAAAAACTCCGCCGTTTTTAAGCATTTCAGCAACTTCTTTCTTTATCTTTTCATTTTTGCTCATCCATATTGGCCCAAGACCCAGGATCGTGACCTGCCATGTGTACCAGTAGGCCAAGCTGTAGAAGCCAAGAACTTCGTTGTAGTCGCAAATTCGCCAAGTGTCCCATCTTGCATTCGGATCATCCGCGTATTGTGGCGGTGTCAGAAAAGTGTAGAAGATCTTCTCCTTCTTCTGAAATTCCAGAAAGTCCTCATACCAGGTCATCTTCCTGTCGTTTTCCTTAAGTCTGTTCTTTCCCATCTTCTCAAAGAAGTCTATCGTTTTAAGAATCAACTCTCTGCTCTTTTTCGTCCAAGTGCTCTCCCCTGAACTTTTTCGGATTCAGCAAAATCATGAGAAAAATTGACCCACTGAATTTATAAGAATTGCGAAGTCTATGTGCTCAGAAGCTCGTTGTATATTTTCTCGATCTTATTCGTAACAACCTCCCAGCTGAATTTCTCCTCCACAGCTTTCCTTCCAGCCCTTCCAAGTCTGGTTGCGAGTTGGTCTCTTGTTAGAATTTCCTTAATTTTTTCGGAAAGTTCAGAAACATCGTTAAATGTCATTCCCCCATGCAAGGCTATCTCGAATGGCCCAGGAGTGTTTGCCGAGATCACAGGCGTTGAGCAGGCCATCGCTTCAAGGAGAACTATTCCGAAAGCTTCCAATCTCGAAAATGAAGGTAAAACGAGCACTCTCGCTTTCTGCATCCATTCAGCAACTTCTTTTTTCGAAAGTATCCCCGTGAATTTTGCATTCACATTCAGCTCCTTCGTAAGCCTCTCGAATCTCTTTCTGTCCTCCCCATCACCGACTATTACCAGATTAGCATCCAGCTCCCTCTGGACTTCTCTCATCGCCTTTATTAGCGTCGCCACACCCTTATATGCTACAAGTCTTCCAACATAGAGAACTATCGGCTCTCTTTCTCCAGCGTTTTTCCCGGGCCTGAATTCACTAACGTCAACCCCATTTGGGACGATTTTAACCTTCTCCATGAATTTAGAGAGAACTGGGGAGCTCTCAGCATAGCTCTTAGTTGTAGCTATGATGACGTCAGCCTTTTCGAGAAGTTTGTTTACTATGAACTCGTTGACTCTCTCAATTCCGCTTCCGATGAATCTCGGTATCACCCACCCGTCAACCCTACTCGGAACTATCACGTCGTTGTGATACGTTATTACATGGGGTTTTCCCTCTCTCTCTGCAATTTCATCCATTTTTCGGGCAAAGAACGGTGATGGAACGTGTGAATGATAAATCTGGGACTTTATTTTCGGAAAGGAGAGGGGTATGGGCGAATAGGGTATTTTCAAGGACCTGACAACGAGGTCGGATCCAGATGAGGAAGATAGAACGGTGACTTCGTGCCCCCTCTCTCTCAGATTCTCTACCAGATTCTTCGCATGGATCTCTATGCCCCCGATGTGAGGAGGATAGTATGGTGTGGCGATCGCTATCTTCACACAATCTCCTGATTATTTCGGGTTAAAAGGCTTAACTAAGGCTGAAGTGCCGGTGTCGTCACTTCCCTGTGCTCGATCCACTCCCTCAGCCAGCTCTTGATCCTGTCAATGGTTCTTACCTCCACGTCGTATATCGTTATCATTCCGAGGAGCTCTCCCCTTCTCACGTCTCCGTCTGCTATCGGAAGGAAGACCACCTTTTCGATCTCCTTCTCCTCCTCCACCTTGCTCACTCTTCTCTGAATCGTGTCCAGGACAATGCCAAATGGATGCCTCATTATTCCGAAGGGATAAACTATCGTATTCTTTGGAAGCTTCAGCTTCCTGATAGAGATCATACAAACCTCTCCAGCCTTCAATCTCCTGCTCTCGTTTGCAATCAAAGGCTCCCATCTAGCAACTGGAGACCTCCTGAAGCCGTAGGGTTGCACCTTTACAGCAGTCCTTATCACGCCCCCTCCGCTTCTGTGAACCGTCGTAAATGACTTCTCTTCTCCTTTCAAAACTTCTCTCAGGTCCTCGAAATCTATGAAGTAAACAGCCACTGCTCCGAGCATGTCGCCCTGCTCGATTTTGCCGTCTTCTACAGGCAGAAATATCGCATGGCTGAGCTTTCTTTCCTCCTCCACCCTCTTTGGCTTCCCATGCTGGATTACGTCGACGAGAGTTCCGTAGGCATTTGCCGTAAATCCAGTCGGTGCGACAACCGTGTTATTTGGCAGTAAAATGCACCTTATCCTCAACTTAACCACTTCGTTTCGCCTCACGTTTCTGCTCTCATCAGCTATAACAGGCTCCAGAAGAGCTATGTGGACCCTTCTGTAGATTATGTCGTCCATTCTAAGCGCCTTCCTGACCACGTTTCCATTTTCTTTCCAGGTCAGTGTTCCGGATCTCTGCTCCTTGACGATCTCGAAGTTCTGCTGGCCAAGCCCCAATTTTTTGCCGAAAAAGTCTGTTTTAACGTAAAATACTTTGATGACGCCGATCAAATCAGACTTCTTTATCACGCCATCCTCTAAGGGGAGAAATATAGCCTGACTTATGCACTTCTCCTCCTCTATCAACGATGGCCTGCCATATTCAACGACGCTAACAGTAGTACCGAAAGCGTGACGGGTTTCGTTCAAACAACCAACCATCGTATTGGCAGGAAGGGAAATTCTCTGAACGTTAACAACTGCAGGTTTTCCCTTTTCGACAGGAGTATCCTTTTCGGCAATCAGGGGCTTCAGGTGAGTAAAGGGAGCCATTCTGAACTCAGATGGCCTTAGCTCCAGCTCGATCTTTTCAAGTTTATCCCCAACGAGTCCAGACCAGTGTCGGACTTCGAACTTCATATCCCCCATTATAACAATTAAACGTTACCCTCTATAAACTTTTCTGCCACCTCAAGGAAAAGCCTAAATCCTTTCAGTAAAAAGCTGATCATGGAAAGACCGATACTTCAAGTAGCTTTAGACCTCGTTGAGCTCAAAAGAGCTCTCGAGATCGCTCAGGAGGCAATAGAGGGTGGTGCAGACTGGTTGGAAGCTGGCACGCCACTGATCAAGAGCGAGGGAATGAATGCGGTTAGAGAGCTGAAGAGGGCATTTCGGGACCACAAGATAGTTGCAGACATGAAAACGATCGACACTGGAGCGGTTGAAGTGGAAATGGCCGCGAAGAGCGGGGCAGACGTCGTGATAATTCTTGCTCTATCAAACGATGCCACCATTGCGGAAGCGATTCGCGCTGGAAGAAAATATGGTTGCGCGATCATGGCTGACCTGATAAACCATCCAGATCCCGTGAAAAGAGCAAAAGAGCTTGAAGAAATGGGTGTCGACTATTTAAACGTTCATGTAGGTATAGACCAGCAGATGCTCGGGATTGATCCAATGGAGGTCCTTAAAAATGTTGTCGGAAGCGTGAACATCCCGATTGCAACAGCTGGAGGACTTGACGCTGAGAGAGCTTCTTTTTGCGTCTCCCTTGGGGCAAAGATCGTGATAGTCGGCAGTAACATTGTGAAGTCCAGAAACGTCGTAGAGTCGTCAAAAAAGGTTAGAGAAGCCATTGATCGTAAATCGGGAGTATACGTTAAGAAGAGCATGGAAGAGGAGACCCGGGAACTCCTCATGAGGGTTTCAACCCCCAACGTGAGCGATGCCATGCACCGCGCTAAGGCCATGAGGGGCATCTACCCTCTGGTGAGGGGCAAGAAGGTCGTTGGAAAGGCTGTTACTGTTAGCACGATGGATGGGGACTGGGCCAAGCCTGTCGAGGCGATTAATGTGGCTGCAGAAGGGGACGTTATCGTTATAAAGTGCTCCGGCGACACAGCTGCAGTCTGGGGAGAGCTCGCTACGAGGAGCTGTCTGAACAGAAAGATCGCTGGAGTTATAATCGACGGGGCTGTGAGAGATGTGGACGACATAAGAGCGCTCGGATTCCCCCTGTTTGCGAGAAGAGAAGTCCCCAACGCCGGAGAGCCAAAAGGATTCGGGGAGATAAACGTAAGAATTATCTGCGGAGGCATTGAGGTAAATCCAGGAGACTGGATCGTTGCAGACGACAATGGTGTTATGGTGATCCCGAAGCAAAGGGCCTATGAGATAGCGAGGAGAGCTCTTGAAGTGAAAAAGGCTGAGGACAGGATAAGGGCTGAGATAGAGGAGAAGGGGAGAACACTCGCGGATGTCATCGAGCTATACAAGTGGGAGAAAGTTAGACAATAGTCGAAATCGCTATAGTCAATTAGTTAAATTTATAAGCCGAGAGAAAAATTAGCTTTGTGGAACATAAAAGGTTTGCGGAGCGAGTTTGTGGCGAGATAGCGCTTGCAGAGCATCATGGAGAAGCAATGAAAAAATGGAGGCAGATATTCTCAATATCGCAGAGCGAAATCGCCAGGAAGCTTGGCATCTCTCCCTCAGTAATCAGCGACTATGAAGCTAGACGCAGAAGTCCTGGGGTCGCATTCATAAAAAAGTTCGTTCTCGCACTAATAGAAATTGACTCTCAGAGGCCGAATCCCGTGATTTCAAAGTATTTGGACCTTCCAGAGTTATCTTCCGCAATCATAGACCTCGCAGAGTATTCCCGGGGGGTTAAAATCGATGATTTCTGCTCGAAGATCGATGGAGAGAGACTCAACAACTTTGAAAGGCTCATAAACGGACACACGGTTATAGACAGCATCAACGCCATTTTAACGCTGAGCGCTTACGACTTCTACAGACTCTTCGGTTTTACGAGCGAGAGGGCGCTTGTCTTCACGAAAGTCACGAGCGGAAGGTCGCCGCTGGTTGCTGTCAGGGTTTCGAGCTTGAAGCCCTCTGCTGTTGTTCTTCACGGCGTCTCAAAGGTTGACGAAATGGCGATAAAAATTGCAGAAGCTGAAAAGCTTCCGCTGATTAGGACCGAGCTGGAGATTGGCGAAATGATAGATAGGCTGAGGAGGGATTTTGTGTGATCGGGATCGTTTCATACGGAACCTACATTCCGAAGTTCAGGATCAGAGTTGAGGAGATAGCAAGGATATGGGGTGAAGACCCCGAGGCCATCAAAAACAGCTTAGGAGTTGCGGAGAAGTCCGTTCCTGATTTGGATGAGGACACGGCGACAATGGCTGTGGAAGCTGGAAGAGAAGCTTTGCAGAGGGCAGGAATTCCACCAGAGAAAATAGGGGCTATATTCGTCGGCTCGGAAAGCCATCCCTACGCTGTTAAGCCGACCGCAACGATCGTGGGCGAGGCTCTCGGAATCGGGAATTACTACTACTGCGCCGATCTCGAGTTTGCCTGCAAGGCCGCGACAGCAGGAATGCAGCTCTGCTACGCAATGGTCAAGGCGGGGATGATCGAATACGGAATGTCCATAGGCTCTGACACGGCCCAGTCAAGGCCCGGGGATGCGCTCGAATACACAGCCGCTGCAGGAGCTTCTGCGATATTAATCGGAAGGGATCCGATTGCAGAAATCGAGGCAACGGTTTCCTACACAAGCGACACACCTGACTTCTGGAGACGCGATCTTCAGCCCTACCCGAGCCACGGAGGAAGATTCACTGGAGCTCCCGCCTATTTCAGGCACGTTACCTCTGCAGCTAAGAAACTGATGGAGACGTGCGGATACAGCGAGAAGGACTTCGACTACGCTGTATTCCACCAGCCGAACGCGAAGTTTCCTCAGAGAGTTGCCAGAATGCTCGGGTTCGATGAGAAGAAAATAGCTGATGGGATGCTTGTCAGGGCGATCGGGAACACCTATTCTGCGGCATCTCTGCTGGGCCTGTGCGGGATTTTAGATGTGGCAAAGCCTGACCAGAGGATTCTGCTCGTTTCTTTCGGCTCAGGAGCTGGAAGCGACGCCTTTGCGATCAGGGTTACGGAGAAGATCCTCAGCTACCCCCGGAGTCTAAGGATCTGGGACAAGGTGAAGAACTGCGTTTACCTCGACTACGCGCTTTATCTGAAGCATAGGAGGATGATAAAATGAGGGTTGCGATCATTGGAGTCGGCTGCACGGAATTCGGTGAGCTCTGGGAAAAGAGCTTCAGGAGCATATTCCTTGAAGCCGGGATTGAGGCGCTAAGGGACTGCGGAATTGAGGGAAAGGAGATAGGGGCGATATATGTTGGTAACATGAGCGGAGGAAAGTTCATAGACCAGGAGCACATTGCTGCCTTGATTGCGGACCATGCTGGCCTCGCTGAGTTCGGAATTCCTGCCGTTAGAGTCGAAAATGCAGATGCAAGCGGCGGATCTGCGTTTCGACAAGCTTACATGTCTGTCGCCTCTGGGATGCACGACGTAGTCATTGCAGCGGGAGTTGAGAAGGTTACAGATTCCGTCGACCCGATGGGAGTTCTTTCAACCTCCGTCGATCAGGAGTGGGAGAGGTTCGTGGGAGCGAATCTTCCGGCGCTCTACGCAATAATGGCAAGGCTTCACATGCACGAATTCGGCACGACCGAAGAGGATCTCGCAAAAATAGCCGTTAAAAACCACAAAAATGCCGTTCACAATCCAAAAGCTCAGTTCAGAAAGGAAATAAGTGTCGAGGATGTTCTCTCCTCAGAAGTCATAGCTGATCCGCTTAAAGTGCTCGACTGCGCCCCCTTAAGCGACGGCGCTGCTGCGTTGATCCTCGCAAAAGAAGAGATTGCAAGAAAACTCTGCGATACACCCATCTTCGTCGAGGCCTGCACCCAGGCGAGCGATTACTTGGCCTTGCAGTGCAGAAAGGATCTGGTGACAATGGGATCAGTTCTCAAAGCCTCGAAAGAGGCTTACAGAATTGCGAGGACTGAGCCAAGAGAGATAGACGTTGCTGAGGTGCATGACTCCTTCACAATTGCAGAGATCATGGCCTACGAAGACCTCGGATTTGCGAAAAAGGGAGAGGGAGCGAAACTGATAAGGGAGGGAGAGACAGAAATAGGTGGTAGGATCCCGGTGAACCCATCTGGAGGTTTGAAAGCCTGTGGGCACGCGGTTGGAGCTACAGGGATAAGGCAGATCGTTGAACTCGTTCTTCAGCTCCGCGGAGAGGCTGGAAAAAGGCAGGTTGATGCTGAAAAGGCTCTGGCCCTCAACGTTGGTGGAACCGGTGCGACTGCTGTGGTTACGATTTTGTCGAGGTGATTTTATGGTTCCGAGATTCTGGAGAAAGATAAGATACAGATATGACGTCATTGGCAGCTACTGCGAGAACTGCGGAAGCCACTACTATCCAAAAAGAGAACTCTGCCCAAAGTGTAGAAGGAAAGGAAAGCTTAGAGACGAGAAGTTTCCCGACGAGGGACAGGTCATAAGCTATACAATCGTAAACGGAAGGATCATTGCGATGATCGAGCTGAAAAACGGTGCAAGGACCCTCGCAGAAATCTGCTCTGACAAAGTCGAGATCGGGATGAGGGTAAAGAAGGCCTTCAGAAGGTATGGAGAGGACGGAGAAACGGGAATAATCTACTACGGAACCAAATTCGTCCCGATATGCTAAAAAAGCTCCAATAAACGAAAAATTTCAAATTAGCCATTAATTTTTTATTCCTGGTTCTGGTAGGCCTTCAGAACCGCGTCAACTATTTTATCTCTTGCCTCCTTGCTCATTGGATGGAAGACATCCTGATAGCTCCCATCCTTCCCCTTCTTGCTCGGCATACTCACCCAGAGCCCCTTTTCGCCCTCGATAACCTTCAGACCCTTAACGACGAATTCGTTGTCGAGGCTTACGGAGGCGTATGCCTTAACGTTTCCTTCTCCCTTCGATTTGTATATTCTAACTTCCGTAATTTCCGCCAATTCTAACCCTCCTTTCAGTTTTTCTCAGCCCTTTGCAGGGCAGTATATAAGCCTTTCCAACTCACGCGCTTAAAATCACTAAAAAAGCTTAAAATCTAAAAGAAGGCCTCAAGGCTTGTTTGCGAGGCTCCCCTGATCTTAGCTTCTGAAAATCCGAATCTCTCGAGAATCCTTAGCACCGCTGGAATTATCTGGTGCTCTATGTAGTAATCCTTATCCAGCTTCTTCATCTCCTCCCCTCCCTTCAGCCTGATCTTCAGATTCTCGCCGTCGAAGTGCTCGACCATATCGATCGGGTAAGCTCTGTCCCCAATGTTTCCAGCGCCCTTAACGACCACAAAGCCAATTTTTGAGCCCACAGGATAGAATATGCCAACCTCCTCAGCCTTCTTTGCTGCCTTAACGTGCGCCTGTACAGCTTCATACTTCGAGGGCTTTTTCGTAAGTCCTTTGTAGATAATGATGTCCTCAAGTCTGACCTTTCCCTCCTTTATCGACTTCACGATCTCTCTGACATAATCCAGAGCTTTTTCGGGATTCTTCTCCCTGAGAATTATCTCGATTACGGCCCTCTGAGCCCTCTTAGCCAGCTCGCACCAGTCTCCACGCCTGACTTCGAGTCCCCGAATTAGGATTTTCCCGTCAGCCGTAAGTCCTGCGTATCTCTTCTTTTCAACGAAGAAGATCGTCTCGAAGAGCTCGTCAAGCTCGATCTGAACTGGAAGCTTGATTGAGATCTCAGAGATTAGGTTGGAAACTTCCTCTTGAAGTTCTTTCAGGCTTTTTCCTGGCTTTGAAACAAAAATGCTGTCAGTATCTCCGTAAAGAACTTTAAATCCGAGTTCCTGCGCGATCTTTGCGGAAGTCTTTATGAAGTGCCTTCCCCAAGCAGTTGTGGCTTCAGCGCACTCCCTGCAGTACCATCTCGCACCAGTCCACCCCATGTAGCCGTAGAAGGAATTTGTAAGCACTTTCAAGGTTTGCTGTTTTATGTCGAGGAGCTTATACTTCGGGTCGCCTTCGCTGAGCCCTCTCATCTCTCTCTTTATCTCCCTCCTCTTTTCTATCAGCATCCGCAGAATTCTCCTGAAAAATCCGTCTGGATGCTTTCTAAACCTGTAGCCAACCTCCGGGGCGACATAACAGTCGTTACCACTCGTGATCGTGTCAGGGCTGACGTTGTAGGCTATCATGATCGACGGATACATGCTCGCAAAGTCAAGTTCCGCAACGTTTTCATGCAGTCCCCGCTCCGGCTCTATTACAAAGGCTCCCTCGTAGCTTTCCATTGGCGTCTCTCTCGCATTTGGAGCCACTTCTCCGAGTTTTCTCGCCTCACTCAGCAGAAGCCAGTCCACCTGCCTTCCCCTCCCCATTCTCGAAACATCGTCAAGCGGGAGCCTGATCAGCCTTGCAAGCTCGTAATGCATTGGGAGCAGTTCCTTGGCGATCATGTAGGTATGGATGACGTCCCTTCTTGCGTGAGCGAGGACCCTCTCCCTGTCTGTTTGCCAGTATCGATTTATGTCCTTGGCCTCTATGTCCTCGACGTCGATCTTGGCTCCTAAGAATTCCGCTATGTTTTCGAGTTTCTTGACCTTCACATCCGAAATTCGCAGAGCAATGTCGTAGAGGTCAACGTTGAGCCTGCCTGCAATCTTTGGCCTTCCACCCTTGAATGTTACCGCACTGCCATCTCTTCCGACGTTAAGCGAGACCTTGAGCTTTTCAGCTCTCTTTCTCAGATAAGGCCAGTCAAAGGCATCCTGATTGTAGCCGACGATCACGTCGGGATCCACATGCCTGAGTCTTTCAACGAACCTTTGCAGGATCTCCCTTTCTCCGCCCTGGAGTATTTCCTCCTCATTTTCGCTTTCCCCCCATTTCATCGCTATAACTATCACTGGATCCCTCTCGGGGTCGGGCATCCCGAAAGTGGAAAGCATTTCGCAGTCGAAGGCAAAGATCTTCAATTCCGGGATTTCTTTGCTCACCCTCTCAATGCTCTCTATTTCATAGCTTCTGAGCTTTCCTTCAATCTCTTTCCCCTCGATTCTTACGCCGTCGAGGCACGCAAGGTCTTTGTCTATCAAATAGCGGTAGGCAAAAGGTATATCTGCTTCTCTAACGTCCCCAAACTGGGAGAAGTATTCCCTGAGCTTCGGAACGTGCTGGGGATGCTTTGCATATATCTTAAAAGCCGGAATCTTCTTTCCGAAGAAGCTAAGGTGCGTTTTTTCATACGAGTCCGGGGATATAACTTCCCTCCTCGTGCTCACCATCGCCTTCTGAATTATCTCCTCATCGATGTCAAGGACATAGAAATAAGGTTTGAAGCTTCCGTCATATGCCACAAAGGTTTCACGATCCTTACACCAGAGCCTAAGAACCGCTTTTTCGTTGATCGTGATGTATTCTGCATCCAGCAGCCAGCCCTCTATCACGAGCTGAGTTGGCGCGGAAAGATTTAAAGTTATCCTGAGAGGGGGAAAAATATTAAAAACTCCAAAGAAACTTAGAAACATGGTAGTCGGTGTAACGCTTGTGAACGTTGTCGCTGGGAAAGAGAAGGAAGTATACGTGAAGATTAAGAACATGAAGAAGGTAAAGGACGTCTACCACGTGTTTGGCGAGTTCGATTTTGTGGTCATAATCCACGCAGACAGCCTCTCCGAGCTGAACAAGACTGTGGACGAGATCAGAAGAATTGAAGGGGTTACAAAGACGCAAACGGTCGTCGGCGCCGAAATATGAGCGAGTTAAAGGAGATAAGCATAGCCGAATTTTTTGAAAAGAACAAGCATATTCTTGGCTACACGAACTCCGCAAGAGCGTTGATAACGGTTGTGAAGGAAGCAGTTGACAACTCTCTCGATGCCTGCGAAGAAGCCGGAATTCTTCCGGACATCTTTGTGAGAATTTCCAACGTCGAAAATAATAACTACAGGATCACCGTGGAAGATAATGGGCCAGGAATTAAAAAGGAACTCGTTGCGAGAGCATTCGGCAAGCTACTCTACGGTTCAAGATTTCATGAAATAAAGCAGAGCAGGGGCCAGCAGGGCATAGGAATCTCAGCTGCAGTCTTGTATGCACAGCTGACCACTGGAAAACCAACCGTTGTCACGACCAAGCAGATCGGAGCAGAAAAAGCTTACAGAGTTTTGCTTTACATAGATACGAAAAGGAATGAGCCCATCATTGAAAGTGAAGGGGAAGAAGACTGGTACATGCCACACGGAACAAGGGTCGAATTCGAAATCTCTGGCAGCTACGTCAAGGACAGGAAGCAGAGTGTATTCGAATACCTCAAAGAGACCTCAGTCGTGAATCCGCACGCAAAGATCACTTTTGTGGATCCCGAAGGAAACATATACGAGTTTAAGAGGTCGTCAAACGAAATGCCAAAACCCGCAAAAGCGATAAAGCCGCATCCACACGGCATAGAGCTTGGTAAGCTCATGGGCATGCTTAAGTTCACAGATTCGCCAACGCTTAGGAAATTTCTAAAGGAGGAGTTCGTGAGGATCGGGGACAAAATTGCCGACGAAATCCTTGCAAAAGCGGGATTTTCGGGAAACGAGGATCCAAAGAAGCTTGGAAGGGAAGAGGCTGCAAAGCTTATTGAAGCTTTCAAGAGTGTTGAAGTACTTCCGCCGCCAGTTGACTGTCTCTCACCCATTGGTGAGGAGCTTCTCATGCGCAGTTTGATCTCCGAATACTCTCCGGAATTCGTCTACGCGGTTACGAGAAGACCAAAGGTTTATTCCGGACATCCATTTCTCGTGGAGGCTGCAATTGCATACGGCGGAGAAATAAAGACAGAGAAGATCGTCCTCCTCAGGTTTGCAAACAAGATACCGCTTCTCTACCAGCAGGGTGGCTGTGCCCTAAGGAGGGCAGTGGAGAGTATAAACTGGAAGAACTACGGACTTGAGCAGACAAAAGAAGAGCTGCCTTATGGAAATGCCGTAATCTTGGTCCACCTCGCCTCCACTAACATCCCCTACACCTCAGAATCGAAAGAGGCAATTTCTCCAATTCCAGAAATAATGGGCGAGATAAGACTCGCTCTTCAGGAAATAGGAAGGAAGCTGAAGGAGTATCTGGACAGAAAAGAAAGACAGGAGGTCAAGAAGAAAAAAGAAGAGGTTATCGCAAAAATATTACCTTTAATTGCCAAAAAGGTATGCGAGGTGCTCGAAAAGGATTCCGTAGAGGTTGGCAGAATAGTTGCAAGGATTATGGGATATCTCCATGTGGAGAGGATCGTGAACGAGAGGAATGGTGTAAAGGAGGTCAAGATAGTCGTTTCAAACTTCACAAAGGCGAAGAGAGAGGTCAGGATTTTGGAGACATGCTCGGGAGAGGTTGAAGCTGATAATGCGAGAATTTCGGAGGGCAGGTATCCAACGATCGCATGGAATTTAACTCTGAACCCCAATGAAGAGGTCGAACTCAGATATCGACTTAGGGGAGATGTCGTGAACAAAAACCCGATAGTCGAGGGGGTCGACACAACTATGCTCAGTGTTGTAACTCGCTAAAATTTTTCTCTTCAGGGGCTTCATACAGCAAGCAATATTAATCCCCTCCCGCAGTTTTCCCTATGAAACTTTTGGCAATAAATGGGAGTCCGAATAAGAGAAACACCTACGCCCTACTGGAAGCTATCGCAGACGAAGCCAAAAAGCTCGGTGCAGAAGCGGAGATTTTGAACCTCGCAGATTATAACATAAACCCCTGCAAGGGTTGCGATAAGTGCCTCAAGGGAGAATGCATCCAGAAGGATGATATCGAAAAGGTGCTCGAAGCGATGAGAGCTGCTGACGCAATAGTTATCGGTGCCCCTACGTATTTCGGAAACGTTCCTGGAATCGTTAAGAATTTGATAGACAGGAGCAGAATGGACAGGATGGGTGGATTCAGACTCAAAAACAAAGTTTTTGCCCCCGTAATTACTTCCGGGCTAAGACATGGCGGTGCAGAGTTCGTGGCGATGAGTCTGATCGTTTACGCCCTCGGGCAGGCTATGATAGTTGTATCGAATGCGGAGAATCCGATAACAACAGGAAGCTTCCCCGTGGGAGTCATTCAGGGAGATGCGGGATGGAGGGGAGTTAAGAAGGACGAGATAGCACTCAGCACCGCAAGAGCCCTTGCGAGAAGAATCGTAGAGGTTGCCAACGCTACGAAGAGTCTTAGAAGTTGATGAATCTGAAATTCAGGATAAAGAGCACAGAAGGTGCTGCAAGAACTGGAGTTGCCGAAGTTAGAGAAAGGAAATTCAAAACTCCAGCATTTTTGCCAGTTGCAACGCTTGCAAGTGTGAGAGCTCTGGATTTCAGAGATCTCAGGGAGATCGGCGTCGAAGTGGTGATGGCAAACACGTTTCACCTGCACCTGAAGCCTGGAGATGAGCTCATAAGGGAGCTGGGCGGACTTCACGAGTTCATGAAATTCGATGGTGTTATAGCAACCGATTCTGGCGGCTTTCAGGTTTTCTCTCTGGGCTTTGGAATGGAACACGGGATAGGAAAGATTGCGGACAACATATTTCTCGAAAGGCTGAGAAACGTCAGCAAAAAGGGAGAGAAATGGGTTGAGATCGACGAGGACGGGATCAGCTTCAGGAATCCTATAAACGGGAGCTTCATGCGCCTAACTCCAGAGAAATCGATGAAGATCCAGTCGAATCTTGGTTCCGATATCGTCTTCGTTTTCGACGAGTGCACTTCTCCGCTTTCAGACAAAGAATACACAGCAAAAGCTCTTGAGAGGACAAACAGGTGGATTCTTAGATGCTTAGAATGTTACGACAGAAATCAGGCAATATTCGGGATCGTGCAGGGAGGAGAGTACAGGGATCTTCGCATGAAATCCGTGGAGTTCATACTTAAGCACGATTTCGACGGTTATGGCATTGGCGGTTCCTTGGGGAAAAGCAAGGCAGACATGCTGAACATTCTGGAATGGGTAGTTCCCCTGCTTCCCGAAGAGAAGCCAAGGCATCTCCTCGGCATCGGGGCTGTGGAAGACATATTCAGATCTGTAGAGAGGGGAATTGACATGTTCGACTGCGTCTCTCCGACGAGATGGGCCAGAAGGGGCGTTCTTTACATTTCTCCCGAAGCCGGAGGTAGCGTAGAAAACAAGTTCAGGGTTCACATAAAGAATGCAGATTTCAAAAAAGACAGGAAACCGCTGGATCCTGCCTGCGACTGCTTTGTTTGCCAGAATTACTCGAGAGCATATCTGCACCACCTATTCGTATCGAACGAGCTAACTTATTTCCGTTTGGCATCCTATCACAACGTCCGCTTCTTTATAAGGCTAATGGATGAAATTCGTGAGGCGATCGATGGGGGCTACTTTTCAGAACTCAAGAAAGAGTGGTTGCGGGAATAGAAAAAATTATATTGCATGTCTGCGAATTCTTGCTTAGAGTCGAGCATGAAGCATGCGAAAAAGTTTAAGGAATACTTCGAGGACATAAGACCAGTAACGGACGAGGAGCTTGAAGAGCTCCTGAATGACTCCCCCGGTAGGAGCGAAAGAAACAAAAAGATTAAGAAAGCGAAGAAGGAGCTATACAGAGAGCACTAGATCAGTCCAGCGAGCTCTTCAAGCGCCTTTTTTTGATCCTTAGCCTTAACGATACCGCTTGCAAGTAGCACACCGTCTGCTCCCAGATCGAGCGCTCTGACATAGTCCTCGTGGTTCGTTATTCCGGCTCCGCAAAGTACCTTCACTTCCCTGCAGATATTCCTAGCTGAAGCTATCGCATTCTCAACTACTTCTGGCTTCGCCTTGCTAACGGCAATTCCCGAACCAATGAGCTCTGGAGGCTCAACAGCAACGAAGTCTGGCCTAAGCGCTGCTACTGCAGCAGTTGTGGAGACGTTGTTCGTGCAGACTATCGATTTCATTTCCAGACTTCTAAGCTTTGAGATGCAAAAATCTATGTCCGCAAGCTTCATTCTTCGCTCGGAGTGATTCAAAAGGCTACCCTTCCCCCCATGTTCTTTTACCATCTCCGCATTAACTGCTCCAGTGAAGCTTCCAAACTCCACTGGATCGACATGCTGGGCGAAGACGTCAATGGCTACGCTTTTGGCAATAACTGGCAGATCCAGATGGCTAACGGCAACTGCAATGTATACTCCACTCCTCTCCGCAACACTTTCGGCTATCTTCGCAAGCTCCAAAGCCTTTCTACCGAAGGCTTCCTTATAGGCCTTGAAGTTTATGAAGATCATACTCAGAAGTCCGTCATGATCCTGAACTGATCCGTATCGGGCTTTAGATGTGCCATGAACCTTCTCACCGCTCCTTCCACATCCCTAGCCTTTGTGATCGCTCTACCAACGACTACGATGTCAGCACCGGCTGCGATAACTTCGGATACGTTCTCGGGCTTTATACCTCCCGCAACAGCCACAAGAACCCGATACTTCCTGATCTCCTTTGCAAGGGACCATGGTGGAACGCTCTGCTCGCTGTCTATGGCTCTGTGCAGCTCTACAACGTCGGGCTGTGCTTCTTTAACTATCTGATCCATTCTTTTCACCGGATCCTCCACGTTCAGCATATCAACGACCGCAAGCATTCCCGTCTTCTTCGCTTCGCTTACGCCCTTAGCGATCGTGCTGATCGGTGCCAGACCCGAGATCACGACAGCATTTGCCGTAGCGTCCGCGGCCATTCTTGCTTCAAGATTTCCGACATCGAGGGTTTTCAGATCGAGAATGAAGAAGGCATCTGGCTTCACATCTCTGAGCTTCAGAATAACCTCGCAACCGTATTTCTTAACTAAGGGCGTTCCCACTTCGAATATTATGTGATCACTTTCTGGAATCTGCGAAAGCACGGAAATTACCTCCTCAAGGTCGGGAATGTCAAGGGCTATCTGCAGGTATGGCGGATCCCAGAGCTTCGTGAGCTTTCTTCCAACAAACGGATGGTGGCTGCGATCTTTCTCATATAGCATCGTACCCACGTCGGGGAAGTTCTGCATGGCTCTTTTGATCGCGAGCTTAGTCGCTCCGTAGTTGTAGTAGTAGATCTTGTGCTTGTTTTTTGCCATTGGATGTATGAAGACGCTAACGACTATCAGGTAGTCTTCCGCCCTTTCCTTTGGAATGTATCCCTCTTCAACTGCATCGGCAACTGCCTTCGCAACTGCAGCCTGTGCGGGACCAAAGATCAGCTCAGCCTGCTCCATGTTCCTGACAGTCACCTTCGGAACTATCACTGCGGGAGGTTTCGTGATCAGGTTCGGTCTCAAAACTGCGAGGAGCGGCGTATGACCTGCTGAAAGCGTTGCAAGGGCGTTAGCAAAAGCTGCTGCGACCGGACTGTCTTTTGTGCCGATTAAGAGATCAACGTGAGCAACTTCGTAGCCCTCGCCGATCAGAGCTTCGCCAACCCTGAACTCCATATGCCTTGAAATTCCTTTCGGTAATAAACTTTTTGTTCCACGAGAGATCTCGATGATGAAGCAAATAATCGTGTATTTCGTTGGAATTGCTGGCTCAGGAAAGAGCTATCTGACTAAGGCCTTTGGAGACTGGCTTGATTCGATGAAGGCAGGAGTAATGCGGATCAATCTCGATCCCGGAGCCGACTACGTCCCATACCCCGCTGACATCGACGTGAGGGAATGGTTCACTCTCGAGGACATAATGCATAAATACAACGTAGGTCCAAATGGAGCCCAGATAATCTCTTCGGACCTTCTCGTAACGCTGATCGACGATATAAAATACGAAATCGACCTTTCGCAGCCAGACTTTGTGCTGATCGACACTCCCGGCCAGATGGAGATCTTCACACTCAGAGAGAGCAGCAAAATCCTGATCGAGGCTCTTGATATGAGCAGGAGCGTAATGGTCTTCCTTTTCGATCCAGTGGTCTCAAAAACCCCATTTGGATTTCTTTCCCAGCTATTCATGGCCAACTCAGCTATTTTCCGCCTCGAAATACCTCAAATAACGGTTCTATCGAAGTCTGACATTCTGGGAGATGAGGAAATCGAAAGGATCCTGAGGTGGAGCTCCGATCTGGACTATCTTTCGAGCTTCATAGAAAGAAAAACGCTAAGCGTGGAGCTCTTGAGAACCTTAAGGGATTCAGGGCTTTTCAGACCGCTCGTCACAGTTTCGGCGCTAAAAGGCTACGGGATGGAGGAGATCTACGACGGAATTCAGGAATACTTCTACGGAGGTGAGGACTTGGAAAGGGTTCTATTTTAACTGCTCGCCCACGAGTTCGTCGAAAACTTCCAAGAATTTTTCCTCCATTCCCTGCGGAATCAGGGCTCCAGCAGCAACGCTGTGCCCACCACCGCTTCCTCCAACTTTCTCCGCGGCGATCTTTATTGCTTTTCCGAGGTTCAAACCCCTCTCAACAAGCCGATAATTCGCCCTTGCGGAAACCTTTATTCCCTCCTCGTTTTCAGCGAAGGCAACTATTGGCTTCTCTGGGTTCTTGATCAGGCTCATCCCAGCAACTATTCCCACGATAGTATCCCTTATATCTCTGCCCGCATGGAAAAACTGGATGTTCTTTCGCTCCTTTATCCCGATCTCCTCCACGAGCTTAAGCCCCTCGGATAAATTCCTCCTGTGATTCTGGAGCAGAGTTCTGGCTCTGCTGAATGCCTTTTCATCTCCGAAGCAAACTCCTAGGCCCACTTCTGCCTCATCATACCTTGCAGTTGCGTTCAAAAGGGTTGAGTACTCCATCGCATCCCTTTTCTCAGTCCCTTCCTCCTCGTGAATCAGAAGATAGCATTCACCCGCAATCCTCTTTATCTCATCGTATCTCATCCCGAGACTCATGCAGTGCCTCACAAGAGCAGAAACCATCTTTTTTCTCTCCCCCGGACTCAAATCAATCCAGCTGAGCCATGGGTCTATGCCCAAATCGGAAAGGAATTTCAGGCAGCCAGCTTCATTCCCCGTGATCCCAGGAATGACTGGATCCGTGTTGTATTCGAGCATCTTTGTCAAAGGCCTTGTCTGCTTTCCAAAGAATCTGATATCCTTTCGAATTTCGATGCTCTTCCCGGCAAGTCTTTCTGCGATTTTTCTGTTCAATCCTACCAGCCTTCCAAATTTTGAGTCCTGCAAATCCCCCACTGAGCCAACAATGGCCAAAGCTCCAAGCCTTGCAGAGGGAAAAATTCTGCTCGCAACCAAAAATGTAGCCATCGCACCGCTCATCTCAATGCTGCCATCTAATCCGAAATCATGCGGATTCAGCTGTCTTTCGTGGCTGAACTCAGGAATGTGGTGATCAGTTATCACGAAGTTCAACTCTTTAAGCAGGCTGAGCTGTCCGCTTCCAAGATCCGTGAACCAGACAAATTTTCCTTCGTCCGCAATTTTTTCTACCTCTTTTTTATCGAGCTGCTTCAAAAATCGGATTTCAGCCTCTATTCCGGCTTTTTTCAAAGCCCTCAGGGCTATGGAACCGGCGGTTATACCGTCCGCATCGATGTGGGTGACGACGATCACATCGTTCTGCCTTTTTATCAGTTCTGCAAGCTCTGTCGCCTTTGAAATCAAACCTCCCACGCTAAAAATTTCGAAATGGATTTTAAAAGCTTTACTGGAAACAGTTGAAAGATACCTCAAAATTCAGACCTCGTAGCTTTCTCCCGGCTTCAGCACCACGACCTTGCAGATCTTCTCCGCAAGTCTCTTGAACTCCATGGGATCGGCATCGATGAGCGGAAATGTGCCGTAGTGCATCGGAATTGCAACCTTCGGCCTCACTAATTCCACCGCCTTCACGGCTTCCCTTATTCCCATTGTGTAAAAGTCACCGATGGGCACCAGCATCACGTCCGGCTCATAAAGCTCGCCTATTAGCTTCATGTCCATAAAAAGCCCTGTGTCGCCTGTGTGGTAAACCTTAACCCCATCCATTTCGACGACGAAGCCAACTGGAGCTCCGCAGCTTATTATTTCACCATTTTCATCCTCAAAATCGGCTGAGTGCAGAGCTGGAACCATTGTGACGCGAATTCCCGAAGAAAAAGCGCTTCCGCCTATGTTCATTCCCATGGTTTCAACATCTCTCTTGGCTAAAATCCTGGATAGCTCGTGTATGCAGACAATGAGTGCATTGTTCCTCTTCGCAATCTCCACAGCATCGCCAAGATGGTCGCCGTGGCCGTGAGTCACGAGGATCACGTCGGCCTTTATATCCTCAGCACTGACGGGTGCCATCGGATTCCCGGTTATGAATGGATCTATCAGCACCCTTTTGCTTCCCTCAAGCAGAAAAGCAGAGTGCCCCAGCCAAACTATCCTCATATTCGAAAATACACCGCTAAAATTTAGTTTTTTCGGTGGGAGCAAAATGAAATAAATCATGAGCTACAACTTAAGGTATGCTTACCGACGATATCGGCAGTTTCCCGCTACCACTCGGGATAACCAGAGATTGGGCTGAAAAGAATTTCAGGAGCAAAGAATACGAGGAAATGGTTCAAAGAGCCTTTCTGATGAAATCAAAGTACGTGGATGTTCCAAACTATCCCCAGTTCAGGGACATGGTTAGAATGTTTCTCGAACCCATAAAGAATCCAGAACTTCAGGATGATGCCTACCTGATATCCGAAAAAGGAGCAACAATTCCCGAAGTGGAATTTGTCCAGAAGATGAGGGTTGAAAGGCTCAGGGTCTGCATAACTGGAGTATTCGAGCTCTATTACAGGGAATTCGGAGGGGTTATCTACGAGGATGTTCTGCAAAACTTCGCGGAATCCGTTTACAGGTTTGCAAGAAATGCCACAAGGTACGCCAACGTTGTTTGTCTGAGCTTCGACGAACCCAGTTTGGGCGTTGCTCCTGACCTGCAGCCCAGCAAAGAGCAGATCGAGAGAGCTTACGATTTCAAGCTCAATGCCGACACCCAAGTGCATCTGCACGAGCCCCTCTTTTACGATCGCTTCCTCGAGACGGGGATAGGGATAATAGGAATCGAGACTGCCCGTGATCCGAAGAAGATTGATGCCCTCGACGTTGAAGCGCTGGAGTCGGCCGAAAAAAGGGTGAGAATAGGAGTCGCGAGGACGGACATAGACTGCATAATTTCTGAATTCAACGAGAGGCATAATGTGAACGCATGGAAGAGTGAAGACCTTGCCATGCTGGCTATTGAGGAATTTGAGCCTGCAGAGAAAATCCTGGAAAGATTGAAAATTGCAAAGAAAAAATTCGCTGATCTCCTGAGCTACATTGGGCCAGACTGCGGTCTTTTCGCATTTCCATCCCAGAGAAGCGCCCTGAAGCTTCTTGAAAACGTTAAAAGGGCAAAAGAACTATGGACTACCTGATGTATTTCTTCAAGTGCTTTCTAACATTCTTCGTAATCGTTGACCCGCCTGGGAATCTGCCAATTTTCATCGGGCTAACCAGTAGGTTCAAAGAAGAGCTGAGGGAGAAGATATCGAAAAGGATGACGACGATAGCCCTCTCAATATTGATAATAACCACCATTTCCGGGGGAGCAATACTCGATTTCTTCCACGTTTCGATAAACAGTCTGAGAATTGCCGGCGGAATCCTTCTTTTCATAATCTCTGTCGACATCCTTCTTGGAGCCCATGGTAGGGAGGAATACCGAAAAAGAGCGGAAGAGAGTGCAGAAGTGGATTCCTTAGCCGTATTTCCGCTTGCTCTTCCCTTGTATACTGGTCCCGGAGCGATTACCGCGGGAATCGTCATGTACTCGCAGGCATCGGATCTTATTTCCAAGCTGATAGTTGTTTTAAGCGCGGTCCTCGTTTACGCTATCGTAAGACTGACCCATATCTACAGCGGCTGGATAATAAAGTTGCTTGGAAAAAGCGGCGCTGATATAGTTGCAAAGGTGCTTGCAATATTCCTCGCTGCAATAGGGGTGGAATTCGTCATAGGGGGCTTCAGGAGCGAATTTGCCTGACGAAAATCCTGCACTGATCACCACAGGAGGGAATGGCTTCTACCTCTATTCCAAAAGCTCTGAAAAATCCCTCCAAAAATCCCCTGCAAATTTTATCCGACTTCACAGCCTCCAAGGCATTCACGGGACACGACAGGAAAAGAACTCCTTCTTCCCGCTTTTCAATCTTTACACCCGAAATCATGGACAAAAAAGTTGCCACTTCTCCGAAATCCCTTAATCTCAGGTTTTCCGCAATGTATTCTCCCCTCTCCCTTCCATAATCAAATGCGATCCTGTAAACCTCATCACCGAGCCTTTCAGCGAGAGCTGATACGAGTCGGTAGGCGAGCAGCGGTCTGATTTTCGAAAGCTTGATCAGCCTCCACTTCTGAGCTATTCTTTCCTCCTTCATTCTCTCACTGTGGAGTAATAGATCGCGGCTATTCCACAGATCTGCAGCAGGATTCCTGCAATGTAGAGAATTTCAGAAATAGCCAGCGCGTAGGCCAGCACAGGCAAAGCCCCGCCTACAACCAGCGCAAAAAAGCCAAGGCTCAGGAGGATCAGAAACCCCTGTTTTGTTCTCAAATATGCGTTGTAAACCTGAAGGATCAGGGCTCCGCCGAGAAGTAAAAAGGCCGGAGTCAGAATAAAAAGAAATGTTTGCAGGAAGTTCATAAGTTCACCCCCGGCTTCCATGCCGTTTCCTTAAGCCTTCTTGTTGCCACTATGCACTCAACCATCACAACACCATCGAGGCTCGAAATCATATTCGTGATCTCGCTTATCTCCTCAATGCTGCCTCCTCTCACCTTCAAGATGAAATTGAAGTTACCGAAGGTCTGATAGAGCTCTATTATCTGAGGTATGTCCCTGAGCCTTTCAGCTGTTCTCTTGGGATCTGCGCTCACGAGCAGGAAGGCAGTTATCTGGTTGAACTTCTCGGGGTTCAGTATGACAGTGTATCTTTCAATTACGTCTTTTTCGAGCTTCCTTATCCTCTTGTGTACGCTCGATACCGACAAACCGAGCTCCTCTGCAAGCTCGTGGAGGGTCTTGCGGGCGTCCTCGGTAAGGATTGATATCAGCTTAATATCTTTCTCGTCCATGATTAAAATTTGCACTCTAAATGATAAACTTTTCGCCAATAAAATTAGCCCACGGGCTTAGTGCTGAATATCTTCGCGTTTCCACTCTCGAAAACCTTGGCGATGCATCTTTCGATGTTTTCTTCGACCGAACCGAAAAGTCTTCTCTCCTCAAAGCCAAAAAACACATAAGAAACGTTGTATTTCTCCAGAATTTCGGCCATTTCTTCGCAGTCCCTTGAAGTGTAAAATTTCCTGACATCTTTGGCCCTCTCCGCTATCTTATCGTAATCCCTTCGCCACTGAAACTCATGCCCTGTCCATGCAACCACTGCTGGATTTCCCGTAAAAACCGCCACCCTCCCCCCGTACTGATAGGCACAGAAGTATCCATGCGTGCAACCCTCTTCAATAATCACGCCTTCCCTTTCCTTCAGCCACTGGAGCGCTTCGTATTCTCCGTATATCTTCGTGAACGCCATGCCATCTAGAGTAAATTCCGCAGTATGGTATCGCAGCGGTGTCGCGACGATGGGATACGCAAGGCTTACGATAAGAAGAAGTGCGATTAAAGGTTTTGCTTTCCCTATTCCAATAATTTTCAGCCTCAAAACTGCTCCAAGAGAGAGCAAAATCCATGCGCAAAGATAGAATTTGAAAACAGTATTCAGTCTTGAATCGATCGCGATGAACTCTGGGATTATGAAGCAGGACAGCGCGGTGAATATGAGTGGGGCAGATGTGTCTTTTTTAATCATCCCGAATACGGAGCAGACGAGTAGCGGAATAAGGACTGGCAGAATTGGGCTGAAAAAGTAGAAGGGCAGAGAAAATGGAATCGAGTAAAAGATCAGCTTTTTCTCTGGCAGGAAAGATAAGTAGGCCAAAAGCAAGATTGTAGCCGAATAGCCAAGGAACTCAACTGGATTGCTTCTTTCGGTTATAAAAACCAGATCCGTCTTCGGGAGGTTCATGGTAAGATAGTACGCAGCAACAAGGGGGAGAGAAGCCAAAGAATAAACCAGAATAGACCTATCCCTCGCAGAAATGGCGAAAAGGATTGCGAGCAAAAGCATTACTGGATAATCCCAAGAGTTAGCGGCAAACAATCCGAAAAGAGAGAGCGGAAGGAGGAAGTAAAGCTTTCTTTCCTTGGGCAGCAGTATTGAAACCAGAAAAAGCTTCATCGGAATTGCGAACACGTGGGCATGAAGGTCTGCATGGATGAAGCTGAAGTAAGGGAACTCATTTATCGTTCCGCTGATCACTCTCGTTGAATTCCAGTAGTAGAGAAAGTCCAAGCCTGTAAATGGTCTATGGAGCAGATCGACAAAAGAGTAGGCATTTCCAGAAAACATTACAAAGATCAGGGCAAGAAGGGCAATTTTTCGATCTCTCTCGAATATTCCGTAGATAAGAATGGCTGTGTAAGCAGGAAGTGCTGCGACCGCGATGTTGTATCCAATCTCAGGCGGAGAAAAAGAGAGCAGAATTATTCCCGATCCAAGCACATGGCCAAAGTAGTAATAGCAGTCGAGCTTTTCGTTTGCAAAAAATGGATCGTTGGGCGGAAGAGAGGGTGAACTGAGTATCGAGTTCATGAAGGCCATGTCCATGAACTTCTCAGCATCGAATATGCCCGGATTCAGGAATCGAAGGAAGATGAAGAAAAAGAAAACGAGGGCAAATACTGCCTCGCTCTTCTCAATTCTGAACTGAAATCTTGCGATAATTAAGTAAGCAAGACCGGCCAGCAGAATTATGAGAATTGCAAAAAAGGCAATTTTAAAGTTCACGAAGTGCGCTAAGGCGAAGGAAACCATGGTTACGATGAAGAGAGAGGAGAATCTCGCGAGGCTGAATTTCATGAACCTTAGAAATGGAAGCGTGATGATCAATGAGGCGAGGTAGAAAAGAGGGGCGTAAACTAAGCTCAACCCCTCACCTCTCTAAGGCTCAAGTTCATCGCCGAGAGGGCTATGAACCCGAGGGCCACAGTTACCGCGTTTTTCAACGCATGATCGACGAACGCAAGCGTGAACGCAACTGAGTAAGGCTGGTAAAATCCAATTATTGCAGTCAAAGCCAGCTCATACGTGCCAATACCTCCGGGGGTTACAGGGATTGCCTTTACGATGTTTCCAATTGCTACCGCGAGGGCTATTGCTGCAAAGCTGATTCCACCAAAGCTCAATGCGAGGATGTAACAAACGAAGATGTCAAAGAACCACACCAGCAAAGAAAGGGAAAAGATCGCGGCCGAGTCGCCAGCGTTCATGGCCATCTTCGCCCTCTCCATGATTCTCCCGACGAAGTTCTGCATTCTGGAAAGGGTCACTATCGCCACCACAATCAGTAAAGCGAATCCAATCGCATAAAATGGCTCCAAGTAGCTCGTTCCCAGGTAAAGGGAAGCTATTATGGCGACTACAGCTACTGAGAGAATGTCAAAGGTTCTCTCAACCGCAATTCCGCCCAAGGAGCAGGTGTAGCTTACCCCATACCTTTTGAAGACGTAAGCCCTTGCAAGATCCCCGAGCCTTACTGGCGTTATTACGTTCACGGTCTGCCCGATGCTGACTGCGAGAGAAGAGAAGCCCGCTGAGGTCTTTTCCCCGAGTCTGTCCACAATATACTTGAACCTGTATCCCCTCAGAAGGAACGAAGAGGTGTAAAGAATGGCTGCGATTGCAAGTAGATCGAACCTTATCATCAGAAGAGCTTCAAAGAAGTTCTTAACGCCAGTGGTTAGGACCAAAAAGAAGAGAATGGCTATTGCCAGAATCGTTGCGAAGGCAAAAAACCTTCGGGAGCGGGCAAGATCTTCTGAGAGCATCCTCAGAATCTGGAAGAACATGTACATAACATCCTTTCTGAAGCGAACTTTCGTTTCTCCACCGTGCTCCCAGAAAACCGGGATTTCTTTCACCCTGTACCCCATTTTTTGAGCCAGAACGAGAACTTCCGTATCCCAGAACCAGTGGGTATCTTTGGCCTTCTCTCCAATCTCAAGGATCGCGGACCTCCTGAAAGCTTTGAATCCGCACTGGTGATCGTGGATTTTTGATCCCAAAAGCAGGCGAACGAGAAAATTGTATGCCTTCGACGCAATATCCCTCTTCAGTGGCCTCTTTGCAACGCTCTCCTTCATCAGCCTCGATCCCGTGGCTATGTCGTATCCTTCTGCGATTGCGGAAACGATGTCCTTCAAATGCCTGAGGTCCGTCGAAAGATCAACGTCCATGTATACGACCACATCCTTAGAGCAGTTTCTGAACGCATTCATAAGTGCCCTTCCCCTGCCAAGTCTTTGGTCTGAGTGCAAGTGCTTTACTTTTGGATTCTTCTCCGCTATTTCCCTCGCAATTCTGTCAGTTCCATCCGTGGAGCCATCTTCAGCAATAACGATTTCATAATCGTATCCAAGCTCCTTCAAGTAATTCTCAATCTTCTCGACCGCGCTTCTCAGTCTCTTCGCCTCGTTGTAAGCGGGAAGGACTATGCTAATTCTCATCCACACCCCTCGGTAGGTAGATGCAACAGGGCTCTTCTGCGAGGTAGTCGCCAGTTAAAGCGTACGCCCTCGCCCTGCTGCCTCCGCATATGAACCTGAACTCGCAGATCCCACACTTTCCCTTCAGACTGTTCGGATCCCTCAGCTTGACGAAGATATCCGAATTTTTATAGATTTTCTCAACTCTCTGCTCCCTCACATTTCCAGCGGAGATCTGAAGGAAGCCGCTCGGATAGATATCGCCCGTGTGGCTTATGAAGAACATTCCCCTCCCATCCGTAACAAAGGCTCTGTGCATACCTTCCTTTGCCCCCCGCCTTTCAAACTCGTTCCCAAAATCGAGCCTATCAAGAAGCTTCCAGTAAAGTTCACTAACCTCCGGCATCTTTCCCCTGCTCCTCATAATCTCGATCCTTCTGAAGTGCACGGCTGCTGAGCTTTTAACATTTATAAATTTCCCCACGTCGTAAAGCCAGCAGAGAACATCTTCGAATTCCTGCGGAGAGGGCATGAGCTCAGCTTTGGCCCTTCCCGTTGGAACGATGAAGAATACGTCCCACATCTCCGCTCCCAACTCGACGCAAAGCCTCGCAATTTCCGGAAGCTCGTAGATGTTATCCTTCGTTACCGTGGTGTTTATCTGGAAGGGCAGGCCCACTTCGCGAGCTTTCCTGAGGACTACCAAACTTTTTGCGAAAGCTCCCCTGATCCCCCTGAAGCTGTCGTGCGTTTCCTCAAGCCCGTCTATGCTGATCGCAATTCTCGAAACCCCTGCATTTTTCAAATCTTCCAGCCTTTCCTTAGTAGCCTTCTCCGTTCCGCTGAATGCAATTGAAACTCTGAACTTCTTTGATGCGTAGGAAACGATTTCACCGAGATCTTCTCTCATCAGCGGGTCTCCGCCGGTGAATACAAGCATCGGCTTCGAAAAGCTTGCAATTTCGTCAAGAACCCTGAAGCATTCCTCCTTTGTGAGCTCATTCGGGCTTCTGTTGCGAATGGCCTTGGCCCTGCAGTGCCTGCATGCAAGCATGCACGCTCTCGTGAGCTCCCAGAAGACTATAAAGGGGTCCATATTCTTCGTCTAAAAAGTTCATGAATGTGATAAAAATTTTTGCAATCGAAGATCAATTCAGGACGACCAAAGCATATCAATCTAAAATCTCCTTTGCTCCGCGAGAATCGAAAGTATTATATTTACCATACAAGACTACCAAATAATGAGATTGAGATTACATTTTCACACTACACCTGGTTCGCAGATAGATCTCAACTATTCCTATCACCTCGCCTCCGCAATTTACCGTGCAATTGAAAGGGCGGATCCATCCACTTCCATAGACCTTCATCTGCCAAATGTGCCAAAGTTCTTCACCTTCAGCAAGCTTATGATTCCCGAAAAGAGAATCGAGAATGGTAAGATACTCATAGAATCGGATGAAGTTTACCTCTTCTTTTCAACGATGAAGGATAAGACTGCGCAAAAACTGGTCGAAGGACTTTTCATGAAGCCTGAGATCAAGATTGGAGATACAAAAATGGATTTATCTCAAATTGAGGTTTTAAGGGAGAAAAAAATAGGAAGAAGGGAGAAATTCGTGACTCTAAGTCCAATAAATGTCTCAAAGGTTGAAAACAATGGAGAAAGAAGGGCTGTTGATCTTTATCCCACACAGGAGGAATTCTACGAGGTCCTTGCAAGGAATCTTGTCAGGAAATACACGCTTTTTTACGGAAAGGAGCCAGAGAGCTGCGAGCTGATTTTCGAAGTGGAAGAATTCAAGCCGAAGAGGATTCTTGTCAAGGATACATGGCACAGATGCTGCGAGATGGTTTTCAAGGCAGAGGGAAATCCTGAGCTGCTTGAAATGGGATACAAGGCTGGTTTTGGCAGTAAGAACAGCATGGGGTTCGGGATGGTGAAGGTGGTATGAACATCGAAATCAACATATTCAACGATCCATGGATGGATAACGGAATTGAAAATTTTTACAGAATTCTGAAGGAAATAGAATCATGCAGGGCAGAGTTAACGGAGAGCTCAATGATACTCAGTATTGAGGAC
>Ga0071330_1061874_pt1 | contig 39940 bp, 34 predicted proteins | sample GBScel77sediment_FD_63802 | JGI IMG/M metagenome (GOLD analysis project Ga0071330, IMG submission 63802) | Hot spring sediment microbial communities from Great Boiling Spring, Nevada - Cellulolytic enrichment Sediment 77C v2 (version 2) | ecosystem: Environmental > Aquatic > Thermal springs >...
GCATATATCCTAATAGGCAGGTCTCCTGGCTTCCAGCATAGGTCTCTGCGCCTTCCCGGTTTCCCAGTGGCATTATGCAGGACCCTTAACGCTGGTCACAGTAGCGGGACTGCAGCGGATTTTCACCGCTTTCCCTTTTAATCCCCCAAAGGGGAACCTATTAGAACTATGCGTCTTGATTGATATGATACTATAAGATGGTGTCACAGTCAACAGATTCTACCTAGAAAAACCCATAATAATTTCTGCAACTACATCGTACCTTTCAAAAGGCAGTATGAGACATATACCATTTACTATATTCTTTATACTTTCAATCAACTCAATCGCTATCTCTATACCTTCTCTCTTAGGGTCTTTAGACTCTTTAATCCTTTCTCTTATATTTTTAGGAATAGATATACCTGGGACCTCATTATGTAAAAATTCAGCGTGTCTTGAACTTCTTAATGGAAGAATTCCAGCTAGAACTGGTGGTAATTTGAATTCTATTCTCTCCAAGAATCTCTCTAAGCTCTCTTTGTCATATATTGGCTGTGTTTCGATAAAGTTAACCCCATTTTCAATCTTTCGTTTTAATTTCCCTATCTCTTGTTCTGGATTGTCAGTATTTGGATTTACTGCTACACCTATCGTAAAATTAGTTGCCAATCCTATTGGATTACCCATATAATCAATCCCATTATTCAGTTTGTTTAATATTAAGACTAATCCTTCAGAATTTACATCGAAAACGGGTTTTGCCTGTGGGTGATCTCCTATTGAGGGAGGGTCTCCAGTCAAGGCTAGTATATTCTTTATTCCTAAGGCTGAAGCACCTAAGAGTTCTGATTGGATACCTATGAGATTCCTATCCCTACACGTGAAGTGAAGTATCGATTCTATGTCTAATTCTTCCTTAAGTATATGAGCCAAGGCTATAGAAGAGATTCTTACTCTAGCCATCGGAGAATCAGGAATGTTTACAGCATCTATCCCTGCCATTTTTAGAAGTTTTACCCCTTCTTTTACCTTCTCAAGTTCTATCCCTTTTGGAGGGCTTATTTCCACAGAAACTAGAAACTCCTTACCAAGTTTTCTGGACAATCTTGATGGTGTGTCTTTCTTCTTAATTTCTATCTCTTTTTCATGAATTGTCTCAGTTTCAATTTCCACTAATAAGTCTCTTTTAGTCTCCTTTTTGATGAAAGCAATATGTCTTGGAGTTGTGCCACAACATCCACCTATGACCTTAGCTCCGTATCTAATATACTCTTTTACAAAACTGGCAAAGTATGTTTCTCCGGTGTTGTAGACAAGTCTACCCTGTATAAACTGCGGATATCCAGCATTTGGTTGAACAGAGAATGGTTCTTTTAGATGTTGAGCAAATATTTTGAGAATTTCTAAGGTCTGGAGAGGTCCATTACCACAGTTCAAACCCACTATATCTACATCTATACCTTTTAGAAATTCTATTACTCTGTGGATATCCTCCCCCAATACAGTACTCATATCTTTAAAGAATGAAAATTGAACAATCAATGGTATTTTAACTGAAAGGTTATCTAATAATCTAAGTATTATTTCGACTTCCTTTGTTGAAGACATGGTCTCTAGGATTAGTCCATCTGGGTCCTCTTCTAGTATACTTATAATCTGCCTTTTATATATATCTATAGCTTTCTTTTCATCTATTTCAAAGCCTTTTCCTATTGGCTTACCAATAGGTCCTATACTTGCAAATACATAGATATTCTTATTGGAAGCTTCTTTCGCTAACTTGATACCCATTTTATTTATCTTCTCGACAAGATTTTCATATCCCCATGATCTTAATTTAAGTTCATTGGCTCCAAAGGTATTAGTTTCGATACATTCAGCCCCTGCTTCTATATATTCTCTATGAATCGATATAACTAGTTCAGGATTTAAAATATTTGCATACTCAATAGGCTTGTCTTGAGGATATCCTCTATTGAGAAGCTCTGTACCAGTAGCACCATCAAATAATATTACTTCCTTTTCTTTAAGAAACTCTCTAAAATCTTTCATCCTCTCCTCCTGACAGTCTAATCTTGAAATCAGTTAATCTATTATACCAGATTAATTTATAAACGCACTATTGAACTTCCTAGGCTTACTTTGTATAATTAGATAGAAAATTATTTGAAATTTAGGAGGTTGGATGTGATAATAGCTGATGTCTTAAGAAGTCTCTCCTCTGCTGACGGTCCCTCTGGTTACGAGTATAGAGTTATAAATCTTATAGAAGAAGAGGTTAAGAAGATTCCAGGTGTTTCTGCCGAGATTGACCATTTGGGAAATCTTATCGTAAAGAAAAGTGGGCAGGGGAAAAAGATAGCCCTCTTTGCCCATACCGATGAGATAGGTTTCCTTCTTACAAAGAAAGAGTCTGATAACTACTGGAGATTCACTACCATTGGCGGAATAGATCCAAAGGCAGTAATATCCCAGAGGATAAAGATCTATACCAGAAGTGGGGATATAGCCTGGGGTATTGTAGGTATGCTTGAGCCCCATCTACAGACAGAGGAGACAAGGAGAAAGGTTCCATCTTTAGATGACTTGTTCTTGGATATAATTGATTGCCAGGATAGAGTAAACGCTGGAGATATTGGAGTCTTCTCTACAGAACCATTCCTTCTCTCCGATAGATATTTTACTGGCAAGGCTTTAGATAATAGGGTAAGCTGTGCTACACTACTATACACCTTGGAACTGCTAAATAACTTTATCCCTAAGGCAGAATCGTATTTTGTCTTTAATATAAGAGAAGAAGATGGAAGTCCAGGAGCAAAGACAGTTGCCTATAGGCTAAAGCCTGATCTGGCAATTGTTCTAGATGTGACTCATGGGGATATATCGATCCCATCTATGCCTAAAATAGAACTGGGTAAAGGACCGGCTCTTGGGATAGGTCCTGTGATAGATTATAACTACTTTGAAAGGCTTAAGGGTCTTGCAGAGAGCATATCTGTTAATTATCAGATAGAGCCTTTGGGTGGAAGAAGTGGAACAGATACTGATCTTATACAGATCACCAGAGGTGGTATCCCTACCCTCCTGGTCTCTTTACCCTTACGTTATATGCATACCCCTTATGAAGTGGTTAATATAAGAGATATAGAAGAAACCGCCAGACTTCTAAGTTACTTTATAGCCAGAGGAGGCGAGTAAAGTTGTATCTAAAAGATTTGACAGAGCTTTTTGGTGTCTCTGGATATGAGAAAAAGGTAAGAGAGTATATAAGAGAGAAGATAAAGGATAGGGTAAACTTTATAGAGGAAGACCCTTTGGGAAATCTTATAGCAATGAAAAAGGGTAGGGTAGATAAGAGATTACTCATCTGTGCCCATATGGATGAGGTTGGTTTTATGATCTCTAATATTGAGGATGATGGTAGATTAAGTATTATTCCAATTGGTGGTGTAGATCCGAGGGCTATCATAGGTAAGAAGGTGATCATAGGTGAAAAGGAGATGCCTGGAATTATAGGTTTTAAGGCTATCCATTTACAGAGGGATGAGATCTATGAGCCACCCAAGATGGAGAACATAAAGGTCGATATTGGGGTTACAAAAAAGTCCGAGGCAGAGAATAAAGTCAAGATAGGTGACTTTGTTGCCTTTTCTGTAGAATCAAAAAGCAACGAAAGGTGGTTTTCAGGTAAGGCTCTGGACGATAGATGTGGATGTTCCATACTGATGGATATAATTCATAGTGATATAGATCTGTACTATGATACATACTTTGTCTTTTCAGTCCAGGAAGAAATTGGATTAAGAGGTGCCGGGGTGTCTGCGGAGAGGATAGCCCCCGATCTAGCAATAGTAATAGAGACTACAACTTCGGGAGATAATCCAGAGTTTCCATCTGATAGAAGGTCTACAGAGTTAGGTAAAGGACCTGCAATAACCTTTGCCCATAGTGGTTATGTGGTAGATGAAAGACTCTTTAGATGGATAATAGATGTTGCCAGGGAGAACGGTATACCCTATCAGATCAAGAGGAGAACTGTAGGAGGGACCGATGCCAGAAGGATAGCCACCACTTTAGCAGGGATACCTTCAGCGGTAGTCTCTGTACCGGCAAGGTATATTCATTCTCCTATGTCTATTATAAATCTTGAAGATTACTCTAATACCTTAAAGCTTGTTTCTATACTACTGACTAAGGAGGCAAGATTATGAAAGAGCTCATCAGAAAACTTACGGAGATAAACTCTCCCAGTGGAAGAGAATCTAAGATCAGAGAAGTGATTCTTGACGAACTGAGGAACTCTATAGATGGATATGAAGTTGACAAGCTGGGGAATCTTATCGTCTGGAAAAATGGTAAGAGTGATAAAAAGATTCTTCTAGATGCCCATATGGATGAGATAGGTGTGGTATCATCATTTATAGATGATAAAGGCTTTATTAGGATAGAAGCTATAGGAGGAATATCTCCATATAACCTTATTGGAAGCAGGATAACTTTCCCTGAATCTGGAATCGAAGGAGTGGTTGGGATAGAGGGAGAGACCCCACAGGACGTACAGAAGAATCTGAAAGAACTTAACTTCGATAAGATCTTCGTAGATATAGGTGCCAGGAGTAGAGAAGAAGCAGAGAAATTAGTTCCTCTAGGGACATTCGGTGTATATTCGGCAGAATTTGTAGACCTTGGCAGACGAATTGTATCCAAGGCTATGGATGACAGAATAGGGTGTGCGGTATTGATAGAGACTATAAAGATGTCTAACCCTTATTATAAACTTTATGGGGCATTTTCTGTCCAGGAAGAGATGGGCTTAGTTGGAGCCAGTGTAGTGGCTTTCAATATAAATCCCGATTTTGCAGTAGCACTGGATGTTACCGCCTGGTCTGACACCCCTAAAGGATACAAAAGGATGTCAATAGAGCTGGGAAAAGGGCCTGCTATAAAGATTAAGGATAACGCCTCTATAAGTGACAGAAAAGTTGTCGAGAGATTGAGAAATGTGGCTGAGAAGAACGGGATTCCATATCAGATAGAGATTCTGATCTTTGGGGGAACTGATGCAGCTGCAATCCAAAGGACTTCATCGGGGATTCCAAGCGGGACACTTTCTATACCCTGTAGATACGTTCATTCTCCCCATGAGATGATAGACATAGAGGATGCAGAGAATGCAGTAAGACTTCTAAAGGCACTGGTAGAGGAAGAGGGGTAATGATATATCCCAGCTCCTGACCACAGCCTGCCTCCTGATGTATCTTTCAATAACTACTGTTACTATATGGAGAAATTAAGGAAATTAGTGGAGGAGAAACATCTATGAAAGAGATGACGAAGCGGGAAAGAGTAGAAAGGACTTTAAATCTTCAGGAGACGGATAGGGTACCTGTCTATGACTTACTCTATAATGATGCGGTGATACAGTACTTTACAGGGAAGGTCCCTCCACCTGGAGAAGAAGGGCTAAAGATAACCTGCGAGGCTATCTCAAAGATGCTAGATATGACAAGGAGTGTCACAGGACCATCTGAACCTAGGACCTATAGGAGAGAGGATGGCATCGTTATCAGGCAGGAGAGATGGACAAGTTGGATAGAGGAAAAGCCTTTTAAAGATGAAGAGGGGGCAAAAAGATGGTTGATTGAAAGTATAGAGAGACTAAAGAAGACAGATGTTGAAGAGATGGCTAAAAGGTATATGTCTTATTTCAAAAGGGTTCTTGATTATGTTGGAGATACGGTAGTTTTACACGCCCAGACAGGGACGGGACTTGATGAACTAAGACATAGTTTAGGGATAGAAATTTTCTCATACCTCTCTGTAGATGAACCTGAACTTATCTCCGAATATCTGGATGCATATACAGATCTACAGGTTAGGTTTATACATAAGATTGCAGATAGAAATCTTTCTCCTTGTGCCCTCACTTATGGGGATATTGCTGCAAAAGAGAGGTTACTCCATTCTCCTCAGTGGTTAAGAAGAGAATTCTTTCCTAGGTTGAAGAGATTAAATGACGCCTGGCATGAACATAATATAAAGTGCCTTTTCCATTCTGATGGATATATAATGGACGTCATACCTGATCTTATTGAGACAGGTATAGATGGATTAAACCCTATAGAGACAATAGCAGGTATGGACCTGAGAGAGGTCAAGAGACTATATGGAGATAAACTCTTTATTGCTGGCGGCATAGATGTTAGCCAACTACTCTCCAATGGCACACCGGAAGAGGTAGAGGAGGTCTGTAGAGAGGCGATCAAAGTAGCTTATCCAGGATACTTTATTGGTTCGACCACAGAATTAGATAACGGAGCAAAACTAGAAAATGTTCTAAAGATGTTAGAGGTTGCCTGGAACACCAGATTTAAGTAGCTTCTTCACTAGATAGGTTGAATATCGCTCTTCCTTCTCGGGGTACTTATAGCCCAGATTCCTGGCTGTTTCTGTAGATATCCATCTGTAAAGATTCATAGTCTCTATAAGGGCTCTTTTTATATCATCCTTGTCATAATAGGCATATGCCTTTTTTAGACGCTCTATAATTTGAGGTTCAGCCCATTTTTCCAAGAATCTACCATTATGCCATACATCATAATCCCAGCCATTCTTAGAGAGCATATACCATTCGATCATCTTTAGAAGATTCCATTTCATATGTATATCGCAGCAAATCTTGGCTGTCCATAGCTCTCCTCTCAGTAGTTTTTTAGTCATCCATACTGTATGGTACCAGAAGTCCTTAACAGAGTTTGAAAATTCAAAATAGGATGGGGGCTTATGAGTTATTTTCATATTCTTAAAATTTATTTCTTCTGAGATTCCGATTTTGTCGACCAATATCTTTATGCCCCTGTAAGCAACTATCCCGAAAGCATCTGTATTTTCCCTTAGCTTCTCCATAGAGACTATGGCAAAATCTACATCAAGTCCACCGTCAAATATTACTCTTATCTCCTTCTCATCTCCGACGGCTGTTTTTTCTAGGAATATAATTTTTGGATTTCCCACACTCTTCACCCATTCTGTATCTTCTATATAAATATTGGGGTCATTCACTAAAACTACCAGATCCAGATCAGACCATTCGTCTGCAGGAGATAACTCTCTTGCCCTTGAACCGACTATAAAAAGGCCAAAAATATTTTGATCCTTCTCAGCCCAAGTGATACTTCTATCTATAATCTTTTCATAGGTCATTATTAATCTCCTCTTATTGTTTTATTTTTGCATCTCTTTCAGTCTTCTAATGTCTCTGTTATATCTCACTTGTCTATATCCGTCAAGTTTTAAGTAGCTATCTTTTATTGTAGAATAAATATTAGCACAAGTTTGGCTTGATATATCTATTGTAATCTGTAAAATATGTAGAATATCAAAGTTAGAAATTTGGAGGTGTAATAATTAGATGGAAGTACCTATTGGTAAAGGAAGATGGGCAAGAAGGGCATATGGTTTTGAGGAGATATCGATAGTTCCGGGAGATGTTACTGTTGACCCGGAGTTGGTAGATGTCTCTCTGGAGATAGGAGGTTTTAAGCTTGAGATACCAATACTTGCAGCTGCTATGGACGGAGTTGTAGATCCAAACTTTGCTAAAGTGATGGGTAAACTTGGAGGTCTGGCTGTATTAAACTTACAGGGAATCCAGACAAGATATGAGAATCCTCAAGAGGTACTGGAAGAGATTATCTCTGCCACACCAGATAAGGCAACTGAAGTAATGCAGAGAGTCTATAGGGAACCGGTAAAGGATGAACTTGTATATAAGAGGATAAAGGAGATAAAGGATTCTGGTGTTATAACTGCCTGTTCTTCGGTGCCTCAAGAGGCGGAGAGGATGGCTCAAATAGCGGTAGAAGCAGGAGTAGATATCTTTGTGGTCCAATCCACAGTAATTACAGAAAGACATAAGGCTAAGAACTATATCCCCCTAAGTCTTGAAAAGTTTACCAAAAAGGTCCCTGTCCCTGTAGTGGTTGGGAATGTGGTAAGTTTTAGCACCGCTATGGAACTTTTTGAGACTGGTATAAGTGGGATCCTCGTCGGTGTTGGTCCTGGTGGAGCCTGTACTACCAGGCAGGTATTGGGTATTGGTGTTCCGCAGGTAACTGCAATAGCCGATGTGGCTTATGCCAGGGATATATTCTACCACAAGACCGGTAGATATATCCCGGTTATAGGTGACGGAGGTATGAATACTGGTGGAGATATAGCCAAGGCTATAGCGTGTGGGGCGGATGGAGTAATGCTTGGACAGGCTCTGGCTCGTGCTAGAGAGGCTTTTGGTAAGGGTTATCACTGGGGTATGGCGATGAGCCATTCCGCTCTACCTAGAGGGACAAGAGTCTATACAGGTACTACCGGAACCCTTCAGGAGATACTCTTTGGCCCTGCCAGGACGGACGACGGGACTCAAAACCTTGTTGGGGCATTGAAGAACTCTCTTGGTGTTTGTGGGGCTATGAATATAAAAGAATTCCATCAGGTTGAGCTTGTTATTGCTCCTACCATAAAGACTGAAGGTAAGGTATTGCAGCAGGCTCAGAGAGTAGGGATGGGTAAGTAGGAATATTCTAGGGGATAGAATTATCTATCCCCTAGACTCAGACTCTTGCAGGAAGGCAGGTGATATCATATTTACTGAAGAGAGGATATCCAAGATATTGGAGATAGTCAATGAGAAAAAGAGCGTTACTGTTCAGGAGCTAAGCTCCCTCCTGAATGTATGTGAGGTAACCATAAGGAAAGATCTCAATAAACTTGATGAGATGGGTCTAATCAAAAGGACTCATGGAGGAGCTATAGCCATAGTCAATGTCCAGTTTGAACCCTCGCTCTTTGAGAGAGAATGCAAAAACCTCTCCGTAAAATCCAGGATAGGGAAGTTAGCGGTGGACCTTATAAAAAATAATGATACTATAATACTGGACTCAGGGACTACGACGTATCAGATAGCCAAGAATATAAAGTGTAAAGGTTTTACTAACCTCACAATCATTACTAACTCTATCCCTATCGCCTATGAGCTTATGAATTGTTCCAATATACATCTAATTGTCCTTGGTGGAGAGTGCAGGAGTCTTACCGGTGCCCTGGTTGGAAGTTTTACTGAGAGTATCCTGAGAAATCTATACGTAGATAAGGTCTTTTTAGGTGCTAATGGCTTGAGCCTGGAGAGAGGATTGACCGCACCCAATCCTACTGAGGCTAATACCAAGATGATGATGGCAAAGAGTGCAAAGAAGAGGATAGGGGTTCTGGACCATACAAAGATAGGACAGGAATATCTTGTTTCCTTTTGTCCTCTCTCTGAACTTGATATACTGGTTATCGATAGAGAGTTATCCCCTGAATACGTCGAGCTACTTAGAGATGCAGGGATAGAGGTCCTTTTAGCTTAGTATCTTGTTGTATTTCTTTCAAAATAGTAGTATTCTTATACATAAGAGGTAAGTCGATTATGATACAGGAGATTATAGAAAATGTAGAAAAGGTAATCATTGGTAAAAGACAGGTTATAGAGTATTTTCTTACCGCCATTCTTTCTAATGGCCATATCCTACTGGAGGATATACCTGGCGTGGGGAAGACTATGTTGTCGAGGGCTATGGCTATATCTCTGGGGATGAGTTTTAAGAGGATTCAGTGCACCCCGGACCTTCTCCCCTCAGATATCACTGGAGTATCTGTCTTCAATCAGAAGACACAGGAATTTGAATTTAGACCAGGACCTGTGTTCGCAAATCTTGTCCTGGCTGATGAGATAAACAGGGCTACACCAAGGACACAATCTAGTTTGCTGGAGTGTATGGAGGAGAGACAGGTCACAGTCGAAGGGGTGTCGATAAAACTGCCCAGACCCTTTATCGTTATGGCTACTCAGAATCCCATCGAGTATGAGGGGGTTTTTCCACTGCCGGAGGCTCAGCTTGATCGTTTTCTGATGAAACTCTCTATAGGTTATCCATCATATGAAGATGAGATGGAGATAGTAAAGATGCAGAGGTTAAGGCATCCAATAGAGGAGTTGAAGCCGGTAGCCTCTCTTGAAGAGGTATTGTCCTTACAGGAAAAGATAAAGGAAGTTTATGTTGATGAGACTATAATCCAGTATATACTGGATATAGTAAGTGCAACAAGAAGGCATAGCGATATAGCTGTAGGCTCTAGCCCCAGGGGAAGTCTTGCACTTTACAGGACTTCACAGGCTTTAGCCTATATCAGAGGTAGGGATTATGTCTTACCCGATGATGTAAAGGAGCTTGCTCCTCTGGTTTTGAGCCATCGTATTATTCTAAAATCTGAGAGCTATCTTAGAGGTTATACACAGAGAGGCGTGATCTCAAGTATACTTGCCTCTGTTGAAGTTCCGGTGGGAAAGGTTAAATGATAAGATGGTTCTCTCTGGTATTTTTCTTTGGTATTCTGTCCTTATTATTTAGAGTCCATTTCTTATATGTCCTCTTTTATCTTTCTATAGTACTTCCTCTATTAAGTAGATATCTATCGAGATTTGCTTTTAGTAATCTAAAACTGGATGTCTCATTAGAACCAAGGAATATATTCTATCGAGAGGTATCTAGATTTTCTATAACTGTATCAAATGAGACCTTTCTTCCTGTTTACTGGTTAGAGACAGTTTCTTATCTCCCAGAAAAACTTATCTTTCCCTATAAGGTTGGAGGATTACACAGGATCCCTTCGAAGGGGAAGATCTCTTTAAGTTACGAGATAAAGGGTATTAAAAGAGGTGTTTATCAGTTAGGACCTGTTGTACTGCAGACCTCTGATATCATCTCTGGAGAGGAGTTTAAGAATACCTTTAGAGTTAACGATAGGTTAACTGTATACCCTAAGATAGTACCGATAGTCTCGGGTAGGATACACTCTTACCAGCCAGTAGGTGAGTTACGTTCAGATGAGGTTGCCTTTGAGGACCCATCCCTTTTTAGGGGGACCAGGGAATACAGTACAAGTGATCCGATCAAGCGGATCCACTGGAAACTATCTGCCAGAACTGGAGTCTTACAGGTAAAGATGTACGAACCTACGGTTGGTGCTCAGAGTGTGATATTCCTGAATCTCAGATATCAGGATTATTCCACTTTCGATAGGGATTACAAGGTGGAATTGGCAATAACTCTGGCTTCTTCTCTGGCAACATTTCTTATTAAGAAAAAGCAGGAGGTTGGTCTGGTGACAAATGGTGGAGATATGTTGATAGAGGATACAAACCTTACAGTGCAGAAGATCCCGCCAAAGAGAGGGGAAGAACATCTTATAAGAATCTTAGAGTTACTTGCCAGAGTAACCCCTAGAAGGACCGATGATTTTCCCCCTCTAGTCTATTCTGAGAGTTTATCATTTCCCAGATGGGTAAATCTGCTCGTAATTACACCAAGGGAGAATGAGCAGCTTATGAAAACTCTGATAGGTATAAATCGGAGAGGGACAAATATCTCTCTTTTTACTCTGATAGACTATAAAGGAGATAGGCGTGAGGAGGGAATCTTCATATATGAGGTCCCTAATGAAGATAAGATCAAGGCGCTATAATCTCCATGAGATAGAAGGACTGATCTTTGTCTCTCTCTTATCTTTACTTGGATTTTACCTGATACAAAGTATTGCTAGAATTCTATTTCCATCCTTTTATATCCCATCTTATACCATTTTTAATCTCTTTCTGGCAGTTACATTTGGTTACTTCTTCCAGATCTCAGGCTCCGGTTTTGTTGGTCTTATACCTTACCTGCCCCTGGCAAGGCTTATCTTTGTCCTTGGGATAAGAAAAGACCTTGGTTTGAAGCTGGATTTCTTTCAGTTGGGGAGTTTTTATTTCCCGATTAATCTCTTATTACTGTTATTTTTCTTTTCCCTATCGAGTTCTACTGCAGAAGACTGGAGACTTCTTTTCCCCCAGGAAGAAGAGTACCCTCCCCCGTTAGACTCCAAAAGATATTACGAATGGGTAACAAGCCCCACCCACAGGATAAACAGAATCCCTCATCTTAGAAGTATAGGGGTTCGCTGGGCTTCTATACTTTTTCTGGTAATAATCGTACTTGCGTGTATATGGGAGTGGAAGAAGGACATACCTGAGTATCTCTGGTATATAGTTACGATTTACTTCCTCGTATATCTTGTGTTTCTCTGGTATGGGTTACTGAGGGCAAAGGCAACCGAGAAAGAACTGGATGGGCATACGATATCCAGTGGGATCTTTACCAAAGGTTTATCCCTCCCTACACTGATCTTGTTCTTTGGTCTTCTCATCAGTCTGGTATTACCATGGGGATATTCTCCGGTTTCTCTCTCTAAGCTGGGAGAATTTCTAGCCAGACTTTTTCAGCCCAAACCAGCAGACTATGGATCACCATTGATTAATCCTCTCTTGTGGAGGTTCAGGATACTCTACATAAGGCCAAGATTTTCTACTCCAAGTAATCCCAAATTTATCTTCATACCTCACTATATCCTCTGGACTCTTTTGGGCATAGGAATAGTCTTTGGTATGATACTACTTATAAGATCGGGTTTCTTCTCTAGAGTTCTTTCTATATTGAAAGAAGGGTTTACCAGATTATTTTACTCTATAGGGGAATTAGCCAGAGAGTTAAGGTCTTTAAGGAATATAGGTACGTCTTCCATTCATCTGCCTAGGATAATCTCTGTAGAAAGGCCTTCTACTATTCTTGGCTGGATAGTCTATTACTACCGATTGTCTCTGAAGATTATGGCTAAGAAGAATCTTGGTAAAGAAAAGTGGGAGACACCGTATGAGTATGCCAGAAGAGTCGAGTCTGTCCTGCCTGAGATTGGTGTCCCCTACTGGGAGATCACTGAGATATTTGTAACTTCAAGGTATAAAAAGGTCTCTCCCAAAAAAGAATGGGTCTCCAGTATGAAGGAGAAGATAAGAGAGGTGAAAGAAAAATTAAGATGAGAGAAGTATTTCTTGGTTTGGACCTTGGGACTCAGGGGGCTAGAGTGGTTATAGTAGATAGAGAGGGGAACATCCTGTCATCTTCAGAAGATGTATTTAAAGAAGAGCCTGAAAATCCTATATACTGGTGGGAAGTGACAAGGTGCCTTTTAGGTTCTAGTATCTTCAGACTGGGAAGAGATAATAAAATCCTATCCCTTGCTGTTACCTCAACATCTGGCACGGTGGTCTGCGTTGATACTAGAGGAGAGCCTGTAATGCCAGCCTTGATGTATAATGACCCTAGAGGTGCCGAGGAATCCAAGATACTGAATAGACATCTGAAAGGGCTGACTGAGAAACTTGGATATAAGTTCAATGCTTCATATGCCTTATCCAAGATCCTGTGGCTGAAAAATAATATGCCAGATATATATGAGAGGACAAGGTTCTTCTTATCACCAACTGACTTTATAAACTTTAAACTTACAGGTAGGATGGGCATAACCGACCATACAAACGCCCTGAAGTTCGGTTTCGATCTGTTAGATTACAGATGGCCAGCTGAGATAGAACAACTGGGTATTGAACTGGATAAACTCCCGGAGGTTCTGGCACCGGGAGAGATTATAGGGGGTATAAGGAAAGAACTCCTAGATGAATTTGGTATAGATTACAACATTCCAGTCCTTACAGGTCTTACAGATGGGACGAGTGGGCAGATAGCATCCGGGGCGGTAAGGGTTGGAGAATCCTCGACAACCCTTGGTACTACTCTGGTAATCAAAGGAGTGACATCCTCTCTCATCAGAGACCCTCTGGGTAGATTTTATAGTCATCTCCATCCTGAGAAGAATAGATGGTTTCCAGGAGGTTCCAGCAATGTTGGAGGAGAATGCCTGGAGAAGATTTTCCCCGGGGAGAACTATAAGGAACTGGATAAGAAGATAAAAGACCTTATCCCTAGTTCCCTTATCATCTATCCACTTGTGAGAGATGGAGAGAGATTCCCATTTGTAAATCCTAGAGCTAAGGGTTTTGTTTCTGGGAGTCCTTCCTCTAGAGAAGAGTTATATCTCGGTTACCTGGAGGGGGTAGCTTATGTAGAGAGGCTCTGCTACGAGACCCTCTCAGAGATAGGAGTAAGGACTAACAATACCGTATATACGGTTGGTGGTGGCTCTAAAAGTCTTATCTGGTTGAAGATAAGGTCAAGTATTATGAATAAGGTATTAAAAAGGCCTGTATCTGCAACATCGGGGATGGGTGTAGCTATTCTGGGGGCAAGCAGAACCTTTTATGAATCTCTAGACCTTGCCGTCTCTAAGATGGTCAAGATAGATGTGGGGGTAGAGCCGGATAGAGATCTGGTTCCCCTCTATGAAGAGCGGTATAGGAGGTTTATAGAGATTCTTTCTGAGAGAGGATATGTATGATTAGAATAAGGGTCCTTGACGGTTACAATGTCATAGGAGGTAATAAGATCCTGGTAGAGGGGGAGGAGGGCTGCATCCTGTTAGATTTTGGTATAAATTTTGCCTCCTGGAATAACTATTTCGAGGAGTTTATCTCCCCTAGGGCAGGATTAATAGTTAAGGACCTATTGAAGTTGAAACTTCTTCCCAGGATTGATATATACAGGTCTGATCTTACTGGTAGCTTAGACCTCCCCAAATTATCAAAGGAGATAATCTTTGCATTTTTATCCCATGCACATATGGACCATATGGGCCTTGTTGGGCTTTTGAGGGAGGATATACCGATACTTTCCACTACGGAGACTCTGGCTTTGATTGTTGCCTTAAGCGAGATTAACTCTGAAGAAAAGAGCAGACTGATTGTAGACAGTAGATTCCCCGGGTCTTATCCTGTGAGGGAGGATGTATTGATAAAGCCAAACCAGAAAGGTAATAAAAATCCTATTAAGAGAAGACTTATCTACTTTGGAGATAATGGTGTTTCCTCTCTCCCTCTATCTATAGAGGATATAGAGAATTACTTTGAAGAGATGAATGTTGAAAACTCCTTTCAGGCTGGTCTTGTAGAGGCAAAGGTTCTACCTGTGTATCACTCGGTCATTGGTTCTGCCTCACTGTATTTTACATTGAGTGGGATAAGGATTCTCTATACCGGGGACTTCAGAGATAGTCCCCTACCTGAGGAAGAGAAGATCTTGCTAGATATAGGAGAAAATAGATTGAAGTTGGCTAACTCTACCAGAGAAATGATAAATAGTACAAAGGGTAAGGTAGATGTACTCATAGTGGAGGGGACCAGGACAAAGGAGTCTCACAGCATAATAACAGAGGCTATGCTCTACAATAATATATATGAAGAGGTAAAGAAACACAGGAGTAAACTCATAATTGCCGATTTCCCCTTCAGACATCTGGAGAGATTTCATACCTTTCTTAAAGTAGCTGAGGAGACTGACAGACAATTTGTTGTCCTGCCAAAGGACTATATAATCCTAAATACACTGGCAGAGATAAATTCTGATTGGGATTTTAGACGCTATCTGGGACATATTAGAGTCTACCACCAGGGGAAGGGGTCCTGGAAGGGATGGGAGAATAGTCTCCTGCAAGGAAAGATATTTAACAATCCTCCAATTAAGGAAATCCTTATAAAGCCTTCCGAGATAGAAAAGTCACCCGGATCCTACATACTGAATATTGGCTATTATGAGCTCCCCAACCTGCTTGATTTTTCTTATGAGACACTAAGAGGTGCTATCTATATACATTCAAACAGTGAGGCTTATACAGAGGATCAGAACATAGATTTTCTCAGATTATTAAGATGGTTGAGGTATTTTAATATAGAGCCCAAGGGTGTGAGAGAGAAAAATGGAAGCCTGGAATTTGATAGAATATACCATGCTTCAGGACATATATCTCCCGAAGGGCTGGAAGCTCTTATAGAAGAGATCAATCCTGACATTATCGTCCCTGTTCATACAGAATTCCCTGATTGGTTTCTCAAGAGATGGGATAAAAAAGTAAGACTGAATTCTGATATAATATTATATTAATCTCTAATTCCCTTGCTTGGAGTACTTGGATTATGTATAATTAGTGGAAATTTTAAGGTTTTAGGAGGCTTATCGTAATGGGCATAGTATATATAAATGGAGATTTTGTTCCTACAGAATCTGCTAAGGTATCTGTATATGATAGAGGGTTGCTCTATGGTGATGGGGTATTTGAAGGAATAAGGGCTTACAATGGAAGGGTATTTAAACTTGATGAGCATATAGACAGACTCTATGAGTCTGCCCACTCTATCCTGATAAAGATACCAATGAGTAAGGAAGAGTTTAAGGAGACATTGGCAGAAACGATAAGGAGAAATGGCTTGAGAGACGCCTACATACGTCCAATTGTCACTAGAGGGGTTAAGGGTCTTGGTATAAATCCCTGGGACGCTATGTCCCCTACAGTGATCATCATAGCCGACAAGATTACCCTTTATTCTTCCAAGATGTATGAGGATGGAATCACTGCAGTCTGTGCCTCTACTATGAGGAATAATCCTAATGCCTGCAATCCACAGATAAAGTCTCTAAACTACTTAAACAGCGCAATGGCAAAGTATGAGGCTTATCTAGCAGGTGCTGATGAGGCTATCTTCCTAAACCCTCAAGGTTATGTGGTGGAGGCAGCGGTAGATAATATCTTCATATATACAAAACAGGGTGAGCTGGTAACACCTCCAACATATCTTGGAGCCCTGAGGGGTATAACCAGAGATACTGTTATAGAGATAGCTAGGGCAAAGGGAATTCCGGTAAAGGAGGAGCCTTTTACTAGGCATGACCTGTACAATGCGGTTGAGTCATTCCTTACTGGTACAGCAGCTGAGGTCATACCACTGGTAAAGGTAGATGGCAGGGTTATAGGTGATGGACGTCCAGGTAAAATCACCAGAGAGATTATGATGGCTTATAGAGAGCTTACTCAAAATTCTGGGTATCCTGTGTATTAATTATGGAAATACCGAAGAATAGACTATTACCAGATACAGCTCAGATAAACAGTTTTGGACACTTGGAGATAGGTGGGGTAGATATAGTAGAGCTGGCTAAGAAGTATGGGACCCCCATATATCTCTATGATGAGACAACCCTTAGAAATAGGATGAGAGAGTTTATTACCAGCTTAAGAGAGACCTATCCTAGATCTAAAGTCTTATATGCAGGTAAGGCATTTTTGATAAGGAAAATGGCAAGAATTGCAGCGGAAGAAGGATTGGGTTTAGATGTTGTCTCAGGTGGAGAGATATACATAGCAAAAGACTCTGGTTTTCCTATGGAGAATACGTACTTCCATGGGAACAATAAGACCTTAGAAGAATTAAGGTTTGCACTGGATGTAGGGGTAGGAAATGTCGTGGTCGATAATCTTAGCGAGCTAAAACTCCTGGCATCTATGGTGAAGAGAAGACCTGTAAATGTCCTTTTTAGGCTTACCCCCGGAGTTGATCCACATACACATAGTTATATCAGTACGGGTAAGATAGACTCCAAGTTTGGATTCCAGCTAGATAGCAGGGATCTGGAGGAAGCGGTAGAGCTTGTTAAGACAGTTACCTTCTTACACTTTACAGGACTGCACTGCCACATAGGTTCTCAGATATTCGATACTGCGTTCTTTAGAATGGCTTCCCAGATAATGGCTGAACAGATAGTTATATTTACAAAAAAGTGGAATCTTCCAGTGAAAGAGCTGGATATGGGTGGAGGATTAGGGATTGCCTATAAGCTCGATGATAACCCTCCTACACCCAAAGAGATGGCAGTAGCAATTGCCGACCCTATAGGGGAGGTCTGCAGTAGAGAAGGGATCGAACCTCCTACACTTATACTTGAACCTGGGAGGTACATAGTTGGTAATGCTGGCGTTACCGTATATACTGTTGGAACCATAAAAGAGATACCTGGGGTTCGTAAATATGTAAGTGTCGATGGAGGAATGGCTGATAATCCAAGACCTATGCTCTACCAGGCTGAGTATACAGCATTTTTGGCTAATAAGATGGATAAATCTCCTAAGGAAGCTGTCACTATAGCTGGGAGATTCTGTGAGTCTGGAGATATCCTGATAAATAGTGCGCTTCTTCCCAAGGTTGAGTATGGAGACATACTCGTTGTTTCTGCTACAGGTGCCTATAACTATTCTATGTCCAGTAACTATAACATGTGTCCTCGACCTATAGTTATAGGGGTGAGTGATGGGAGAGATGAGGTCTGGGTGGAAAGGGAAAAATATATAGATTTAGTGAGGTTGCAGAGATGAAGAATATAAATATAGGGATGATAGGGCTTGGTAATGTTGGTAGCGGAGTCTGGAGGGTATTAGAGAAGAAGAAGGAAGAGGTTAAGACATTTCCATGGAACATACTGGAGATAAAGAAGATAGGAGTAAGGGATATAAAGAAGGAAAGACAGGTCAAGGTTCCGTCTTCCATCCTTACTCAGGATGTAGATAGTATTATCAACTCCCCGGATATAGATGTAGTTATTGAAGTTGCCGGTGGTAAAGAGGAAGGTTTTAAGATCATCAGTAAGGCGATAAATGCAGGGAAACATGTCATAACTGCCAATAAAGACGTCATAGCATCCTATGGACTGGAACTCTTTCAGATGGCAAGGTCAAAGGGTGTAAAGATATATTTCGAGGCAAGTGTAGGGGCTGGGATTCCCATTATAAGGGTATTGAGAGAGGATTTGGTGGCTAATAGTATTCAGGAGATCAGAGCTATACTTAATGGAACCAGCAATTATATATTGACCAGGATGTCAGAAGTTGGAGAGGACTTTGAAACGGCTTTAGCTATGGCTCAGAGGTTGGGATATGCAGAACCGAATCCTGCTAACGATGTAAAAGGGATAGATTCTGCCTACAAGATAACCATTCTCTCCTCTATAGCGTTTAATGCCTTTGTCAGACCAGAGGATATCTACGTGGAAGGGATAGATATAATAAGTATCAGGGATATCCAGTATGCCCATGAGCTTGGTTATGAGATAAAGTCACTGGCTATAGCCAGAAAACACACAGATGGCCTGGAGCTAAGAGTGCATCCTACTATGATCCCAAGGACCTCTATGCTTGCTGCAGTAAGGGGTGTCTATAACGGTATCTATCTCGTGGGTGATGCGGTTGGTCCTATGATGCTGTATGGTAGAGGAGCTGGAAGCCTTCCCACTGCAAGTGCTGTGGTGTCTGATCTGTGCGATCTTGTAAGGTCTCTTAGGGATGGCTCAGGCGGACAGTTCGAGGTGCCAAATCTGGTAAAACTGCCAATAAGACCTATAGAAAAGCTTGAGACAAGATACTATATAAGATTGAATGTCCCCGACAGGGCAGGTGTATTGGCTGGCATAGCCAAAGTCTTTGGAGACCTGGGTATAAGTATAGCTAGTGTGGTTCAGAAAGAGGTACCCGATACACGTGGACAGGCAGAATTGGTTATTATTACACATACTGCACAGGAAGGTCCTTTCAGGCAGGCTATAGCACAGATGGAAAAACTGGATGTGGTAAATAAAGTGGAGTCAACTTTAAGGATAGAGGGAGTTGTTGAGGAATGAGATGGCAGGGAGTATTGAGAGAGTACAGGGACTATCTCCCGATAACCGATAAAACCCCACACATTACCCTTTATGAAGGTAATACTCCCCTTATATACGCCAGACATATATCTGAAGAATTAGGAGTCAAGGTATATCTAAAGTACGAAGGGATGAATCCAACAGGCTCATTTAAAGATAGGGGAATGGTTGTAGCCATAGCTAAAGCCCTGGAAGAGGGAGCAAGAACGGTTATCTGCGCATCTACTGGAAATACAAGCGCATCTGCATCTGCCTATTCTGCAGTTGCTGGTCTGAAGTCAATAGTTCTTATCCCAGAAGGTGCTATAGCTCTGGGTAAACTTGCCCAGGCTCTGACGTATGGAGCTCAGGTAATAGCGATCAGGGGAAACTTTGACTCAGCACTCAATCTTGTTAGAGAAGCAGGAAAAAGATTCCCGGTTACTATTGTTAACTCTATAAATCCTTACAGGATAGAAGGGCAGAAGACCGCTTCCTTTGAAATCTGTGATGTGCTAAACGATGCCCCCGATTATCTCTTTATCCCTGTAGGGAATGCTGGAAATATCACCGCTTACTGGAAGGGTTTTAAAGAATACAGAGAAAATGGTAAGATCCAGAAACTTCCAAAGATGATGGGCTTTCAGGCTGAAGGGGCTGCACCTATAGTGAGAGGTTATCCTATAGAGAATCCAGAGACAATAGCCACCGCTATAAGGATAGGTAATCCTGCCAGCTGGAACTCTGCTGTACTGGCAGCAAAAGAGTCTGGAGGCATTATAGATATGGTATCTGATGAAGAGATACTTTATGCCTATAAGTTTACCGCCAGTATGGAGGGGATATTTATCGAGCCTGCCTCTTCCGCTTCTGTAGCAGGATTAATCAAATATGTGAGAGAAGGAAAGATAGAAAAGGATAGCACAGCTGTTTGTGTCCTTACGGGTCACGGGTTAAAAGACCCTGATACGGCGGTAGAATCCGCCTCTCCACCTATAATTATACCCCCGAGTATAGAGGAGTTGGCAAGATATTTATGAGGTTGATTTCCAGGGTGCCTGCTACAACTGCCAATCTTGGTGTTGGTTTTGATACTTTGGGATTGGCTTTGAGTATGTACAATATATTTGAGGTGAGCATCTCAGATGTTGATAGTCTGGAGATAAGAGGAGAAGGATCGGAGGACCTAGTAAATAGAGAAAACAACAGTTTTCTGAAGGCTATAGATTACTTCTATAATTTATACGGTATGGTCCCTCCACCCCTAGCTGTAAGGATAGTAAGTAATATCCCTATATGTAGGGGATTAGGAAGTAGCGCTTCTGCTATAGTAGCAGGGTTGCTGATAGCAAACAGTCTTACAAATAAAAATCTTACGAAAGAGGAACTCTTGAAGTATGCGGTAGAACTGGAAGGACATCCTGATAATGTGACCCCTGCAATGTTTGGAGGATGCACGATCTCTCTTTTCTCTAAAGAAAAGATGTTGGTTAAGAAGATACCATTCCCCAAAGGATTAAGAATCATATTGGCTATACCATCTTTTAATGTAGAGACAGAGACATCAAGAAAGATCTTGCCTGATTGTGTACCATTCGATACTGTAGCCAGAGGGTTAGCCAAGATAGGTATGTTTATAACATCATTGTTAACTAATGACCTGAAGGACCTGCCGTCTATTCTTGAGGATGAGTTACATGAGCCCTACAGGGCGAGGTATATACCAAATTACAGTAGGATAAAGGAAGAGATTATCTCAGCTGGTGCCTTAGGGGTTATGATAAGTGGTTCTGGTCCTTCTATAGTTATTCTTGCCGAAAAAGATAGAGATAAAAGATTAAAAGAAGATATAGAATTTATCCTTAATAAAAATGGTATCTTAGCAGATGTTCTGAGTTTAGAGATAGATAATGAAGGTGCTGTATTGGAGGTGAATAAATGTATAGCGTAGCAGTAGTTGGAGCTACCGGACTTGTAGGTAGAGAGATGGTCTCTATACTTGAGACCAGAAACTTTCCTGTAAAGTCCCTTAGGCTTTTAGCTACAAGCAGGTCTCAGGGGACAATTGTCCAGTTTAAGGGGCAGGATATAGTTGTGGAAGAGGCTACTCCTGATAGCTTTGATGGGGTTCAGATTGCACTCTTCTCTGCCGGGGAAAAGGGTAGTAAGGAGCTTGCTCCGTTTGCGGTAAAGTCTGGAGCGGTAGTTATAGATAACAGTAATGCCTTTAGGATGGAACCGGATGTACCACTTGTGGTTCCGGAGGTGAACGAAGAGAAGGTAAAAGAGCATAAAGGGATCATAGCCAACCCGAACTGTTCTACCATCCAGATGGTGGTAGCATTGGCTCCACTGCATAGGAGATTCAGGATAAAGAGAATAGTAGTTTCTACATATCAGTCTGTTTCAGGTACTGGTAGAGAGGCGGTTGAGGAACTCTGGGAAGAGACCAGGAACATACTTGAAGGAAGACCGATAGTTCCAAAGGTTTATCCCCATCAGATAGCCTTTAATCTATTCCCACATATAGACATCTTCTATCCAAATGGGTACTCCAAAGAGGAGATGAAGATGGTAAATGAGACGAGAAAGATACTTGACGACCCAACTATAAAGGTATGCGCTACAACAGTCAGAGTTCCTGTATTCAGGGCTCACTCCGAGAGTGTCAACATAGAGACCGAGTTGCCTATAACCCCGGAAGAGGTAAGAGAGATCCTCAGTAAAGCCCCTGGAGTAGTGGTGGTAGATAAGCCTGAGGAGGCTTTATATCCGATGCCTATAATGGCTGAAGGTAAAGATGAGGTTTTTGTTGGTAGAATAAGAAGAGATGAGTCTGTAGAGAATGGAATAGCTATGTGGATAGTGTCTGATAATATAAGGAAAGGAGCTGCACTTAACGCTGTCCAGATAGCAGAGTCTCTTGTTAAACTTGGTCTGGTTTAGGAGGAATAAAGATGCTTCTGGTCCATAAGTATGGAGGAACCTCAGTAGGTACTATAGAGAGGATAAAGAATATAGCCCAGAAACTTGCAAGACTGAAAAAAGAGGGTAATGACCTTGTTGTGGTAGTCTCTGCAATGGGAGATACTACAGATGAACTTATAGACCTTGCCAAAAAGATCTCCAGCCGTCCTTCTCCTAGAGAGTTGGATGCCCTTATGTCTACTGGAGAGCAGATCTCTGGTGCCCTTATGGCTATGGCTTTGGAGGATATAGGTGTTCCAGCCATTTCTCTAACAGGATGGCAGGCTGGTATCTATACTGACGAGAATGCCGGTAGAGCGAGGATAAAGTCAGTAGACCCTACAAGGATAACTGAAGAGTTAGAGAAGGGTAAGGTAGTAGTTGTAGCTGGCTTTCAGGGGATATGTGATCAGAATGATATAACTACCCTGGGAAGAGGAGGTTCAGATACCACTGCAGTAGCCCTTGGAATAGCCCTAGGGGTAGAGAAGACGGAGATCTTTACCGATGTAAAGGGGGTATATACAGCTGACCCCAGGATAGTAAAGAATGCTAGAAAACTTGATATAATCTCTTATGAGGAGATGCTGGAACTTGCCAGTCAGGGTGCCAGGGTGATGCATACCAGAGCCGTAGAGCTTGGATGGATTTATAATATGAAGATAGAGGTAAAATCCTCCTTTGAAGATGAGCCAGGAACTATTATACAGGAGGTAAGCGAGATGGAACCGGTAAGTAGAGTTAGAGGTATTGCCCATAAGAAGGATATAGCAAAGATAACAATGAAACACGTCCTTGATAAACCAGGGATAGCCCACAGGATATTCAAACCACTAGGAGACGCCGGAATAAATGTAGATGATATAATACAGAATGCCAGTGAGGCTGGTTATACTGATATCTCTTTTACAATCCCGATAGACGATGTGGATAAGGCTCTAAGTATACTGGAAAATGTAAAAAGAGATCTGGATATAAGAGAAATCACCTGTAATAAAAATGTGGGTAAGGTCTCCATTGTCGGTGTTGGTATACAGAGTACTCCAGGAATAGCAGCCAGGATGTTTGGACTTCTGGGTGAGGCGGGTATAAATATAGATATGATATCTACTTCAGAGATAAAGATTGGATGCATAATAAATGAAGAAGATGTAGAACGGGCAGTTAATGTACTGCACGATGGTTTTGGATTGGGAGAAGAATAGTTGAAAAGGGCGATAATTACAGTAACAGGTATTAATCATACCGGTATAGTGGCTGGTATAAGTTCTGTACTGGCTAACTTTGGTGTAAACATACTGGATATAACTCAGACTATTATGGGAGATATCTTTGTAATGGCTCTTCTGGTTGATATAACGGGGATGGATGATGTAACTCCTCTAGTGGAGAGGCTTCTAGAGGAAGGGGATAGACTTAAGGTAAAGGTCTCATTTGAGAGAGAAGAGATATTCAGGGCGATGCACAGGATATAGAGTATGATGTTTACCACTGAAGAGATACTTGAAACTATAAGGATGATACAGGTAGAACACCTCGACATACGCACAGTTACTTTAGGTATTGATCTATTAGACTGCAGGAGAGACAGGGTAGAGGATACTGTTAGATCCTTAAGAGAGAAACTTTTAGAATCTACCAGAGGATTTTTGGATACTATAAAGAAGGTAGAGCTGGAGTATGGAATACCCATAGTAAACAAGAGGGTTGCAATAACACCAGTATCTTTACTTCTCTCCAGCCTGGATATAGAAGATTATATCTATCTTGCTAGAGAACTGGATAAAACTGCCATAGATATAGGCTTAGACTTTATCGGTGGTTATACCTGTTTTTTAGAATACGAGATATCCGATACTGATAGGGTCTTCCTTAGGTCAATCCCTTTAGTTCTGAATGAGACGGAAAGGTTATGTGCCTCGATTGTTACCGCCACGACCAGAGCAGGTATAAATCTGGATGCTATAAAAGAGACTGCATATATAATACTAGAGACTGCCAGAGTAAAGAACAACCCTATAGTATGCACCAAGCTGATAGTCCTCTCTAACCCACCCCCTGATAATCCATTTATGGCTGGGGCATTTCACGGTATAAAGAGGGGACAGAGGGTTATAAATGTCGGCATAAGTGGTCCAGGAGCTGTAAGGTCTGCTATAGAGAGATTACCCAAGGATGGAGATATCGTTTCTATAGCAGAGGAGATAAAGAGGATTTCATTCAAGATAACAAGGGCTGGAGAATTTATAGGAAAAGAAATAGCAAGAAGACTTGGGATAAGCTCGGTGAGTGTAGATATATCACTTGCCCCTACACCCCAGAAGGGTGACAGTGTAGCCAGGATCATAGAAAGGATTGGTGTAAAACATTTTGGTGCTCCAGGGACAACCGGACTTTTGTTCCTCCTCAATGATGCCCTGAAAAAAGGAGGCTTGATGGCTTCTTCCTCTGTTGGGGGACTGAGTGGTACATTTATCCCTGTTAGCGAGGATAAAGGTATAGCTGAGGCTGTTGGTAAAGGTGCCCTTACCCTGGAGAAACTAGAGGCGCTTACCAATGTGTGTTCTGTTGGACTTGATATGGTTCCGATCCCCGGGGATATATCACCATATACCCTTATGGGGATCATATTAGATGAGATGGCGGTAGGAGTTATGCACAATAAGACTACTGCAGTAAGGATCCTCCCGGTCCCTGGAGGAAGACCCGGTGAATGGGTAGAGTTTGGAGGACTCCTTGGTAGAGCTCCAATTGCAAAGGTTAACGAGACTCCCTGTGAAGGTCTTTTTGAAAGGGGGGGAAGGATTCCTCCACCTATCAGTAGTTACAGAAATTAAGATTTAGATAACTGAAAAGGTTTGGTTTTGATAGAGATAGAACTCTTAAGTAATAATTCGAAGGAGATTATCCTAATATGGATATAAGAGAGTTGAAAAGGCTTTTTACTGATGAACTCAGAGAAAAAGAAGAAGAGGGTTGCGATGTCTCATTCTTTAAGGGGTTTGATATAGAATCTCTTAGAGAGGATATCCTCTTGATACTCTATGAGGAGCTCTCAAGTCTGAAGCCATCGGATGGTTTCTTCTATATAGAGCCATCAACACTCGATGAGATAAAGAAGTATAGACCTGATGGACCAAGAAAGCTTGATATTAGTTTATCTGATGAGGCTCTAAAGGATAAGATCCTCGGTGGTATATTTGGTAGATGCGCAGGTTGTCTACTTGGTAAACCAGTAGAGGGATGGACAAGAAAGGAGATAGAAGAATACCTGAATCTTGCCGGTCTGGAAGAGTTAAATTACTACTTCCCCTATGTAGAATCCGATGAGGAACCCTTTAGTAGAATAAAGCAGGTAAGGGGCTGGACTGCTGGCAACATAGATAGGATGGTGAGGGATGATGATATAGACTATACCATTCTTGGTTTACATATTCTAGAAGATTATGGGAAGAATTTTACCACCGATGATATAGCCAGGGAATGGCTTACACACCTTCCCTACTCCCTTGTTTATACTGCAGAGAGGATTGCCTATAGAAATCTGGTAAATGGGATAAAGCCACCTGAGACTGCTACATTTATGAACCCCTATAGAGAGTGGATAGGGGCACAGATAAGGGCTGATATCTTTGGTTATGTAAATCCTGGATATCCAGAAAGAGCTGGAGAGTTTGCATTCAGGGATGCCTCTTTGTCACATACGAAGAATGGTATATATGGTGAGATGTTTATCTCAGCTACTATAGCTTCTGCATTTGCGGTTAGTAACGTTGAATCTGCCATAGAGATAGGACTTACTGAGATTCCAAAGACTTCCAGGTTATATGAGGCAATAAATAATGTCATAGACTGGTGCAGAAGAGAGAGGAACTGGAAGAATGTCTGGTCAAAGGTTATGGATCAGTATGGAAGTTACCATCCTGTTCATACAATAAATAATGCATGTTTTGTTGTCCTGAGCCTTATCCTTTCCGAAGGTGATTTTGAGAAGGCTATAGCAACGAGTGTAATGTGTGGCTTTGATACAGACTGCAATGGGGCTACATCAGGTTCTATAATGGGTGTATTGCTCGGGTATAAAAATCTGCCAAAGAGATGGATAGAACCTCTGAATGATACGGTTGAGAGTATAGTTACTGGATTCGAGAGGACCAGGATATCAGATTTAGGAGAACGTATATTCAGATTGACTAAGAGGTGATACCAATGGCAAGGATATTTACCGATAAGGATGCAGATCTAGATATATTGAAGGATAAAGTCATAGGAGTTATAGGTTATGGGAATCAGGGGAGATCTCAGGCGCTAAATCTGAGAGACAATGGTATGAATGTTATTATCGGAAATATAAAAGATAGTGCCTGGGACCTTGCAGTATCAGATGGTTTTACAGTAAAGGGTATAGGCGAGACAGCAAAAGAGTCCGATGTTATTCTACTTCTTATACCCGATGAGGTTGCTCCAAAGGTTATGGAAGATGAGATATTGCCTTACCTTTCTAGTGGGAAGGTGCTGGATTTTGCCAGCGGCTATAATATTACCTATGGGTTTATAAAACCCCCTGAGGGTGTGGATGTCGTACTGGTTGCTCCAAGGATGATAGGGAAGGGTGTTAGAGACCTATTTCTGCAGAACAGAGGATTTCCGGTACTGGTTGGAGTAGAACAGGACGCTTCTGGGAAAGCCTGGGATTATGCCTTGGCAATATCCAAGGGGATAGGTGCATTCTTACCCGGTGGATGTGCAGTTGAGTCCAGCTTCTATGAGGAGACACTTGTTGACCTTTTCAGTGAACATTCTTGGGCTGGTGCAATGTTATACCTCTTACAGGCATGCTATGAGGTGCTTGTGGAAGAAGGTGTCAGTCCCGAGGTTGCCATACTGGAACTCTACGCATCTGGTGAATTGGGTGAGATAGGTCATGCAATAGCCCAGTTTGGCCTCTGGGATCAGCTGAGGCTTCATTCCCATACTAGTCAGTATGGCCATATGACCTGGGGTAAAAGGTACATTACTGAAGAGACGAAGAATCTTATGAGAGAAGCTATAGAGGAGATCAAGGATGGACGTTTTGCCAGAGAGTGGGGATTGGAACAACTTATGGGGCTTCCATCATTCCACAGGCTCTGGAAGATGAGACTGAGTCATCCTATATGCAGGGAGGAGGATAAGCTCTATAAGATCCTCGGGAGGAGATGAGGTCTCTTAGATTTTATACAGGCGTCCTACTTGGGAAGTTAGCTATACGCCTATCACGTCTATTTAGATTTGGGGGGACAAGCTTTCCCGGTAAACTGGCATTATCGATATATCCTTCTATACTGAAAGATCTTGGAGGCAGGTTAAGGTTTAAGGCCTTTATAACTGGAACAAACGGTAAGACTACTACTGCTAGGGTTATAGCCGGTATTCTAGAGAGTTTGGGGATAGATTATGTCCATAACAGGGCAGGGGCAAACCTTCCCAGGGGTGTCTGTACAAGTCTAATAGAAAGATATTCATTTAATGATGATCTCTCGGGTGCATCTGGAATCTTCGAGATAGATGAGGCACACCTTTCATTTCTTGTAAGGGATATAACACCCGATACTGTAGTTATTACCAATCTATTTCGTGACCAGCTTGATAGATATGGTGAGGTTGATACCTTGGCAAAGGCATTTAGAAGGATAGCTCAGGCTAACCCTGATACTACCTTTATAGTAAATGCAGATGATCCCTTGGTCTCTAGCGTCACATATAATCTTCCTGCTAAGGCTCTGTATTTTGGAATAGATCACAGGGATGAAGAGACATTCTCAGGTATCGCAGATATAAAATCCTGTCCATTCTGTGACGAGACTTTGATGTATTCCAGGCGTTATATGGGACATCAGGGGATATTTGAGTGTCCTGCTTGTGGATTTAAGAGAAGAGAACCAGATATAGTTGCATATAATATAGATTCAGGGATTGAAGGTTCGTCCTTTAATATCTCTTTTAAGGGTAAAAGGTTCCATATAGAGGTAAGATTGCCAGGTATCTACAATGTCTACAATGTTCTCTCTGCTCTACTAGCCTGTTACTCAATGGGGATTCCTATAGAGACTTCTATAGAAAATCTAGCCGGTATAAGGACCGCCTTTGGTAGAGGAGAAAGGTTTAATCTTGGCAGTAAGAGTATTTATATGCTCCTAGCCAAGAACCCTGCAAGCTTCAATGAGATTATTCAGCTACTCTCTGATAGGAATGGTATAACGGTTATTCTTATTATAAACGATAATATACAGGATGGAACAGATGTCTCATGGCTCTGGGATGTAAACTTTGAGATACTTATGGAGAGGTCTTCACTTATAGTAACCTCTGGAAGAAGGGCTTATGATATGGCTCTCAGACTGAAGTATGGTGGGTTTGATACTAGTAGACTTCTGGTAGAAGAGGATTCGCTTAAAGCACTTAACCTAGCCATTGAGAACTCTGATAAAGATGAGATCTATATAATACCAACCTATACCGCTATGCTTGAACTAAGGAAGAAACTGGAATCCCTCGGTATAACTAAGGGGTTCTGGGAGGACTGATAAATTTTTCCGCCTCTTTCAGATATCTTTCAGCCTCTTTGTCCTTTCCTTCTGTTGCAAGATATATGGCCTTTGCTGAAAACCAGACTCTATCCCAATCCCTTACTACTCTGGCAGTCCTCATAAGTATCCTCCACATCTCTATGTCTCTCTCTTCTATCTCTACATATCTCTTTGCGTACAGATAAGCCAAGCCTGGGTCCTTCAGATAATCAAAGTATATCTTTGAGAGTGCCCTGAGTGCAGGTTTATAATGCCTGTCATAATCAAGACATATTTTGAGGTTCTCTATCACCTTATCCAGCATTGATTTGTCAAGACTTGTTTCATATCCATCCATATAAAATCTGGAGATCGAATAGTAACCACTGGTGGGATACTTTACATACCTCAGTATATATGGAAACAGTTTTTCTCCTTTATCAAATAGTTCTTTCTTCCTTTCTTCTCTGAGCCTTATAGAGTATATCTCAAGTTTTTTCTGGAATGCATAACCAACAGGATATCTCTCTATAGATCCATCGATATACCTTTCTGCCTTTATAAAGTCCTTCTTATTCATAGCGTTTATCCCATCTAAAAGGAGCCTGTGAGCTTCTACCTGTCTTATCCCAGAGTAGGTAGCGTAGAGAAAAAAGAAAAATGCAACTATTGTAAGAAGTTTATAGAAAGCTCTTTTCTCTGGCTTCAGGGTCTTTATCCTTTTACCTCCTATTATCCCTACCATCCCGCACATCAGAAAGAGATAGAGATATATAGCACTTATACCAAATATAAACAATCCATTGATAAGAAAACCTATAATACCAAGTGTTATTGCAGTGGAAAATATTCTGAATGGATGCCTGCTCCTGTGTATCTCTATACCTGTCTTTACCGTATAATATACAAGGAGGATAAATATCAGAAAGCCGATCAGACCTGTCTGTAAAAATACATCCACGTACTCGTTATGTGCACGATCAGCGTAGATAACATTATCTATGGGGTCCATTCTGGCAGATTCTATGACCTTATATCTTGAGAGATACTTTCCAGTTGTGTCAGGTCCATACCCAAAGAGAAATCTTATAGGATTTTTTATCATCTCATTCTTTACAGATATGAGAGATGTCTTTAGGATATAGAGTCTTCCCACCTCCGGTTCTGTCATAGCCTTTAGTCTTATCCTGAATGAATCGGTCAGCACAGCACCCCTATGGGGGATGACCCTTTCTATATATGGGAATGCAGAATAAACCATAACCATAATAAGAACAAGAACTATGATGCGTCTCTTATAAGGAGCATCTATCCTTCTTATATGGGGCAGTAGATATTTCAGATAAAGATATAGCCACAAGAAAAGGAGTAATGATATCACCAGCTTGATGGAGGTAGTTGTCGGTAGATACAGTAGCATAAGGATAAGGACCCCTGTAAAGATAAGATAGAAAATCACCTTTTTGTATACGGAGTATGGGGATTTTGGTTTTATAAATACTACCGGCATCAGGACGAGGAGCAGTAAGAATGTAAGCCATGAACTTCTAGTCCCCGATGCCAGTAGTATATAGAATATAAGACCGAAAAGGACAAAGAAGATGGTCCTCTCTATCCTATTTTCTGAGTAGATAGCTTCGAGCATAGTTAGGGGTATGACCATCACTGTATACTCACCGAGGAAATCTGCATTTCCCAGAGAAGATATGAGTCTCCCTTCTATACTCTCTATAGGGAATACATCGTATCCCAGGATCTGTTTGAAGCCTCTATAAATCACCAGTAACATTCCCAGGACAAATGCATACTTCAGTACTGGTAGCTTCTTACGGTCTATAAAAAGAAGAGTTACAGTAGCAAGGATAATAGGTAGCATAGATGATAATCCCAGATATCTTTCCCACTCTCCGTAGAAACTTACATACCTGTACTCCGATAGGGCGGTAGAAATTGCCATAGATGAGCCTAGAAGCCATATGTATCTTAGTAGCCTTGAATAATTTATACTGGAAATTCCCCTGTAGAATAGAAGAAAGAGAAAAAAGATACATACTATTATCCTTACAAATAATGTCTTGGGGAGCTCAAATGGATCAACAATCCTGGGGAAGAATATCCCGGGAGTGATCCCCAGAAGAAGAAATATCACAACATAGGATAAACCGCTATAGGATCTTGATCTCATTTAAGACTTTGGTTGTTTTGCTACTATTGAATCCTTTAGTACCTCTACTGTTACATTTTCGGCAAGTTTTACAATGGCGGTCTTATCTTTGACCTCAACTATAGTCCCAAAGAAGCCTCCCTCTGTAATGATCTTCATTCCCTTCTTCAGGCTATTTACAAATTCTCTGTGCTTTTTCTCCCGCTCTCTCTGAGGTCTTATAAGCATAAAATAGAATATCACAAAGAATATGATCCAAAATATCAGCGGATAGTATAGAGATTGTCCTTCTTGCATAATTATACACTCAACTCCTTCCTGTAATAATAAGCTATCTCTTCTCTAAGTTCTAGCAGATTTCCATCTTTTATGGCTGTCCTTATCCTTTCCATAAGGTGGAGGATGTAGTAGAGATTGTGAATAGTCGTGAGTCTTGGACCAAGCGCCTCTTCTGCCTTAAATAGATGTCTTATATATGCCCTTGAGTAGTTCCTGCAGGTGTAGCAGTTACATTCTTCATCTATTGGTCTGGAGTCACTGGTGAATTCCGCATTGGTTATTATGAGCCTCCCTTTACTTGTAAATACTCCCCCATGGCGGGCAAGCCTTGTTGGAAATATACAGTCAAACATATCTATCCCTCTTATTACTCCCTCTACCAGCGATAGAGGTGTCCCGACTCCCATAAGATATCTGGGTTTATCCTTTGGGGCACAGGGTATTATATACTCCAGGATATCGTACATCATCTCCTTTGGTTCTCCAACACTCAACCCACCTATGGCGATACCCTCTACCTCCATATTTGATACCCTTTCCAATGCCTCCATCCTCAGGTCGTTAAACATTCCCCCCTGCACTATACCAAACAGTGCCTGATCCTCTCTGGTCTTCGCCTTTATTGATCTTACAAGCCACCTTATGGTTCTATCCAGAGCTTCTCTTGCTTTCTCTTTGCTACTTGGATATGGTATACACTCATCTAAAGGCATAATGATGTCTGATCCGAGGTCTTCCTCTATCCTTATCACCTCTTCAGGAGTAAAGAAGAGTTCTTTCCCGTCCAGGTATGACTTGAATAGTATCCCGGCATCAGTTATCTTTACAAGCGGACTTAGACTCATTATCTGATATCCGCCACTATCTGTAAGTATAGGTCTATCCCAGTGCATAAACCTGTGTAATCCACCAAGATTTCTTATAAGCTCACTTCCAGGTCTTAGAGCCAGGTGGAATGCATTAGAGAGTATTATCCTTCCCCCACATTCCAATACCTCTTCCGGTGTAAGAGTCTTGACTGTTGCCTGAGTACCAACTGGCATAAATACCGGAGTTTCAAAGGATCCATGGGGGGTTTCCACTATACCTATCCTTGCCAGTGTCTTATCGTCCTCTTTTATTACCCGAAATCTTATACCCATAGCTAATATAATAACATAGCATCTCCCAGGCTGTAAAACCTGTATCTCAGTCTTATTGCCTCTTTATAAGCTTTCATAATAAGTTCCCTGGTTCTGAATGCAGATACGAGTATTATAAGAGATGATTTTGGAAGGTGAAAATTGGTAACCAGTCTATCTATAACCTTAAACTTGTAGCCAGGATATATATAGAGGTCTGTCTTTCCCTTGTAACCCTTTACTCTTCCTTCTTCATCTGCTACTGACTCTAGTGTCCTCACTACTGTTGTTCCAACAGCCACAATCTTTCCTCCTCTTTCTCTTATCCTGTTTATCGCCTCTGCAGTCTCATCCGAGACCTCTATCTCCTCAGGGAGAACATAATGCTCCTCAATATTTTCTACCCTCACCGGTAAAAATGTCCCAGGTCCTACATGAAGTGTCACATAGAGTATCTCTATGCCCTTCTTCCTTATCTTCTCAAGAAGCTCTTCTGTAAAGTGAAGCCCGGCGGTGGGTGCAGCTACAGATCCATTTACCTGGGCGTAGATCGTCTGGTAATCCTCTGGCTTGATCTTTTTATGTATATATGGTGGAAGGGGTACCTCTCCAAGCTCATCCAGATAAGGCTCTACCGGCTCGTTAAACTCCAGGACCCTCCATCCCCCCTCTCTTACCTGTATTGTCCTGCATCTGAGTCCTCTATCGAATATAACTTCTGTGCCAAGGTGTAATCTCCTAGCAGGGTTTACCAGCGCTTCCCATACCTTATCAGATAGCTTCTTTGTCAGTAGGACCTCTATACTGGCTCCAGTTGTCTTAATCCCCCTCAATCTGTATGGCTTTACCCTTGTATTATTAAGAACCAGTGCATCTCCTGGTTCCAGATACTCCGGTAGATCATAGAAGTATCTGTGTTCCAGATTCCCATCTGGATATACCACCATCAATCTACAGTGGTCTCTGGGATATACCGGCTCCTGTGCTATGAGTTCTTCAGGCAGATCGTAGTCAAAATCCTCTATACGCATCAATATTTACCCCCGGTAGGTAGTACGAAATTATTTCTCTGTAAGAGAATCCAAGCTCAGCCATCCTCTTCATCCCCCACTGGCATACACCTACCCCGTGCCCATAACCTTTACCCTTCACTATGACCTCTTTATCCCTCATCTCTATCCCTGTAATAGAAGTGCTTGGAAGGTTAAAGATGTTTCTGATCTTAGTTCCTTCTATCCCATTGAGCCTTAGTATTCTTCCAGAAGGGCTGTACTCTAGTTCCAACTCACTGTTCTTTATGACCTTATCCCAGTCCTCTCTTCTTATAACCCTTTCCCATCTAGACCAGGGGGAATCCTCACAGTACGGACAACCCAAACCGGTAAGATATGGAAGAGCTGGAATATTCCATACATTCCTTGCCGACTCTGTATGTCCTCCACAGGTAGAGTGAAAATATACATTGGCAATACTGTTTCCATAGAAGACAACCTCCCCCTTTGTAGAGTTCACTGCAGTAGTTGTTGTACTGTACTCCCAGCTCTTTCCTCTATAGACCTGTGAGTTCTGGGTATCCTCTATATCATAGTCTCTTCCAACACTACTCATAATACTTTTCAGTGCATATGTCCTGGCTAATACAGCCTGAGCCTTTAGTGCTTCCATAGGCCAGTAAAATGGTACTTCAGAAGGGACAACACTGTATAGATACTCTTCGAGTGGAAGAATGTTTATTCCAAGTAAGTTATTATTCCTATTGAGTATCCTGAGCTCTCCTCTGTAGGTGATCCCATTTATAGATATATTGTTACCGGTGATTTCTAGCACAGACCTATCTTCAAGTGTCAATACCTTTGTCTCCTGATTCTTGTCTGATATCTCCAGTATAAGTCTAGACCCGTCTAATTTGCCACTAATTCTGGAGAGACCATCAAGTCTATTCTGCTCACTATTTCTTATATAAAGTGTCAGAGTATCTCCTGATATGGAAAACTCTTTACCCTTATATATCAATACCCTTACAGGTATATCCAGAGCCAGTACAGAAGAGTCAGAAAAAAGAAACATCATAAGGGAAGCTATAAAAATATAAGAGAAATTTATCAGTTTTCTTCTCATTAATCTTATATATTCCAGACCTTACTATCCCTGACTGCCCTCTTTATAGCCAGTACAAGGAGTATAGAGATCAGTACACCGCTACCAGCCTGAAAGCAGTTTCCTGGAAGCTCTGCTATAGCCGGACCTATTCCATAGATAAAGACCTCCGTTATAAAATAACCAACTACCATCTCTATTCCAGCCAGGACAAGGAAGAAGACCCTTAACGGCATCTTCTGAGCTCTATACGCCAGAGTCCCCGCTATCAAGCCCTCCAGTCCTTTTATTATGAACGTAAACGGAGCCCAGTGTGTATATCCCAGTATTATGTCAGCCAGTGCCGAACCAATTCCACCAGCTAGGGCTCCTACCTTAGCCCCAAAGAGCATCGCTATGGTAAGGACCAGCGCATCCCCCATATTTATATAACCTTTTGTCTGGGGCACAGGTATCTGAATAATCATTGTTCCTGCACAAACTATAGCAGACCCTATCCCTATATAGGCAATCGTCTTTACTAGACTTTTCATCTATCCATCCTCCAAAGTAGTTCTTTTTGTCCTTTATATATTATAATATACCCTATGGAATACTTAAAGACTGGAAAGATAAAGACAGAGATCCTTGCTAGACTATTGAATCTGTATAGAGGTAAGACCGACCCCAGTGTAGTCCTGGGTCCTTCTATAGGGGAAGATTCAGCTATAATATCTCTTTCGGGTAAATTCTTGGTGGCAAAGACCGACCCGATCACTTTTGTTACCGAAGACATTGGCTGGTATGTTGTAAATGTCAATGCAAATGATATATTAACCAGAGGGGCTACTCCAAGGTGGTTTATGGTAACGATACTTTTGCCAGAGAAAAAGACAACCGAGGATATGGTCGAGAAGATATTCTCCCAGATCTCTTCAGCCTGTGAAGAACTGAATATAGCACTTGTTGGAGGTCATACAGAAGTTACAGTTGGTCTGGATAGACCGATAGTTGTTGGCTGTATGCTGGGAGAGGTCTATGGAGATAGAATTATCTCTACCGCCAATGCCAAGATAGGAGACTCTATAGTTATAACAAAGGGTATAGCGGTGGAGGGCACAGCTATTATAGCCAAGGAAAAACAAAGGGAACTCTTGGAAAAGGGTTATGATATCTCATTTATAGAAAGGTGTAAGAATTTTCTCTATGATCCGGGCATAAGCGTATACAGGGAGGTGGATTTAGGAAAGTCTCTAGATATACATTCTATGCATGATCCCACTGAAGGTGGCTTGAGTATGGGTATATACGAGATCTGTATGGCTTCCGGTACCGGTGCCTTGATCTATCGGTCGGAGATCCCTGTATTCGAGGAGACATTAATTCTCAGTAGAGAATATGGGATAGATCCCCTGGGTCTTATAACCTCAGGGACACTGCTTATAGTCTTACCAAAAGAAGAGGCAGAAAAGCTTATAAAGATATACGGTGATAACGGTATAAGGGCGAGGATCATAGGAGAGATAAAGCCGAAGGACTTCGGTATAAAGATACTATCGAATGGAAAGATGGAAGACTTGAGAGCAAAAGAGGATGACGAGATCATAAAGATCTTCTGATCCTCTTCATTTATATAGGTAATTATAAAGTAATATTCCAGTTGCACAGATGAAGGATGGAACGACTTAAACTTACCAGTATTTTTTATATCAGAGCCTTGATCCTGCTCAATATCTCTTTTAGAGGGGGACAGTCGAACCAATTTCTTCCAGTTAATTCATTCGCATATGCCTTGTAAACTAAAGAGATAGCATCTGCCAGTTCTTTCGGAAGAGGCTCAGGTGAACTTTTTACCAGTACCTTCCAGTTAATTTTATCCTGTTTTTTGGCAGATTCTACATCGCTATACCAGGAAGTCTTACGATAGTATATCCTGGCGATCTCCTTACTTACAGGGATTCCACTGTAAGTAAATCTGCACTCATCCAGAGTCCCAAGTGCGTCGACAAGTATAAGATTTCTCTCCTCGTCAAATCCGAACTCTACCTTTCCATCCTCATTGAATAAACCAAGTTTCTCAGCCTCTTCAGTAATAAGTTTATTTACCACCAACGTTATCCGTTTTATCTCTTCCATCTCCTCTTCGCTCAAATTACAGATTCTCCTTGCCTCCTCCCAACTTATATATCTATCTGTGGTCTCAAGCTTCGTCGATACATCGAGTATCGGCTTATCCAAAACCTGTCCGGGAACCGGCATCTTCTCTAAACCTATCTCTTCCAGTTTTAAACTACCATCTTTTAGTCTTCTGAAAACCGAAGAACCCTCCGGTAGAGAATTACGGTATATTACCTCCAGAGGTATGAGAAAGTTCCCCCTCTCTTTTTGATATACAGAATAATCATAAGCATCTCCGCAGATGGCAGGTTTTATCACTCTAAGAAGTTTAAATTCCATAATGTTCTGAGGAGACTCCAGTTCTTTCAAGCTTTTTACTGCCCCATCCTCCACCACTCCTAAATAATGGGTTTTTATACCTAATTCTCCAAGTTTTTCAAAGAAATAAGCAGAAGAGATACAGATTGCCTTACCCTTTTCGGTAATATGATCAGGCATCTCTCCCCAGTCAAATACTGAATACCTGTCTGAAAAGACAAAACGTCCCAATCCTGGCTTATTATTCTGTGCCTCTTCAAGAATCAATAGATCCTTTACACTGCCCACTTATATCACCCCACAAAATAGATCTCAATCTTCTACTATAAAACTTTCTGACTCTATAAAGCTAACATAGTCAGAAACTTTTCCACCAGAAAGACAGCAATCTATAATCTTTTTTCCTAGAGGCATCAAGTCAGGGTCCTTATAGTATAATTCCAGCTGTCTTCTAAAGAACTGATATAACATATCAGCACCTGTATCATAAGCTTCAACTCCTACTTCTGGTTGAAGCTCTGGCTTTAATAGGAACTTTTCAATCTCAACTCCTTCAATAATAAGTTTATTAAGTGAAAATCCCAGTAATGAGCATCTAGATTCAGAAATTTCTTCACTGGTAAATTTAACTCCACCTTTTCTTGCCAGATATTCACGCATAATCCACTGCGGATTGAAACCAACCTTCCATGCTCCTATATACTGATTAGGGCATAAAACATAGTGGACTTTTTTGCACTGAGTTATCTGTTTTAATAAAAGATTAGCATGATTAATCCTTTTCCCTGTGGCAAAGGGCCAATAAGACCCTACCCCTTCAGATGCAATGCCCTCTTGGGTAACAATACTCGGGTTTTCGTGTCCCCTAGGAGATACAAGTCGCCATAACCAGGCAAGAGCTGGTGGTAAAATATGGAAAAGGCCTATAATTCCATAGGTTGGCTTATCCTTTGTACAGGGAGGGGTTCTAACACCAAAGCTTCTTACATGTATAGGTACTGTTTTACTCAGAATATTTGGTACTATGTCTCTTGGCAGTATAAACCTTGGATTCGGACAGGGAACTCCCGGAGAATCTTCGGTATGTTCCCATAGTAAGGCGGTACTGTAAGGTGGAGCGTCTATGTTTAAAAACAATAAAGGTTTTTGGGGATGTATAGATAAGGATTCTAAATCGGGGTCTGTTCCGTAGCATTTTATGTGGTTAACTCTAACAAACCAACCCATTTCAGCGTCTTTTGCATAGAGATAACCGTCATCTCGTTGAATAGATGGATGACAGGAGACCATATCATCTGCTACCGGCTTAAGTACACATCCCTTTGGTAAAACTAGCGATATTACCTCTTTAGTTAAGATGTTTTCTGCTAATTTGATAGTACCATCCCACTCCCTGAGTATATGTTCATGCGTTTCACTCTTACCTCCACCGCTGGCACCTTCATGCATTAAGTTGAGTTTATTACCATACGGAGTAATGACCTGGACTACTGCAGCATGAGCTGTGACCCATCCTTCTTTTTCTCCAAAATCTAGAAGGGCAGAATACACTCCTTTCTTAGCACTTGGTCCTGGATATAGATTGTAGCTGAATATCTCGTGAAGATTTTCAGAGCGATAATGAACTACCACCTGTTTTCCATTAAAATGCGTATGCCTGAATGGAGGAGCAACATATATTATGCACCTTATAAGAGCTTTATCCTTTATATTTTTTATATCAACTATACCCTGTAACATCGCAAGTGCCCAGCAGAAGAATCCAGCGTTAGAAGGGGCTATAGCCATTCCATATATATTATCTAATTGTCCTGGCTTAAAAAAGAAGACAGCCAGTTCCTGTTTCTTCAACCATTCAAAAGTCTCTTTTCTCAGTTCACTAAAGTCTTTTCCATATCTTTGACAATAAGTTTCTTTATCAGTTGGAAGGTCATCTCCAATTACCATACTATCAGGATCTCTTCTTCTCATATATGCTTCTGTATAGTTTACAGATATGCCATTTTTCACTTTGCAGACAACCGCTTCACAGTACTCCCCTTTACCAGGAACATCATATACTACTTTCTTAGATCCGTTTTCAGCATCTTTTAATGCTAAATCAAATAGCTCCTCCTGAGTATTGGCTAGTATTACTTTACTTTCCATTAATATACTTCTTACATATTCTGGAAGTATAACCTTATCTAACCAACCAGTCAACGTTATTTCCCTCCTTTGCTGACTTATATAACTGTTGAACTTTACCAATATTTATGAACCTACTGATAGAATTATTTTTATTTATATATTGAAGAGATATTCTAAAGTGTTCGAAGAATCTTGTCAAGTAAATGGCAGAAAAATCTATAGAGTCGGAAATATTGAATTTTCTTAAGTCCTCAGCTCTTCCTCTATTATTGATACCATAACATCTACAAGTTTCGGATCAAACTGTGTGCCGCTACACCTCTTTAGTTCTTCTATTGCCTCTTCAGGAGTTAGAGCCCTTTTGTATGGTCTTTCACTTGTCATAGCCTCAAAGGCATCGGCTATCCCAAGTATCCTTGAGCCAAGAAGGATATCATCATCGGACAGTCCATCTGGATAGCCCTTTCCATCCCACCTCTCATGGTGATGCCTTATGATTTTGGCTATCTCCCTAAGTTCCTCTATCTCTGACACAAGCTCCTCACTCTTTACTGGGTGTATCTTTACAAGATTGTACTCTTCCTCTGTATATCTACCCGGTTTATTCAATACATCCTGAGGGACAAATATCTTTCCTATGTCGTGCAGATACCCTGCCCAGTATATCTTCCTTGCTGTCTCAATGTCAAGATTCAATCTCTCTGCTATCTC
>Ga0071330_1085358_pt1 | contig 39903 bp, 25 predicted proteins | sample GBScel77sediment_FD_63802 | JGI IMG/M metagenome (GOLD analysis project Ga0071330, IMG submission 63802) | Hot spring sediment microbial communities from Great Boiling Spring, Nevada - Cellulolytic enrichment Sediment 77C v2 (version 2) | ecosystem: Environmental > Aquatic > Thermal springs >...
ACATCCCAGCGGTCGTTGAAGCGGAAGAAATGGCTGGTGCCTCCCCCAACCATCCCCGCCCGCGCGGAGGCCCCGGCCAGTGGCTCGAAGGTGTTCGCCGGCTCCTCCCCTTCTAATGTTACCGACAGTGCACTTTCCCGCTAGCACATAGCTTTTGCACGATTAGCACACATCTTGGCTTCTCAAAGCCCAAGGAAAACGAGAAAAAGTTGACAACTCAAGAGAAGACTCATTCCGTCGACATAACTCAATAGATAACTCTGTACACCAACAGCATAGGCCACTTTGCGGCCGGTTTCGTTCGCTATTTGGCTACCAAGGGTGGGTGGTCAGGCAGTGCTCCAACATTCAAGGTGAATTAGTCACAGCCTCAAACATTAGGAAATTGGTCCTCACGAGCCCACAGTTGGAAAAACTGGCGATGTGACGAAATGTGGGGGGAAATTTTCGGTTGAAACGGCTGATAGGCGGAGAGAGTGCCACCCCACGAGTGACCGCCATCTTTCCCAACCCAAGGAGATCCGCGGCCATTTCAGAGCCGGTAACGCAGATTCGATTGGGAACACCGGGGTAGATACTGTTCCTAACTCTCTATTCTTCTCTCTACATAGCTCAAATGCCCCTCAAGAACCATTGGAGGAACCATTGTCTTCACCGCTTGGAACGGACATCCCGCTCCCAAGCCTCAAGTAAGGATCTGAGCATATTTACACGTTCAGGCTCTTCCGCCCAAAGGTTTTGCTCCTCGGTTGGATCGTTTGCCAAGTTAAAGAGGAATTCTTCTTTCTTCTGCCCATCGATTCGGAGGATGTACTTCCAGTCCCCCAAGCGAACCGCTTTCCAGGTCCGATTGCCTCGCCTGGCCCGCCAAAAGAGCGGGCGGTCCGGCGGTGGTTCTTCCGCGGCCACGTAGGAGAAGATGTCGATTCCATCGCACCAGTGCCCGGCCGGCAGGGGAGCCTTGACTGCACGGAGGATCGAGCAAGAAAGATCGAAGGTCATAACCGGATAGCGATACACCCGACCTGAGGGCAAAACCCCGGGCCAGCGGACAATTCCCGGCACCCGAATTCCCCCTTCGAAAAGCCCACCTTTGCCTCCTCGAAACGGAGCATTCCGCCCCGGGCCTGTACCTCCATTGTCGCTAAAGAAAATAACCAACGTGTTTCGAACCATATCCCTTTCTGCCAAAGCATCCAGGATCTGACCAATCCCCAAATCCATCCGCTCTACCATGGCCTTGTAAACTTCGCGGGTACCTTTATTTTGCTCCTCCGGCGGTACTGGCCATGGAGGTTTCTGCCCAGGAGCTTGATAAGGACTGTGCGGTGCCGTATAGGCCACGTACAGAAACAACGGGCGAGGATCCATGTGGTTCTTTATGACGTCGACGGCCTTCCCGGTAATGAGATCCGTCATATACCCTTCCCGACGCACACGGTCATCGTTCTCGTAGAGCATCGGTGTTCCGTCCGGCTCCACATGGTGAAAGTAATCTACTGCACCCCCCAAACAGCCAAAGTAATACTCGAACCCAAACCGCCGGGGCAAAAAATGATACTCATACCCCAAATGCCACTTGCCCACGGCCACTAGCCGATAACCAGCAGCTGCCAAGACCTGAGTGACAGTAGCCTCCTCTGGAGGAAGTCCAAGTTGACGTTGCTGAGCGAGGCGTTCGGCATCGTCGTACCGGCCCACATTTCCCACTCCGATGGCACACTCCAACCCGCCCACCCGTTGCTGATACCTGGCCGTGAAAAACGCCGTCCTTGTCGGCGTACACTCGGGACCATTCGCATAAAGTTGCGTGAAACGAATGCCTTCGGCAGCCAACCGATCTAGACAGGGCGTTCGGATATCTGGACATCCGTAGCATCCCAGATCCCCCCAGCCCAAATCGTCAGCTACGATGACCACGATGTGCGGAAGTGGCCCGCCAACGCTCTCAGAATCCCGTGCCTCCACTCCCCCAACTGTCCCTAGAGTTAAAAACACAACCAGAGGTAAACCTCGAACTTTCCGGAGGAATCCCCCTAGCCATCCCTTGTGAGTGATTGTGCCATTAGCTGAGTCCACATGGACAAACATATCCAAGACCCTTTCCTGGTAAATTCACAATGCTGGTTCTTATCATCTGCATACCTTTGCTCCGTGTGGGATTCCCTTTTCCCTCATCCTCCCAGAGTTTGCAATTTTGTCTCATTTACCCGTCTCGAAAGCCAAGTTTTTTGCCCTTCCACCGATCTCTGTAAGGATATCCCGTTCTAGACTGGGAAGTGGCCACTAGCAACTAACTGGGTTCCTTCACCGGACCAGCTCTCGACCCGCCAAACTCCAACAATACTTCAAAACTTACTGGCCTTTGGAAGTTTCACGGAGTCGTACACACCCTGAAACATAGGCGAGCACTATGCCTCCTGCTCTCTCAGGACGGACACGGGTGGGGAACAAGAGTTGTATCCAGCACCACCCGAAAGTGGCATTTAAACCGGTCAAGAAAGGTACCCCCTCGTGCAACCCCTGATAAATTGGGGAAAATAATCGGTATGAACTTGGCCTATCGGCAGTCCTATTGGCGTTTTTCCCGATACCACCAGAGAAACCACCGGTATTCTGTTCCACCATCAGAGGGGATTGAACTACCGCTAACAGCAAATCCGCCCGGTTCGACGTGGAGGTTTCTCGAGAGAAGACACCAGGCGGGCAAACGCAGATCTTGGCCCGTCGGCGTTTTCAAGGGAATTGCCCGGGGTTGCCAAAAATCTGTCGCACAGATTGGCGAGCTGCTTGACGGTAAAACGAATTGGTTTTATCGTTAGGCTGCACAACAACTTTCACTTGTTGGGAGACTCGTACAGTGAAGCTCATCCCTTTGGGTGGAAGCGTGGTGGTAAAGCCGTTGCCCGGGGAAAAGACAAGCTCCGGGCTTGTGCTGCCGGAGGTGTATCGTTCCCAAGTTTGCGAGGGTCGGGTGCTTTCGGTGGGTGATGGGAGATTATTGCCCAATGGTTCCCGAGCCGCCCCTCAGGTCGCGGAAGGAGATCACGTCCTTTTCGAAGAATATGCCGGCATTCCCGTGGAGATCAACGGCGAGAAGTTCCTGGTGCTTAATGAGGAGGACATCCTGGCCATTGTGGGGTAATGGGAAGTCTCTGAGGAACCAACCGGAATTGAAGCAGGACGGGGTTCCAGCTACACCTTATCCTTGAAAAACCTCGATGGGAAATTGCCGCTCAGTGAAAGAGCCATCTAATCATGGGACTTCTCGGTTTCCTGCTTCCAAAGGGCTAGGTCTTCCCAAGGACAAAACTCTGCCAAAACAAGCTCGGCCTTGGCCCCTGCAAGCTCTTTCGCGAGATAACTTTTAACTTTTCCAGGGGATGAGGCTCTAACTCTCGTTTTTTAACTTTTCCAGAAGATGAGACTCTAACTTTCGTTGATCGGGCAACCCCGAGCGATACCCCATCCCATTTTTGCCCCCCAAGGCCGAAACAAACGCGGATGAAACCCGCGAACCTAAATCCATTCCGCATGTTCGGCAAATAGAAGACAATTAGTCTTGCAACGGGAAATTGCGAGATACCTAACCCAAACGCAAAGGATTTGCGAAAACCTTCTGCACTGGCGACCGGTACTTGCCCCTGTGGGGGTTTTGCCCTATACTTGCGGTAGAGACGTCAATCACTCGGATTTCTTGGTAAGAGCTTGGACCTAGTAGCAGGACTTATTAAGGATTTAAAGTTTCACCTGCGAGCAATCTCGAGTCTTTCGATTTTCCACGTGTCCGTTTGTCCGAATACGGCCTCTCGTGAGCAAGGTTTAAAGTTTGTGGTGGCTACACAATACGGAGGAGGGAACTATGAGATTCCATCTTGGAATTTACAGCAGCGGTGATGGTGGATCGAAGCAAGCTCTTTCAGCTCGTTGGGGAAAGCTCTTTCTGAGCCTTTGTACCCTCTTGAGCTTGGTCCTCTCCGGAGCAAAGGCCATAGGAGAAGGCAATTCTAGCGGAGGGCAGGAGGAAGCCGCACTTTATCATCAAATGATTGAGCGAGCCGTTAAATTTCTGGAAAGGATCCAAGCGGAAGATGGGTCATTTGCGGGATATGCAAGCCCCGCGGTCACAGCTATTGTGGCCACTGGCCTGATCAACAATGGCCGATCTCCTAGCGATCCCATCGTGGCCAAAGCCCTGAAATACTTGGAGGCTCACGTTCAACCGGACGGAGGTATCTATCGGCCCGGAACTTTTTATCAGAACTATGAAACCTGCATTGCGATGATGTGTTTTGCGGCAGCCAATATCGATGGCCGCTATGACCAGATTCTCCAAAAGGCCGAACAATTTGTCAAAAAAGAGCAGTGGGACGAAACAGAGGGGATCGATCCCTCCGATGTGCGGTATGGAGGTGCCGGCTATGGTCGGCATGCTCGGCCTGATTTATCGAATACTCATTTCTTGATTGAGGCCTTACGGTCCGTCGGTCGAGGTCCGGACGATGAGGCCATCCGCAAGGCCATCATCTTTGTTTCGCGATGCCAGAATTTCGAAAGTGAACACAATACCACTCCCTTTGCTGCCAAGAATCCGGATGGGGGATTCTATTACACACCCGCGGCCGGCGGAGTCAGCATGGCAGGGCAAACACCCACCGGCGGGCTTCGCAGCTACGGATCGATGACTTACGCCGGCCTGAAAAGCATGATTTACGCGGGCGTTGGTCCGGATGATCCGCGAGTTCAAGCTGCCTATCGGTGGATTCGACAGCACTATGACGTACAATCAAACCCAGGCTTGGGAAAGGCAGGACTTTACTATTACTACCACGTCTTTGCCAAGGCCTTGGATGCTCTCGGAGAGGACATCATCGTCGATGAAGAGGGAATAGCTCACGACTGGCGAAGAGAGTTGCTAAGGGAACTGGCCCGCCGGCAACAGCCCGATGGCTCGTGGGTAAATGACGAAACTCGGTGGATGGAAGGGGAACCGGCCCTAGTCACTGGCTATGTGCTCCTAACACTTGCCTATTGCAAGCCGGAAAAACTCCCGACCAACCCTTCCGCCTCGCAATAAACCCTGTCGACTTGGACCTTGCGGCAGCTTAGGGGCACCGGGACCGCAGGTGGCCCCTCCGTTTTCTTGCCTCCTTTGGATTCGGGGTATAACTGATATCGTTTTCCATTCCCCCAAGGTTTACCCCGGTTGCCGGGTGTCCTTTCCCCTACACTACCCGGCCATCCCAGCGGCGAAAGGCCTCGATGGCAAAATATTCCGGGAGGCCGTAATGGTTATATTGCTCGGCCGTCTGCCGGTTCCGATCTTCTGCCCGCTGCCAAAATTCTCGGGGATCGTCCGGTCCAGGGAAGAGGGCCGTGTCCTTCTGCGATTCATGGCGGAAGATTGCCTCCTTCTTTAGCCGAAGATCTCGAGGGCTTAACGGTACCGCCACATCAATCTGGTGGGGTGCCCATTCCTGCCAGGCTCCGCGATAAAGAAGGACCTCCGGCCGCGAGCCGGTCTCCCGCTCGATCTCCTCGAGAGCCTGGAAAATCAGCCGGGCACACACGCGGTGGGTCCCGTGGGGATCGGATAAGTCCCCAGCCACATACACTTGCTTGGGGCCAATTTCCTCGATGCACTTGCGGACTAGGGCTACGTCTTCCGGCCCAGGAGGACGTTTACTGACGGTGCCCGTGCGGTAGAAAGGCAGATCCAGAAAATGGAGATTCTCTTCCTTTACCCCGCAAACCGATGCCGCTCCCCTTGCCTCACTCCACCGAATGAGGGCCTTCAGCTCAAGCACAATGGGATCATCTGGTTCTCCTGGCTGTTTGGATTGCAGACTTTTTCGGACCTGATTTTTCAGCTCGAGCGATTTTTGCTCATCAATACCGAAACGTCGGTTGACCTCGCAAACAAGGTCGGCAAGTTGAGCCACATCATGATCAAATACAGCGATATTTCCACTTACCATGTAGGCCACGTGCACCTCGTGACCATCTTCGACTAAACGGATGATGGTACCCCCCATGCTAATCACATCGTCATCCGGGTGGGGACTGAAAATCAGAACCTTGCACGGTTCCCGCCCGGCCGGGTGGTATTCGATCGTCTCCAGTAACTGCCGAAATACACGATGGGCCAATTTAGCCGCCGGACCATGATGCCGGAGGAGCTGGTGAAGGTTGTGATTGCGAAAGTCTTCGCCATCCAACTTTAGTAGGGCCTTTTGGGTCCGCTCCGAAAGCCAAAGCACTGCCCGTTTGATCAGGTCCTCTGTCCACTCCACCGACCTCACAAGCCATGGAGTTGCCACCGCCGTCAACTGTGCCGCCGCCGCTTCGTCCACATAAAACGCTGCATTCGGATGATCTTGAAGAAAGCTAGCTGGCACCCGATTTGTCGCAGGTTCCTCAAGGGTCGTTCGCAGTATCGAGGCATATTCCTCTCCGTAGACCATCACCGCCACTTCCCGGGCAGAAAGGATGGTCTCAATCCCGATGGTCAACTTTTGCAAGGGGACCGAGTCTTCGTGGAAAAAGTCGGCCGCACACTCTCGCCGGGTCACCGGATCGAGCACTGCAAGACGAGTTCGGCTACTCCGCACACCGAAAGGTTCATTGCCGGCAATCCGGCCGTTGCGGCCTATCGTGAGTAATAAAAAATCCAGCCCTCCAACCCGGCGGATTCTCTCTTCAAACCGGTAGCAAAATTCTTCCACTTGCTCCAAAGGAACAGTACTATCGAGAAGATAGACGTTTTCCGGGGAAATATTCACACGACTCAGAAATACCTCCCGGAGCCATCGGCCATGGTGCTGGAGCCGATTTTCGCTTAGGCCGTAAAACTCTTCCACATTGAAGACAATCACCCGGGAGAAATCGACCTGGTTTTCCTGATAAAGCCGGACCAACTCCCGATACACACTGACCACAGCCGACCCGGCACAAAGCCCCAGAACCGCGGATCTTCCCACGGCGTTTCGCTCTTGAACGAGATGGACAATCAGTCGGGCCACGTACTCCGCCGCGGCTGTTTCCCCCTCGAACATGTAACAAGGAATCCGAGTACCGGTAACGGAAATCGCCATCTCTAGCTCTCGAAATACTCTTTGTCGTGCTTTCTTTCTCGTGGTTTCTCTCAATTCTCCGGATGTCCTTCCGGATCTTTCTTTTTTTCCTTCAGCCAAAACACCTATCGGGCTTTTGTCCTTGGTGGTTTTGTGCCCAATCAAGATTCCGAGAAGTATCGGAAAGTGTACCGTTCTGCGGTGAACCTCCTTACTGCCACACCTCGAATGCAATACCGTTCGTCAAGCGTCACCCCTGCCACCTATTAAGGCAATAGTCTGCCGGATCCGAACTTGCGAAATTTGCACGGTGTGGAAACACTAGCAGATTCCAGGGGCAACCCTTACATCGCAAACGGCAGTTTAAAAAGCTGGCCACAGATCGCAGTGGGAGGAAATGTCCGGCAGTTTAACCTCCGGCACATACCGCCAAATTCTACCTTTTGCCGAGCAAAAACGTTGAATTCAGTCAAAGTTCCAAACGCCTCCGCCTCTCCCCTTATCCCCGCAAAACTCCAAACGTTGGCAGAAACTTCACCGGGCCGGATCCTGCGAAATCCCGTCGGAGAACTTCCCAGAACTAACCCAAGGGGGAAAAACCCCAGTCCGCAAATTCCCCAATGGTCCTGAAAAGCTCACATACCCTACCCGGACCTACGAAGGAAAACAGGCGGGGGCTATTTTCTTTTTCTCCAGAACCACAACCGGAAATCCTCAAAGATTCGAGAAATGGAAGCATCGGGTCCGATGTGTCGGTAATTCTCCCGCCTAAGCGAACGACATGTTGTGGCTTATGGAAGCGAATTACATTCTCCGGAGAATTTATCTCAGAGGTTCCAATAATCCTTCCTAACTTGACCCCGATAACGACTGAGTGATGATCACCATATTGTCCCGATGAATGACCTCCTGATACGGGCAATACCCGAGTTCCTTAACAATTTCCGACGTCTTCAGCCCTCGGATCCTTCGAATCTCGTTTGCCGAGTAATTGGTAAGCCCCCGGGCGATTTCGCGACCCTCGGGATCGTGCAATGAGACAACATCGCCTTTGTCAAATTCGCCTTGGACGTCCACGATCCCCGCGGGCAGCAGACTCCGCCCTCCGTGGACAATCGCGTGACAAGCCCCGGAATCGATGACCAGTCGGCCCCGCGGTTTCACGGTATAGCCGATCCAACGCTTGCGGGCAGCCAAAATCTCCCCTTGGGCAAGGAACAAGGTGCCGACCGGCTCCCCGGCGATGATCTTGCGAAGTACCCCCGGCTCTTTTCCCCGGGCGATAATCACGTTCCCTCCGGTGGCGGTGGCTTGCCGAGCAGCTTCCAACTTGCTTGCCATGCCCCCCCGGGTTAGCCCGGTGACCCGATCACGAACCAAGTCGAATACCGATCGGTCCAGCTTCTCCACCAGCGGGATAACTCGGGAGTTGGGATCTGCGGGATCCCCGTCGTAAAGCCCCGCCACATCCGACAACAGGACTAGGAGGGGTGCCTGAATCAAGTTGGTCACGATGGCCGCCAACCGATCGTTATCTCCGAAAGTCAGTTGCAATTCCTCAACGCTGACTGTGTCGTTCTCGTTGATGATCGGCACCGCCCCTAATTCGAGGAGGGTGAGGATCGTATTTCGGGCGTTCAAGTACCGGACCCGGGATTCCACGTCCTCAGCGGTTAAAAGGATCTGGGCCGCATGCCTGCCGAAACGGGTCAGGGACCGCTCATAGGCTTCGATCAAGGCACTCTGACCGATAGCCGCCACTGCTTGCAGCATGGGAAGATCGGTGGGCCGGTGAGTAAGACCCAGCCGTCCCATCCCTGCTCCTACCGCCCCCGAGCTTACGACGACGACTTTTCGGCCGGTTGCCAAAACATCATTAATCTGCTCACAAAACGATTCTATCCAATCGACATCGAGATTGCCGCCATCCCGGGTTACAACCCGGGTACCTACCTTAACGACAATGATCGAGGCCCCTGCCGCAACTTCTTGTCGGACCAAGTCCACCATTCCAAAAGCTCGTCCTGTTTCGCCGGCTTCGCAGTAAAGTTCTCTCCAAATATCAACTTTCCCCCCAGGGAGTACCTAACGACCCCTCCTTCGTCACTGGAACCGGGTAAGTCCGCCCTCCAAGCTCTTCCAATCCCACCAAATCCGGCCAGCCAGCCCGGGAAAAACAGCTCCGGTAAAATCTTCCAGGTTGGTAATAATCAACCGGAATGGACCATTGCAAAAAGCTGTTAGCATAACTATCGGACCGAACGCAACTTACGACTCTTGGCAGCACGACCACCACTAAAGGCGGACCAAGTTTGTAATTCCTCGGTTTGTCGGGGAATTGGGGGGAATGTGCTCGAATCGGACAAAAATGCTATCCGAACTGGAGCCCTGGAAAGCCTGTCGATTATACCATTCTTCCCAGGTTTTGGATTTAGCCCCGGGGAAAGGCGAAGACAACGGCCGGTTATCGGAATGGTTCCTCGGGTGGAAAAGTTTCCCGGCACTTCTGGATAGGGTGCCCCAAGAAAAGCCCGCAGCCCATTTCCCGGGAACCCCACGGAAATTCTTCGCTCTTGCAAGGGAATTTTCGACCTTCTTCGTTCCCACCTTCCCAGTGGGGAGGCTTGGGTTGCCGGAGACCCGACGATTGCCGCAAGAGAAAACCTCGCGATGTTGCCTATGTTGATCAGGTTTTGGCTGTCGCCTGATATCCGCGAGTGATATTTGCGAAATGAGTAGCACTCCACCTGGATGGGGGAAACCTAGCGGGGTTTCGGTCTACCTGTCGAAATGAAAGATGGATTGGGCCCGTGATTGGATAACAAACAGCAAAACGAGCGTAAATCTGCAACTCTCTTTTCCCGAGTTCCGGAAAATCTGGTTCAATTGTGAAAGGTGTTACCGAAGTGAGACACTTATTCGGTGGAGGCTGCCGCCAGCATTTTTGGGCGGTATATTCCCAGCCGCCCGTGGTATGGCAGACCAACGGAAGATGCCCCCCTCCGCCCAGGCTGATTTTCCATCACGAAGCATCTAGGGTAGAAACTCACCCCTCTCTCGATATAGCCCACCCCTCCAAGGAAACCCAGGCTGGGACCTTCCGGACAAGGCTGAATGCAGGAAAGGGCACAGTACCCGCTGCCGGATAGGTGGACCGTGGATCCTCGGAAAGGGAGGGATGCGGAACACCCTAAAAATTTCCCAGGTGCCACCAATTTTTTGATGCCAAACGGTTAACCGGGTTCCCGACCACAGGCACTGCCACTTTCTCCTTGTTTGGAAGACGTCTTTTCTTTCCGAATGGGTGTTTCCCTGCAGATTCCCGACTACTGTCGCTTACCCCATCGCTCCACCGGCCGAATCGGCAGCCGACTCTCAAAAGTCTGGCACGAGGGTTGCAACGCAGGTGCCTTCCCGCCGGGAAACGGAATTTCCAATCCGTGACTGGCTCCGGGGGAAACTCCAAAATGTGTCTTTCCTCAGGAGATCGGTCACGAGTTGTTCAAACAGATGGGGTGGAAATTCGCGATCGACTCACAAGAGGGGGTTTGTCGCCCCTTGGGATGAAGACCGACCTCCTCCTGAGTAAGAAGCTGGAGGTAAACTCAGGCCTCTCCCAAGCCCCAAAACCGATGAATTGTTTGGCAATTTTCACAAAATAACGGACTGGCGGAATACGGAAAAGAGGGAGGCAGGAAATCTCGGCAAAAATGATTCATACCTTTTTAACATCGGGGTGGCCCTTATTTAACATCGGGGTGGCCCTTAAAAACCGCTAAGGGGATCCATAAAGGACGGCGGTCCCGGTAAAGCCTTTGAAAGCTAACACAAGTGAAGCTTCGGGGATTTAGGTCCGTAACCCGGGACACTCTAAAGACATGAGATCAACTTAGGCATGTCAAAATCCAGTTCATTGCCTATTCATGTCCTCTGTTTGGCTTGTTAACGTTATCACCGAGGTTTATTCAAAAGATCATCTTTTCGTTCGAGGGGTGTGCGATGTGCGGTATTGTTGCCTATCTGGGTGCCGGCGAGGCAGCACCTTTTCTTCTTCAAGGATTGCGACGGCTGGAATATCGCGGTTACGACAGTGCCGGTTTGGCCACGGTCACAAGCGATCGCCATTGGTACCTGGTCAAGACAGCAGGGCGGATTGAGAAATTGGCTGCCCTCGTGAACCACTCTCCGTGTCCAGGTTCTGTCGGGATCGCTCATACCCGGTGGGCTACTCACGGAGCACCCACCGACGAAAATGCCCATCCCCATATCGGCGGCGATGGAGAGGTGCTTCTGGTTCATAACGGGGTGATCGAAAACTATGCTGCCTTGCGAACTCGACTGGAAGGCTGTGGCTTTACTTTCCGGTCGGCCACCGACACCGAAGCGGTCGCCCACCTAATAGCATGGGAAATCCGCCAGGAAAATCTGCCCGATGACCTTACCTTGCGAGACCAGGCCCGAGTGGTTCAGGCCGTCCAGCGTGCTCTTTCCCAATTGCGGGGGACATACGGCCTGGCCATAATTTTCCCCCGCTGGCCCGACCTTTTAATTGCCGCCCGGCTCGGCAGCCCGCTTGTCCTGGGAATCGCCGAGGGAGCTTTCCTCCTTGCTAGTGATGCAGCCCCCCTGCTAGGTCATGCCCGAAAAGTAGTGTACATGGCGGACCACGAGGTCGCGGTGATCTCTCGGGATAACTTTCAACTTTTCCACCGAGATACCGGCTCGGTTGAACCCCGGTGGCGAGACTTGGATCTCGATCTTCGTGACATCGAGCTGGGCGGGTATGCCCATTACATGTTGAAGGAGATCTTCGAACAACCCGATGCCCTGCGGAACACTATGCGGGGACGACTGGACAAAGATGCAGCTACGGCCCGCTTTGGCGGCTTAAACCTTTCACCCCGTCAACTTCGGCGGGTGGACCGCATTATTATGACTGGCTGCGGCACAAGCTGGCATGCGGGACTGGTAGCCGAATATCAAATTGAATCCTTAGCCCGCCTGGCCGTCGAGGTTGAATATGCCAGTGAACTTCGTTACCGCAACCCACCAATTGGCCCGAACACCCTCCTGTTTGCCATCACCCAAAGCGGAGAAACTGCCGACACCCTCGCCGCCTTGCGGGAAATGAAACGGAAGGGAAATCCCACCTTGGCCATCTGTAACGTTGTGGGCAGCACCATCGCTCAAGAAGCCGACGGTGGCATTTACCTCCATGCCGGGCCGGAAATTGGGGTGGCTTCCACGAAGGCCTTCACCTGCCAATGCACAGTCACGGCGATGCTCGCCCTATATTTCGGCCGACTTCATCACCTCGGGTTCGAGGAAGGCCTCGAAATCATTCGCCACCTTGAAAACTTGCCGGCAATAGTCGAGCAAACCCTTGAAGTGGACCCCCAAATCCGGCGTTTGGCCGAGAAATACGCCCACTGTACTAACTTCCTCTATTTGGGTCGACATATCAATTTTCCCACTGCTCTTGAAGGGGCCTTGAAGCTCAAGGAAATTAGCTATATCCACGCCGAGGGTTATCCGGCTGCCGAAATGAAGCATGGGCCAATCGCTTTGGTGGACAAAAATACCCCAAGCGTTTTCCTCATACCTCAAGGCCCTGTCTACGAAAAGATCATCGCCAACATGCAAGAAATTAAAGCCCGCGGGGGACCAGTGATCGCCATTGTTAATCACGGAGATGAACAAGCCCGAAAGCTGGCCGACGACGTCGTGGAGGTACCGTTTGTTCCCTTCTACCTCCAGCCGATCGTCTTTGTCATTCCCCTTCAACTTCTTGCCTACCATATTGCCGTGCTGCGAGGCTGCGACGTCGATAAGCCCCGGAACCTCGCGAAAAGCGTCACCGTGGAGTAAGGGAAAATTTGTATCCAGATTGCAAGGAGCATCGGGAAAAACTGGAAGCGGGAGGAACCCGAGGCAAGGAGCTTCGAAACCCTTCCCCTCAAAAGGACCTGATCTCCGGAGGGAGGGAAGGAACTTCCTGTGCACCAAAGCGGGCCTCGGGCAACCGGGGCCGAGAACCAAACCATGTTGCGGGAAGACGAGGCCCAAGGGCCGAGAGTAACCTCGAGTACTCTCCGTGCTGCACGGTGGGATCCATTTCTAACCCGGGAAAAGACCGTTAACTGCCGGCGAAAGAAGGTTCTAACGAAAAAGTCTGAAGAAAGGCCCAATGTCCTTATTACAAGTTTAGAAGTCCCATTTCTGCTTTTTTCCCAAAATCTGCCGGCTCTTTGGAATTCCGCACACTCTCCTTCGCAAATCGGCAAGCTCCGACTGCGGAAGGACCTCTGTGGAAATTGGTTCAGGGTATTCTCCGATGAACCTTGAAACGGCAGAGCGAGTCGGGAAAATACGAAAGGATGAGCTGGTTTTCCCTCCAGAGGCCCAAGGCACTAGAGCAAGAATTAATTGGCTTCATCCCGCGAGTAGATCCTTGTGGTGCCAAGGTGACTCAGCGAGATTCGGCTTGACAACTTGGCAGAACTTCACTCGAGTTCGAAACTACATAGCACTGCTTGGTTTTGGGTCAAAAATTTGGGCGAAAAAGCAGGCTAAACAAAGAAGCCCTTGGCAAACGGGGGCACTCAGTCACGAGGCTCGACCAGCCGGAAGTAAGCAGTGTTTACAAAACTCGCAATGCGGAAGTTTGGAGTTAAGGGGTAGGACAATCAGCCAGAGAGGTTTTTTGGTTAAGGAAAGCAGAACAAACACTTGGAGAATCGGGCTAGGCAGTGAAACTTAACGCTTGTTTCGCCGGGACCCTCGGGACCATAAAACTTTCCCCAAAGCACTAAGGCACCGGGAATGTTGGCAAAGATTCTCACGAAACTTCTATGATTTTGTAACCAATTGCCAGCTGAGCTTTTCCGCCAAGCTTTCGTGATTGTACCAAGGGCTATGGGAACAAACTCTCGGGTCACTCCCGGGTCAAGGATAAACCCTCCCTCTGATGTTGCATCCAAAGCCGAGAGTCTTTCGGGTTTCTATGAGGCGGGAAAAAACGCATGGCCAACCAATGGTTTGTAAAGATTGGGAGTGAGGTCCGGGGACCTCTGACGGGAAGCCAACTGCGGGCATTGGTGGCCCAGGGCTTACTCAGCCCCTCCGATGCTTTGTCCTCTAGTCCTCACGGACCTTGGAGGCGGGCCGGAGACATTCCCGCGTTATTCCCCAGTGGGAAACCATACACCGAACATAAGATGCCCGGTTCGTTTGAAAGTGCTTCTCCCGCTGAACCCTCCCCACCGGCTAGTAGCCGGCCACAACGTGCCGTGAGTGGAGCACCTCCGGGCTTAATGGCTAGCAAGGGAGCAGCCCCCGTACCCCCGGAGAACGAGGTGCCACCAGTCCAAGGGGTAGTGCCCCAGCCAAACCTGGGATCGCCCGGTCAGAGGACAACCACTGGCCCTCAGGTGCCAAAACCTGCCGAACTTCGGCTGCAAAAACGGAAGGAGCAGATCCGTGTTGTTAGTCTGCTGGCGGCGGTATTTTGTGGTGTAGTGGTGATGGGATCAGCTTTGGTCTTGGGTGCCTCCTATCTTCGGGCTATGATCGCCGCCAAAAAAGCGGAAGAATCCCGCCGGTTGCGAAGTCGGCCCGTTACGGAGGCTGTAAAAGTCCAGATCCCGCAGGACCTAGATTCGGTGATTGCCGAGGTGGAAAGTGGCCTGAGTGCATCTGCGGCGGCCACCCCCGGAGGAACAGGAGGGAAACTTCCCGCCCTTGCCGATCGGTGGTTCAATGCGGCCACCGAGAGGGCCACCGTCGGTCAGGTCACACTAAGGATAGCCAAAGTGGAAATCGGTTGGCCCCGGCTTGTTAGTCCTACCGGTAGAAGGGCTCGGCCAAGGAACCCCTGTCTTCTTGTTTATTTGGAGATGGCCTTGCCCGAAGGAAGTGCGGAACTGGAGTTCTCAGGTTGGACAAAGGATGACCAACCTGGAATCCGTCCACAGTTACGGGATGCAAATAACCGGCCGCTTGCCGCGATGAGATTTCCCGGTTTCGAAATCGAGGGGCAAGTCCAGTCGATCCTTTTACGGCCGGGGGAATCTGTCACCGATCTCCTTGTGTTTAGTCCGCCGGAGCAGCTGGCAGGGTTCTACGAACTGACACTTCCGGCCGAGCCCCTCGGAGGCCATGGTCTAATCCGGTTCCGAATACCCAGCACGATGATCGAGGAAACTCCCTCCCAGCCAGATTTGGCTGGCCGACTCCGGGAGGAAATGGAGGCAACGGAACCTCAGACACCCTCAGAAAGGCCAACTGCCCACCCAGAAAAGCCGACTGCCCATCTGGCTGAGCCCTCCGGGGAGACCTCTTCCGAGGAAAAATCCTGGGCCGAGGAAGACTCCGACCGTATCCCTATCCCTGGTCTCCATGAGTAACCCAGCATAGGAACTTGTAAGGATGCCGCGGACTTGCCCCCGTTCATACTTCACTGACCGGCGGTGGAAATTCTTGCATCCGGCGGTAGATTAGGGGACATACTACCGAGGCTTGAGGACCGGTCGAAAATTCTAAGGGGCTGCATGAAAGCTCTCTTTGAAGCCTTCCCAAAGGTTTTGCGGGGATAAATTTCCCCCTGGTAGCCGGATGTGCTGAGATGGTCATCTCTCCAAGAGCTCTGCGGTAAATGTCTCAAAAAACTGTTTGACCGGGGCTAACGGCCATGGTTAGTGGCTATTGCCGGTCACGGGGTACAAACGGTTCGGACCACTTCCCGAAGCAACGTCGAAGTGGTCTTTGGTTTCAAATCTCAGAACAATCCAAGCTCCCAAAAGGCCAGGGCCCAATGTATGGGTGGTTTCCCCGCTTGCTAAGCCAGCCATTGTGGTTGGGGCAAACCGCGTGGATGCCGAGGTTGGGGAGGTTTCTCTTCCAGTCCGTCCTACTCCCAGGCCGAGTAGGTCTCAGGCCGCTTCACCCCAAAACCTTCATGGCGACCTCCGAACAGCTGCTCAGAAGTTGCCCACCCAAGGCCCCAAAACACAACCTGTAGCTAAATAAGCTTTGAGAGAATCGAAAAGTTGAGTCCTCAAGTTTGTGATTTGACATATTCGAAGTTTTTGGGAAGGTGGTTAAGACGGCCTTGGGTTTGACACACTTGCGGCTAAGTTTGGGGGAAATCCCCTCTTTAGGAAAAGCTCGCGAGAAAGGAAAATGGTCAAAAAGGCGTGAAATTTAGGCCGGTTCGGCCGTATGATTGAGGGGTCTCCTCCTTGCTGGAATTCTCGTATTGAATGGGTTAACCTGGAAATCGGGGGATTCTTGTCCTAACTTCGAAGGAAACCGCGGTTTATTTTGGGGGAATTGGTTCTCGCAAATGAGGGGAATTGGTTCGACCATTTGAGCAAAGCCTCACAATGGCCAATGGGGGATGGTCCGTCAAAAGGGGGGTGGAATCGGAATTATGGCCGCAGTTCGGGTTCGATGTCCCAAATGTTTTTCAGAATATGCGGTAAGCGAGGCTCACCTTGGGCGGACGGGCCATTGCACGAAATGTGACACTCGTTTTGTTCTTGTGGCAATTCCCGATGCAGTTACCCGAACTGTCTTGACCAGCCTGCAAAAATCCCCCCCTTCGCACTCTTCCTCCGACATCCCCGAGCAATGGAAAGTAGGGGACATAATTCTTGACATTTATGAGGTGAAACCTCTTCGGCCCGATAAGCCTTATGCGGAAGGGGGAATGGGGATTGTCTACCGAGTCTTCCACCACGGATGGGGTATTGACCTGGCCGTCAAATGTCCAAAAGGTTCCGAGTTCCGGAGCGAGGAAGGAAAACGGAACTTCGAGCGAGAATGTGAAGCATGGATGCGGCTGGGACTTCACCCCAACATCGTCACATGTTACTACGTTCGCCGGATTGGAGGGATCCCGCGAGTATTTGCGGAATTTGTGGACGGGGGGACGTTGTGGGAGTGGATTCGGGACCGTCGGCTCTACCAAGGCAAGCCGCAGGAAGTTCTCCTTCGAATTTTGGATATTGCCATCCAATTTGCCTGGGGTCTTCATCATGCTCACGAGCACGGAGTAATTCATCAGGACGTGAAACCCGAAAATGTCCTCATGAAAGGGGACATTCCCAAAGTTACGGACTTTGGCTTGGCCCGGGCCCGGTGGGCGGCCTCCGCCACTCCCTCCGACTCCACGAAAGCCAGCTTGGCAGTCAGTTGGGGTGGAATGACCCCCGCTTATTGCTCTCCTGAGCAGCTCCAAGCCGCAGTCCAGGCAGAGGCTGGCCTTCCCCACGACCAGCGGGTGAAACTCACGCGGGGCACAGATATCTGGTCTTGGGCCCTGACAGTGCTGACCATGTTTTACGGTCGGTGTCCGTGCCGTTTGGGCGGGCACACCGCTGCCGAGGTGTTCGAAACTTATTGCCGGCAAGGGCCGCCGGAACGATTCCTCCCGAAAATGCCGGAGTCTTTGATCGAGCTGCTCCACCGCTGTTTCCGGCGAAATCCGGAGGAACGGCCGCGGGATATGGTGGAGATTTCTGATTGGCTGCGGGCCATTTGGCGGGAGATCACTGGCCAGCCATACCCCCGCTATCAGCCGACGGCCGCCGATCTGAAGGCCGATTCCCTTAACAACCGAGCCGCCTCCCTGCTGGACCTGGGTAACCAAAAGGAAGCCATGGAATTATGGGCTCAAGCCTGGCGAGAACATCCTTGGCAGCCCCAGGTCACCTTCAACCAGGGATTGCTCCAGTGGCGGACGGGTCGAATCACCGACGGCGAACTCATCAACCAACTAGAAGAATTGTGCAAAACCCGACCACAGAGTGCCGAAGCGTTTTATGCCTTGGGATTGGCCCAACTGGAACGTCTAGAAGTCAAACAAGCCATCGAGGCTCTAGATACAGCAGTACAGCTGGGCGGAGGACCGGAGGTAGTCCGGACCCTGGAACAAGCCCGAGCTATGGTGGCTGACATGCCCCGTTGCCTTCGGTCATTCACCGGCCAACCTCCTTACGTGACCGAGGTTTACCTGGGTGCTAGAGGAGACCGCATCCTTTCCGGACTTGATGCTCGATCCATGCGGTTATGGGAAACGGAAACGGGGCGGACTCTCACCACCCTCGAACTCCCCACTGTAGCCACTGCGGTAAGCACTAGTGCCGACGGGCGATGGCAGTTGCGGTATGCTCGCGACGGCAATTTCATCGTGCAGCAGGCGGCGATGCCTTCCACTGCGGAAGTTTTCCGAAAAATCCAATGGGGACCGGGCGACAAGCTGCCTTCTCCGGACGGTTCCCATGTCTTTGTCACAACCGAGGAGTACACCATTGAACTGCGGACCGCGGAAGGGGGAGAACTTGTGCGGGTCTTCCGTGGTCATGCTGGCCCTGTCCGCTCGTTGGCTGTTAGCTCCGACGGTGCTTGGCTCCTTTCCGGAAGTAGCGATAAAACGCTCCGGCTGTGGGAGGTGTCCACAGGACGGTGTTTGCGGACGTTAAAAGGCCATACAGATCCGATTACTGGGGTATACCTCAGCTCCGATGCCAGTTGGGCCCTTTCATGCAGCACAGGGCGAACACTCCGTCTGTGGCGGCTTGCCCCCTTAACACATCCGCAAAAACGGTTCTTAGCCCCTATTTTACTTTGCCAGGTAACCACCTCCGAGGAAGCAAGCCGGATCCAATCCCAGTTCGTGGAATTAGCCCTGAAGGCGAGAATGGCCCTTGCCGGTGAACAATATGGGGTGGCTTTAGAGCATACCCGGGCAGCCCGACAACTGCCGGGATATCGCCTTACACGCGAACTCCTCGAGCTTTGGAATCGAATTGGACGAAAATGTGTTCGGCGGGGCTTGCAGGATGCATGGTGCTTGCAGATGTTCGAGGGGCATGCTGGAGAAGTCCGCTCTGTGGCATTTTCTCCCGATACTTGCCGGTTGGCATCCGGAGGAGTCGACGGAACTTTGCGAGTGTGGAATCGCGAGGGCTCCGCGGCAGAAGCTCGAATTGTTCCTGCCCATAGCGACTGGATCTCCAAGGTCGCTTGGAGCCCAGGCGGAAATTTGATCGCCTCCGCGGGTCACGATAGATCTGTCCGGCTTTGGAACTCCGAAGACCTCCGGTGTTTAGCCACTCTGCAGGGGATTACCACGCCAATTAACGAGGTAGCATTTTCCCCCGACGGAAAATTTCTCTTCTCCGCGGGATGGGACCGGCTCATTCGTCAGTGGGACCTTGAGAGCGGGAAATGTGTGCAAACCTTTAGCGGCCACGAAAAGTACATCAATGCCTTAGATATCAGCCTAGAGGGTCGTTGGTTACTTTCCGCGGGAGAAGACGGCACTCTCCGCCTGTGGGATGTGCAAAGTGGAGAATGTGTCCGGGTTATCGCCGCCCATCGAGACTGGATTTACGATGTGGCATTTGTCCCGTTGAGCCGACAGGCGATCTCTGCCGGTAAAGACTGGCTTCTAAAAGTTTGGGATTTGGAGACCGGTGAATGTCTGCGGGAACTTGCGGGGCATGAGGGGCCCGTCTTTTCCGTGGGGGTAACCGCGGATGGTCAGTTTGCCGTGTCGGCTGGCAAGGACCGGACTGTCCGAGTGTGGCACCTTCCCAGTGGTTCCTGTCAGCGGGTATTGGTGGGTCATATGGGAAGTGTTTTGGCCGTGGCAATTAGTCCCGATGCTCGCTGGCTTATATCAGGTGGGGAAGATGAGACGGTCCGCCTCTGGGAGTTGGATTGGGATTATCATTTTCCCGGGTGGAGTGACTGGGACGAACGGGCCCGGCCGATCCTCCAAGCATTTTTAGCTAGACTTGCCACCCCCAATCGGGCCCTACAGTCCGAACAAGGCACAGTGGGAGTAGAGAAGGCCTATCTGCAACAGCTCCTCACCGAGTTGGAACATCGAGGCCTGGGTTGGATTCGAGCTCATGGTATCGAAAGCCGTTTCCGGGAGTTGCTAACCAGTCTCAGCCCCGCATAATCGGGGGTAGTTTGATGGGGAACAGCAGTACATCTGCCTATCACCGGAAAATGTCCAAAATCTCTCATCTGCGGTCAAATCGAAGTTCGATTCTGTGGGTGGAATTTCAATATGAAAAATGCGTGCCCGGATGCCGAACATCCTTCCAACTCGCAGTCGCAACCTCATCGGGTAGGTTTTCCTACTCCAGCAGGAATCAAGTTAAGGGCTTTTCCTGCCGACCGGATAAGGTACAGTAACCATCAGGCGGCCAATCTTTCCGGTACATTTGTCCTCTACTGGATGACGGCTTTCCGCCGGCTGGGGTGGAACTTTGCCCTGGATCGAGCCGTCTCGTGGGCTGAGGCCACCGGCAAACCGCTCTTTATCCTAGAAAGTTACTCCTTATGGTTTCCCTGGTCGAGCAATCGGCATTTCTACTTTGTCCTGCAGGGGATGCAAGGAAAAGCGAAGGACCTCCAGACAGGGCCGGCCTTCTACCTGCCCATCTTGGAGCACTCCCCAGGAGATATTGCCAAGCTTTTGTCCCGCGAAGTAGGGCAGCTTGTGTGCGTTATTACAGACGATTATCCCCTGCGGCCATGGCAGCGGCAAATCCGGCAAATTGGAGAAAGCCTGCCGGTTCGTGTAGAGGCTGTGGATTCTTGCGGGTTGGTTCCTCTGGCAGCCTCTTCCCGGATTTTCACCAGGGCAGTTGATTTCCGGCGTTTTTGGCAAAAACACTTCAGGAAGTTCCTTGCTGCTGAACCCGAGCCGGACAGCCTCCGCCGGTTGCCTCCGCTTCAGCCGGCATCTTCTTCTCTCGTCGAGCTTTTAAGACAAGTGGCGATTGACCCGGAGAGGTGGCTAACCCAGTCCGAAAAACTCCGTGCTTTGCCGTGGGAGCGAAAGGTCTTCCCCGTGGATCTTCCCGGCGGTACAAGCCCGGCTCGCAAGCGGTTGGCTCAGTTCGTTCTCAACAAATTGGAGGAGTACGATCGCCGCCGGAATCATCCGGATCTAGAAGGTACAAGTGGGCTTTCCCCCTACCTGAAGTGTGGGTTCATTTCGACGCAGGAAATCTTTTGGGAGGTTGCTCGGGCAGAGAATTGGTCCCTAGATCGCTGCCTCCAGAATCCTCTCGGGAAAAAGAATTTTTTTGGAATGGGGGCAGGAGCCGAAGAGTTCTTAGATCAGCTTTTTACTTGGCGGGAGATCGGCTTTAACTTCGCTGCTTTATCGGATCGGTATGATCAATTTGAGAGCCTCCCGGGTTGGGCAATTCAGACCTTGAAGGAACATGCTCGCGATAAACGTTCCTATACGTATACCCTTTCCGATCTGGAGCAAGCAGCCACCCATGACCCTGTGTGGAATGCAGCTCAGACGGAGCTGGTGACAACCGGCACGATCCACAACTATTTGCGAATGCTTTGGGGAAAGAAAATCCTCGAGTGGACTTCCTCCCCAGAGGAAGCTCTCGCTTTCATGATTGAGCTAAACAACAGGTTTGCTTTGGATGCGGAAGATCCGAACTCTTATTCGGGAATCTTCTGGATTCTCGGCCGATACGACCGTCCTTGGGGCCCGGAAAGACCTGTCTTTGGAAAAGTTCGCTTTATGAGCACGGAGGCAGCTCGGCAAAAACTGAAGATGAAAAGCTACCTTGATCGGTTTTCACCCCAGCGGGCTAGAGACCTACACCCAATGGGGGACCCGTAAAAACCATTTTTCCCAAGGCTGTTCTCCGCTCCTCCCCGTGTCCACGGGGCACAAACTGCTCCTTTTACCTTTGGAACCCCGTCGAAGGCTATTCACCCATTTGGTGTTCTTATCGTGCTCATAGGTGGCTACTTGAAGTTTGAGAGTGCTTCAGTACACTAAAAGGCTCCGCCCCGGGGGATCGCCGGGTACCGGAAGGAATGCCGGAGCTGCCCAGGCGGAAACTGCCCACTTTCGGCCGAGTCGCACGAGGATGCCGAAGGGAGTGGTTGCCGGAAGGTAATCCGCCCGTTTTCGGACCAACATAAAGCGGAAACTAAAGTTCGCCGGCGGACTAGGTCAAATCCCAGGGCGATGGCCTCACTTACTCCGAGGTGGTAGCGGACTTGCCTCCACTCAGCCGTTCCCCTTTACCCCGTGGAGCAGTTTGGTTCTCACCAAAACGCCGATAGCAGCACCAGTCCTTAGAAACCGGTCCTTAGAAGGAAGTACTCGGGTAACACTTTGCCGCAGTGGAGCACACTTGGCGGGCTTTAGCCAAAACTGGCGGAATGGAACGAGGTTCTGGCTTGTGATACCGTAGGGAATAGCAAAGGAGTCTGAATCATCAACTCTCTGCTTTTACCGACTTGCGGCAAATCTGCTTCAATCGAGTGAGGTGTTACGTAGTTGACATTCTTGGGGCAGCGTTGTGGTCCCAACAACAGAATTTGGGCAGAGAGCTGTTAAGGGGCAGGAAAGATGTCCCTCGGCGAGGCAGGAAGGGCAGCTGGGGCTGATTGACGTTTTTTCGGCCAGGGGCCGCTCTTGCCACGGTTTCCGCCCGGAAAGGGAAGATCTTTAGGGATGACCCTCCGGATGCCCTTCCGGCCAAGCAAAGCCCCGGCATCAGCCTCCCGACCCCAAATCAAGTAAAACGGTCATTCGGCCAATCAAATCCCAAAACCTGATCCCCTGGGAACTCCTCCTAGGTGGAAGGCGGAAAACAATCATCTGGGTTGATTCTCGCGATGGGTTTGTGAGGAAGTGAACCGGCTCGCTTAAGGGATAAAAGCACAGAGACAAGTACGTCAGGTCAGATAAGGAGCTGGAAAAGCGTGACCGAGGTAATTCGCGAGGGCACAACAACTCGTTCCCAATTGGATCCTATCTTCTATCCGAAAAGTCTCGCGGTAGTGGGTGCTACAGCCACTCCTGGAACGGTTCCCTATGACATCCTGGCCAACATTGTGCAGTCGGGCTACCAAGGCCGGGTGTACGCGGTAGCCCCGGGGAAAAAATCGATTTGCGGAGTGCCCGCCTATCGATACGTGCTCGACCTGCCGGAAACGGTCGACCTAGCTGTCATTGTGTTCCCCGCCGAGGTCGTCGACCGAGCTTTGGAGCAATGTGGACAGAAAGGGATCCCCGCGGCAATTGTGATCTCTGCAGGTTTTCGGGAGGTGGGTGATGCGGGTCGGCAGCGGGAAGAACGGTTGAAGGAACTTTGTCGGCAGTACGGCATCAGTTTGATTGGTCCCAATTGCCTAGGTGTCATTAACACCGATCCTGCGGTGCGGCTTAATGCCTCTTTTGCCCGGGCAATGCCTCAGCCTGGCCCCTTGGCGATGCTCAGCCAATCCGGGGCCCTGTGCACGGCTATTCTCGATTATGCCCGACAACGATGCATCGGCTTCTCCAAGTTCGTCAGTTTCGGCAATAAGGCGGTGGTTTCCGAAATGGATCTGCTGGAATACTTGGCGGAAGATCCGCAAACCACAGCTATTCTGATGTATTTGGAAGAGATTTCCGACGGCCGCCGCCTGTACGAGGTCGCTTCGCGGATCACTCGTGGTCCGAATCCCAAGCCGATTCTCCTGATAAAGGGTGCCCGGACCAGTCGTGGGGCGGCGGCGGCCAGCAGTCATACCGGGGCCATGGCTACAGAGGATGCTATCTGCGATGCTGTCTTCGAGGCTGCAGGTATCCTCAGGGTTGACACCTTGGAAGAAATGTTCGACACGGCCGTGCTCTACACCAGTCAGCCCTTGGCTCGAGGCCCGCGGGTCGGCATCGTCACCAACGCGGGAGGGCCGGGGGTACTTGCTACCGACGCAGCCATCCGCTTCGGCCTCGAGGTGCCTCCACTGAGCCCCTCAACTCGGGAACGACTCCGCCAGCATCTGCCTGCCACGGCCAACATGAGCAACCCGGTAGATGTCATCGGGGATGCCCGAGCAGACCGCTACCAAGCAGCCATCCAGGCGGTCCTTGAGGACCCCGGAATCGATCAGCTCGTTGTGATCCTCACTCCCCAATCGATGACGGATATTATGGCCGTTGCTGATACCGTCTGCTCGATCGTGGCCAGCTCTCCTAAGCCGATTGCGGCCAGCTTCATGGGCGGAGTAGACGTTGCCCCAGCCGTGGCCCGACTAGAACAGGCCGCTGTGCCCCACTATCGTCAGCCAGAAGATGCCATGCGGGCTATGGCTAACATCCAACATATTTTGAGAATGCGGGAAATGCCCCAGGAAGACGGACCACCGTCAATCTCAGAAGACAGTCGCCAGAGATCCTTCGCGATCCTTGAGAAAGCAGAGCCGGGCCTTTTACCCGAGGTTCAGGCACTGGAGATCCTCGAGCTGTATGGAATTCAGGTCCCGGCCTACCGGCTGTGCCAGTCCCCCGAGGAAGCTGTACAAGCTGCCGAAGAATTCGGTTACCCGGTGGTCCTCAGAATTCACAGTCGGCACGTGGTTCATAAAACGGAAATTGGCGGGGTGATCCTGAATCTCTGCGATCCGGATAGTGTCCGGCAGGGGTTTGAGATCCTTCACCAGCGACTGCGGGAGCATGTGCCGGAGGCAGAGTTCGAGGGAGTCATTGTCCGCAAGATGATTCCGGCCGGCTATGAACTCATTATTGGTGGAAAACGGGATCCTTCGTTTGGACCCATAATCATGGTGGGGCTCGGAGGAATCTATGTGGAGCTGTGGCATGCCGTTGCCTTTGCTTTAGCACCGGTGACCCGCAATCAAGCCCGGCAGCTTCTTGCTCGCACCAATGCCGCCAAGCTTCTTTCTGGCCTCAGGGGGCAAAAACCTGGGGATGTCGAGGCCTTTATCGATGCCGTCTTGCGAGTAAGTTATTTGCTGGCGGATTGCTCCCGGATCGCCGAGCTCGATTTAAATCCCGTGATTGTTGCCGAAGCAGGTCGAGGATATGCTGTGGCTGATGCTCGGATTCTCCTTCGGTAGTGGAGGCAACTGCATCGGAAAACAATAATTCTCAGAAGCTTTGAAGAACGGATTGGACAAGTCTGGCCTAGCTTGAACCTTACCACAATTCGGCCTAGAACACCGCAAAAGGGTCAATGAATTCCAGGGGCGGTATTTCGGGCTTAAATCCTTTCGGATTTCCCTGAAATTTCCGCGGAGTTTTGGCTAAAGAGAGTCCCAAGATCGACTCGAGGGGCAGTTTCGGCCGTACTCACAATCATCAGCCATTTCACTCAAAAGGCAACCTGAAATTTCGGAGGTAAAAAAATGGAACGTAGCGAAATTGAACGTCGCGTGAAGCAAGTGGTGAGTCGAGTCCTTCGTATCGACGAAAGCGAGATCGAACCCCATCATCATTTTGTCTTCGATTTAGGGGCCGACAGTGCTCAATCCGTTCAGTTGGTCGATGCTTTCGAGGAAGAATTCAAAATCGAAATGGATCGGGATGCTGCCCTGGCGGTCAAAACCGTGGGAGAGGCGGTGGAATTCATTGCCGGATACGTGAATCGCTAAACGCACGGCCGAACGGAAAGTTGGTCACCTGGGGCAAGAACAGCCGATCCTAGCCTCAACTTGGTATACAACCGATCAGAAAATCATCCCGGGGACCGAAGTAAGTCCCTCGCTTTTGTACCTCGGGTGGCCCATCCGCTTCCTTTCTGCACCCGGGGTTGGCAATTCGTTTCCTAGCCGAGGAAGTGGCTGGGGTCAGCTTGGCAGAACAAGCCTCCCTGCTGCTCGAGCAATCAACTCCAGAACCCCGAAAAACAGAAGTGACAGACTGACCACGACATTGGCATGGAAGAATGCCTGATTGACCCGGGTAAGGTCAGTAGGTCGAACGAGTCGGTGTTCTATCCACAGAACCCCGCCGATCACCAAAAGCCCCAAATAAAAGATCCACTGGAAAAGTGGATACACAAGGGGCAATAGGATTAACCAAGCCATCATGACCCCATGACAAACCCGGGCCAATTGGAGGGCCCGAGGTGTTCCCAGCCAAGCGGGCAAACTTTTAAGCCCTGCCTGCCGGTCAAATGACTCATCCTGACAGGCGTAAATGATGTCGAACCCGGCCACCCAAAAAAGCACAGCCAAGCCGAGCACCACTGGGGCGGCCTCTACCTCAGCACGAAGAGCCACCCAAGCAGCAACCGGTGCAAGCCCCAACGCACCGCCCAGCCAAAAGTGCGACCAAACCGTAAACCTCTTGCTGTAACTATAACCCAAAAGATAGGCAATGACCGGCACCGAGGCCACGAGCGGAATACGGTTTTCCGGCAAAAAAAGTAATGTGCTCAAGACAAAACCCACACAACAAATTGCTGTAAATGCGATCACGCTGGAAACAGAAATTAATCCACGAGGCAAATGCCGGGAGGCGGTCCGGGGATTTAAGGCATCCCAATGCCGATCCACCAGGCGATTAAAGGCCATCGCAGCACTTCGGGCAAACACCATGCAAAGCAAAATCCCGGCATAATGCCGCACAGGAGGCAAACTCCTGCCCTCCTCAACAGTCAAAGCTACCGCCATAGCCGCCGAAAGCACTGCAAAGGGAAGGGCAAAAAGGGTATGGCTAAAGCGAATAAGCTCTAGCAGCTGCCGAATATTCCGAATGACTCGTAAACCCAACACTTCTCTTTCCATTGGTGTTCAAGGACGTCTTTTCGTGGCACCTGAAATCCCGAGCCGGCACCTCATTCCGACTCCGATCCCCATGGCTCAACCAGTCGAAAATCCTCCCCGAGATGATCGCAAATTCTGGCCACCACAAAATCCACCATCTCACCCAGGGAGGAGGGCCGGTGGTAAAAACCCGGCATAGCCGGCAAGACGGTAACTCCATGCCGAGCAGCCAGATATAAATTTCGCAACTGAATCGCGGAAAGAGGCGTTTCCCGTGGGACAACGATGAGCCGCCGCCGTTCCTTTAGATGGACCTCTGCCGCCCGACGAATGAGGTTGTCCGATACTCCATGGACAATCGCAGCCAAAGTGGCAAGGGAACATGGACAGATGACCATCCCATCCGTCAGCACCGACCCACTTGCTAGCGGGGCATTCAGATCGTCAAATCGCCAATAACGAAGTCGGCCCATTTTTCCATGAAAAAAAGTTTTGCCGTAACCCGAAGACACCGTTTCCACACTACCTTTGCCCCAGGGTTCCGGCATTTCCGCAGAGGACACCCACGGTCCAAGGCTAGCAGGGTCAAAATTGCCTAAGTTAAGTTCTAACCCAACTTCATGCCGCAAGACATCCCGGGCGGCTGGTGTGATCAAAAGTTCAATGTTTCGACCTCGATGGAGTAGCACTTGCATCAGCCGAAGACCGTAGATCACCCCACTAGCCCCGGTGATCGCCAACACGATAGGCCGTCGAGGTGGCAACGTTTCGTCTATTTCCAAGCTCTCCCTCCTTCGTTTGACCACCTACATGTCCACCATACAGATTTCACTTGTCCAAGAAGTATTCCCGAAGTCTCTCCGAAGGCAAAATCCTTACGGCTTAAACCCGAGGTAAAGTGTAGCAATCCCCCACGAAAGGGGTAGAAAGCTTAATCGGTCCAAACCTGCTGTTGCCATTTTTTCCAGGAATTTCTCTCCTTGGTCAAACTCTGCGACACTTGCCGGCAGGTAGCCGTAGGCATTCCATCGATTTCGCGAAAGAAGATTCCCGACCCGGGGAAGCACCCGGTGAAAATACCATAGATAAACCCTCCGGATCCATCCTTGGCTCGGAAGAGAAAACTCGAGGATCGCAACCTGGCCACCGGGCCGGCAAACCCGAACCATCTCTCGGAGGGCCTCCACCGGACGGAAGACATTCCGAATCCCAAACGCAACACTCACCACTTGAAACGTGTTGTCCCGGAAGGGAAGAGCCTGGGCATCCGCCAGCACCCAACTAAACCAGCGGTCTCCTCCCTGCCGGCGGGCTTTCCTTGCCGCAAGCCGAAGCATGGGAAGGCAAAAATCTGCTCCTACGACCTCAATGTTTTTCCGACCGCTCCGCCAATAAGCAAAGGCCAAGTCTCCAGTCCCACAACACACATCGAGCACCGGTCCAACCAGGGGCCGAGGGGCAAGTTCTGCCGTTTTCTTCCGCCAACGCCGGTCGATCCCAATGGAAAGCAGGTGATTAAGGAAGTCATACCACGGGGCTACCTCCGCAAACATTTGGCGGATTTTGTCCGGCTGCTTCGCAAGAAGTTCCGAATCCGGCACAAGCTCCTCCTCCCTGTGTCCCCGGCTCAAGAAAAAGGAATCCCTTAATCGTTGGGCGAACATCATCAGTAAGCACAAAACCATTTAGAGCTAAATCCCCGGGCTTCGTGAAAAAACTGGGGGAAATCCAACCCTCCTATCCCCCGGAGTATGCCTCCGATAACCCGGCATTACGGCAAGGTTACAGGCGGACAGTGAATCAATGCCGTTTTGGGAAAGAATTTGAGCATTTCGGCCTGGTTATGCACCTCCTATGGTGCTTCTTCTGTTTCGCAACCAAAAGGAACAAGTCGGAATCCAGCCTCCAAGCCGCGGTGTGGAAAGGTTGCCGGCAACCTAGGCCGCACTGGGTGGCACTCTCCCGAAACATCACACAAGTTTGGAACCGAATGTGCCGATAGACGGCCCCCACCAGCCAAATGGCCCAGTCCGCTTCACCGGGCACCCCGGGTTACCGAAATTTTCAAACTTCGATTGGAACCTCTGAAGAATTGCTTGCAATTCCAAGCCAACTACAAAAAGACAATTCATGGGGTACCGATAATGACGACTATCGACAATTACAACCCGCCCGTCGGCCTTCGAATCTTTGGGAGGCTTCGACGCACAGATCCGAATACCTACACCGGGTACCCATACCGGGAGATCGGTTCGGATCTTCATCTCGGGAACGACCACAACGGTAAAGTCTAGAATCTTGTGGTTTGATTGCTGCATGTCCTGGCCACAATACCTCGATACTTCTCTGCCTCTGCTGGGCCGGTGTGTTGCCGTTACGAGGCCGTTAAAAGGTTCATGCGATTGCTTCGGGGCTGCTCCAATTTTTTGGCGGATACTGTCGACCGCGAAACCCGAGTTCCGCGAAGTCTTTCGGCTTTTCCCCAGGCCCGGGAGACTGCTAGGATGAAGATTCACCGGCCAGGACAGACCAGCCCCCCGTTTCCGGCTCCATCCGTCCTTTCCCAACAATCCGAACTACAGGGGCAGAAGTACTCAGTACTCCTGCCTCATTCGTTCCGCTAATAATCTGGCTGCCATATGCTTATAGTCGCCAAACCCACACCGGACTCCCTCCGCCAGGCATGGGCTTCTCCTCCAAAAGTGCTGTCAGCAGGGTTACCCCGGTGTATCCCCGAGGTTACCGCAAACGCCGGTTCCACCGTTTGTCTGGCTAACCCGGAAATCTCCATCAACCTCGGAGTCCGGCCGGAAGGGGCATTAATTCCCACCAACCGTACCAGTAACTACCACATCCCCATCTTACCCAGCCCACCCCGTTCCTCGCCGTCCGAAAAGTGCTCTAGCTTTTTGGTCCAGATTCTGATTAAGAACTGCCCAATTATTGGCGTGATCGTGGGCCAGAGTCTATTCGGGTCGGAAAATTCACGTTTCAAGGGCTTTCCCAACTGATGTCACCGTGAAACGAAGAATTCGGAAAAACCGGCGAACTGTCATGGCCAGCAATCCTTCGCCCCATGATCAAGCGGATCCTCTTCCGGCAGGCACGATGGCTGCCCCCGAGGGGGCCGGTGAGGAGCTTTTAGACGACAAGAATTCACAGATGCCCCGCAAGAGCTGGATATTTGTGGCACCCCTTAGGTGGGCAACCGCTTCCCTGAGGCACTTTGGAGGTGTTTGGGGCAAACTCCTTTCCGTACGAGGTCGTTGTGCCCTGCCGTCGCGATGGGCATGGTTCGTGCTCGGAGGAGTGGGATGTTTGGCTTTGGCCGGTGGAATTTGGACCGCCTACCGGGGGAGCTCAAGCCCCGTTGCTGAAAAACCCCCCACAGTTGAAGCCCCGACCACTACCAACGTGTCTGCCCATGCCACCAGTCAAGCGGGGGGGCCGATCTCGGCACGGGAGAACACCGTCAATCCCGGGATGTCGGGAGAATCTCCCCCAATAGCCCCCTTGCGGATGGCATCTTGGGAGCCAAATCGGTCGGACCGGAAAGAATCCGATGGAAGCCCTGCCCGGGTAATACCGTCACCCTCGGAAGGTCCTGAAACGGTTGGTGCCGAGGAGTCCTCTAACCCCCTCCGGCCATCCGGCGAGTATCGATGGAATTTGGCGAGGGTGCAGTCGTCCTCCCCCTCTGGTGGACAATCGGCCTCCCCGATGGCAAGCCGGCCAGCAAATATCGGGACCTTCGTGACGGGTTCAACCGATGCGGGTACCTTCGAGCAGCCAGGCGAACCGATGTCCCCGACTGGAATTTCCCACCCTCCCTGGGGACCTCCGTTAGTGCATGCCCAACGGCCAAATGCCGAAGAAGATCCTTTCATGCCCCCGATTTTGGGTTCCGGAATGTCGGCGGAAAACTCCACCCTCTCCGCACAATCCCCTCCTTCGGAGGCCAATCAGCCGGGCATAGCCCGGGAAGACTTCTCATCCCCGGGATTTGCCGGCTCCGGTTCTCCCCTTGGCACATCAGACGGGTCCCCCTTCAGTTCCCCTGCTCAGAATTTCTCACCCGAGCCAAACTCCTCGTCATGGTCGTCGGGAATTGAGCCTGGTTTGCTGCCTTTGGAACAACCTCCTCCCCTGGCAAGAAGTGAGGAATCGCTTAATGCTACCCCCGGCCCTCCGGCTGCCAGTCAGCCCGACACACAGGGAGAGTTAATCCAAAAACGAGGCAACATCGCGGCACTCGGCAGCCAAAGGGGGAGCTTTCCTCGGGGCCAGTCGGAACTTCCTTCGGACACCACTCCAGATTTCTCCCTCGGTAGTTCCCCACAAGACCCAACCGTACTAGGACCTTCTGCCCAGACCTCCCCCTCCGCCGGAGGCACTGAGACACAGCCGGCTCATGCAGGGCACCCTCAGGTCACAAATGGATCTGCCGGACCCCCCGACACATCACCGGACCTCGGAGCTCCGTCCCAGCTTTGGGAAGAAAGTTCCGTACCCGCAAGCAGGGACACAACTTCCGGCGGTCTTGGGGACAACCAACAATCCCGCACGTTAAATCATGGAGAGCAACCCCTCTTTTCTGGATCGGGTACACCGGAGGCCACCGGAGTTCCCGGGGATCCCCGTCTCGAAGGACCGCAGTCTCCGAGACTGAACGTGGAGAAGGTCGCTCCTGAAGAACTCCTGGTCGGCAAACCGGGGGTGATTTACATTCGGGTAACTAATTCCGGGGATATGCCCGCCCATCAGGTGGAAATCCGCGATGCTGTGCCGCGGGGCACAAAACTTGTTGCAACTCGGCCGCAGGCCTCCGTGATGCCAGACGGTCGGCTCGTATGGCGGGTGGGAACCTTGCCCCCGGGTCAGGAAGTATCCATCGAAATGGAAATCCTCCCCCTTCAAGAGGGTGAGGTGGGGAGTGTCGCAGAGGTGGTCTTTGCTACCGCAGCCGGTGCCCGGTCTCGGGTGACAAAGCCCGAACTGGAGCTTCGAGTGCTTGCCCCGGAGACCGTCCTCATCGGCTCTCCAGCCAACCTTACCCTCAAGATCAGCAACCCGGGGAGCGGACCGGCTGCCCAAGTCGTGGTGGAGGCCTACCTTCCCCGAGGTCTCACTCACCCGGCCGGTTCTGCCATCATGTACGAAGTGGGCCCCTTGGCTCCCGGAGAATCTCGCGAACTGACGCTTTCTCTCCAGACTCAGGAACCCGGTAAACATTCGTGCCGACTCGTGGCCCGCGGGGAGCCGAATCTTCGGGTGGCGACCGAAGTGCCCCTCGAGGTGACCTCTCCCTTGCTGGAACTCACCCTATCCGGAAGCCGGCGGCGGTTTTTGGACCGCCAGGCGGTCTTTGAGCTGGCCGTCACAAACCGAGGCACCGCTCCTGCCCGCGACGTGCGTCTAGCAGTCACCCTGCCCCCGGGAGTGGATTTTGTCTCGGCCAACAATCAAGGCATCTTCGACGGCTCTACCCGACGGGTCCGATGGCAGTTAGAAGAGTTGCCGGTGGGCGAGACAGGAACCGTTCGCTTTGTCCTCCTCCCTCGCCAGGCAGGCAAATTCCAACTGGAGGCCGTGGCTGAGGCCGAGAGATCTACCCCTGCACAAGACTCGCTCGGAATCGATGTAGAAGGAATTGCTGCTCTCCAATTTCAGGTTCACGACCTCACCGATCCTGTGGCCTTGGGGGCAGAAACAGTTTATGAGATCCGCGTTGCAAACCAAGGCTCGAAGGAGGCCAAAGAAGTCCGAGTAGCCGTCACCACACCTCCAGGACTGCGAATAACCCAAGCGGAGGCACCTGTGCGGTATTACACCGAAGCGGGCCGGATCATTTTCGATCCCCTCCCAGACCTTCCCCCGAAGTCGGAAGTAATCTTCCGTGTTACGGCTCAGGCGGTGCGGCCGGGGGACCAGCGAATCCGCGTGGAGGTCACTAGCGACGAACTCCGAACGCCGATCGTAAAGGAAGAGAGCACCAACGTTTTCGCCGAGGAGTGAACCATCGAAATGAAGGAAACTAGGAGCCGGTGGTCTCTTGCCGCCTTCGAATGACTCTCGGCATCCAAGTTTCGCCAAACCCCTTCGAAATGTACGTAGGGAGGCAGGTTGCTAATGACTCGGGCAAACTCTTTCCCCACTTCCCAAAAAAGGTGGTCTTTTGCGTGGTACGGGTGCCTAGGGTTTTTTATCGCTTCTCTTGGCACAACCCTGACCTTAGCCCAGGTGAGACCACCGAGTGGAAGTAGCCCCTCTCCCCCTACCGGTAGCACTGTTGGTACCTGGACATCCACACAGAATATGGCTGGGTCGGCCCCGGGACAGCAAATTCCTGGGACCTCTGGACCAGTGACCCCAGGGGCCAGGACTTCGGCAACTCCCGTTGCGGCATCGGCAAGGCCGGCGGGATCTTCCCCCGCCATGCTCGGAGCCCCGTTTACCTTAACGCCGGAAGAAGAGCTTGCCTTGCACCGAGTGCTCCAAAGATGGGAAGAAGCCACTTCCCGGGTGAAAAACCTCGAGTGTCGTTTCACTCGGTTTCAGTATGACCCTGTGTTTGGCTCCGGGACCACACCCGTTGCCATTGACCAAGGAGAAATCAAATATGTGGCCCCAAACAAGGGACTATTTCGGGTCTTTCAACCGCCGAATGTCACCGAACCACGGGCCGAACAATGGATCTGCGATGGAAAAGCCATCTATGAGTTCGACTACGTAAACCGCCAGCTTGTTGAGTACCCGCTTCCGCCGGAGGCCCAGAGTCGCCCAGTAAGCGAAGGTCCCTTGCCCTTTGTTTTCGGAGCTAAAGCGGCGGAATTACGGGACCGGTATTACCTCCGGATCGTCACCCCCTCCCACGCCCAGGGACAAGTATGGCTTGAAGCCTGGCCCAAATGGCAGAATGATGCAGCAAATTTCCAGCGGGCCACCATGATCATTTTGTGGGAGGATATGACACCATTTGCCTTGGAGCTAATCGAACCCAACGGAAAGAACCGAACAGTCTTCCGCTTCCAAGATGTGAAAATCAACGCTCGCAATATTCTCGATCCCTTGGGGCTTTTCGAGGAAAGTTGGCTTCGACCAAGGACCCCGCCAGGATGGACGCGGGTAGTGCGGGAATTGCCGGCCGCTCAAGCTGGCCAATGACCTCGAGGCCCTACCCCTGCTGACCGCGAAACTGCACCATCCTGGGGAGCAAAATACCACCTCTCTCCCAATGATCATTTGGGCCAATACTCCACTTGGGCTTTCCGGGTTTCGAAACAGCCGGTCCCTCGAAGGATAACAGCCGCCCCCGCGAATGGGTGAAATTCCTTTACTCTGTTTAGCTACCCCAATTCAGCTACCTCTTCCCGAGAGCAGACCCACTGTTGGTACGGCGGTCCGGCATAAAGGCCAGGGCTTACCATTTGTTGTGGCAGGCGGGGGCCGTTCAAGAAACATTACGAACTCGCAATTCCTTTGTTGCGGCAGGGTTACCACCTTCCAGGTGTCCCAGCCCTCAAACGGTAGCATTCTTCCCACCGTAATAGGGATGTGCCCTACCATGCCGAATCGACTTTCCTCTTCCAAACCGGAATCTCCTTTTCAGCGGAAAGAGACAAGCCCACCGATTGCCGAAACTGGTTGAATGCCCCCAAGCGGTTTGGTTCGCCCCCAAAATCCCCGCCAAACAGGGATGAAGGTGTAACTCCTGTTTGTGAAAAATGTTATGACGACTTTGCCCCAACCGGGGGGAATATGATCCCAGAAGTAGGCCCAGCCTCTAGGGGACTGCTTTTGGCCTACACTAACCGGTAGAATCTATCTCCCCTGTGGGGATACCTGTCTTTAGCGGGTATCGAGTCGTTGGCAATAAGGGTTGCAAAAACGGCCGGGGTGGATCCCCGTTTACACCCGCAGGGTTTTGGCGTAAAATAAGTAGGGATGAAAGAGGACCAAGGATTGGCGGCGGAGCCCCTGAATCCTCGAACTACCGGCCTTGGGGCTGCGTAGCACCGAGTGGTCAGGAGCACCCCTAGCTCAATTGGATAGAGCATCGGTCTACGGAACCGAAGGTTGCAGGTTCGAGTCCTGCGGGGTGCGTTGCAGCCCCATGCCCTCCCGTCGCCCCACGCAAGGCCGTTCTCGCGTTTGCGGGAACGGCCTTGTCTTTTTGCCTTTAATCTTCCCTCGGTTCAAAAATTGCCGGAAAGTCCCAAGACGGTGGTTGCATTCGGTCTCTACCAAAGAAAGTTCTACCAAAGAAAGTTCATCCCCTCAGGGGGTAGAGGCTACCACCTATGTCGGTAGGTCACGGGATTTACTCTTACCGATCGCATTCCAAAATCAACCTTGCCCGGTCTATTAGAGAATTGCGGTGTCGGGGGTGCGGCCCGAAAGGGGAATCCCATCCCCCGGCGTTCACGTCAGACTTCCGCTGGGCCTGGGAGGAAGGTTTAGCACGGACACGGCACTATGCCCGCCTTCTAGACTTCCGACGACCATGGGAGGAAGACTGCGAAATCTTCGACCCGCGGATTTCGTGCGGTCTTGCCAGCCGCCAAGCTTCGACTTGGCCTCGGAGAAAAGGTCCGTCGCCGAAACTCCGTAGACAATGCTTCTCGGGACAGAAACCAACTGGGCATGAGGAGCAGGGGTATCCCGACTACTGACTGCTTGCGGAAAAGTATATTTCCACTGCGATGTCCAAATATTCAGGACGAAGCTCAAGCGGAAGTTGATGGTAAAGACAATAGTTCCGCACCTGGAACAATAAGTCCCGAGGATGGCAAAATCGGAGAGGTCGCCCTATCGGTCGATAATGTCTGTTCAGTAAGTATTCCACCGCCTGATCCGGTTCGGAAAAGCCCATCGAGTGAGCCACTCGGCGGAAAAGCTGCCTAAATTCCTCCTCTGTAGGATCCGGAATCTCGATCTTATAAGGAATTCGGCGGAGGAAAGCTTCGTCGACCAACCCGGCAGGATCCAGGTTCGTGGAAAAGATCACGAGTTGATCGAAGGGCACCGTAATCTTCTTCCCGTTGGGGAGATTCAGAAAATCGTGCCGTTTTTCCAAGGGAACAATCCACCGATTTAAGAGCTGCTCCATCGGAATCCTTTGTCGGCCGAAATCGTCGATCACCAAAACGCCGCAATTGGCTTTCAGTTGCACTGGGGCCTCGCAGATGCCGGTCGAGGAGTTAATGGTCACTTCGAGGTTGGCCATTGTCAGTTCGCCTCCCACAACAATTGTGGGCCGACGAATTCGAACCCACCGCCGGTCCACTGCTCGAGCATCCAACAGACCACGAGGTTCTTCCAGAGGAACTTCTTCGTGATTGACCGGGTCGAAAACCCGGATGATCTCCCCGTCTACTCCAATAGCCCGCGGAATCCAAATCGTTTTGCTAAAGGCCCGGCAAATCCGTTCGGCAATCGTGGTCTTTCCATTTCCGGGTGCTCCATAAAGAAAAAGGCCCCGACCTGAGCAAATCGCCGGGCCCAGGCGGTCGAGAAGCTTTTTGCTCACCACTAGGTCGGCAAAGGCTGCCTGTAATGCCTCGGGGGTCGGCACCTGGCGAGTCAGCGATTGGGCAGCCACACTTGCGATGTAATCACTCAAGGCAACAGGGGCAGATCCAAAATACGTGCAATGGGCCGCCAGACGTCGGGCTCGTTCCCGGCCGATCTCGGTCAGCTGAAAGACATAATCATTCATCGGGGCCGAGCCGCGGTGGGCCAGCAGTTGATCATTTTTCATCGCCCGCAGTAAACGCTCGATCAGCACAAACGGCAACTTGACCTGATCGGCGATCTGTCGGCCGGTGGCTTCACCCCGGGCAAGTAGGAACTTGAGGATCAAAGCTTCCACCTCGGTCTCGGACAGCTTGGCCTCCTCGAAGGACCGGGGTTCGGGGGGATAGAAAGGCTCGATCTCCTCACCCCCATCGGCATCCGAGCGGGGGACCGCACGTTCGCTCGTGGAATCCGCCAGCTCACGGTTGGCAGGGGAAAGGCAAGAGATTTCCGGACCAAACTTCCCGGGGAAGACAGTAGCCGGGCCCCCCACTCCGCTAGGTTCCATAGACGGGCTAACTTTCTGCCCAGATGAGGAGGCATCCTCCACCGGTTGATCCGCCGAAACCGTCTCGCGAGGGCGTTCCGGACCGCCGAGTGCAAGAAGTCTGGCTAAAAGTTTTTCCTCCACAGAAGTCGAACCTGATCGGCCCATGGAAAATCCTTTCCTCCATTCTGCTGTGACCCACCACCAAATGGAGTGTGTGCTCCAGGATCTCCGGCTAGAGATGATCGTTGCAAACGGCCCTTTTCTCGATGAGGCCACTGCCCCGGAACCGGCCATTCCGACAGGAGTCCTTCCCAGAGAGTCTAGCTTGAAAAAAAGCCTCCTTTCGTGGAGATCGTTCCAGAATCAAAGCCAAGACCGGGGGAAATTTGCCCAAACCTCCTGACCATTCCGGCTTTGAGCCAAGTTCCTTACTTCATCCATCCCTGGCATGTCTGCCCTAAGGGCCGACGTCCCTTTTGGCCCCGGAGGCCTCAGAAATTTCTTTCAGACCTGGCCGCCTGCTAGGGCCCGGTCCAAAAATTCATCCGGTCCTTGCCGCGGGAATTTGCTGGCGGGTTCCTTTTTCTGGGGGTTTTTGCCCCTTCGCAGGTCTTCCCGCCGGTAGGAAAGCGATAGACTCGGGGTATTGGCCCCCTCCGTGTTCTAGAGTATCCACACCGAGGGTTACACGTTGAAATCCCCACTTCCTCGGCGGGCGGATCACCCTAAATGCGGATTAAATTACCACCCCTTGCAAATCACCGATAAGAGTCCGTTCATTCCGCACTAAAAATTGGCTTCGGAAGTTGAGGCACCTATGCTTCGCAACTAACGAGCTGGGGATTACACCCATGACGGCCCTTATATTCGCAAAAAGGTACTAGAAAAAACTGGCAGAGGGAGGAATACTTGCCCGAAATTCATCCCGGCTCCAACAGGCCGGGTATTTTTCCTTTCAACGTGATTGGTATCCTCGCAACTGGACGGTCCCTCCCAAGATGACAGACTCGGGAAAAATCCCCGAAGGGGTGGCCTTATAATTCCAAAGCGGGTTTTCCTATCCCGAATTCTCGAAGTACGGGTATATCAGAGATTCGACCTAAACCGGCTGGAAAAACCGTACCCTCCAGACATCCACAAGTGGTCTCAAAAACGTTTTGAATTGTGTGTTGAGTGGCCCCTCTTTTTGAAGGGTTTGACAACTAGCCCGAAGAAAATCACTAAGGCTTGCACCCCGTGGAAGTTTGCTGCTTACCATGAACCTAGCTCCCGACGGAAGACTCCGAATAGGTATCGTGCCCTATCTGAACACCCGGCCTCTTACAGAGTGCCTGCCGGAAGTGTTGCCCGAAGCTCAACTCGTGGTGGACGTCCCCAGCCGGTTGGCGAAGGCATTAGCCTATGGAAGTTTGGATGTGGGAATCGTTCCTGTAGTGGAATGGTTCCGGCATCCGGAATGGCAGCTTGTTTCGGATGCCTGCATTGCCTGCCGCGGTCCAGTACGGAGTGTCCGGCTCTTTGGGAGAAAGGCCCCCGAAAACCTCCGCATGTTAGCGGTCGATGAGGCTTCGCGGACGAGTGTGGCTTTATCCCGAATCCTTTTGGCGGAAAGATTCGGAAGTTACCCAACCCAAGTGCCACTCCCGCTGAAAGACTCGCCGGAGAGTTCCTCGGCCGACGGAGTACTTCTCATTGGAGATCGGGCTATGAGTGCCTCCGAGCAAGGCTGGCATTTTGTTTGGGACTTAGGGGCCGAGTGGAATCGGTGGACAGGTCTTCCCTTTGTGTTTGCCGTGTGGCTTGCCCGGCCGGAAGTGCCAGTGGGCCCCCTCCATGAGCTCTTTGCTTGCGCGCGAGATGCCGGCTTTGCTCGCCTAGCCGAAATCGCTGCCGATCATGCTCCACGAATTGGCTGGACTGCCGCGGAATGCCAAGCTTATCTGCAAGAAAACCTTTGGTTCCACCTGGACGAAGAAGCCCGCAGAGGTTTGGAACTTTTCCGAAAGTTTGTGAAAAAGCACAACCTGGGGCATCCGAGCCCTCCGGACTCTCCCCAGGAATTGTGATAGTGGACGTGCGATCATGCAAGAAAGGGATCGGAGAGCTTGGGGCTTAGTGAGTCAAGGCAGAGCCACAAGGCCGAGGGTGCTTTCCCATGGGCAGTTCGGACCACCAAAGGGGTTCCGCAATATGTGACCAATCAACCCAGGGAATTCTCGAGGACTTCGGCCTTAGGTTTTGATGCCCTGAATTACTGAGAGATTCGAATTAGAAGATACAATTGGCAGTCCTCGGAGGAAAAAGCGGAAAGCCATCTGGAAAAGAGGGCCCCGAATATCCTGTGGACATCAATCGATCGTCGCTAATAGGGGTTTCCCCCACGGAGGGTGTGGGTTTCGGAAAGGGTTTTTTCGAATGATGCTTGGAACAGCCGGCACTTCCATGCAACGGAAAATGGGCGGGCGGAATTGTCAGTGGAATTGGAGGACCGGTGAGTAAAACTGCCAAAGAAAGTCACAGGCTGATTCATCTGAGCTTGAGTCCACGATGCAACAGACCTTGCTCCAGACCACAAAGGCATACAAAGTCCTCGAACAAGCAGCCGCCGGTAGGCGGGTGGGGATAGACGATGCTTTACTCCTCTTTGACCTCCCGTTGCCCCTGCTGGCAGAGGCGGCTCACAGCCGGACCGAGACCCTCCATCCCACTCCGGTCCGGACGTACCACATCGATCGCAACATCAACTATACGAACATCTGTATCTCGCGGTGCCGATTCTGTGCCTTTTGGCGAGAGAAGGACTCTCCAGAAGCATTCGTGCTTTCTTGGGAAGAGCTATGCCAGAAAATCGAAGAAACGATCGCGTTGGGAGGCGACCAAATTCTCCTGCAGGGAGGATTGCACCCAGAGCTGCCCCTTAGCTGGTACGAGGACCTCTTGCGGGCCATTAAGAAACGATTTCCTACAATCAATATCCATGGGTTCAGCCCACCGGAAATTTATCATTTCAGCCGGCTTTCAGGCCTCACCGTTGAAGAGGTTCTGCTTCGGCTTCGGGATGCGGGGCTGGGAACCCTTCCGGGCGGTGGGGCAGAAATTCTTGATGATACCCTTCGGCAACATCTCAGCCCGCGGAAGGTATCGACAACTGGCTGGCTAGGGGGGGTGAGAACGTGGCACAACACTGGCGGGGGGTGTTCG
>Ga0071330_1061942_pt1 | contig 39823 bp, 40 predicted proteins | sample GBScel77sediment_FD_63802 | JGI IMG/M metagenome (GOLD analysis project Ga0071330, IMG submission 63802) | Hot spring sediment microbial communities from Great Boiling Spring, Nevada - Cellulolytic enrichment Sediment 77C v2 (version 2) | ecosystem: Environmental > Aquatic > Thermal springs >...
AGGTAAAAGGTGTAACGAATTCTGTTCAGACGAAGTTGTAGACAAATCGAAAGGTATTTTAGTGAACATTTCGTCGATCATCGAGCAGTTTGACAAGATCTCTCGTGTGGCGTTCATGCCACCAAACGATAGATACAACGTCATGTTCTTTTCAAGCTCAGACGAAGAACAAGCAGATTTTGTGATGATTTCGCATCCGTTCTTTCACGCTTTTACGCATTTACCACAGCCTTTCCCATTTGAGTGCGTGGTGAACTACAACTCGTTTTGTCATATCGCAAAAATGCTGAAGCTGTTGAAAGTGGAATCGGCGTACGCGCTTTTCGAAGATGACAATAACGAGCTTTACATATGGACAGACGATGTTCTGTTTGGAACACAAGCGTTGCCGAAAGGGGAATTTTATTTCAAGCCGTTCGAAATAACCACCAAAATAGGAGAGTTTGTTGTGGATAACGACATCGTGGCTAAAGCGAACGCCAAAACTTTGCAAATAAACGATGCGACGTATAACATCCCGCACGATTTTTCAGGTCAGTTGATTCTTTCTAAACGCAGATTATCTCACCTCAAAGGCAAAACTTGCGAAGTTTATTGCGGTAGTAGCGAATTAGTATTGAGGATCGAGGATGTGTCCATTCGACCCAAACAGCTGAGAGGTGAATGGCATGGCTTATACAGACCGGATCCGTCTAACCCGTTTGTTATCTGAGCGATTGATAAATGATACCACCATGATGAAGGTGTATAAGGGTTACTCTGTCAAGAAACAGAAAGACAAGCCGAGGTATATCAATTGCGTGGTTAAGCTGTTTGGAAAATCGAACGATACCAATTGGCACATGTTGCTTGGAAATTGGATACATGGCGAGTTGGAAATAGAAAACGTCAAAAACAGCTACATAGTTCTAACTGGCAGTTTGTCAAAAATCGGGATAAGGCACCAACATCAGCTTCAACAAAAAGTCGAAGAGAGTCAAGATGAGATCGTTCAACGAGTTTTGAGCATTCTGGATATTGGAGGTAGATGATTATGGGTGTGTTGCAAAAACTGTTGGACAAATACGAATTAGCGGTTGGAAAAGAAACCACCAAAGTAGAGACAGATCTGTTGACTCTGGACTATGTTTTAGATGGCGGGGTTCCACTTGGAAAGATCATAGAGATTTATGGCGAAAATGGTTGTGGAAAAACCACGCTCAGTATGTACATTTTGAGCAAATTCGTAGAAAAATTTCCAAACAAATCCGTGGTGTTTGTGGACGCCGAATATTCCTTCAACGCCGATTGGGCTAGAAAGTTGAGCATCGACACGGAACAACTATTGAAGGAAAAGAAGTTGTACATCGTTTATCCGAGGAATATGGACGAAGCGTTCAGTATCTGTTTGGACGCTGCGAAAACCGACGAAGTCAGCCTGATTATTTTGGATTCTTTAGCCGTGTTGTTGCCAAAGGAAGTCTTCGACGAGAACGATCCTATCAACTTTTCCAGACCCGGTTTGGGAGCTAAGAAGCAAACTATGTTCTTTGAAACCATAGCGCCGTTGTTGGAAAAGAACAACATCACTATGATAGTTATCAATCAAGTGAGAGCGAATATCTCGCCATATGGAGCTCAGAAAAGTGTGCCAGGAGCGTATGCGTTCAAACACCTCACTTCGGTGAGATTAGAAGTTAAAAGAGACGAGTTCATAGGTGATAAAGACAACCAATTCGGAATTGTGAGCACCATCAAATGCCACAAGAACAAAACAGGTATTCCGTTTAGAATGGAAAGTTTCGTCATAAACGTCTACACCGGCTTGGATGTCGTGCTCAGCAACGTGGAATTCATGATTTCCAGATCTGTGATCAAACATGAAGGAGCTATTTACACCGTCAAAGACACAAAGCTCAGAGGGAAAAATCAGGTAATCGAGTTCCTGAGCAAGAATAAAGAAGTCTACAGGGAGTTAGTCGAGAAATGCAAGAACATGATTTATTCACACAGTTCCTGAGTGAAATACAGTATTGTTCGAAATCTAAAAGCGTTATGAAATGTATTAAGAGCGTAACCCGTAAATGGATACGCAAGTACCATCCTGACAAGAGCAAAAATGTAAACTTAAATTTTCTAATTCAATATCTCGTCGGCATTTTGTCACTGCGAGTAAACGAACTTCATAATATGATAGTTAATGTCTCAGAACCGGAAATGAAATTAGTTGCATAGCTAATAAAACCGATTTAGGAAGTCGAAATATCCAAACATCAGATCGAGATGACCGTGTTTATACCGCCAATTTAGTTGAAAATGCGAAGTAATAAGTTTATTGGATTCGTCAGCGCTGTCAAAGTCACTAATCGTGGTTGCAAACGAATTTATTATGGAAGCTACACGGTATATTTGAGTCGTAACATTGTATGCGTATTGGACAAAGGAGGCACAGAAGTTGGAATGGAAAAAGCTGAAATGTAACCACGCGGAAGATCTAGTGACTGTGACACAAAACGATGGCGAATACGTGGTGATCAGCGACTTACATGTTCCATTCCACATCGAGGAAGCGATCGAAGCGATTATCGAAGAGCATGGAGATCGAGACAAATATCTAGTCATAGCTGGCGACTATGTAGACTGCGCAAACATTAGTGTGTATCCCAAATCAGCCTTAAACACTCTGTTGGATGAAATCTGTTTGGCAAACAATCTCCTCAAAGAACTTTCGACGCACTTCAAACAAGTTTTCCTTCTGGATGGAAATCATGAACGTAGATTGTACAGGTACATGGAATCTCAAGCATCCGCAGTGGCGATGTTCAATCCCCAGTCTGTTAACTACTATGTTTGTCACGAGCTGAGATTTCACAGGGACAGTATCGAATTGGTTGACAGATTACCAAAAGTCAGATACATCAGCTCCAGATTTGTGCAATTTGGAGACGTTTTGATAACCCACCCGGCAGACTCGTTGACGTCGACTGGCGGAGTCGCCAAACGTGTTATAGAAACAGCCATCTCGCACAATCTGGTGGATTTCAAATATGCGGTGATTGGTCACACGCACAAAGTGGGGGTGATATCGCATTTGGGGAAATTGTGTTATGAGATTGGGTGTTTAACATACGACAACAGCTACATAGCTAAACCGAATAAGATGAGGCCACCTCAGCAGCATGGGTTTTGCACCTTCGAGGTGAAACATGGCAAAGCGCAACGGATTGACCTAACAATTTTTACTCTCGATGAAGCATTCGCAAACTGACAGGAGGTTGAGCGATGAAAAGAGATATGATCGTTTCGTCCTTCTGCAAGGCGCTAAAGAAAGACAAGTTCTTGTCGCAGCGCAAGGATGAGATAATACGAGACATTCTTGCGACGTGCGAACTCATGAACTACATGTTTCCAGAGGAAGAAATTCAGGAGATGAACAATGTAATCGACAGGTTCTTGCAAAAGCAAACATTTTCGGAACAAGCCAGAGAATGCAACATGAGCAAGAAGGAAATTTGGAAGAAATACAAGGTTGTAGAAGAATTCTTAGGAAGTATCATAGCGATAGTCCTGATTGACTACATCGCTCCAATGATAGGAATGATTGACGATGGAGACGGCATAAGTTACCACTACGTTGTAGCGTATCTAGACAAGTATCGTAGTAAGACGAGAAAACGCAAAAGGAAGAACACAATAAGGAGGTAATAGAATGATCATTCATACACAGAAGGAGGCTGAACGCCTCCTTTCCTCTTATCCAGATAAAGTTGCTAAGTTACTCGGTGGTACGAGTTATTCGAAGAAGATACTTTGTCCTTTTCACGCAGACAAGCAACCTTCGTTGAAATTGTACACGAACGGTCAACGCATCGTGGGTTACTGTTTCGGGTGTAAAAAACAATACTCGGTGTTTGAAATATACGCAAAACAACACGATATGGACGAAGAAACCGCAGTGCAAGAATTGCTTTCTCAATTTGGAATCGAGTATGTTCCAATCGAGCGGTTCGAAAAATATCACGAGGCTATAGAATGCGCACACGAAAGGCTGGTGACGTACGAGCTGAACAACGCAGCGATGGAGTTTCTAAGCAAGAAAGGTATCGAGTTGGCAACGGCGCTGAAGTATGGCTTGTGTCAGCTGAAAGAAAACGTGGACAAATCCAGCGTGTTGAAAAGCGTGTCTATGGAGTTTCAGATACCATACGTATTCTTAGAGAACACGTTCACTCCAATTGTTCCAAATCGGTTGATCTATCCAATCAAAAACGAAGATGGGAAAATAGTGGCTTACGCTTCCAGAGCTTTGCAGAATACGAATCCAAAGTATGTGAATTCCAAAACGACGTGTTTGTACAGCAAAGCGAAATTCTTGTACGGTTTGGATGTAGTGAAAAAAGCTAACAGGCAAATGCTATTTTTGGTGGAAGGCTACAACGACGCTTTAGCTATGTGGCAGTATGGGTTTTACAACACCGTTGCGGTGGCTGGCACAGCGTTGACTAAACAAATGGTTGAGCGGTTAAAAAATCTCGGATACAAAGAATTCGTGCTGATTTTTGATCCAGACAAAGCCGGAATCATGGCGGCTCTGAATTCCGTGATAGAAATCTTTGTTCCACTAGGTATAGACGTGCAAATCAGATTGTTACCAGACAACGTGGATGTGGATGATTATTTGAATATCAAAAAAATACCAACGGCGATAAACGAATTGTCAGTGGTGGATGTGAGTCTAATACTATGCAAGGTGATTCAATCCAAGGAGATGCTGTTGGAGATCTTCAAATCCGCGCCGTTGGAATATGCCGAACGCATCTTGTTACAATCTGAAGTGGACCCAGCAACTAAATATGAGTTGTTGTATGAGGTTTTCAAAAACGCGTATGTGAACTTAAAAAATAACATTATTGATATCGTCAAAGGGTGAGAATGTGCACACGTCGATCAAACGTTAGTTGTGGATACGGGACAAACCCCGCAAGTTTGATATGACCCATTTGGAATTGTTGGGATGGTGTGAAAAACTATAGAAGCATTTGTCTGTTAATCTTAAACCCACGAAGAACAAACAATTTTACCCAGCCGAAACGGGATACATATCCTTCATCCCAGATGTGCTGTTTTACAACCTACTAGTTAGAGTTTTCGCCGTAGATTAGATAGGCAATTTGTATCGTGGAAGAAGCATCTAGCAAACCATAGAGCACAGAATGCGAGTTATACAAAATCTACTGAAAGACGCCGTCTTTTTCCCAGTTTTGTCCAAATTCAAAAGCGAAGATGAGATATACGAGTATGCGAAGTAGCAATAGGCGGCTATTTAGCGCAAGTACGCCACAGGACAAGTCATAGGTAGCAACTTCATCTTCATGTCCTCTCACGCCTTACACTTCAGGTTCTACTGCCTAGTCAGCCAATTTGGAAACAACAAAAGAATCATAGACTATTTCAAGATTTACACGGCGAATCCATAGTTTATGCTACACGACCCTGACGTTTTCGCGATCTAGTACCGCTTCAGAAAAGATCCCACAGTTTAGTTCGTACGAGTCACCAACGTTGCGAACAACGTGAGTATCACGTTCTCTCCTGAGAAATACATAGCGTCCTTACCACAAAGCTGGATCAAATCTTAGATCGTCACGATAGTCAAATGGCACTCGCAGTTGGAAGCGAATTATTCGAACATATACACGCCATACTTGCTCCAGTGTGATTATTGCATCATGCGTGGCTTTTGCGCAAATCCAATAATGTATCTGAAGGAGAGGATAGAAAAATATGGCAAAAATGAGTAATTACGAAAAGCAGATATACGAATATCTCAAAAAGCTGTTTCCGAATTTCAACATCAAATGTCATTATCAGATGTCGAATTTTGCGAATTGTCCAAAACGGTTCAGGCGCATGCACGTGGATTTCTACATCCCAGAGTTCAATTTGGCTATAGAGGTGGATGGCGAACATCACGAACGCAAAGTGGTTTACAACGACGAAATCAAAGCTCAAGTGGATTTCGAACGCAGACAGAGTTTAGACACCAAGAAAGAAATCTTTCTCGCTGAAATCGGAGTTAAACTTTTGAGAATCAAATATCACGAAATCAAAGATCTAAAATGGTTTGAGGAAATTATCGATTCGGCAATAAAGGAGGATAGAGCATGATTTTGGGAATAGACCCCGGCACGCAAACGCTAGGTTGGGCGTTCGTGAAAGATCAGCGTGTCATATATTCCGGCTCGTTCTCTTAGAAAAATGCGAACGCCACGTTGAGATCTGTGGCTATAGTCAATAGCCTATTGAACATGCTGAAAGATCGACAACTGAAGCCAGAACACGTGGTTATAGAAGATCAATACGTCAGAAAAAACGTGAGAGGTACGATAGTGCTAACCCGCTTAGTTGGTATGCTTCAATACATGCTATTTACGCAGTTCAAAATCATGCCGTACATAATGGCACCAACCATGATTTATGCCGTCTTGCCATTCAACGCTCACAAAATGGATAAGAAGAGCTATCACAAAGCTGTGGTTGAGTATGTATACAAAACCTACAATGTCGAGCTCACCAGCGTAGATGAAGCGTTTGCGATATTGTTAGCTTTAACGTTCGAGCGCAAGAAAAACGAATTACTCTCCCAATAGGAGTGATAAACGCACATGGTTGACACCGTCAAGTTGGACAGATAGGTGAAGAAATACAAGAATTAGAAGAACAACCGCGAAAAAGAAGAGTAGTTTTAGGAAATCACGAAGATTTTGACGCATCACATTCGCGCTCTGAGATGCTATTTGCTCGGGAACACCAACGACACGACGATCAGTCCGGCGGTTAAACAGATCATATTGTCCAACATGATGAGCACGACCAGCATAAAAGATCCGAACGATTTTTTATTTTATTTGAAGCAAAACGTTCAGTTGGCTGGATACACGAAAGACGATATCGACCAGCTTATAATGCTACATCTTATTGAGTTGTTGAACTCGTACAGGTATCACAAAACATCGTTCTTTCACTTCGTCACCTTTTTATTACCACGTAGAGTGGCGTAGGATATATGGAAAACCACAAAAGATTAGTTGTAGCAGATGTACACGATCATGGATGTGACACAAAACAACGAGCTCGTCGATAAATTGCAAAGCAACGAAGATGATCACGCAGATATGTTGTTCTTCGATTACATAGAACAATACGAAGCGCTAATGGAAGAACTCGAGTCTCAAGCTACTTATTAGTTCATAAAGAGCAAAAGGCGAGGTGACAGACATGAGTAGTCTGCTGAAACTGGCGACTCAAGCGATGGAAGACTCGATATTTCGTAACCTACAACTCCAAAAAAGCGGAATATACTATCCAACTCAAGCTTCTTGCGTGATAGATGGTAAAGTTGTTGGCAAATGCGCCAGAGCGGTGTATTTCGAAAAGACGAATGTCGAAAAATCGAAATTGACCAGTAGGACTATTAGAACCTTCGAATTTGGCAATTTGTTCGAAAAACAAGAGATCTATAACTACCAGAAGTTGGGTATATACGTGGATGATCACGTCAAGTTCAGTTTCCCAATGGCAAACATACTGATTTCTGGAGAAGTGGATTGCATCGTCATCTTGGATGGCAAATACATCGGTGTGGAATTCAAGACCAGTTATGGCGAAAGCTTTTTGAGACAACACATAAAAGGTTACAAGCGCAATCCCAAAGAACCGCAGGTGCATTTGGTCAATCCTCTTCAATCCAGTCCCAAGATAGAGCACCTTTTGCAGGTTGGATTGTATCTTTACTATTTCACAACAATTTTACCAACCATAGCACCGTTGTCGATAGACGAATGGCGTATGGTCTACTTCGCGATAGATTACAAAATCGGAGCTGAGTACAAAACCCAATTAGCGAAGTATGGCTCTATGCATAAGCTTCAGTGCTGGAAGATCTACACAATAGATGAAGGGAACAACGAATACGAATTGAACGAAGAAATATTGTTGAAAGACATATTCGTCGAGCACATAATCGACAGATTCGTGTACATTCAACAGCACATAGACAAAAAGATTGTTCCCAAAGCGGATTTTGACCCATCTACGCCAGATTGGCAATGCGCATACTGTCAATACCATTGGGTTTGTAAAGAGTTACCAACCAACGAGTTGCCAGATTCGATTGTGAACGTCGCAAGACCACAGCTTCAACACGCGTAGAGGTGGTGAGAATGCTCGTTTATATAGGAGATTACACCTTCACGAAGTATGCGATTGTGCGAACTGGCGCATACGCAACGAAAATCGACACTCAAGAAGCTATAGAGTACAAATTGTCCAATGGGATCAGTTTAACCTTACCGGCGAGTGTTAAAGTGCCAGACGAGTTACATCTCTTGTTCGACGAATGTCAAGGCACAGAACATATGCCAGATTTGGCGTATTTCTATGGTTTGTTGTATTCCGCCAGTCATATCTTCGGCGATACTTTGACGGTTATTATTCCGCCAAACATAAACGTGGACGAACTCATTCGATTTTTGAGACACATGTTCAAAAAATACATCGGCGAAGTTCCGACGATCTATCAAGACTCTGTGCAAGATATGCCAGTTGTGCGTGTCGAAAACGCCGTTCAGACACTGGAGAAAATGCAGTTTTCTAACATCATGCTTCCAGATATCGTGCTCAGTTTCGACCAAGATACGACTTACACTTTCGTGTATATGCTACTAGCCAGAGCTCAGTTGCTCAAAACGGATGCGAAACTCGTCTTTTCCTCTCCAAAATTGGCGTTTGAAATCGCTATGTTGCTCGCCAAACTCGGCATGAACTTCAATTACGATTACAACTCTGTGCACGTGTCCGCAAAAGATTACGAAACGATAATTGAAAAACCCAACACATTGATTTTATCCACTCCAGCGACTGTAAAAATTGTAGAGACAAGAGCTGTTGGTATGAAACCATTTGTGGACATGTTGGGTGTTGTTGGCATAAACGGTGTGAAAGCGAGTGATTTGCGTGAAAGCTCATGAATTCCGCCAAAAACTGTATTTGATAGATTCCAAGTACAAAGAAGCAGATGCGATCACAAAGAACAAGTTACACCGCAAAGCGGAATTGTATGAGCTTTTGTTGAATTTGTTTCCTAACGAAACTGAGTCGATTCTGGACCGTTATTATGCCAGCATAACACGTATACTCAACAGTTGGAGGTGAAATTGGTGGATATCATCAAGAACTTGGTGGACAGAGTGAACAAGGTGGCGAGCATGATCGACAACGTGAAGGATTACATGACACTCAGTTTGGCGCAGGAATTGAACGGACTATTGAGTTACATCAAACAACTGGAGGAGGAAAACGCAGATCTAAAGAAAAAACTTGCCGAAACAAATAAGGGGAGCGAGCAATGACGCTCCCCTATCCAATTATATCCAAACGTGAAACCACCGATAAGGTGGTGTATCTCGTCAAATATACTGACAAGAACCTCGAGACTTATAAGAAAGAGTTAGAGGCGATACACAACAAGAAAGTTGAGATATACGCTTACAATCGCCACTATTTTGTTTACGCAGATTACGATAAGCAATCTAAAACATACATGGTACATTCTCAATTCGCTTTAGACAGGATGAAACACAAATCTCCAGTGTTAGTAGAACCGCAATTCAGCACAGATATAAGTTCAGTTTCAAGTGGTGAAATGGTAACTGTTAGAGGTTATGTGGTCGCAGTTGGCGAAAATGTCTTCTACTTAGCGACAGAAACGGGTGTAATAACTGTGTTGTGCCTCGCCACGGATATACCGAATCTCAACAGCTACGTGGAGGTTTGTGGACATTACGATGGCAAAAAGAAGAGATTGGTCGCGACGTTGCTTCAACCTGCGAAGTTCACAGACACGCCACGAGTTGAACTTCACGCTTTGACTAACAACTCCGAATTGAGATCCATATTGAAATTAGACGATTATGTCGCTCATGCGCATTTGCGCAATTACAAAGCTTTGGCTATAACAGATCACATGTCTACTCACGCGTATCCAGAATTCGAAAAGCTCTGCTCTTCTATGTCTATTAAACCGATTTATGGTTGTGAGGTGTTGATTGGCGAAACTTCTCAATTGCCAATTGTGAACCTCAAAGATGGCTTTTCGGATATCTACAAAGCCAAATACGCCTTTGTGGACATAGAAGCCACCGGATTGAATATCTACACAGACGAGATCATAGAACTGACGATTCTCGTTGTGGATAAAATGCAAGAAATCGATAGGTTCACGACGTTCATAAAACCCACAAAACAATTGTCTTCGAAAGTTATAGATTTGACAGGTATAACCGAAGACATGTTACGTGACGCTCCAAGAGCGGAGGATATCAAACCCAAGGTGTTGAAATTACTCGAAGGTTGTGTCATAGTGGCTCACAACGCTCAATTCGACTACGGCTTGTTAGTCAAAACCTTTGGAGAATTGGATAATCCCGTTTTAGACACGTTGAAACTCGCTAAGTTGCTATTACCACACAAGAAACGATTCAGTTTGCAATCTTTGGCGTCGCATTTTAAAGTCAAACCCAAGCAGAAGCATAGATCCGAAGCGGATGTTGAAACTCTGAAATCTGTGTTCATAAAGCTGTTGAAACTCGCAACAGACAAAAACTTAGACACGTTTGAAAAGATCAACTCGGCTTTCAGCGCTCAAGTGCTCAACTACGATGAGCACATCATGACAGTCTTGGTTAAAAACCAAACCGGATTGAAAAACTTATACAGAATGCTCACAGACGCTTACACAACATATCTGAACCGAGTGGCTATAGTCCCACAAGATAAGTTAGAAGAATACCACGATGGCTTGCTTTATGGAACTGGATTGGTGAATTCGCAACTGTACGATGCGATAAAATCTAAAGATCTGGACGCTATTCCCCAACTGATGCGTATGTACGATTATCTGGAAATTTGTCCAATAGACGCCACGGATGAACCAGAAATCGCCTTAGAAGTGTTCAGACAGATACTCAAACTCGCAGAAGAATACAACAAACCCGTGGTTATGGTTTCCAACGCAACTTACTTGATACCACAGCACAAACCGTGTTATGAGGCTTTCATGCAAAGCAAACGAGTCAGGAAGGAAACCAATGCGAATCGGCACTTCAGAACAGCACAAGAGTTATACGAAGCCGCGTGTTTGATCACACAAGATAGCGAACTGGCTAAAAAGATCGTGTTTGATAACCCCCAAAAGTTGGCGGAAACTATATCTCACGTGAGAATAGCTCCAGAGAAGTTCATAACCCCGGGTATAGAAGATGCGGAAAGTAAACTTTACCAGTTGGCTGAAAAGAATCTGGTGAAGATCTATGGTCCAAATCCTCATCCGGCGGTTTTGGAAAGATTCACAAAAGAGTGGGAGATCATACGCAAGTTCAAATATTCCGAGCTGTATTGGATAGCTAAGTTGGCTGTGGAAAAATCTAACGAGTTAGGATACGTCGTTGGTTCACGAGGATCTGTCGGTTCATCTTTGCTAGCTTTTCTGGTTGGAATCACAGAAGTGAACCCGTTGCCACCACATTATCTGTGTCCTGAGTGTTACTACACAGAATTTGTGACAGATTCCGAATACAAGGTTGGATACGACTTACCAGCTAAGAAGTGTCCAAAGTGCGGCAGAAATCTTATCAGAACCGGGTTGAATGTGCCATTCGAAGCTTTTGTGGGATTGAATGGCGAAAGAACTCCAGACATAGATTTGAATTTCGCAGACGACGTGCAAGAACAGATACATCAATACATCATGGATCTGTTTGGACAGGAAAACGTTGTGCGAGCTGGAACTATTCTAAGAGTTGCCAGCAGAACAGCTGCGGCTATAGCCGGCGATTATCTGAAACAGAACAAAGACTTACCTGCGATATGGAAGGATATCATCATGCAACAGATAGAAGGTGCGAAAACTGCGACCGGTCAACATCCCGGCGGATTGTTGATATTCAACAAAGACGTCAAAATCACAGATTACACGCCAATTCAATATCCAGCGAACGATCCCACAGAATCCAGAATCAGCCACATAGAATACGATTACTTGCACGATTATGTGATGAAACTCGACGCTTTGGGACATTTGAACCCAGCCATATTGAAACTCTTGCATGAGCTCACAAACGTTGATCCTTTCAGCGTTGACATGTGCGATCCGCAAGTTTTGGAACTGTTCAGAGACTATGAGCCACTTAAGGTCAAACTCGATCCAGTAACGAAAGTGGGAACTATCGGAATTCCGGAATTTGGCACGAAATTCGTCAGAAGGATTTTGGAAGCCACCAAACCCACAAGTTTCGAGGAATTGATCAAAATAGCAGGTTTAGCACACGGCACGAACGTTTGGAACGACAACGCAGAGTATTACATCAAAGCGAAGATTGCGAGTTTGCACGAAGTCATAGCTAGCAGAGACGATATTTACCAAACTCTGACCAAGTTGGGTATAGATCCGAGCGTGAGTTTTGAAATCATGGAACGTATCAAAAAAGGTAAGGGTTTAGAACAAAAACACGTTGAGATTCTGAAAGGCAAAGTTCCGCAGTGGTACATAGATTCCATGAACAAGATCAAGTACTTGTTTCCGAGAGCGCACGCCGCAGCATACACGATCATGTCTTACAGAATTGCGTGGTATAAGCTTTATTATCCGCTGGAGTTTTATGCGGCGGTGTTGACTAAAAAGAATCACATCACTTACGAGTATTATCAAAAATCGATTCAGGAGTTAGAGCGCTTGGCGTTGACAGCCACACCAGACGACTTTTCCATGCCGGAGTTGATGTGCATCGAAATGGCTTACGAATGCAAAAAACGTGGATTCGATTTTCTACCTCCACACGTGAGTCTAAGTCATCCGTACAAGTTCACAATTGAAAACGGCAAAATCAGATTGCCATTGAACACCATCAAAGGTGTTGGTGATAAGGTCGCAATGAACATTTACGAAGCGAGGTGTCAGAATCAATTCGTCAATCTGAATGATTTTATTGAAAGAACCAAAGTGAATCAAAACGTTCTGGAAGCTCTGAAAAACGCGGGAGCATTAACTGGTTTGTGAGGTGATGACTTTGGAAAAGGTGATTTTCATCGCAGAGTCGGGTTTGGAACCTTACAAGAAACATTACGAAGACGCGGGTTGGGATCTTAGAGCCGCAGAAGAAGTCACAATCGAGCCGTTGAGTTATGGGATTATCAACACCAAAACGAGAGTGATAATTCCAAAAGGCTATTATGGACAAATTCAAGCGAGATCTGGTCTCGCGGTGAAAAACGGGATCATCACTATGGCTGGAGTTATAGATGCGACCTATCGTGGAGAAATAAAAGTCGTGTTGTTCAACGCTTCGAGAGAACCGTTCAAAGTGCATGTCGGAGATAGAATCGCGCAACTTATCGTTTTGCCAGTTTATTTGGATGCGAAAGTTGTACACTATGACGAGGTGGATCTCGAAGAGTTCGCGACCAACAGAAACGAACATGGGTTTGGTAGCACAGGATTAAAATGAAGGAGGAGATTTTATGGTGCAAGAGAAAATGGATAACAACTTCATGGATGTTCTAATTCTACAGCAAAGCTAGATACAGACTCTGTTCTTCATAGTCGATTACCTAGTTGAAAAGCTGAATCTCGATCCGCAAGATTTGGAAACGTACATTCAAAAACGAGCTGAAGAGTATCGCAAAAAACTGATGGAACAGAGCAAGATCGTAGTTCCGCCACCAAATCAAGCCATGATTCTAAAAGACAAACAGTGACTTGACAACCGGGGTGAAAACCCCGGTTTTTTGTATACCAACCTGTTATAGCGAAACGAGTGTGTAAGATAAAGTGTTGAGGTGATGTGAATGATTGGATGGGAGAAATTCCCAAACATAGTGAAGATGGCTACAAGTGTCGAAAAGAAACGAAAGCCGATATTCGTATACAAATTAGAACGCGATTCGCACCCCGAGGAAGACGAAAGATACATTGGTGACTCACATATCGTGTTTGATGTGACTAAAGACATAGAAGAACAAATTGAGAACATGCTGGAGACAGACGAAGAATGCTGGGAAATATACACTATAACCCAAAGCCATAAACAGTTCGGATTGTTAAAGAATCTGGGGTTGAAATTTAACCGCGAAGCTTGCAAACAAGCCTACTTGTCTATGTTGGAACTTATAGAAAACGGCAAGTACGATTTTGATATAACAGTCGACGTTTTGGTTCCAGACGAGAACAATCCTAAAGGTAAGTACGCTAAAGCTCTGAAGGTGAGATTTGTGTGCGTCGCTGTGTTTCTCAGACCCAACCAGTTGTGGTTTGGAATAGATGAGTATAAAGCGTAAAAGCCGGAGGAAAAACCTCCGGCTTCATATTTGCACTATCAGTTTGTTTGGCAAAATCCAATACATGGTTAATGTGGCGATTGGCTTTATGGGATTGGCACTTTCATCTACAAAAACGATCATGCTGTTGGGATCGATCTCGGTTCCTTCGAGTTGTATCCCGTACAAAGCGGAAACTGTAGGATTTTTCGTTGTGGTCTAAACCAACCAACCGCTGGTGGGTAGGAATATCTGTCTCCATTCGTCCTTCGTTTTTGTGACTCCATAGACGCTTGTTATTTGTTCGGAGCCTTGCAATTCTTCCCAACTGGAAACTTGGTTGTTCAAGTACGATTTCAATTCGTCTGGCATCTCTTCGTCTGTGTTGTACACTATGTATGGCGATATTTCTGTGTCTTCGTAAAACCATCTCAGTTTGTAGATCTTAGCCTATATTGGCTTATCCGAATCGAGTAATTTGAGCTCTAATGGGTAAGATTGATCCAATTGCACATCCTAAGATCTTTCAAGCTGGTCGACTGGGATATTTGTGAGTTGAGATACGTGCGCTTTGAAAGATACCGAATCTACGTAAACAGGATACACCGTTCTGAGTTGAGACGTTTTGAAGGTCAAATCGTTCTAAGACAAAACGATTGCATTGGTCACATCGTCATACAGATTGGGAACGAAACTTTCCATAACTTTGAATGGATAAACGTACAGAAACTCTGCGACGATCGGATTTAGATGTTGCGTGAACTAATACTATCTCGCGATCACTTCGGCTGGACTCATCAAATTGGGTCTATCGAAAGATAGCAAATAAGCGAGCTTGTCTAAACTCGTGGGTGTCAGTTCTATAGAGTCGTACGTTATATTAGCTGGGTTATCTGGAACGTGTTGCGTATTTACGCTCATGATTTTATTGTTTTTGTCGAATGGCATTTGCAAGCTAACTGGCTCGGAAAAGCTGGTTTCGATATAAAACTCGAACGGATACACCAATGTGGTTTGGTTCTACTCTTCGGAAACTTGGCTGTTTACAAACTCCAAAGCCACAGTGCCATGTGGTTCGGCTATGAGCAACAAATTCTATGCGAGTTTGATCCCATACGGATCGATTGGGTAATACTAAACTGGGAAATAATCGGTTGTTTGGGTTATCAAATTGTATCGTAACAACCACAACGATATGGGTTCGTTGTTGATTCTACACGAAGCTTGATTCGTTTCGACTAACGTGTAGATATTAGTTCCATCCCAATCGAGTCCGCAATGGTTTTGGATGCCATCCTAAATTTTCTGAGCGTAATACACTTGAGAGGTGTGTAGACCGAACATTACCAGAAAGAGTTCTTCGCTGTTTTCTTTGTACACCAGTTCTAACCAGATTTCTTCTTTTGCGCCAGCGTGACCTTCGATTGGCACACGCTTGGATGGCAAGAACAGATTGAGACTCAATTTGTTGAGCAAAAAGGCTGGTATAAACACCTTCTGGTTTGGATGCATCACAACATAACCGTTGATTGTTTTGATACGTTTTCCCAATTTTGCGTTAGATGGTAAAGGTTGAGAGAACGTGTAAGTTCCACAGATTTCGGTGTCATCGAAAGAGAATCGCTCGTTTCTGAGTCGTTGATAGAACTTCAACTCCGCTTCTTTCGTGATTGAGCTTATAATCTTGTACTAATTAGATCCCACGGTGCGTTTTGTCAAAAGACCGGAGATGTTGTGTAGAACGTTTAGCTAAATCTACGAGTCGAACATCTCATCTTCGTCAGGATTTATAGGCTACATAGCGAACTGCGCAATTTCGTCGTTGTAGACTAGATGTATCAACGCCTAACGTTTGAAGGTGTCTATCGAAGTCATGAAATTGCCGTTGTGCACAAACAATTTCACGTCACCTTTGTGTTGAAGTGTCACATCATCCTATGTGATTCGAACTTGTGCGAGTGGTTGAATCAATTCGACTCACCGCCTCTCAGAAATTCACAGTTACGCTTTGCACAGCCATATACTGCGTCTCGTTGATTGTAAGCTCTTGAACCTCTTGATTGTTAACTTTGATCTTTACCTGATCGAGTCTGTACGGATAATCAACAATTGCGAGATTCTGATCCAATTCGATCTTGAAATCTGACACCGACAATGTGAATTCTTGTCCGACAGGATAAGAGTAAATGAGGTTTATCACTGTGGTTTTGACCGTGTTTTCAAAATCTGCTCTGTTCTATTCGCTAACGTTGGAACAGTAGACTTCCACGTTCAAGATGACCTGTTCGGCGTTTAGAAACTACACATCTGTTCCAAGCTACAATTTTTCTGTGAAGTACTTTTCTATCTCCTCGGCGAGCGTGTTTTCTGTTATCAACTGGTAATTCTCGTCGTAGATCTACTATATCGTTGGAAAGATGATAACGTTCTAAGTCTACAATCCACGTGCAAAATTCTTCACAAGCACGTATCTCACGTTGGGGAACAAACCCATGATGTTGGACACGAGATAATCTTTTGTTGGACCCACCAAGTTCTGTAGTCTGGTCTATATTCTCGATCTGAATTGATCGTCCGGTTCGACATACTGATACAGTGACAAAGCCACATTGGTTTTGAAGACCAAATAATCGTTCAGCTCTTCGTACTAACCAATCACCTTTAATTCGGTGTTAGGCATCGTGGTTTGAAACCCATACGATACGAATTTCACAGGGACTATGAGCTAATGCACGTTGAGTTTTCCAACGTCTCTGAAATCCCAGTCTGTTTCGAACGTGTTCGTCCCATCTGTGAGTTTTATAGCAACTGGAAAGTTGGTAGATTCGCCAAACAGATTCTGCATAACCGTGAGTATGCTATGTTGCGGGTTTCTACACAATATGGTGACCTAATCTGGCACAACGGCGTTTTGGTCTAACGCAACTATAACGTGTCTGGATAAACCGAGCAACTAACCGAGCTCATCTAAACTGTTACCGGTCTAATTGAACAAATCCAACGTGGAAGCCTAAGACGTCTGTATAGATTCGATCTCATAATCCAGCTAGGATATTAGAGCGCTGAGCACAGAACCCGACGCTTGGTATGTGAACTCTGGCAAATGCTCCCTGATTCTGTTGATTATGTTAACTAAACTCATTGCGATACCTCCTATTGGAAGGTTTTCAGGTTGAACTTGACCAATTGCTTAGTGAGCGTCTTCAGCGGTGTGTTGATGTCTATCTACACATTAACCGTTTCATCGTCGTATGTGGCTTGTATGTTCTAAAACTAGCCGTGTACGATGTGTTGTTTCAATTTGCTCTGTAGATAGTTGGTTATCATCGTTGCGACGGTTTTGGTGTCTACACCCTACACGTAATTGAATATCTCGTGTAGATCGAAACCGAATGATGGGTCAAAAATCAGCTCACCGGGTTTGGTGAAAATCAAATGCTATATTTGTTGCTAAATGCCAGTTGCGACATCGCACAAATACAAATCGTTATTGAAGATCACAAAATCTCCATCGTCGATTTTGATTTCCACGGTTTTTCACCCGCTCTCAAAAGAGATTGGAGAAATTCGTCAAACTTCGTATAGTCTACACTAACGTTGCGAGTTGACCTATGGCGTTCACGATTCCAAACCACGGGACACGAGATGGTATCGGCGTGACCACAGAGCTGGGAATAAAGAATTCCTTCTATAGATTTTCGCCGGTGAAATAAGCGTCTCGTTTTCGAGCCACAGAACCTGTGTTGTGCTGATTGCCAGTTGTCTAAACTCCATTCGGAGTGACCGAAAGGATGCTTTTGTCGTTGATCATGAAATCCATCTAGTTGTTCTACAAGCCTATGAATTGTTTCATCGATCCGGTGTTGAGTATGAGATCGTAAAGCGTATCGTCGCTGGATTCCAACTACTTGTTCGCCAACTCGCCAAGTGTCATATCAATCACCATCCACGATCGTGCTTCTATAAACGGGAATCGCTATAGCATCGTCCGTGGTGTTGCCAATTATCACCACATAAAATTCTTGAGATTTGAGTCTGTTGAATATAGACGTTGTTCCAAACGCCATAGGCAACACCAATTTCGTGTCGTTCAACGTGACTTTTACCACTTTGTTCTTCCAGTCTATCTCGTCTGGGATAACGAGTTGATAAATCATCTCTGCAGATACCTCCAAACTTCCAAGGTCTAACCTGTCAGGAGTTTCTGCCACCATTTCTTCGTCGCCACGTCCGCTTGGAACACTTGGCTTATGTAATCCAACATGACGTGTAGATGTAGTCCGACTCCAATCGCCGATTCCTAGAGATAGTTGTATTTATCGATCACAGATCCGTCCAGGTTTGTGTAATACGGTTGTCCAGCCAAAGTCAAGAACGTCACATTTATTGGATTAACGATCTTGTTGTGTTGCACCAACGCCGGGGTCTGTTGATTTGGATCTTTAACTGACGTGGCGAATTCTGGAATCTACAACAAGTACGATGACAATCCCATACCTTTGGCTATAGCTTTTGTGGCGAGTAAGAACTTGAACTGATTCGACACCAAGTAAGATTTTAAATACTAGCCTGTGTTTTTAACCAATTCTTCGAGTGTTTTGACCGAAACGTTTATTGTTCCCAAGCCTTTCAGGAATTTGAGGAAACATATTGTTCCGACGGTGTAATTAGCCAACTGAGCGAAGAAGTATGTCAAAACCTTGTGCGAGAGATCCTTCATTTCGACGATTGGCATGAGCCGAATTGAGCTGACAAACCCCGTGTCTGGACTGTACATGTGCGTTACCGAATGAACTCTCTACAAACCGAAGAATTGTCTTGCGCTGTGCGACAGATACACTATATCGTACGGCTTGATGTTCGCCTTGCCGGTGATTATAACGTTACCCAAATACATCTCTTCGAGCGATTTCTTCAAGTGAGACTACTAGATCAATATTCTGGCTTGTGGCACAGTGCCGAAGTGGGTCTGAACAACTTTTGCGACTTGTCTGTCTTTGGGTATGTCTTCGTCGAAAATCTATTCTGTTGCAACCATGTTCATACCGTCTATGACTTCGTAATTGCTCACAACGGTTAACAACCTTTCCGCTATTCTAAATAAGCCTTTTAAAATCGGCATACCTTCCATGAATGTCGGCGAGTATAAAATGATCTTGTTCTACGTGTCAGGGTTCAATTTGATCGTGTTGGTGATTATGATCGAATCGTCTATGTAGTGATAATTTTCAAACGGCTTAGTGCCTTCTGGATAGATCTTAGCGCTCAGCTCGTCTAACAATCCCCTATGACCGAAGTTGAACAATTTGGTAGTCTCTCGTAAGCGCTTGAATGCTATGTATCTGAGTATTTGATTGTAAATTTCCGTTATAGACTGCAATGCGCTTGGAATGTTCTTGGTCGAAATGGTGAAATCGCCTTCGTACTACTATATGATCGAGTCTATCTAATTGTTGATTTGCGTTATTAACGTGTTGATGAGTTCCAAACGTATTTTTTCCTACACCACGAGCACACTCGTATAATTGTTCGGATCTAATTTGGTCGGTTTTTTCAACTTCCAAGATTTCGCGGATGCCAACAATTTGCGGTTATATTCATCCACAATTTGGAGCATGTAATAGTTCAAGACGTATAGCTGAATAAGAGCATCGAACCAAGCTTTGTAAGTGTTTAGATCTGGTTCTTTTGCGTATCTGTAGGTATCTATTTGTCTTTCGATCTAGATAGCCACGTTCTTGAGTGTGTTAATAGCTCTATCCAGCGATCCATTTAGAGCCTCATAACTGGTTGCGTTGCGTAGTTCTTGTATGACAGATTGAACGTATTGTTCAACTGACATAGTTTGATTGTTCTTGCTGATCGTGTAAGTGATTGTTGGCATAGGAGAGTTCTATGGCAACTGAGCAACTTGAACGGTGATACCAGTTACTGGACGTTGAACGGTTTCGAGCAACGCACGTATCTTGTTCCATTGATTGAACAAGTTTTGCAGATTGATTCGAATGGAAGAACTCGGCTACATGGTTATAGCTCGTTGAATATCTCGATATTTTTGTAAATCGTTGAGATGAGACGAAGCGATCGGAACGTTCTATAACGCTATAACGAATTGATCGTGTAATTTGTTGAAAGAACAATACTTACAACATTGCGTAGTGAGCCAATGTATTCTCCGCAATGGGGATATGTTCTGCGTTTCGGTAAGCTTCAACAAGTTAGCGATTTGTAGAATTGTATCGACGGCTTTGGCGATCGTCATGTTCATTTTCAAAGCGTTCGTGTACGCCGTTGAGATATCCACAGTCAACAGCTTTTGACCGGTTTTGTATTTGAATGGCCATTGAGGTTTGCCAAAGAACAATCGAGCTTGTCCGAGCTCATCTATCGGTTCCACTTGAGCTATGAAATCTGGTGATAACATAGTCTAATCTTCTATGACATCCCACGCCTAATATCCTGGTCTGATATCATACCCGTTGAAATGCAACTCGAAGTTTTTGAAGTACAATTTGTTTGGCGCTTGGGATCTTATGCCAGTCCAGTAACTGCTGGGGAAATAGAGATTTTCCGCATACGGCTGACTCGTTATAGCCTAAAGGAACACTTTGGCGTCCGTTGCGAGTTGGTACAAATCCTTCTGTAACGCATTCAAAAACAGTTGCATATTAGGCAAACTCGAAAGCTCCCTATAACCCAGCTAATAAGATCTCAAATAATCCAGCTAATACGTGATGTACTTTCTTGGATCGGATATCTAACCCCAGAAATGTTTAGAATGGGTGAACAAAGGTCTGGCTAACGCAGATCCGTATCCTTCCGCCAAGATTATGATTTTGCCGTCTTGTCTTTGAACGTCTCTTATGTATCCGGCGAAGATTTTGTCCAACTCTTTGAAATTTCTCGAGTATCCGACTCTGAGCTCTATATCCACACCAGGTTTGAGCAAGAACCACGCTGGCTAATACTCAGATTGAGTGTTCACGAATCCAGCCAGATTGTATTCGCTGAAGAACAATCCAGAATCTGGGATCGTGATCGTCTAAACATCCACAGGATTGTCTTTTTCTCTGGTCACTGTGAATTCCATGACCTAATCGTACACGTACTACTATGTGTCTGCAGTCTCGTTGAAGGTGTGAACGATCAACACCAGCGCCTATCTTACGGCGAGACGTTTGATCGGCGCGAGCGTGTCAGCGAGTTGAGATAGCATATACGCTTGCAAGTACGCAGAAGACAACAGGTTGTTGAAATCCGCCTTGTTCTGAGTGAACGAATCTATCGTTTTGAGCACGTTTTTCAACGTTGTCGAGAACTCGTTTGCGACGTTTTGGTAAATCAAATCTGTGACTTTTTGGTCGTACTCTTTCTAAAGCGTCTAAACTTGCGCAGAACCTTCCTACAATTTTTTGCGTATCAATTCGTCTGCTTCTTTAAGCGCCTGTTTGTAAATGTCGTTGTCGTTTTTGATGTTGAACGCTTCCGCAACCGCCTAAACTCCGGGATTGGTTTCATTAACCACTCCCAAACCGTTAGTGACTACGCTCGCGTTTTCATCTAACGGCACAGCTTGCTTGGTGAGATTAGCAGATCCGGCAACTGAAAGTTGCATTGCGTCTCCCGAGTTCATTAACTACGTGCGAATATTAGAATCGTTAGCCAAATAATATCCCTAATGAAGCAATATAGCTTTGCTAACGTTGTAGTTGTACCACCAGTTATAGAATTGCTTAGTGTAAGGCTTGCTACCGTAAAGCTAAGCCAAATACTTCGAGAGATATTCGTTGGTTCCAAATGCGCTTGCGCTTCTGCTCAAAAGATCTTGTAAGGCTTGAAGCGTTTGCACATGAGCTTTCTAAGAAAGCTACGTCAATGTCGCTTCGCTGTTGTTGGTGCTCTAATCCGACTAAACGATGTAATATTCCGAAAGATCTATTAGCGGATAACCGATGAGTTCGTGTGCGAACTCTTTCATTTCGATTCTACTCAACCAAGTTTCAAAAATGCTTATCAGCGCATCTGACAACAAGAGATCTATGTTTACAGCCTGATCCAACCACAAGTAAGGCTTTATGTTGTATCTGAACAATTCGAACTTGAGCGTTTTGTTAGTCGACAATTGATTTAACACGTGGATGTAATTTTGAGCGAATCTGTACTATATGTACGCTTTCAATTCGTTGGAATTCAATTTGTTGATGTATTTGTTTTTGTTTTTGTTGAACTACTCGAGATGGGTTTGAAAATTTGTCAGCGCTCGATCGTCCAAAGCGTACTTGATACCAGACTATATCAACTCAGCCATGTATTGTGGCACGAATTCATCCAAGATGGACTATATTTGTCGCTGATCTAACTTTTTCACAGACTCGCTGAGTTCGTCTAGGTATTGATCTGACAAGTTGGAGACTATGAGATACTAGAACATGCGATACGCATTGAGCCACAACGCAAGTTGTTTGAAAATCTATAACGGCAAAGTATTCACGACGTTTTTCAAATTCATCGCAACTTCGCTGAGTAACTGCGCAGATTCTGAAAGAATTTTCATGCTCATGAGCTAATTTTTGTGTATCTTATGAACATCATCCGCCGTGATAGTACTCGTTGGAAATTCTGGTAGTTGCTAAGACGCCAATATGTCCTGAACGAGCCTGTAATTTTGGGTGTTAGTCACAACCTAAGCGAGCAATATGGGTTCGAGATTCAAATTGGACACTTTCTACAATCCATCTAAAACGTCGAGAATGTGCTAAGACTAAAATTGCTAACGCATATCGATGTTTGTAGACACTGTAATTTCGTTTGTTTGTGTAGTGCCATACTCTATGATCATTTCTGGTTCTGTAATTTGTATTTTGTACAAACCCTCGGACAGGTACTTTCCGACCAATTGGCGTAAAGATTCGCAAATGTACTCGTTTGGTTGTTTTTTGAACAGTCTGTATGTTGCGAAAATCGTAGGCAAATCGTACTGTTGAATGGTAGAATAATTTGTGATCGTTTGTATCAACCCAGGTTGACTGATCAATTCGCTTATAACCATAGCCTATGCGCTGATGTTCTTTGCGTTGAGCTAACTGTTCAGCTGGGTGTAGAATCGAGCCTAAAGCACAATGGGGTTGGAACTGTCTCTAGCGGACTATAGCTGATTGACCACAGACTCGTTGTACTGAACATTTTCCAACCTCAAAGTTTCGTAGTCTATGAAGGTCAATGTTGCGGCTATTGACGTCACCTAAGCGATTTGCTACTAGACCTATATCAATGTTTTGGAGACCAGCTATGTTGCCAACATTTTTTTCAACTCTGAGGTGGTTTTCTCGTACACGGACTTCAATGGCGAATTCAACAACTAAGTTTTTATGTGTGTTGTCGCAACGCTGTTGATAATATAATTGAGCTATTCTTCCGGATCTTTGCGAAGTTGCTAAATATCGCTCAAAATACCAGATGCGGTTTGAGATACTATGTTTTTCACAGTCTCCTTCACTACAGTTCTGAGTGTGATCGCAGATTTCTACAACGCCAATTTGCTGATGTTGTCTATCTAATAAAACGGTATGTTGACAACGAAGTGTGAAACCTAGTCTTCGACGCTGTGAATATCTATCTAATTCACGTAGATGTTGCCAATCCCGAGCAAGTTGAGTTGCGGATGATTCAAAGTGAGAGGCTAAACTTGAACGAGAGGTTTAGCGTTACGAATAAAAGTCTAAATCGCAGATTGCAGGTTCTAAAAGTCTGTTATCTATTTCATCTATATCGCGTCTTGACCGTCGAACTAAAAGACCATTGCACCTTGCCAGTTGGTGGTGCCTATGTATTGTCTGTATGGAAACATCTCTTCTGAGACGTTATGTGTTGCGAAGGAATTGCTGAATTGCATCTGAATTTCCAAATTCTAAACTTGCGAAGGTATGGTTACTGTTGTTTCTGAAATTTTATCCAAAGCGTCGAGCTAATTCTTGACTTCCTGCAGAAATTGGTTGAGCATCTAATTTGAGCTTGGCATACGTAGTATGTGTTCGATGATATCGTTGGGATTGACTTTATCCACCGCTGCGCTCGAGCTGTTATCTATGTTCTACTTCGAGAGTGGTATGAGTGGTAGCAATTGATACAACAAATATCTTGTTATCAGTTGTCTGATGTAATCTTTGTTGATGGCGAACGAAATGTTGGATGTGGATATATCGAACTACTGTTGTGGTCTGTTTTGAATCACCAAGTTACGTATATCTTCCGAGGCGTAAAAGTATGGTTTCTACGTGTCGAATTTATCCCTGAACACTATATCGCTAGCTGTGTATGTTCCACCGACGACCGTGGTTGGAAGCAACTGAATGGTGGTTCTATACGTTTGTGGCAATTTGGACGATATCTGCACCGTGACGGATTGAATCTACTAGAAGAACATGTACTTGTGTGGATCGCTAAGCAATGGCGAATCAACATCATCGTTTACCAATCCGAGTAATCGTGCGAGTGGTTTGGAATAAATTGGAACTATGGGAAATAGTTTCTACACGGCGATGAGGGATAAAAGATCTGCTAGGAACTCATTTGCGGCGATTTTGACGGTTGCACATGTCGAACTGGCGAAATCTTCGCTGAACATCGTGGTGATTATGATGCTTTTATCCTACACGCCAGTTTGCAAAACAGTGTTCATCCCAACTTGTGGGATAGACAAAGGCGACTATTGTTCAAAATAGTTTATGCTCACATCGTTGATTCCAGTTGGAAGAATGACGTTTCCGATCACGATGTCTGGCTCATAGTTTGCCGAAGCTATATACACTCTGCGATCTGCGCTACTATGACTCAAAGTCCAATTCTACACAAACGCCATCGTATCGCCTCATTTCTTACTCAACAGTTTCACCTGCTATTCCAACTAAGTGAGCTTGTTCGTTATGTTCAACAGTATCTGATCGTATCTCGCTTTGAGTTGTTCGAGTTCATTCAAACTCGGAACGTTTTGCAATAACCAATTTTTCAAATCCTAAATCTGCTTGTACAAGTTCGTGATTTCTTCGTCATAGTTCATACAATCTCCTCCTATCGAGAATGTTTATGAAGTTATAGAATGGCTTAGCGGGTTTCAACGTGGCAACTATATCAAAAATCGTTTTGCGCTACTTGGCGACAACGAACACAGCTTGATCGTTTTGCTGATCTATCTATTCTTGAGAGATTTCGACATAATCATCCAAGTTGAATTCTCCAAGCTCTTGCTATTCCAACGTCCAAACCGCTTTGGCGTTCTAGCAGTAGTAATTGTAATCTTTTATTGGCAACGACACACTTATGTCGGTTTTTGTGTTTCCATCTTTGTCTTTTACCGAAACGGAATAAGCGTATCCGTGTTGTAACTAAATTGGCGGGGTAGATAGTTTGTGATTTTCTATGAGAAGCTAAAAGACAATCTAATCGTCATCTGCGTTGTTTTGTACCATAACTCTGTAATGTTCAAATGCTGGTAATTGCAAAATCTGAACTATACTTTCTTGCTAACCTCCCAGAATGAGCTATTCTCCGTCGTCTTTGACTAAAGTCAGCACTCTGCTTGGAGTTAGATTGACCAACACGAGCTAAGTCGCAGGTTGCTCAACAAATAGAGTTTGTGTTGCGCCTTTATTGACTCCAAACCCGCTGAGATTACCGAGCAGATAGAGTTTGTTCGGCGTGAAATTGAATCTATAGCTTTTCGGCATGGCATGTATGTTCTCAAAATACACAGCTTGTATCGCCGTTTTGGATATTCCAAGCAAAACAAAAGCGTTTTGAATGTCTATGTCCCTGCCCCCAGCGTAAGCTTGAACATCCACTTGTGTCACGGATCTTTTGGGACTCAACTCCACGACCGTGTGATTGCTACCAAGCAACAATTTTAGCCTGTTGTCTTTCACAGAACACATGTTGAGTGGTATCACCAAGCTTTTGCGTGTTGGCAACTTGGTCATGTCACTCATTGGTTTACAAACGTTGTATCCGGTCGGCTACTCTTCAGCTTTGATTATGTTTTCGTCTGACACGGCGTATGTGTATCTGTTCAAAACGTTGTTTTCTAACTCGAAGAAGTATTTGCCGAGTCGGATTGTGGAGCCTTGGATTGAATCTGTAGTTCCGCACAATAATTTAGATAACAACACATCGTATCTGCTATCCAATGGCGGAACAGCGCTAACGTTCCGTTCGATATCGTAAGTTGTTCGAAGCTGAGAGTTGTCAGTTAAATTCGTGATAGTTGTGGATTCGACTCCAGATTCGTCTATGGTTCTTTTGTAAAGCACGCAGGTGAAGTCGTCCAGATTCACGCTCTCGTCGTTGAAAGCTCTAAACTAAACGAATGGAGCCGTGTACAATTTCTTAACCCAGAAATAGTCTGCATCGCTGATCAAGAGATTGTCTGAAAATGTTACTTGTGTTCCGGTTGGAACATAAATGAACTAATATCCAAACGGACTTTCGGCGATGTCATCCTATCCAACCGTGTAACTGTTTTGACCGTTTTGAACCACGATCGTTTCGTTCTATGGTACGACGAAAAACGCGACAACATCGCTGAGCTAATTGAACACATACTGATTGTCTTCGTGTGTTATGGTGTAATCTTCGTTTAGATGCGCATCTAAAAGATTGTCGTAATCTATGTAGACGCTAAGTTGTTGCTAAGTTGGCGCAAGTTGCAGAGCGTAGGAACGTACCAGATTCCAACTCGGAGTTTGAGCGTTCAAAGCGTATATCTCATACAGTTGTTTGTTGGCGCTTATCTCAGCCGTTTTGGCGTTTATGTAATCGACCAGATTGTTTATGTTGGTTTGATTGAAATTTTTAGAGAGTAGTATGTCGTTTAAGTACATTGCATCACCTCACAGCCACGCTAAGTTGCGGAATATGTTGCAAGAATATCTTTCGATCTGCGAGGCCAGTTCCACTAAGTGCATGATGTTTAAACTGCCATTTGAGAAAAACTTGAAAGTGTAGTGATTTTCGTGAGGAAACACGATCATACCATCGTTTTGTTCGTTCCAAACTTTTACTGGTATGTTCACGTACTAATCGAAGCTGATTTCCAACAAGCCGACAGGTAAACCTGAAATTTGCTAATAATCTCCAACTGTGGAAAGTGTGAACTATTGAACTTCGAAATATTGACTAGACTCAAAAAAGATTTCAGCCGAATTGTTCGTGAAGATGAATTCTTTGTAGTCGAAAGTGTCAACATTTTCGCCATCCACATACATCTTGACGTTTTGACCATTGATGGCTATATAGATGTTGTTCAAAACCTGTGGTATCGTTGTGTACTTACCAAACTGATTGATCACGTAATAGTTGTACTGAGTGGAGAAATTCAGCGTCTAAGCTGTTATCGAACACTACGGTGTGACTTGAGTTTGGTCAAACCTCTATTTGTTGTTGACGAACCCATAAAAGTTGGCTTTGAAGTTGACTATATCCGTGTTGGAGCGAATCTAATCGAACGGTGTGGAGGCGAACAACGTCGCTTGATCATACAAATATTTGCTGATACACGGCAATTGCGGTTTACCAAGGCTAATAACTCTCAACGGCGTTTGAGACAACTGCTTGGTTTTTTCTACCACCGCATTATAGACCTCGTATGCGTCTATTAGCTCGAGCTACTTGGCTTTCAGATAATCATTCAACTGTTGTATGGTCACTCATCATCCCTCCGAGAGGGTCAAAACGACGATAGGTTCCACAAAATGCTTGGAACGTATCAGCGTCTTTTGCGAATTATGCGTGTAAAAGTAATTGAGAACGTACTAGATCTTGTCGAGCTCGAAAGTTTGCGTTTCGTTCTTTTCGCTAAAACAATACAACACCGTAGGAGAATGCGCGATCAGCTCTATAGTGACATTTGTGTTCTAAACATACAATCTGGACGGATGGTTTTTGAAAATCTAAGTGTCGAACAAGATCAGCACCTATTGGTTCTGTTGCAAATGCAACGTGTGTTTTCCTTCGCTTAGTAGGACAAAACCCTGCACGGTGGAAACATCGCTCGAATCAATGAAAATGGTGTTCAACACGGAATCGACGTTTGGAACATACGTGAACACGCCATCAGGGTTGAAGTAAATTGGCGAATAGACCTCCAACTGAAAATCTTTTTTGTGCTCGTGCTAAATGCGTTTCTAAAATGGGATGTAATACCAAGCGGTTTTGTAAAGCTCCAATTCCTACAACTACGCTAGTGGGGTTAAGTCCAGTGGCTAAAGAGTTTCTATATCAAACACGACATTTCTGGCGTTGAACTACACATAATCGTATTTGATTCTGCCAGAAGATTTCATGTTCAAGCAGTTTGGCAAACGATACTTGTGGCTGATTTTTATCAGCTCAACAAGGGAAGCGTCCGTCAATGAACGGACGAATTCATCGACGGACGTGTTCAACCTATCCAAAAGCATTATTTCTGTTCCTCCGTTTGACTGTACACGAACTCAATGAGTTTCTTTTCCTCGGCTTCAGCTTTTTGATTCAGCTCTGTCGGGTTTATCAGATTTCTTTCCACGAGTAGGTCGATCAACGCTCTCAGAAGCGCAGTTTGATTGATCAACGACGCCAGAAGATTGTTCAGAGCAATCGACACATCGCTCTCGAGAGTGTCTACTTTCTTTTGAAGTTCCTCCATCTAAAATACCTCCTTTTAGGGTTCTTTTGTTGAACACATCATAAGTCCACGGCAAGATGAAACCCACTTCGTGCACGATGCCTCTTTCTAAAGCTTCAAGCTCGTCTATATACACGTCTTTGCTCATTTCGATCATCTATTTTAGTTCTTCCTCGCTGAAATAATTTTTCAGCAAGGCTTTCATGATTCTTTTCACAGTTTTTGTGTGCTTTTCTAAGTAGTTGTAAGAGTTGATGGAAGAATCGTATCCCAAATCTGTTCTTGTGCAGTGGAACAGAAAGTTGGTGCCATACTAGGCTATTCTTTCTTGACCCTACATGAATATGAGCTAACCTGCGGAAAAGACGCTACCAAATCCTATAGTTCGAACGGTGCAGATTTGCGATAAACCTATCTACCTCAGGATGTTATAGAGCATTATCGCAGTGTTCCAGCTTCCACCTATACTGTTGATAACAACATCGATGTGTATCAATGTCGGATCGGAAAGAATGTCGAATATTTGTTGAACGTACGGATCGTCAGGCTCGTTTATTTCCCCAAAGATCTTTATGGTCTATTGTGTTGCTAACGTTCTAATCTGCGCTATCGATACAGCAACTTCTTGGCTCGTTGGTTCAATTTCACGTACATTCTGAATCTGCCGTTTTTGTCGCATTTGATCATAAACCTCCCATATCCAAAGTAGACGATCTTACCGTTCAGCAGTTTATCGAAAATAGACTCAAACACGTAATCCACCAACGCTCTGATGATTTTTGGGTTGGCGTTTAACGACGATGCTATCGAATCTGTTAATTCAACAAAAGTGACGTAGCGATCTTTGTTCCTCTTGCTCATGTTTTCTTCCTCTTTTTCTTGCTGAGTTGTGCGTTGTCTTGTGGTTCAAACCCATGCGCTCGCATTACACTCACAAACACCGAACGATTGAGCATCAGTTTGCCGTTTATTACTTCGCATGGTATTTCAAAAAAAGAGATGAGAAAGCGTGTATACACAGTCGATTTGTTGATCATAGCGGCAGCCTCTTCTAAGCTTATGAGTTCTGGCATCCGTATACCTCCTTGAAAAGGTTCGCAAGTTAATTAACATTCGTCGCAAAGCGGGGTGAACAATTTTGGAACACGAACTCCTCTCGCTGTTGAAATACCTTTAGTTACTGGATAAAATCAATATCGAATTGATCAGCCAACTGGAAGATGGTTCCACATCGAGCGTTTTGACACACATAGATTTGAACCAATACGCCGCAAATCAATTGAAGAAACTGCTTGGACAAAAGACATACTACGAGTTACTCACAGCGATGCAGAAATAGAAAGAGTAGTATTCTCTACCGCCGTTGACTATCAAGCTACAACTCACAAGTTTTGAACAATCCGACCTGCTTCTTTCACCGCCAATTATCACGTACAACAGCTTTTTCGATATCTCCAAGAACGCATAGATATTGCGTGTTAGCGCAACTCCACCGAGTAATTTGGCGAAATTTCTAGAGATCGCATACACTTACGATTAGACAGAAGACAATTAGACAGAAGACGATTGGACAGAAGACGATTGGACAGAAGACGATTGGACAGAAGGCAATTAGACAAAAGGCAATTGGAATTACGTATACACATAGTGTATTAACCAATCTGTGTCCATAGATATTGAAGTCATACCCAACCAATGGGTGTGGTTCAAATAGCGCTGGATTGGACAAGCGACTTAGTCTCCGTGGTCTGCGACCGAGCGGGTATTGACTTAGCGAGATGAATTATAGCCAGCTTCACCAAGTCTGCTGGACATACTACGTGGCTTCAAAACGGTCACATTCATACTTGCGCAACCTTTAGAACCGGATTTCGATCGTTTCGTTATAGATTTCACACTCGATGGAAACACGTACAGTTACAGCTTCACCAATCCTGTGTGTCACATAGACTTAGCTGGGTAGATAGCAGATTCGAACTATCAAGGTTCACAAGTGACGTTCTACATAAAATAGGTTGACACGTCAAACAACGCATCGGATCCGCTTGTAGTAACTGTGGACCTCAGAGATTTCTAGGGTATTGAACCGCAATTGAGCAACACGATAAACACTTAGTACCAGCTTTAGGAGTATTTGAACGATGTAGTTAACAAGCTGAACGCTACAACGGCTTTCGCTGGTGTTATCACCGACGTGCGTGAAAACATGATCCGAGTTTCAGGTATAGAACCCACTCAAGATATGGTAGGCTTGTAGGCTATCGTTGTCACAAACGACGCCACACTACCAATGTAGTCTTACAAGATTTACAGAATCATTGGCGTTGAAACGATAGATGATACGCAATGGTTCGTGTTGGATCAAGTCGTGGTTTAGAACATAAACGACGCTGTGTACATCACAGGCTTGTTAGAAGCTACACGCATATTTTAGCAACAGACAGAAGCGGGTTTAGAGACCATAGCGCAACATTAGTCTCAACATATTGTCTCTGGTGAGATAAGAAACGAAGAAGGCTCAATACTCTATCCCACCCTTTTGATAGATCGATACGCAGATTTTTCGAATGTGCGTCCTGGCTTCATAGTTCTCTTTGAAAACTCGGCTGGCGACGTCGTGTAGACATAGTAGGTGAGCAATGTAGACATTAGCACTCACAGCATTCAGCTTTAGAAAGAACTGGATGCCTTTGTGATAACACAAATAACAAGCTACAAGATTATATCGCCGTTGAATTTCACTAGCACAGTGCTTGGTAATTATTTTGACAAAATCACCATGTAGGCCGAGACGGTAACTTTCAGATCGCTTGTACACACACAAGTGGTTAACATAGATCCGAAGACTGGCGAAATTCAATTGGCTGAAGCCTTGCCGTATGGTAGTAATCCAAACGTGATCAAACTCTTCGACGGATAGATAGTGAAATTTTACGATGTGGTTTAGTATTCGGACAACGTGATTCATGTCGAACCAGATGAGATTTTGGAATTGTTCATGATCCCAACGACACGCTAGGAAGTTTTCGAAATGAGCGACGTGTTACGCTCGAATCTCATACTCGCATAGAACGACATATCCACGAGCGTGTATAACTTGTCGGCTAATGTGTACAGCAAGATTGAACAGACATAGGACACGATATAGCTCAAAGTCGTGAATGGCAATTTGGTATCATCATACTTTGAGATCAATGGAAATCGTATCGTATTGTCTTAGGACACGACTGTTATTAAAGGCGATGCGATCGTTGAAGGTGAAATAGATTAGTCGAAAGTGACCATACGAAGTGGACAAACAATTCTGGATGCGGATGGTATCAAAATTAGAAGTGGCGACATAAAACTCGGACGAGTCGGCACAGACACATATAGGGTAGAAATAAACAACGATGGTTCTGGACACGTGTAGGCTGGCAAAATAGCGTGGAACCGAGACGGTAGTGTGAACATAGACGCCACGGACGGATCGTTGTCGGTCAATGTTAGCTCATTCACGATCAAAAATGGCGAGCACACTTAGTCTTTCACGATGGATGGCTCCAAATTCGTTTTCAATTAGGACAATGTTATGATTAATGGCAATTAGATCGTCAATGGCACTTTGACGTTGAACTAGTTCGCTTCAAGCGATCTCGACAAGTTACGCTACAGGGTGGAAATCACACCGAATAGCCATACGATAATACGCAACAGAGTGTCAGACACCTTGTACTCTGTGTATCCTCAAACTGTGAGCTCGAAGTTGAGAGTTATAGACACAATCACAAACAACGAAGTGTTAGTTGACCGTGTAAATATAAATATTTCTGGTCCCAGCAACTCTCAAGTGGAATGTTAGTTTGATGCTAATGAGCAGACTCTGCAATGGTTAAACCTCAGCAAGATACAAAGCACTGAAGTGTGGCAAGTCACGATCGCAAACATAGGTCAAACGGCGTATGTGTATCTAAATGTTATAAACAACGAGGTTGGGAGTATAGATCTCCAACTTAGTCCAAGCAAAGTGTTCAACACGCTCATAGTTGACGGCGAAAACGGATTGTAGTATCTGAACCTCGGTGTCAATTACATAGATATTACTCCAGTGTCTACGAGCGCACAACTACTATCCAGTTTACAAGGCAATCTCACCGAAATGTGGTTGATGAACGTAGACGCTTCAGGATTCGTTCCGGCTCCAATAGAATACAGGAGCGACAATATACCACGAGTTGTTAGACTGCATTGGGACGATATCAAGCAGTATAGTCATATAACTATCAAATACGTTTTGCTTTTGGATGGTGTGAATGTGTATGAGACGCAAACGGATATTTTAAACATACGCAATTATCGTCTCGATGTACCATTAAAAGTCAAATTGGTGTAGGATAATCCAGTTTTGTCTGGTTCTTAGACAGAAGCCATTGTGACGGCGTTGATATATAAAAACGGAAAATTAGTGGACGATTCTGAGCTGAACAACTACATCATAACTTTCGAGCCTGAAGGACAAGCTGTTTATGAAAACGGACAGGTGGTTCCAAACAAGCGAAAATACACGATTATTGACGTGTTCAAATCTTTGAACGTGAAATGCACAGTTAAAAGTAGGTTTGCGGGGTGAGTACGTTGTCAGACCAATACATTTTGTAGTTTGATGAAATCACATTAACCGACATAACAGATCACGATGTTAGTCCTTTAGCGGTTAGAATCATGTAGCCACAAACCGTATTCTATTACGATCGCACGACTAACATAATAGAACCAACCGAGATAGAGCTCAGATAGGTTGTGACGTACGCCAATGAAAACGTAAGTGCGAATGTTAGTTTGGCGTGGTATTGTAACGGCGCATTGGTCGATTTGTCAGACGATACGTTCTATTTGCCATAGATACTACTCGTGAACAACGAAGTGGTTGTGGAAGTGGAAGCCACATATGGCGATTTTTCATAGCGAACTGCTATACAAGTTCGTTTGGTTTCAAAAGAATCTGTGTTCAAATAGCAAATTCTACCTACAGTCTCATACTTGAGTAAAGGCGAGACTGAGCTATTAAAACTGAGTGTTACCAGTGACGATGAAGACATAACTTGGATGGCTAAAGACATCAAATGGTACAGGAACAATGCGCATTTGGCAGAATTCGACGATGAATTCATAATACCAGTCTCATATGACTCGGCAAACTCGATTTACAGCGTGAAATTTCAAATCAATGGTGTCGAGTATTCTGCGCAAGCTACGGTGTTTGGGAGCAAAACCCTACTGTTAGTTGTCATAGAATCTTCGGATGGCACCGTATTTGTTGACAAACCAATCGACACGGTCCTGCAATAGCGAGCGTATACAAGCGATGGAGATGTCACGGATTTCGCTTCGTTCACATGGTACAAAAACGGTGAGGAAATCGAGGGTTTTAATTCGCCAAACTTACATGTACAAAACGAGTTTAAATCTGCGATATACACGTGCGTGGCTACGTACAACGAGTTACGAGGAGCACAGAGCGTTCAATTACTATGCGTGTTTAACACCAAGCAATTGATAATAGAAGCTTCGACAAGATCCATACTCTACACCTAGAGCGAACAATATGCGCCAGAGAACATAACGCTAACCCCGAAACTGATATCTGGCAATTATGTTATACCAGACTAGCAGGTGTACATATATTCGCCGAACGACATTTTACTTGCGACTGTGAATTCTGGTAAAAGTGTGGAAATCAACTCTTAGGTGATTTTCCCAGTTGACGATATCCCCACGTTCACATAGAGTCGTACATTGAAGTTTGTCACAACTTATGATGATATTACATACACCCAGTACCTGACTCTCACAATAACAAATGAAAGGTACCAATGGCTCAAAGAATGGAACAACCAAACCATAATTGGTTCAAACTACATATAGACTGGAAAACTATTCGCAGGTTACAAAGACGACGATTATCTCACCGGCGTTTTAATAGGTAACTTTTCAAACGTGCAAGTTAGTAATACTCAATTGTCAATCGGTATCACTTAGCTATAGCAAAACAAAAAAGTTTTCGAAGTTGCGAGTCATGAGTCTGACGAGGTGAAATTCTTTGTCGGAACGAACAACTCATACATAGTGTTCGATTCGAAAACTGGTGTGGTGGAAGTTCAGGGAATTATAAGAACTATAGGTGGCGGAAGCATAGAAGACGTCAACTAGGAAGAGAACAGGGTTAAACGCGAGGTCGCCAGTGTGTATCCAACTCTGTCTTTAAGACGATTGTTGTCTCACACGTTCACAACAGAAAATCCAACCTACAGTTTCACGCTTAACAACGAAAATTCTGAACACGTTGGTGCGGGTTTGGTTTTAGTATTCACAACTGAAATCGCAGCTTCGACTATTACGTGCACGCTTAATGAACAGCCGGTATCAAGCGATAACATCACTCGGTACGTGTACACGGCGAAAATTATTAACTTAACGCTTACACCCGGTGAGAACACCATAGCGCTTTCGTGTTCAACTGGAAAAACACTCGTGACTATCTATTAGTTCACAGAAAAACCATTGTCTAGAGCGACAGATTCAGATGACCCATCTGTGCCGGGTGTATACATATCCTCAGAGTAGCTGAAAATATCCGATGGTACAAGATGGGTGGCTAAACTCACTCAGGATGGTGATGGCTTTTTTGCAGGCGGAAACATTTATTGGAACACTCAAGGTGATTTGACACTAACTGGTAATGTGAACATAACTGGCGGTAGCATGCGAAACATCGTGTGGCTACAAGGTCAATTAGTAGTCGAATCTGAAACCCACACGATGAAGATAGGACAGAACGTGGATGGGTTAGGAAACAATGGTATTTACATAAACGAGAACAACTACATTTTGCCATCCGTTGGCTTTTCGCTTGGTACAAATGATAACAATAAAATCACAGTCAATGGCAACATGTTGGAAATCAAGAGCGATTATCTGCAAGTGTCTTAGGCTTAGGCGAGTGGAATCAGGATTCGTAATGGCAAATTGGCGTTTGAACACCAAGAGCAACAATAGTTCTTACAAATGGATTCGAACAGCGCATTGAATATAAAACTATCCGATGTGGTAGCGTCTTTGCCTGTTAAACCAATAACTCACAAGATAGGACCTCAGCTCAACGGAGAAGACACCGTGTAGTTTTACGAATAGAGTTCTCATGAGCAAGTGCAAACTTGGACAGCTGGAGTGTCACGAACGATAGCGAAAAAACCAACTCAACCGTAGTTGTTTGTCAAACTCAAGTTCATAGTTAACTTAGACCCAAACAGAGCTTGGACGGAATTGATGTTTTGCGATCCTGAGGTTACCCAGTTAACGATAACGACCACGCAGTTTGTTAGTAGCGAACATGGCGTTTTTGTGCATGGCAGAATAACAGATCAAACCGCTAGGGAATTGTACAACGGCATTTTGTGGTTCATAGACGCAAACACACTGAGATTAGACGTTCAATAGACGCATTATTAGGTTGTGACGCAAAACTAGTCGGAAAAGACGTACGATCTAAGGTTTTTAAGCGAGCAAAGCAAAGATGTCTTTGTTGTTTCGGATTAGACCAATCAATCGCTGTTCAAAATAGATCATAATGGCGATGTGATAGTTTAGAAAAACATATACTCGTGGCACGCTCCATTGTATCTACCCAAGCAATAGCGAGCTTATTTTAACGACGATGTTGTAGATTTAATCAATGGAATTTAGCCGTTGGGATACAGCTATGAATCGTACAATCCTACCGAGTTCGTGAGGTGATGTGATGGATTATCCAAAAACCAACTCTGGTCTGATTGTTGTCCCTGGTAAGCTCTGCGTCTCGAAAGTCAAAGATGATACGCCATTTGATAATTAGACCGCTTTTTAGATAGAACCAGAAGGAAACAACTTCTTCCCATACCAACCGAATGGTGCGTGGATCACAAACACGGATCAAAACGTTAAATAGGTTTATGTGCCAGAATACGAAGACTATGCGTTGAGAATGAAATATAGCACCAACATATCCAGATCTTGGAACATAGGAGTTCTTGGTAGCGGTTAGCTACAAATTGGAAACGTCATGACTTTTTCGGTGTATTAGAAAGCCGAAGGCACGCACAAAAAGATCAGAGCGGTTTTGTTCAATCAAACCAGAAACCAAGTCTATAAGGTGTTGTTGGACAATGTAGATGTCACAGATCAGTTCAAGCGATACGCAAGCACTTTCACGATAACTTCCGATTCGACTCACAAATCTGGCGATGTCATACAACTCATACTGTACGGTCCACATGGAAGTGGCATGATCGACGGTTATAACTACTACATGATGCCACAGTTAGAGCTTGGCAATGTAGCGACGAGTTTTATACCTTCTTACAGACCGGCGGGATTGTTTTTACTGGCTCCAAATTAGCTGAAACGCACGAATTTTTAGATCGCTTAGTGGTTCAAAGTCAAAGCTTTGAAGTCTACAGACACGATTCTCATTTCCAAGTCCACAACGAGTACAGATGGTATCAGACTTTAGGTCACTTCGCAAGGTAAATTGAAGCTCTACGTTTAGAACACCAACGCCGAGGACACTCAATATATCGGTCGAGATTGGATGTACATAGTTCTTTATGGCACTCAAGGCGAAGTGAAAGTCAAAGTCGTAGACTCTTTGGGAATAAGAACGTTTGGACTCAACATAGCTTAGCCAATTTCTATGGAGGAGTAGTACCTATCAATAGGTAACACTCAAGATTAGTAGAACGCTGGGTACGTGCTGTTCTCGCAACTAATCATCTCAGACGCTTTCGATGAGCATTCGAATTTCATTTGGTCGGATGACTATGTCAAAAAGATCTATGATGCTCGCAAACCGTTTGATTAGGTCCACAAAGCCAGATTGATACCATATCACGAACACGATTCTAGATACGTCAGACACTACGACGGTAAGCTCGGCTTAGGAACAGAATCACCAGCTTACATTTTAGATGTTCGTTCGACCGCCAGAATAGACACGTTGTACACGACGAAACTAACGGCTGGTATAGAATCCACGACAAATTAGATGGTGCGCATCAAAGAAACCGAAACAGACTCGTAGATAGTGATAGAGGACAACGCACCTACTCCTGTTAACAAGCTTGAGGTAACTACCAAGTCATCTAAGACCACGATCAAGTCCACCAAGCAAATGGACATTGCGATTAATAATCAAACGTATGTGACTTTGACAGAATCTGGCAATCTCGGTTTGGGCACATCATCTCCAACGAGCAAATTGACACTCGCAAGTGGGTCTATTCGCTTACCGTCCGCAGGTTACGAAGGTTAGGGTCAAATACAATGTGGTGGAATAATTCGATTCGCCAATGGCTCTTAGGCTCAATAGATTTACGCAAAAGAGCTTTAGCTGAGCGATTCGTGGTCAGATGCGGACAGCAACAAGCAAGCTTTGGGATTATACACGAAAGGTAATATCAAAGTAAGAGACAAAGTTATTATAGATTAGACTAACGGCAGAATTGGTATAAACACGTTGAATCCGACCTATGAGTTGGAGGTCATAGGTACCGGCAAGGTGCAAGGAAACTTCATAGTTTAGACCAACACTCAAACAAGGCTATATGTCGATTCGACGAACGGATATGTTGGTATCAACACGAGCTCTCCACAAGTTGCTTTACATGTTAACGGCTCAATTCGTGGTAATCAAAACGGAGCTATAAGAATAGACACAGGTTATGGATACGTAGACATCGGTCCAAAGAGCGCAGACGCTTAGAACATAGACACAGACAAAAACAAGTTCGTATTCAACAAAGAAATCGTAGTTCCACAAATTGTATTGCAACAAGGCACCACGAGTTTCACGTTGAACACGACATCTGCGTCGTTACCAGCTTTAAGCGTTTCTGGGAGTTTGAGCGCCACGAGTGAAATAACTTAGCCAAGCATAAAAACAAACAGCGTGTAGACAACCGGTACTAGCTTAAAGCTTCAAAATGCGATCAACCTAGTCTACACCAATGGCGAGTGGCGATTGGGTATATTCACTGAGTCTCCGCAGGGTAAGATACATTTTAACGCTCCAATTCGAGGTAGTAGCACAGATGGATCTTTGGTAGTTCAAACAGACACCGGATGGATAACATTTGGTGTCGCCAATGGAGCTTAGTCGTTTACCACATCCGCAAGCAAATACACCTTCGATAAAGCCGTTTACTCATCTTCTGGATTCTATACGCCAGATAGTGGAACTTACTATATCAAATCGGATGGTTCTTTCAAGTTAGGTAATGGTAGTGTTAATGTGTTGGAGGTTGGCACGCTCAATCTTCAATCGCTGTCATTGCCATCAATAACTATTACTGCCAAGAAGATCGTTTTAAACACCACAACTGAAGCTCCAATAGAGGTATCTAGTCAAACTTTGGTTACGAATTTAAACGCAGATCGTGTCGATGGCCACGACACATCCGTGTCATAGGCCGCAGACACGATAGTTGTTAGAGATTCGAATGGTAACATAGACACAAACACTCTGTTTAGCAGTTCTATCAAGCAGAAATCGTCTGCATCTGAACTGCTTATAAAAACATCCAATGATAAAACCGCTATATCTATCAAAGCATCTACCTCGTCGTAGTACGTTGGGTTTTTGACAACACCGGATACGAATAAAACGTAGACAATACAATTCGCCGGTGCTGTGCGTGGTAATGCAACAGCTGGATAGTTAACGATTTACACAGATCATGGATACGTGCAAATTGGACCGCAAAATACAGATTAGGGGCACTTTTCAACGAATATGAAAAAGTTTTATTT